>Ga0137376_10002453_pt1 | contig 11071 bp, 8 predicted proteins | sample SagtaG_23_FD_104814 | JGI IMG/M metagenome (GOLD analysis project Ga0137376, IMG submission 104814) | Vadose zone soil microbial communities from Sagehorn Ranch, Mendocino, California, USA - Sage2_L_20_16 metaG | ecosystem: Environmental > Terrestrial > Soil > Vadose zone | place: USA... | reverse complement strand
CCCGCGGAGTCCGCGAGGACCCGGCGCGCGAGGCGGTCCAGCTGCTCCTCCCCGTATGACGGGAGCGCCCAGCGCCCGAGCTCGCGCACGTCATCGGCGCCGAATCCCCCGAGCTGGACCGCGGTACCGGCGAGCTCGCGGCCGATGCGGGCGCGTACCTCGTCCAGCTCGGGGTCGGTGGAGTGCGGTGCTACCGTAAGGAGGAACGCCACGGGCGAGCGCGCCAGGTCGCGGATGACTGCCCCGAGCGCGCGCATTGACTCCCGGTCGAGCCAGTGCGCGTCATCCAGGACCACCACCACCGGCTGCTCGTCCGCGACCGCCTGCAGCACTTCGGTGAGGGCGCGGCCGAGCGCGCCGACCGGCGCCGTGCCGCGCAGCTGCGCGAGCGCGTCCGGCGGAGCCCCGGCGACCCCAGGGGCCTCGAGCAATCCGCCGCGTGCGATCCCGAATACCCCGCTCCATGCGTCGCCTTGGTCGGCCGCGACCGCGCGCACGGCGGCGACCACCGCGCCGTCGAGCCGGGTCCGAGCCACGAGCTCCTCGGCCAGCCGGGTCTTCCCCACGCCGGCGTCGCCCTCGATGACCATGACGGTCGCCCGCCGTCTGGCCCGGCACGCCGTCCACGCGTCGGTCAACCGCTCGAGCTCGACAGCCCGCCCCACCAGCGGGGCGCGACGCGACCCGGACCGGCGCTCTGCCTCGCGCACCGCCCGCGGGAGCCGCCAGGTTCGCTCCAGCCGCACCCGCTCGGCGAGCGCGTAGGTCTCCCCGTCCGGCTCCGCGCCGAGCTCCCGCTGCAATCGCAACACGAACTCCTCGAACAGCACAAGCGCTCCGGCCCGATCTCCGGCGAGGGCGAGCGTCCGCAGCGCGGTCCGCAGCGCGGTTTCAGGCCGCCAGTCGAGCTTCCGCGCACGCTGCACGGTATCGTGCGCCGCCGCCACCTTGCCGGCGGCGAGCAGTTGCTCGGCGCGGCGGACCAGCACGTCCACCGAGCGGCGACACCAGTGCTGGCGTTCCGCCGCCAGCCAATTGTCGAACTCCGATGCGCCACGGACGCTGAATCCCTCGAGGAACTCTCCATGGATCAGCGCGGCTGCCGGGGCGTACTCGCCCGCCGCCGCCAGCGTCTCCAACATGTCGGTGTCGAGTTCGACGGTGCCGGGCGCGATCCGCACCTGCGCCGGGTCGGACTCGAGGCCGTCGTCCCCCGCACACAGGCGCAGGACGTGCACGGCTTCGTTCAGAGAGTGTCGCGCCTTCTCCTCCGGCTTCTCGCCCCACAACAAACCGATGAGATGTTCGCGCGTTCGGACGCGTTTGGGCGACCGGGCCAGATAGATCAGGAGCGCGAGGTTCTTTTTCCACAGGAGCTGGGCCGGCGCGGCCGTGCCGTCCACACTCAGGTCCACTGGGCCGAGGGCGCGAATGACGATCACGCGACCCCTTTGCAGCCGAGTGCGACGAGCCGACCGGCGGCACTGTCTGCGCGCGCGCGGTACGGTGGGTCCCCGCCGGACCAGAGCCGCACCACGGTCCCGTAGGCCCGACAGGCCTGCTCGCGTCGCTGTCCTGTCCGCTCCAGCAGCTCCCCCAGTCGCCACTGCGCGAACGCAGTAAATGCCCAGTCAACCTCAGCAGGTTGTGGATCGCCACTCGGGTAACCGTGCAGATCGGAGTTCTCGTGCCAGATGAGGTCGGCGATCGCGCGCCCTGGGTGTTTTCCCGCTTCGTTCCACGCCGCTCGCGTCAGATGCAGCACGACCCGCCAGAACGGATCTTCGATGTCCTGGGCCGGAATCCCCCTGAGGGGATCGGTAGCCGCGAGGGCCGAATCAACCGCCCCTCCGGCAGCCACCTCCTCGGCCCACAGCAACGTCCCCAGCGGCCCCGGCCGTAGGGTGGACGGCCCGCGGCGACGTGGCGGCTCGGCGCGCCCCTGCACCCGCTCGACCATCGCGAGCATCCAGGCGGCGCGCCGTTGCCAGTCCGGTCGCCCGCCGGCGGGGTCGGCCGCCCCGGCGAGGGTGGGGAGCGCGTCGGCCCAGCGGGCGGCCGCCCGGGCGGAGTCGACGTCTGCCAGCAGCAGAACGCCGGCCAGCTCACCGACGAAAGCCTCCAGCTCCGGAAAGCGGTAGGCCAGTTGGTGCGCGAGCGCCATTGCGGTATCGGGCCGCCCCATCCCGATGAGCGCCAAGACTCGGGCGAGACCGGCCGAGCGCGCGAAGCCGGGCTCAGGCAGGAGTTGCTCCGCGAACGCCAACTCTCCTTGCGGAGATCCGAATCCGGCGAGGTACCGGGCGCCGGCGTCGAGATCCTTGATACCGGCCGCGCGCGCCATCCGGGCCAGGTCGCGCGTCCGCCGCGTCGCGTCGGCCGGCGGCAAAAACCGCCACGCGTAGGCCAGCTCCACAATGGCCAGGGTTGCAAAGGAGGGATCCTTCGGATCGACGAGAGGCCCCACCCGCGCAAGGGCCGCGGTGGCGCCGATCGAATCGCCTTCAGCGACGTCGAGCCACGCTACGTGCTCCAGTGCCGGGGCGAAGTCCGCTTGGCTTTTGAGCACATCCTGAAACGATTGCATCGCTTCGCGCCGTGAGCGTCCGACGAGCGGTCCGCGATGGAACAACTCGTCGGCCCGCCGGAATTGGCCGAACAGAAAGTCCTTCGTGCCCTTCGCCAACGCATCCAGGGAGTCCAGCCGGGCCGCGAGAGGCAACACCTGCGCCCGAATCAGTCTCTGGTAGCGGTCCGGAAACTCTGTGAGGTGAGCGAAATAGTGCGTGCTGTCCGCAGGGTCGCCCTCGAGGTTGAACCAGCGGCCGACCTCCGCGTGCCGCCAATAGCACAGCCAGCAAGTCGAGTCGAGCGCCGCGGCTTCGGCATAACCCGCCCGCGCCTCGCCCCAGCGTCCGCGCGCGAAGGCGCCCTCCGCACGTTGGAAGGCGGCCCGCCCCAGGGCGTTCTTGGGCAACACGCCACGAGGTAACGAGCGGTCCAGCGAGTCACGCGACCGGAGCTGCGCCCCGAAGACCCGATCGGCCAGGCTCTCCGCGAGGAAGCGCCACTCGGCCCGCGGTCCGACGATCTCGATTGTATCGACGCCCGGCCCGCGAAGCCGGATGCGCAACCGGCCTTCGTCATTCGCCGTCGCCACGCCAATGCGGGAGCCGGCCCGCAACCACCGGCCGAGTCCCGAGACACAGCGGGCGGACAGGTCGGGGTAACGATCCAGGTTCCGGGCCAATGCGCATGCGACTGAATCACCCCACGCCCCCGCCACGTCCGCCGCTGGCAGGACTGCTTCGACACGAAACCGCATAGTAGAGGAAACAGGTGTCAATACATGGATCCACAACCCTACAACCGTGCCCCCGATCGCCAGGCCGATCGCGTTCCGTCGGTATTGCCAGACGCGGGTACCCCAGAGGGCGCGTCGGAACCCCGTCGCATGCGGCCAGCGGTCGTCCGGATTCAACTCCAACGCCCGACGTAAGACGCGGGCGATGTGGAGCGGCACTCCCGTCCAGTCTCCCTTCGCGGGTACGCACTTTTCCCAACGGCGGCCTGTGAGCGCCTCGTAGATCACCATCCCGGCGGCGTAGATGTCGCTGCGCTCGTCCGCGACGCCGGCGAACTGCTCCGGCGCCATGTACGCCGCCGTCCCCTGCAGTATCTGCGGATTCGTCTGCTCGCCGGCACTGAGGCGCCGGGCGATGCCGAAGTCCGTCAGCACCGCTCCGTCCTCGTCGAGGAAAACGTTCGCCGGCTTCACATCCCGATGGATCACACCTTTTCCATGGGCCTTGCCGAGTGCCGCCAGCAAGTCGCGCCCGAGTTTGCGCGCGGCGTCGACCGACAGACGCCCCTGTTTTGCGAGTTGCGTCTGAAGGGTGTCGCCCTCCAGGTAATCCATCACGTAGAAGTTCAGGCCGTCCCGTTCATCGACCTTGTGGACGGGAACGATGTTGGGGTGTCGCAGATTGGCGAGGATGCGAGCTTCGTCGACAAATTGCCGGACGGCCTCGACGGTCCACCGCTCGGGCCGCAGCACCTTGACGCCCACGAGACAATCGAGGGCCACGTCCCGCGCGAGGTATACCGTCCCCATGCCGCCGCTTGCGAGCTCGCGCTCGAGCTCGTAGTCCGGCGCCAGGGCCGCACGCAGGCGCTCGAAGAAGGCCGTCACAGAAACCTCGACCGGAGAACATCCCGGCCCCCGTCCCGAAAGTCAAACGGCCCCGCCAAGGCGGGGCCGTTTGACGCAGCACGTGTGTCGCCGGTTACTGGACCGTGATCGCGATCTTCATGCCCAGCGCGACGTGCGGCAGGCAGTAGCCCTTGTAGACGCCGGCCGGCGCGCCGGTAAACGAGACGTCGTACTTTTCGTTCGGCTGAGTCAGGAACGGGCCCGTGAGGTCGCCCATCGGATTCGGCATCCCCTTCTTCAGGGCGTCCGCCCCGCCCTTCGGGATCGAATCGGCGTAGAAGGCGATGTCGTGCGGACCGCCGGACACATTGATGAACCGTACCGTCGTGCCGGGCTTGATCGAGAGCTTGGCGGGCTCGAACGCCGCGGCGGTCGTGCCATTGCCGGTCATCTTCACTTCGACCACCGCGCCAGCGGGCTCGGCCGCGGGCGCATTCGCCGCCACACCGGCCGGCGCCGGCGTGGCCGCTTCGGCTTGGGACGCTGCCGCCTTCTTGTCGCCGCCGCAGGCAACGATCGCAAACGCGACGAGCGAGATGAACAGGGTGAAGCGCATTGCTGACTCCCTCCGGGACGGATGACGAGAAGCGCTTGTGAACGCGTTCACAATATATCCCCGCTCCCTCAAAACGGGAGCCCTGCACACCCGGTGACCGTTGCATTTTCGCACCACCCCGACGACACTGATGCACATGCCGGAGCCCTCCGTACCGCTCATCCCCCCTGCCGATCTTGCGCGCCGTCTGGATCAAGGGGAACGCGTGCAGCTGCTCGACGTCCGCTCGGCGGAGCGGGTCGCGCAGGGGCGCGTCACCCTCGGCGCGACACTCGATTTCCGCGCCCTCGCCGCATCGCAGTTGTACGAGCTCGCGACGCTCGCGCCGCTGCGGCTCGACCCCGCGGCTCCGGTGGCGGTGATCTGCGGGCACGGCAACTCGAGCGCCGGGGCCGCCCGCTTCCTGCGCGAGCGGGGATTCGAGGCCTACTCCGTGGCGGGCGGGATGGCGGCGTGGGAAACAGTTTACCTCCCGCGCCGCCTCTCTCCGACCCCCGCGCTGGAGCACGTGATCCAGGTCGATCGCGTAGGTAAGGGTGCGCTGTCCTACGTGCTCGTGAGCGACGGGGATGCCGTGGTCGTGGACCCGGGCCGCCACCTGCACCCGTACGAGGCGCTGCTCGAGGAGCTCGGCGCCACGGCGGCGGCGGTCATCGACACGCACATGCACGCCGACTACTTGAGCGGTGCCCGCGCCGCGGCTGCCCGCTGGCAGGTCCCATACTTCGTGCACCCCGAGGACGCACGGTCGCCGTACGACAGCGCCGAAGGCCGATTCGCCCACCAGCCGCTCACCGAGGGCGACACGATCGCGTTCGGGCGCGCGACGCTCGTCGCCGCTCACGTCCCGGGACACACCCTGGGCAGCACCGCCCTGGTGGTCGGCGACGCGCTGGCGCTGACCGGCGATTTTCTGTTCGTGCGGTCGGTGGGGCGCCCCGATCTGGGCGGCCAACGGGACGCCTGGACGGCGCAGCTGTGGGACAGCCTGGAGCGGGTACGACGCGAGTGGCCGGGGGACCTGCTCGTTCTACCGGCGCATTATGCGAGCGAGGGCGAGCGGCGCGCGGACCGAAGCGTCGCCGCACGGTTCGACGTGATCGCGGCGACGAACGAGGCGGTGATGCTCCCGAATCGTACCGCCTTTCTCACCTGGGTGACCGATCACACCACGCAGCCACCCGACAGCTATCGGACGATCAAGCTGGCGAACCTGGGGCTCGTCGATGTCTCCGATGCCGACGCGGAGATCCTGGAATTCGGACCGAACGCGTGTGCGATCGGATAGCCGCAAGCCAAAGCAGATCCTTCGCGCCCTCCCTCCTTCCTCATACCAACCCGCGCGGCGTTGTCATCCGAAGGATCTGCTGTTGCGGGCTTGCGGCTATTCAATCGGCGCCTGCAGCACCACGTACACCCAGTCTGTTCCCCCCAGCGTATGCATCCCATACGGCACGCCCGCGGGAATGTGCACCAGATCGTTCGCCGAGACTTCGATCCGATCGCCGTCGAGGACCATCACTCCACGGCCGGCGATCGTAAAGATCAGAATCCCCGAGTCGTCCTCCGTCGAGATGGGCACGGCCGCTCCCGGCTCCATGACCGTGTGCTCGAAGCTGAGGCCGTGCAGCATCCCCGGAAGATTGAGAACGGTGTGGCGACGCAGCTGGTCTGCGGTGCTGGGTAACTTCGCGAGGCGGCGGTACGTGTAGCGCGGCACGATTCCCCATCCAGTAGGGCGCGGCAGCCTTACGCGGAGGGCGCTGCGGCGCCCCCAAAATGGGCACGCCGGGCCCCCTGTGCAAGCCATTGGGCGCCAAGCGTCTCTCTTGGCGTCTCTCACAGGAACCGTTGCCATGTCGCCCGCACGTCGCCTCTTCGGAGTCGCCTGCGTCGTCGTTCTGCCGATTGCCCCCGCCGCGGCGCAGGGCTGGATCGAACACCCGCGCGGCGCGATCGAAAAGGTGCGCAGCGCCGTGCAGGTCACCGTCACCGGACGCGTCGCGCGCGTCACGGTGGAAGAGTGGTTCCGGAACGGGGGCGCACTGCTCGACGAGGGCAGTTACCTGTATCCGCTCCCCGGTGAAGCGGTGTTCAGCGATTTCTCCCTCTGGCAGGGAGACCGAGAGCTCAAGGGCGAGCCGATGGACGCCGCGCAGGCGCGCGCGATCTACGAGGAGATCGTGCGTCGCAAGCGCGATCCCGCCCTGATCGAGCTGGCGGGACACGGTCTCTTGCGGGCGCGGGTGTTCCCCATCGGTCCCGGCGAGACGCGCAAGATCACGCTGCGCTACACCCAGATGCTCGATCGAGTGGGCGACGCGTGGCGGTTCCGGTACACCGCCGGTACGGGGGCCGGCGCGGCCGCGTCTTCGATCTTCCGAATGCAGGTGGACAGCGCCGCGCGGTTCGGCGAACCGTATTCGCCGACGCACCGCCTCAGCGCGAGCCGCATCGACGAACGCATCGAGCTCACGCTCGCCGATTCGAGCACTCGCGGGGACCTCGAGCTGTTCCTGCCGCTCGCCCGCACTCTGGTCGGAATGTCGCTGGTCACGAGCCAGCCGGTCGGGGAGGACGGGTTCTTCATGCTGCTGCTCGCGCCGGGGCGCGCCGAGGCGCCATCCGTGCACCGCGATCTCGTCGCCGTACTCGACGTCTCGGGCTCCATGTCGGGCGACAAGCTCGACCAGGCGAAGGCGGCCCTGGTGCAGCTGCTCGGCACCCTCCGCTCGGGCGACCGGTTCCGCGTCGTCACCTTCGGAAGCAGCGTCCGGCGGTACGCCGCCGGGTGGACGGCCGGGTCGGCTGACGCCGTGCGTGCCGCCCAGGAGTGGGTGCGTCTCCTCGACACCGACGGCGGTACCAACATCGCAGGCGCGCTCGGAGAAGCGTTCGCCGAGCCGCCGGCCGAGGGCGGGTTGGGCGTGGTCGTCTTCCTCACGGACGGGATGGCGACCGTGGGCGAGACCGACCCTGAGCGCATCGCCGACCAGGCGGAGCGCAGCCGGGGCGTGTTCCGGGTCTTCGCCTTCGGGATCGGGTATGACGTGAACACGTACCTGCTCGACCGGCTGACGGAGCGGGCCCGCGGCGTCACCGAATACATCCGGCCGGGCGGCGACATCGAGCAGGCGGTGGCTGCGCTCGCCTCCAAGGTCGCGTCCCCCGTCCTCACGGACCTGGCCGTGCGGGCCGACGGGGTCGAGCTCTACGACCTCCAGCCGCGCAGCCTGCCCGACCTGTTCGGGGGAGACGAGCTGGTGGTGTTCGGGCGCTATCGGGGAGCCGGGAGCCCTAAAGGAGTCCCTGACGGTCCCGGGGAGCGGGTGGTAACGGTGACCGGACGAAGAAGCGGGCGCGAGGAGCGTTTCTCGACGGGTGCGCGGTTCGGGAGTGAGCAACCCGGCGCGGATTACATCCAGCAGCTGTGGGCCGCTCGCAAGGCGGGGGCGCTCTCGAGCGACATCCGGCTCCATGGAGCGAATCCGGACATCGTAACCGAGCTGAAGCGGCTCGCGTTGCGCTACGGCATTCTGACGGCGTATACGTCGTATCTGGTTCAGGAGCCGAGCGTCGCGGCGCGCGCGATCCCGCTGCCGGCTGCGATGCCGCGAGATCAGGCCGGCGTAGGCGCCGTACAGCAATCGCAACGAGAGCGCAGGCTCGCGAATTCCTACAACCTCGACGCGGTCGTGGTGACCGCGGCCCCGGTGGCCGATTCGCTCGCGGCCGGGCCCGGCGACCGCGCCGGTCGCTCCCGACGGGTCGGTGGGAGACTATTTGTGTGGCGCGACAGCGCGTGGACCGACATCGCGCATGGCGATTCGCTGCGCGTCGTGAGAGTCGCGGCCTTCAGCGACGCTTACTTCGCGCTGCTCCGCGCTTTACCCGAGCTGGCGCAGCCCGCCGCCCTCGAGCCTGCGGTCCTGGTGGCCGGACGCCGCGTGAGCATCAAGATTGAGGACGGCGGCAGGACCGACTGGGCGTCGGGCGAACTCCCGAAACTCGTGAGCGACTTCAGGTGATGACACGAATGCGGAGTGCGGAATGCGGAATGGGGAATGCCGCATTCCGCACTTAGCTCCGTGCCCCAGGACCTCGCCGAGGTCTACCGCACCACCTACCGCGCGCTCGTGCGCTTCCTGTACCGCAAGGTGTGGGATGCCGAGCGGGCCGAGGACTTGGCGCAGGAGGCCTTCGCCCGGGCGGTGGTCCACAAACCCGACAACGCGAGGGGGTGGCTGTTCATCGTGGCGGCGAACATGGCGCGGGACGAGGCGCGGCGCGCGGCTCGGGAGCGGCGGCACCTCACGCTGCTCACGGCAGAGCCGCAGGAGAGCACGTCGGCTACCGATGAGGCGTTGGAAGTCGAGAGCGACCGGGCGCGCGTCCGGGCTGCGCTCGACGAGCTTTCGCCGCGCGACCGCGAGGTGCTGCTACTATGGGATTCGGGACTATCATACGAAGAGATCGCCGCGCAGACCGGACTGGCGCGCGGCGCGATCGGCACGACGCTCTCGCGGGCGCGCCGGCGGCTGGTGCAGGCTTACGAAGCGGGAAAGCCAGGTGAGCATGTCGCACGTGGATGACGGCACGCTTCACGCCTATCTCGACGGCGAGCTCGCGCCGGAGGAGGCCCGGGGCGTCGATGCCCACCTCGCCCAGTGCCCCGCCTGCCGCGAGCGGCTCGAGCAAGAGCGCGCACTGATCACCCGCGCCGGGGAGCTGCTGGCGCTGGCCGCGCCCCCGGACCGCGAGCTCCCGCCGTTTCGCGCCGGTGACGTGAAGCCTCCCACTCGACTGTGGTGGCGGGTGCGCCTGCCGCTCGCCTGGGCCGCGACGGTCGTGCTGGCGCTCGGGATCGGGACTTACCTGGGCCGCGGCGTCGAACAGGGCCGGAGAACGGAGACGGCAGCCGACACCGCACCCGCCCGGCTCCGCGCGCTCGAGGCTCCGATTCAGCCGGAACAGGCACAGCGTGAATCTCGCGTCGCGGCCCGCGGCACGACTCGCAAGCCGGCAGCGGCACCGCCCGCCGTGCCTGCCCAGCCAGCGACTGATCGGGCGGACTACGTCGCGCGGCAGCGCGACCGGCTGAAGGGATCTCCCATCGGCGTCGACACCGCGCGCGCGCTGCTCGGCGGGGACCCCCTCGCGGTTCCGGGTGCACCGATCCGCGCCGTCTACCGAGCACACGAGCTCGGCTACTCAGCCGTCGTGATCGTGGAGCAGCTGCTCGATTCGAGTACGGTGATCGAGGTGGTGAACAGGCGCCGGTCCCCAATGGTGCTCGACCAGGTCGTGGTCACGGCAGCGCCGGCGGCGCGACCCGACAGCGTCAGCGCGCCCGAGCGGGCGGTACCGAGCCGCGCTCGAGTCGCCGATTCGCTGGCCGTCGCGCCCGCCGCGAAAGGGGCCGCCCGGCCGCTGCGACGCTTCGCCAACCTCGAGATTCAGATCTCCGGGCCGCTGTCGAGCGACTCCCTGCGGAAGCTGCTGGAGCTCGTCCAGCCTCTGAAGCCGTAGCTACTGGACCGTAATGGTGCCGTGCATGCCGGTCGGCGGAGTGCCGTTGGCGCCGTGGTTCCTGCAATAGTAGTTGTATGTGCCGGCGGTCATGAACTGGTGCGCGACCGTTCCCGTCGCGAGCGCCATGTCATAGCTGTCCGCCGACCCGGTCGCGCTCGTGACCGTGTGTGCGACGCCGTCCCCATTCTCCCACGTCACGGTCGTGCCCGCCGTCACGGTGAGCGGCACCGGATTGAACTGGTTGCCCCCGACGGTACAGACTTTCGTCGCCGTCGGCGTACACCCACCGCCACCACCGCCCCCACCGCCCCCGCCGTACGGTGACGTCGAGCCGCCGCACGCGGCGAGCAGTACGACTCCTGCTGCCCCTAATGCCAGGGTGACCACGTTCGACCGCATTGAACCTCCGAGGTGGTGTGTGGGACGGCAACCGGATCTATGACGCGTGCTTATTACCCTTAGAAATACCTGAGGGTCGGCGCGGGTTGTCAGAGAGTGATGAACGCGCCGGCAAGTGCTAGTGGCGCTCGCGCTCGAGGGCGTCGGCCGCGAGCCGCGGTGAGAGCATCGGGTAGCGGCCGCCGAACCAGCCATAGGACAGGAGAAACAGCCCACCGAACAGCAGCGTGCTGGCGGTCTCGGGGAGACCGATCGCCGGCCCGACGCCACCGTTGATCGAAGGAACGATTTCGAGGTAGCGCTCGAGCCAGATGCCCACGAGACTCACGAGGCTGAAGGCAATCAGCGTGGGAGGGTACTTCTTGGGCTTG
>Ga0137376_10002451_pt1 | contig 11074 bp, 9 predicted proteins | sample SagtaG_23_FD_104814 | JGI IMG/M metagenome (GOLD analysis project Ga0137376, IMG submission 104814) | Vadose zone soil microbial communities from Sagehorn Ranch, Mendocino, California, USA - Sage2_L_20_16 metaG | ecosystem: Environmental > Terrestrial > Soil > Vadose zone | place: USA... | reverse complement strand
GCGGATGGATGCCGGCCGTGAAGAAGAGGAAGTGCGGGTGATTGCGGGCGAGATCGCGGGCGCGCTCGGCGGTGGCGAGGGATTCGCCAATGCAGATGAGCGCGCGCGCACCGGCGGCCCGTGCGCGCGCGATGACCTCGTCGCGGTCTCCGTCGAATGCGGCGTCGGCGAGGTGGGCGTGGCTGTCGATGAAATCAGTCATCAAAAAGTGAAAACCGCCGTCGAAACGGCGGTTCCACACTTCCATTGCAGAATTGCGCGCGTGCTCACGCTCAGCGGCTGACCACCGCGCCCTCGGCCCGCGAACGCCGACGCTCCTCGGCCATCGCGCGTGCCTCGCCCTTCCCTTCCACACTCGTAGCGCGTGGCCACTTGCGCTCGATCCAGAGGAGCAACGCACCAGCGACGTAAATCGAGCTGAAGGTTCCGGTAAAAATACCGAATGCCATGATCCACGCGAACGGCCGAATCACTTCTCCGGCGAAGAACAGCAAGGCGAGCGTTGCAGCGAGGGTGGTCGCGTGCGTCAGCACTGACCGCGGCAGGGTCTCGTTGATCGAGCGGTTGAGCACATCACGAAGCGACTCCCGACGCTGCTTCTTCAAGTTCTCACGGACACGATCGAAGATGATGATCGTGTCGTTGAGCGAGTAGCCGATCACGGTGAGGATCGCGGCCACGACGGTGAGTGACACTTCGAGTCGCAGCATCGCCATGAAGGCGAGCGTGGTGAGGACGTCGTGCGCCGTGGCGATGACGGCCGCCAAGCCAAATCGCCACTGAAAGCGAATCGCCAGGTAGATCAGCGTGACCAAGAAGGAGATCAGCACCGCTATAGCGGCTTTGTAGCGCAACTCGGCACCGACGCGTGGCCCGACGAACTCGCTCCGCACGACGACCACATCGTTGCCAAAACGCTGGTGCAGAGCCGACTCGATAATCTTCGCCGTCGTATCGCCCGAGGCGCGGGTAACCCCGGAGTGTGGCTGCGCGCGGACGGTGTACTCTTTCTCGGATCCGAACTTCGTGATCTCCGAATTCGGGAAGCCCGCCTGATCCACAACAGCGCGGATGCCGTCGATGTGCGGTGGCTGCTTGAATTGCAGCTGCACCAGCGTTCCCCCCGTGAACTCGATGCTATAGTTCACCTTGTGAATCGCCAGAAACCCGAGACCGACGACAATCCAGGCGATAGTGAGAATTGCCGCCTTTTTCCAATGGCGGATGAAGTCGTACTTCGTGTCGTGAAGGATGCGTAGCATTGGCAGCCCCTAGATGCTGAGCGTCTGGGCGCCGCGTGAGCGGTTCAGCCAGATCATGTAGAATGTCCGCACGACGAAGATCGACGTGAAGAGCGACGCGGCAATACCGGCGATGAGCGTCACGGCAAAACCCTTTACGGGTCCCGTGCCGTACTGATAGAGCACGGCGGCAGTGAGCACCGTCGATACGTTCGAGTCGATAATGGCCGGCATCGCATGCCGAAAGCCCTCGTCGATCGCCGTGCGGACGGTCTTGCCGCGATCCAACTCTTCACGAATGCGCTCGAAGATTAGTACGTTCGCATCGACGGCGATACCGATGGAGAGCACGAATCCGGCAAGGCCAGGAAGCGTGAGCACGGCGTCGAAGCCGGCGAGAATGGCGAGCGTGTAAAGGACGTAAAGCGCCAACCCAGCCACGGCGAGCGCGCCGGAGAAGCGATAATAGAACAGCATAATGAAAACGACTACCGCAATCGCGATCGCGCCGGCACGGAAGCCCTTCTTGATCGAGTCTTGCCCCATGCTGGGGCCGATGTTGCGAACTTCCGCAACGCGCAGTGGAACTGGGAGCGCACCGGCACGAAGCACGAGTGCGAGGTCCTGCGCGGCTTGAATGTCACGGCCGCCCATGGTGATCTGTCCGTTGGTGCCGATGGCGCCTTGGATGATCGGTGGACGACCCATGACGCGGCCGTCGAGGACGATGGCCATGTAGTCGTGCACGTGACGCCCCGTCTCTGCCTTGAATCGCCGACCACCAACGTTGTCGAGCGTGAATTGAACGACCGTCCCCTCGAATTGCGAAGTATTTGGGCGCGCGTCGGTGAGGTACTCACCGGTTATGATCGGCTTCGCGTCGACGACGTAAAATCCCTTGTAGGTCTTGTTCTGCAGAACCGTGGAATCGTTGCTCGGGAGCATCTCCTTGCCCGGCGGCATCGCCGCCTTGATCTCCGGCAACGCGAGAAAGTCCTCCACCTTCTGCGCGTTACTGGACTCGACGAGATACTCGCCCGGCATACCACTCGGGCTCTGTTGAATCATCCCCGAAAAGCCGCCGCCTGTCGGAAGCGTGGCCGCCGTCGTGTCCGTCTTGCTACTGTCGTTCTTTGCTCCCGCACTCTTCGCTGTATCGGTGAGCAGTCCTTGCAGTCCCTTCGACGCCGCCGGCTGAGAAGGCGTCGATGTTCCCTTCGTAGTGGCGAGGCCCTTGTCGCGAATGATCTGATCGAGGCGCGGGAGGACGCGCTCCAACGCCTGGGTCTTGTCGGTAATTCGGAACTCGAGAAACGCCTGCTGCTTCACGATTTCCTTTGCGTGCTCCGGATCTTGAATGCCGGGAATCTGGACGACGATCCGGTCATTGCCTTGGCTTTGCACGATCGCTTCCGATACGCCGATGCCCTCGATGCGATTGCGCACCGTTTTCAGCGCACGGCTGATCGCGTCCGGAATCTTGTCGGGGGTGATCGCCTGCTTCGATTCGTCGACCTCGAGCGCGAGGTAAGTGCCGCCCTGAAGATCCAGTCCTCTGCGCAAGGGAACGCGGCGCTGCACAACGTCGGTCATGACACCGCCAGCTCCGGGCTGGCGAACCGTGACGTTGCGAGGAAAGAGCGCCCAGACAGACAGAATACATAACGCGACGATGGCGCCGATGCGGTACTTCAGGTTGGACATGGCCCGACCAGAAAAATGAGGAGGGAGGTCTTTCGAGCAGCTTCTAAGGGTATCTCACGCTTCGACTTGAGTCAACGCGGCGCGAGCAGCGCGCTCGTCTGCTCGGAGCTGAGCAACGAGCGCATCTGGGGACTCGAATCGCATCGTCTCACGTAGTCGCTGAACGAATTCCACACGAACGGGTGCACCGTACCAGTCGCCACCGGCATCGAAGAGATGTACCTCGAGCGAGAGCGTCGCGTCGCCGAACGTAGGACGCGGACCGAGGTTCATCATACCGCCGAATGATCCGAGCGCGGACTGCACGTAGACCGCGTATACACCGGGAGGCGGAAGAAGTTTGCGCTGCGACGGCAGCGCGATGTTGAGCGTTGGAAAGCCGAGGAGACGGCCGCGCTCATTGCCGTGTCCGACGCGTCCGATGAAGGCGTAGCGACGTCCGAGGAGTCGTTGTGCGCTCGCTAAGTCGCCATACGACACGGCGCGCCGGATCGCGCTCGACGAAACTGGCAAGCCATCGACCGATATCGCCTCGACGACGGCGACAGCAAAATCGTGCCGCTCGCCGAGCTCGCGGAGGACCTTCACATCGCCAGCACGGCCGCGGCCAAAGCCGTGGTCGTAGCCAATCACAAGCTCCTGAAGACAGAAGCGTTCAAGCAGAATGCGCTCGACGAACTCGGTCGGGTCGAGCGCCGCGAGTGCCGACGTGAAGGGCAGGACGGCGACGTACTCGAGACCGCTTTCGGCGATGCACTCGAGCTTTTCCTCGGTAGTGGAGAGCAAGAGCGGTGCAGCCGTCGGATTGACTATCTCCAGCGGATGGGGGAGAAAGGTGACCAAGAGGCTAGGCAGCGAGCGGGCCGTGGCGCGCTCGACGACCCGCGCGAGCAGATCTTGGTGACCGACGTGAACGCCGTCGAAGGTACCGATGGTGATCACGGTACCTAACGAGAGATTCGGCAGCGCGCTCGGTTTCGACACCCGTTCAGGCATCCCGGATGACGGCGCGCGGTTGAAGAGTCGCGCCTTCGCGCTGGGCGACGGCGACGAGGTCGCCGTCCGCGTCGACGAGGGCGACGAGCGGCGCGTCGACGCGGGCTTCGACGGCGTTGCCGTGAAGCACGCGACGGAGATCATCCGCGGCGACGGATTGCGTTGGGAAGTGAGGAATTGCTGAACGCAAGGGCGCGAGTGTGAGGTTTTCGCCGTCCAGGTCAGCGAGCGACAGCGCCTCCGCCACGTCAAACGCGCCGCAGCGCGTTCGACGCAACGCCGTTAGGTGCGCGGCGCTCCCGGTGGCCCGTCCGAGGTCGCGCGCGAGCGCGCGCACGTAAGTGCCGCCGCCGCAGGCGATGGTGACATCCATCGTCGTTAGGGTACGTCGCCGCACGATCCACTCGTGCACAACAACGGATACCGGCGTCAGGGTGAGCGGTGTCCCCGCCCGGGCTGCGGTGTACGCACGCTTGCCCGCAACTTTTTTTGCCGAGTAGTCCGGCGGGCGCTGAAGAATCGATCCCGTCAACGAATCAATGGCCTCGTCGACATCTTTTGCCGACGGAGGAGCGGCGATGCGAGTGACTTCGCCGGTCGGGTCATCGGTCGACGTTTCGGCGCCGAAGCTGATCGTCGCATCGTAGACCTTGGGCTCGTCATCGACATACCGCGCGAGGCGCGTAGCGCGGCCGACGAGGAGGACGAGCAGTCCGGTCGCGAAGGGATCGAGCGTGCCAGTGTGACCGACACGGCGTGTCCGCAATGAGCGACGCGCCAGGGCGACGACGTCGTGGGACGTCACACCGGGACCCTTGTCGACGAGCAGCAGGCCGTCAGTCGCCGTCGTCCTCACCGGAAGCGCGCGGAGGAGCATCCTTTAGTTGCGAAAGCAGTGATTCAATGCGCGCGGCGCGGGCGATGCTCTCGTCAGGCTTGAAGACGATTTCGGGCGCGAGACGAAGCCGCAGCGCGCGCCCGATGCGAGCGCGCAGGTGACCGGCGAGGCTGGCGAGACCGTCGGCCGTCGCGGCGCGCTCGGCCTCGGACCCATAGATGCTGACGAACACGGTGGCGACTCGCAGATCGCGCGACACGTCGACGCCAGTGACGGTGACGAGGCCCACGATGCGCGGATCCTTCACATCCTGGCTGAGAAAGGTCGCGACTTCGACGCGAATCGCCTCGGCGACCCGGTCCGGCCGGCGGTTATTGCTTGCCATACGTCAGAGGAAGCTGGTCGCCGAGTCGACGATCCGGCAGAGTGGATTGGCTTCGATGAAGTGATCGACCGCCTCGAGGACGGATTCCGCGTGGCGGCGCTGCGCGGAGACGATGCACACCGTCAATTCCGCGGATTGCCAGACATCATGGCGCGCCGTCTCGGCGACCGAGACGTTGAACTCGTTATGCAGTCGGTCCTTGAGGCTCTTGAGCACCGACCGCTTGTCCTTGAGCGAGTGAGCGGCCGCGAGGTGCAACTCGAATGAGCGCACGCCGATGACCACGGACGTAAGTCGACCGTCGGCTTAGCCGGCGGTCGATTCGAGGGTGCGCGCCACCTGCTCCGTGCGGTAGCATTCGATCACATCACCGACTTTGAGATCGTTGAAGTTCTCGATGCCGATGCCACACTCGAAGCCCTCGCGTACCTCGCGTACGTCTTCCTTGAATCTGCGAAGCGACGCGATCGTGCCGTCATACACTTCCACGGCGTCGCGGATTACGCGAACGCGGCCCTGGCGGTTGATGACGCCGCTGCGCACAGAACAACCGGCGATGGTGCCAATGCGCGAGATCTTGAAGACTTCGCGCACCTCGGCGTCACCGAGGATGACTTCACGCTGTTCCGGCCGCAGGAGGCCTTCCAGCGCCGCCCGCACGTCGTTCACGGCCTCGTAGATGATGCGGTAGAGCCGAATGTCGACCCCTTCGCGCTCAGCAGCGGTGCGAGCGTTGTTGTCGGGACGGACGTGGAAACCAAGAATGATCGCGCCCGATGCCTTGGCGAGGAGAATGTCGCCTTCGGTGATCGCGCCGACGCCACGATGCACGATCTCGACCTTTACCTCGCCCGTAGAGAGCTGCACGAGCGCATCGGCGAGTGCTTCGGCGGGACCACCCTGGTCGGCCTTGATCAGGATGGTGAGCGTGCGCTGCTCGCCGGCCGCCGACTGCGCCATGAAGTCCTCGAGCGACACGCCGCCACGCGAGGTGCGACGACTCTTCGCTTCGCGATCGAGGCGCTGACGACGCTGAGCGACGTCGCGCGCCGCGGTCGCATCCTCGACTACGAGAAGCTGATCGCCGGCCATCGGCACCCCTTCGATGCCGAGCACCTGCGTCGGAATCGCCGGGCCGGCGGACTTGATGATCTTTCCGCGCTCGTCGAACAACGCGCGTACACGTCCGGAGAACAAACCACAAATGAAGTCGTCTCCGACACGCAGCGTACCGTTGCGTACGAGCACCGTCGCGACCGGTCCCTTGCCGGGGTCGAGCTGTGCTTCGACGACCGCTCCCTCGGCACGACGGTCAGGGTTGGCCTTGAGGTCGAGGATTTCGGCCTGCAGCAAGATGCCATCGAGCAGTTGATCGACGTTCGTGCCCTTTTTTGCCGAGATCTCGGCGGACAGCACCTGGCCGCCGAATTCCTCGAGGACGACGCCGTGCTGCAGCAACTCCTGCTTGACGCGCGCGGGATTCGCCTGGGGCAAGTCGATCTTGTTGATCGCCACGATGAGCGGGACGGCGGCGTTCCTGGCGTGCGAGATCGCTTCGACGGTCTGGGGCATGATGCCGTCATCCGCGGCGACGACGAGGACGACGATGTCCGTCACCTGTGCGCCGCGGGCACGCATCGCGGTGAAAGCCTCGTGGCCCGGTGTGTCGAGGAAGCTGATCTCTTTGCCGTTAGGCAGCGTCACATGGTAGGCGCCGATGTGCTGCGTGATGCCACCGGCCTCGCCGGCGACGACATTCGCTTTGCGGATGTAGTCGAGCAGTGACGTCTTTCCGTGGTCGACGTGGCCCATGATCGTGACGACCGGCGGACGGAATGCCAGGTCCTCGGGACGGTCGATCGTCTCGGTCGCCGAGTCTTCGGCTTGATAGGCGTCTTCACGAACGGCCTCGAAACCGAACTCACCAGCAATCAGCTCGATCTGGTCGAAGTCGAGTCGCTGATTGATGGTGACCATGAGACCGAGATTCTTGAAGGCGAACGCAACGATCTCCGTGGCGGGAGCCTTTAGAATCTGCGCAAGTTCGCTTACGGTGATGAATTCGTTGACGCGAACGGTCTTGCGCTCGCGCTCGGCCTCCGCGGCGCGCGCGGCCTCCATCTCCTCGCGCACGCCACGCCGCAGGTCGCTCGCGCTGCGGCGCTGCGGTGCGCCACGCATGGTCGCCATCGTCTTGGAAATGTTCGCATCCACTGCTTCCTGATCGACAGCGCCCCGCTTTCCCTTCTTGCGCCGGCCGCGCTCGACGTGGGTACCACCGGGTTGTTGTTGGCGATCGTCACGGCGCGTGGGCGCGGCGGTACCGCCCGGCGCGGCCGACGCAATGGGGCGCGGCGGCATAAAGGACCCGCTGCTGGCCACCGGCCGCGGCCGCGGCGCGCCAGGAGTGATCGGACGCGGACGCGGGCGATCCGGCGCACCCGTGACGGACGACGGGGCCGATGGTCGTGACGGCGGCGCGTGCGCCGCGGGCGCGCGGGTCTCGTCCAGAAAGCGGGATGGCGCCGTGGGCGAGATGCGCGGCTCTGGCTCCTCCGGCGGAATGGGCCCGGATGGCGCCGAGGGCCGCTCGATCGTCGGCGCCGTTGCCTCAACCGCGGCGCCTCGCTCGGCGGCCGACTCGCGCTCATGGTCGATGACGAAGGTGGAATCGGCCGCGTCCTCGTTAGGCTCGGCGAGCGGCGCGAGCGTCGTGTCCTCGGAGTCCAGCGGAGCGGCCACGATCTCGGAGCGACGACGACGACGAATGCCGGCGTCACCGGCCACCGCTGCCGCTGGCTCGGGCGTGGGAACCGCCGCCGTCGAGCGACGACGACGGCTCGTCGCCGCGGGGGCCGCCTGCTTTTCGACGCGCGCGCGTTTCTCACGCTCCCACCGCGCGCGCGCGCGCGCGACCTGATCGTCAGTGAGCAAACTCAAATGACTGCGCACAGGAACGTCCATCTGACGAAGTAGCGCGATCACCTCGTCGGACGAGATTCCGAATTCACCAGCCATGTCATGAACACGAAGCTTGCTCAAACACGCCTCCTACGAATCACGAGCGACGCTCGTTGCCACGAGGTCGCGAATCCCGCGGGCAAGCTGCGGATCGACGACGCCGACAGCTGCCGTTTGCTCTCGCCCAACGGCGGCGCCGAGCTCGGCGGCCGTCGGTCCTTCAACGAACATAATACGCCGTGCGCGCAGCAGCGGCACGACCTTCTCCCGACTATTCACCGACGCATCTGGAGCGACGACGGCGAATACCACGTTGCCTTTCTTGATGGCCGCGCGCACCTGCTCGACTCCCACGACCACCGTCCTGGCCCGCACGCCAAGTCCGATGAGTCTGAGCAAGCGCTCAGCGACGTCGCGCTCCACCGAGCTCGCCACCGTGCTCAGGCCGCGGACCCCGCTTCGCCGGGCTCCGGCGAACGCTCACCGCTGCTGGCGACCTCGTCGGATGTGTCTTCGGTCGTCAGCTCATCAATGATGCCCATGATACGATCGGCTTCGGTGGGGGCAATGCCCGGAAGCTTTAGTAAATCCTCACGCTCGAGATCTATGATGTCGTTCAACGTTCGGTAGCCGGCTTCCTCGAGCACGGCGACGGTCGCCGGCGGCAAGCCCTGAATGTCGGAGAGGCGCACGTCCGCCATCTCGTCCGACTCCTCCGGGAGCGGCGCAAAGAGCGGCGAGTCCGTACCGCGCTCGAGCCACTCGCGACTCGAATAGAGATCGATCTTCCAGCCGGTGAGCTCTGACGCGAGTCGCACGTTCTGACCGTTGCGGCCGATGGCAAGCGAGAGTTGGTCCTCATCGACGACGGCCTGAATGGTCTTGGTCGACGGATCGCTGAAGACACGGGCGACCTTTGCCGGCGCGAGCGCGAGCTTCGCGAACCGCTCCGGATCCGGCGACCACGGAACAATGTCGATCCGCTCACCGCCCAACTCGTTCACGACTGCCTGAACACGCGAGCCCTTGAGCCCGACACACGCTCCCACCGGATCGATCGAATCGTCGCGCGAGAAAACGGCGATCTTGGTGCGGCTGCCCACCTCGCGTGCCGTCGCTCGAATCTCGACGATGCCCTGCTGGATCTCGGGTACCTCGAGTTTGAAAAGCGCCTTGACGAAGAGCGCGTCCGCGCGACTGAGAATCAATCGCGGTCCCTTCGGCGTCTCCTCCACCCGCTTGAGGACGGCCCGGATTGGCTCTCCCTGATGGAAATGCTCGCGGTGGTTTTGTTCGCGATACGGAATGATTGCCTCCGCCTCGCGGAACTTGTTGAGCATCACCACGAGCTTACCGCGCTCGATCTGCTGGATCTCGCCGGACAACAGATCGCCGACGCGCGTCGCGAACTCATCGCGGATGCGCGTGCGCTCACCTTCGCGAACGCGTTGAATGATCCGTTGCTTCGCCGCCTGTACGGCGGCGCGACCAAAGACAGCGAAGTCGATCGGTTCCTCGAGCACGTCACCGACTTGGAACCCTTCGTCATAACTTCGCGCGTCGTCGACGGCGATCTGACGGCTCGAGTCCTCGACGCTGTCGACGACGTCCTTGAGAAGCACGATGCGGATCTCGCCCTTGCCGTCATCGATGTCGACTTCGGCCTGAACGTTCGGTCCATACTTTTTCGCGAGCGCGGCCATGATGCCGTCCTGCAGAAGCCCGTAGAGCTCCGCACGGTCGAGCTGCTTCACGTTCGACAACTCGCGGAACGCGGCGAGTATTTCTGCTGAACCGATCATCCAGGGACCTCACGATCGGAAGCGGCGCAGCCGCTTCCGATGATTCTTATTACAAGTGAAACGCGAGCCGAGCTTCCTTTACGTCTGCCAAGGGAATTCGCCGTTCGGGCCCGCGCTCGAGCGCGAGTACAACCACTTCAGCGCCTTCACCACCTTCGAGTGCGGCAATCTTTCCCTCGAATCTTCCTCCCTGCGACGGGCTGAGAACGTTCGCCCACTCTCCAACAAACCGCCTCCAATCACCGGGGGACCGCAGGGGACGATCCCCCGGTGACGATACTTGGAGCTCATAGTTCTCCGATACCAAAGTGCTGCCGTCCAACTTGGCTTCGACCGCGCGTGAAACGATCGCGCAGTCGTTAACCGCCACCCAATTGCCATCGCGTCGATCGATGCGAACCTCGATCAACGGACGACCGCGCGTACCTCCCCGTCGAAGCTCGACAAACTCGTAGCCAGATGCCTCAACTTCCTGGCGAACAACGACTTCCAGCTCATCGCTCATGTGGCGTCGAGGAAGGTTAGCGGAACAAAAAAATGTGGGGAGCATCCCCCACATTCGTCCCGCGGCCCCAAGTGCCGCGCGTGAACACGTAAGCTAGGTCACGCGTGGAGGCCCGTCAAGTTGAAGCAAGACTGGTCGGCTACGCTGCTCGAGCGATGGAATCGGCCATGATAACGGCGATTTGACGACCGGCGTCGCCGGCGCGATGAGAGAACAATCGCTCATTGTCACAACGCGTGCAGAGTGTGCTCGTCGAGATGTGGCGCACGCCCGCCTCACGCGCGTGCACAGCGATCATATGGCGAAGGTCGACGCGCGTAGCGGTGCCTGACGAGGCGCATCCCGTGAGCTCACGAAACACGTCAGACCCAACCTCGTAGCACTTGCCGCAGATCGCGGGGCCAAGATGGACGCGTAACTCGCCGGCGGCGAAGCCGCGCTGTGCGAGTGCCTCGATTGCCCGCCGGACGATTCGTGCGGCTGTTCCGCGCCAACCCGAGTGCAGGAGGGCGACCGCGCCTGACGGGTGGCCAATGAATACCGGCACGCAATCGGCGATCGTTACGGCCAGGGCGAGTCCGCGCGATGGCGCGACATGTCCGTCCGCGGCATCCACCCGCAGCCAGCCATCCCAGTCAGGGG
>Ga0137376_10002450_pt1 | contig 11075 bp, 8 predicted proteins | sample SagtaG_23_FD_104814 | JGI IMG/M metagenome (GOLD analysis project Ga0137376, IMG submission 104814) | Vadose zone soil microbial communities from Sagehorn Ranch, Mendocino, California, USA - Sage2_L_20_16 metaG | ecosystem: Environmental > Terrestrial > Soil > Vadose zone | place: USA... | reverse complement strand
CTTGCGGCCGCTCTAATCCCAGGAGGCCTTCGTAGATCTCTTGGTTGTGCTCGCCTAGGTCTGGGCCGAGGCGGTGGATGCTGCCCGGAGTAGCGGACAGTTTTGCTACCACGCCGGGGACGGTGAGCTCGCCGAGCTTCGGGTGCGGGAGGCGGACGACCATGTTGCGGGCGAGGAGGTGGGGGTGGGTGAGGAGGTCGCTGACGCCGTAGACGGGGGAGCATGGGACGTTGGCGGCGGCGGGGCCGAGGGTCTCCATCACTTCGGCGACCGAGCGGGCGGCGACCCACTGGCCGACCAGGTCGTTGATCTCGTCGCCGTGCTGGAGGCGGGAGGCGGCGCCGCGGAAGTTCGGGTTGTCGGCCAGCTCGGGGCGGCCGATCGCGGTGACGAGGCGGCGGAAGATGCGGTTCGTGGCGACGGCGATCACCACCCAGCCGTCGCGCGCGCGGTAGGCGTCGTAGGGCGCGGTCGCCAGGTGGCGATTGCCGACGCGGGCGGGCTCGCGTCCGGTGGCGGCGTGGATCGCCGGCCAGTTGTCGAGCAGCGAGAACATCGCGTCCTGGCTCGACACGTCGACGGCCTGCCCGGTGCCCGTTCGGCTGCGCGCCGCGAGCGCGGCGAGGATGCCGATCGCGCCGTAGAGGCCGGCCACGAAATCGCCGAGCGAGCCACCGCCGCGGGTCGGCGGCGCATCCGGGAAGCCCGTGATGGACATGAAGCCGCCCGCCGCTTGCGCGACGATGTCGTAAGACGGCCGCGACGACCACGGCCCGGTCTGCCCGAAGCCCGAGAGGCTCGCGACGATGAGCCGCCGGTGCTCGCGACAGAGGCCCTCGGGCCCGAGACCCCACGACGCGAGCGTCCCGCCCGCGAAGTTCTCGACCAGGACGTCGACGTGCGGGAGCAGCTGGCGGAGGAGCCGTCGCCCTTCGTCCTGCCTGACGTCGAGCGTGATGCCTTTCTTGTTGCGATTGAGCGCGAGGAACGCCACCGGCACGCCGTCCGCCGTCGGATAGCCGTACCGTCCCTCGTCGCCGCCGCGCGGCGCCTCCACCTTGATCACCTCGGCGCCGAGGTCGGCCAGGATCGCGGTGCAGAACGGCCCGGCGAGGAAGCGCGTCAGGTCGAGGACGCGGACGCCGGCGAGCGCGCTCACAGGTACGGAACGAAGTTCTTGAGGGCCGAGAGGAGCGCTTCGAGGTCGGCGTAGTCCTGGAGGTCGGCGTACAGCGCCGCCCACGTCGCCCTCACCCGACCGGTGTCCTGCTCCGCGGGCGGGACGGCGAGCGCCTGCTCGAGCTGCTTCAGCAGCGGCTGGGTCTGGAGCTTCGTCTCGACGGGGATCTCCTCCGAGATCGCGATCAGCAGGCGGCTTCGCTCGATCAGCCGCCCGATGATGTACTCGTCCGTCCGCTCGACCATGCGCTCAGCCGGGTTTCTCCTGCTCCTTCAGCTGCCGCTTCCAGTCGAGCATGCGCGCCTTCGCGCTCTCGGCCTCGGCCTCGGCGATCATGCCCGCCGCCTGGTAGAAACGCGAGAGACTGGTGTGCGCGAGCGTGTCGTCGGGCACGAGCTCGACGAGACGCCGACCCGCCTCGACCGCCTTGTCGTGCTGCTTGAGCTCGCTGTACGCCATGGCGAGGCCGTGCCAGGCATCCGAGTACGCCGGATCGAGCGCGATCGCCGCGCGATAGGTCTCGACCGCCTCATCGAGCTTGCCGTCGGCGAAGAGATCGATGGCGCGGTCGTAGAGCTCTTCCTTGCTGGCCATTCGAAGATGGGTAGCGCATTCTCACGCTCGCCGGCAAGCGCGTTGACACGATCGCGAGGCGCCCATACGCTCGTCGGCGCGTGAGCAGTGTTCGGTCGCTCGAAGCGGAGCTGACGGCCGCGATCACGACGCACGACGCGCTCGACTTCGAGACGTGGGCGCGCCGTATCTTTCGCCATCAGTTCGAGCGGAACGCGCCGTACCGCGCGTTCTGCGAACGGCGTGGCGTCCGTCCGGAGACGCTGGCGCGGTGGGAAGACGTGCCGGCGGTACCAGCCGCGGCATTCCGCCGTCACGATCTCGCGTGCGGACCGCCCGAAGCGGTATTCCGCACCAGCGGCACGACGGCGCCGGAGACCCGCGGCCATCATCTCGTCCCCCATCTCGCCCTCTATCGTGCGAGCGCCCTCGCCGCATTCGAGCGATTCGTGCTGCCCGACGACGCCCGCCTCGCGTGCCTGTTCCTCGTACCGCCGCCCGAGCTCCTGCCCGATTCCTCGCTCGCGCGGATGTGCACGTGGGTGGGTGAGGCGTTCGGGCACGGCGTCGAGTGGTTCGTCGGGGCCGGCGGGCTCGACCTCGAGCGCTTGCTCGACCGGCTCGCCGGCGCGGAACGGCGTGGCGATGCCGTGCTCGTCGGCGGCGTGACGTCCGCCTTCATCCAGCTGTTCGATATCTGCGCCTCCCGGCGTCACGTGTTCCGCCTCGGCCCCGGCAGCCGCGTCATGGACACCGGGGGAGCCAAGGGGCTGCTCCGTCCCCTCTCGCGCGCGGGCTTCCTCCGTGCCTGCTGGACCACGCTCGGCGTCGCCGGCTACGCGTGCGTGAACGAGTACGGCATGACCGAGCTCTGCTCGCAGCGGTACGAGAGCGTGCTGCGCGACCGCTTCGATGGCCGCGGGCTCGCGCCGCGGCGCTGGCTCGCACCGCCGTGGCTCCGGACGCGCGTGCTCGATCCGGACACGCTGGAGCCCACCCGAGCGGGCGACGTCGGGCTCCTCTGCCATCACGACCTCGCCAATGCCGGGTCCGTGGCGGTCGTGCTCACGGAGGACCTCGGACGCACCATCGGCGACGACGGGATCGAGGTCATGGGGCGGGCCACGATGGCGCCGCCCCGCGGGTGCGGCCTCCTCCTCGCCGAGCTCGGCGCGGCATGAACGAGCCCGCGCGCGAGCCTGGGTGCGCGACGCCGGATCGGCTCGCGACGCTGGTCGATGCCGCGATCGAGGCGCGCGCGGGTCTGCGCGGGCGCGCGCTCGGCGACACCGCTGCATCGCTCGGCGAGGCGGCCGCCCGCTGGGCGGCGGATGCCCGACTGCGCGAGGAGCTGCCCGCCGCGGCGCGGCTATCGGCCCCCGTCGTCGCCGAAGCGATTCGCCTGAGCGCCGCCGCGGTCGACACGGCCGGGATGCTCGCGCTCATCGAGCACGAGTTCGGCGCGGGGGCGGCGGAGCGGCCGGCACCCGACGGGCCCGCGCTCGTCGGTCACGTGCTCGCCGCCAACGTCCCGGCGCTGGCGCTGCCCGCGATCGCGCTCGGCTGCCTCGTCGGCGGGGCGGTCGTCGTCAAGTCCGGCCGGGACGACGCCCTGTCCGCACCCGCGTTCCATCGGGCACTGGAAGCCGTCGACCCGGCGCTCGCCGCGACGGTCGTGACCGCGTACTGGCCGGGCGGCGACCGCGCGTACGAGGAGGCGGCCTTCCGGCGCGCCGCGGTCGTCGTGGCGAGCGGTACCGACGAGACCGTGACCGCGCTCGCCGGGCGGCTCGGCGCGCGGCTCATCGCGAACGGCGAGCGGACGAGCGTCGCGGCGGTCAGCCGCGAAGGCCTCGGTCGCGACGAGCCGCTCGCCGAGCGCCTCGCCCTCGACATCGCGCTCCACGATCAACGCGGCTGTCTGTCGCCGCGTGCGGTGTACGTGGAAGCCGACGGCGCGCCGTCGCCGATGGCCTTCGCCGAGCGGCTCGCGGCGGCGCTCGAGCACGTGGCCCGCGAGCTGCCGCCCGGCCCCGCGACGGTCGAGGAGCGGGCGGCGCAGCAGCTACTCGCCAGCGAGGCCGAGTGGGAGGCCGGCAGCCGGGTACTCGCCGGCGCCGGCGGACTCGTGGTGTACGACCCGCGGGCGGCGTTCCGTCCCATCGCCGGCCGGCGGGCGATCCGCGTGCACCCCGTCGCCACGCTTGCCGCGCTGCCCGTGGTGCTGCCGAAGCGTCGCGTCGAGTGCGTCGGGCTCGCCACGTCCGGCCCCGAAGCGGCCGCGCTGGTGCCGGGGCTGCGCTCGCTCGGGGTCGCGCGCCTCTGTCCCATCGGCCGCATGCAGCAGCCGACCCTCGCCTGGCCTCGTGGCCAGCGGCTGCCGCTCGGCTCGTTGCGCGGCCGTCCGGACGGCGGCGCGCTCGAGATCGAGACGTGAGCGACGCGCGTCTGCGCGCGCTCTTCCTGCGTCACGTCTGCCAGACATCACCAAGCCCGCTCGGCATCACCGTCGCGCGCGCCGCCGGTTCGACGGTGTGGGACGTGAGCGGCCGGGCGTATCTCGATCTGCTCGCCGGCATGGGCGTGGCGAACGTCGGCCATACGCATCGCGAGGTGGTGGCTGCGGTGCGCGCGCAGGCGGAGCGTCATCTGCACGTCATGGTCTACGGTGAGATGATCCAGCAGCCGCAGGTGGACCTCGCCGCCCGGCTCGCCGGCCTCCTGCCCCCGCCGCTCGAGGTCGTGTACTTCACGTCGAGCGGCGCCGAGGCGGTCGAAGGGGCGCTCAAGACCGCGCGCAAGCATACCGGCCGCCGCCGGCTCGTCGCCTTCGAGGGCGCCTTCCACGGCGACACCTTCGGCGCGCTCTCGGTCGGCGGAAACCCGCGCTACCGCGCGCCCTTCGAGCCGTTGCTCGCCGACGTCGCGTTCCTGCCGTTCGGCGACGAGCAGGCGCTCGCCGCCGTCGACGAGCGCACCGCCGCCGCGATCGTCGAGCCGGTGCAGGCCGAGGCGGGCGTGCGTGCGCCCGCTCCCGCGTTCCTGCCCGCGCTCCGGCGTCGGTGCGACGACGTCGGCGCGCTGCTGGTGCTCGACGAGGTGGTGACGGGCTTCGGACGCACCGGAAGTCTCTTCGCGTTCGAGCGCGCGGGCATCGTCCCCGACCTCCTCGTCCTCGCGAAGGCGCTCGGGGGCGGCCTCCCGCTCGGCGCGTTCGTCGGCAGCGCGGGGGTCATGCAGACCCTGGCGCACGACCCCCCGCTTGCGCACGTGACCACGTTCGGCGGCCATCCGGTCTCCTGTGCGGCGGGCCTCGCGGCGCTCGAGGTGCTGCTCCGGGACCGCCTCGTCGCCCGCGCCGCGGCCCTCGGGGCGACGCTCCAGACGCAGCTCCGGGCGCTCGTCGGACGCGGCGGGCTGGTCGTCGTCCGCGGTGTGGGCCTGCTCGTGGGTCTCGAGCTCGCCTCGGCGGAGGCGGCGGCCGGCTTCACCCGACGCGCGCTCGACGGCGGCCTGATCCTCAACTGGACGCTCCACCGCGATACCGTCGTGCGGCTCGCGCCGCCGCTCGTGCTGACGGACGACGAAGCGGAGCGCGCCGTGGCCGGCATCCGCGCGGCGCTCGGATAGCAAGCCGACCCGAGACGAAGTCTCGGGTCGATTAGGGGCAGGGATACGCGACCTGGTTCGCGTTCTCGATCTGCGAGAGGATGCTCGTCCCGAGGGTGTCGCGGTTCGCAGGCGACAGGCAGGCCTGCTGGCAGAGGCCCTTCCCGTCGAGCTTGGTCATCGCGGCGCGATACTTCTCGAGCGCCGACTTGTGCTTGACCGGGTCGGACTCTTCGCACACCTCTTCGACGAACCCCTTCCCGGCAAACATCGCGTCGGCCTGCTTCTGGTGACAGTGCGTGACCGCGGCCGCGAGCTTCCCGAGCTCGCGCCCGACCGTGTCGGCACACTTGAGCTTCAGCTTGCCGGTGAGGCCGTTGGCGTCGATGGTCCCCGCGTCGTCGCCGCCGAAATCGACGGACGAGGTGCCGTCACAGTAGATCTGCCCGTTGAGGGCGTCGAGCGAGCCCGTCGTCGTCTTGCCGGCAAAGAGGGTGGTCTCACGCGCCGCCGCCTGCATCAGCTGCTTTGCGCTGCAGAGGTCCTTGCCGCTCGGACCGAGCTTCGCGAGCGCGGCGTCGAGCTTCTCCTTGGCCGACTTCCCGGCGTTCGGACCCTCCTCGCACTGCTCCTCGTCGAACGGGATCGGTCGGCCGTTGAGCGCGCTGAAGACGGCGTCCGCCTGCTTCTGATGGCAGCCGATGACCGCACGGATCGCCTTCGCGAGGGCCTTGCCGATCGAGTCGCCGCACTTGAGGTGGTTCTTGCTGTCCGGGACGCAGCCGGTGTCGTCACCGCCGAACCCGACGCCGGCAGTGGTCGTCGTGGTGGTGCTGGTGGTGGTCGTGGTGCTCGTCGTCGACGTCGCGAGCGTGCTCGTCGTGCTGGTGGTCGACGTGGTTGTCGTGCTGCTCGTGGTGGTCGTCGACGAGCTGGTCGTGGTGGTGGTGCTGGTCGTCGACGTCGTGCTCGTCGTGGCGATCGTGGTCGACGTCGACGTCGTGGCGATGGTCGTCGACGTGGACGTCGTCGCGACGGTCGTCGACGTCGAGGTCGTGCCGATGATGGTGGTCGACGTGGACGTCGTACCGACGATGGTCGTCGAGGTGGACGTCGTGCCGACGATGGTGGTCGACGTCGTGTTCGTGTGCAACGTCGTCGAGGTGGTGGTCGTGGTGCAGCCGGTGATCGGCGTGTTCGTGCAACCCGTCGTCGGCGAGCAGGTGTCGGCGGTGCAGGCGTTCCCGTCGTTGCAGTTCGGCGCCCGGCAGCTCACGTCGCAGCACGCGTTCACCGTACCGGTGTCGCACGTCTCCGGGAACTCGACGACGTGGTTGCCGCACGTCGGACACGGTATCAGACAGTTGCTCTGGCCGAAGCTCGTGCACGCCGGCTCGAACGTGATGTCGCTCGGCGCGAGCGGCGGCGAGAACGTCCCGGTGACGGGCGGCGTCGCCCCGTTCGGCAGGATGAGGAAGTTCCGGCTCGAGGCGTTCCCGCCGGTCGTCTTCACCTGCGCGCCGCTGTCGACGACCAGCGCCTTGCGCGACGAGATGGTGTTCCTCGCGAGGTTGTCGCCGGTGGTATCGATGACGGCTGTCGACGAGAGGTGCACCGTGCACCCGTCGAGCAAGGTGGTGCCGTTCGCGTTGGCGAGCGTCGAGTGGCCCTTGGCGTGCACGTTGCCGCTGAGCGTGAGATCGCCGGGGAGGTCCGGGGATCCGGCGACGAGGGTGATGGTGCCGCCCGAGCTGTCGGTGGCACTGCCGCCGTCCCCGTTGATCTCGGCCGTCGACGTGATCGTCAGGCCGAGCCCGGCCTCGAGGTCGACGCAGCCCGCGGAGTTGGCGCCCGACGTCGAGACGTTCGCGAGCGCCGTCAGGCTGACCGCGCCGTTCCCGAGCGCCGTGACCCCGCCGCCGTTGCCCGTCGTGACGTTGGTGATCTGGCGGACGGCCGTCACGGCCGCGTTCAGGTTGATGCCGCCGCCGGAGCAGAAGGTGATGCAGCCGCCGTCCGACGTCCCGTCGGCGTGGACGGGTCCGCTGATGGTAATCGTGCTGCTACTGTCGATCTCCATCAGCCCGCCGCCGCCCGTACCGCCGGACCCGTCGATCAACTGGCTGAAGGTCGTGGGGTCCTCGGTGGTGACGCAGAGGCTGCCGCCGGCGCCGTCCGAGGTGGTGCCCGTCCCCGCCGACGATCCGGGTCCGGTCACGGTGATCGGCACCGCGATCGTGACCGCGCCGCCGGTGGCCGTGTCCTGCGTGATGCTGACCGACCCGCCGCAGCTCCCCGCCGACGCGTCGGCCGCGATCATGCCGCCGGAGCTCGCACCGCCGATGTTGATGATGCCCGTCTCGGCTTCGAACGTGATCGAACCACCCGAGCCGCCGGCGTTGCCGGCGAGCGCGGCGCTGTGACCGACCGCGCTGATCGGGCCGGTCCTGCCGGCCGACCCGTCGATCTTGCCCCCGGCGAGCACGTCGACGCTGCCGCCGGAGCCGGCGTCGCCGAAGCCGTCGACGAAGAGGAAGTGCGCCTTCGGCGACACCCCGAGGATGGTGTCGTTGTCGGAGGTGATGCTGATCGAGCCGCCGCCGAACGTGCCACCGCCGGCCTCGACGGCGTTCTCGAGGTCGATCTTCCCGGACGGCGCCACGCCGATCGCCTCGAGAGTGATGTTGCCGCCGATCGCACCGCTCGCCGTCGAGGTGCTGGCGCTGATCCCGCTGCTCGTGCCGCCGATCAGCGTGATGCTGCCGGAAGCCACGACCGTCGTGCCGGACTTGCGACCGGCGGTGATGCCGATGTTTCCCGCGCCCGCCGTGCTCGTCGTCCCGTCCGCGGTGATGGCCTTCGAGATCGTCACGTCGCCGTCGGAGTTGACGAGGATCGAACCCGCGCTGGCGCCGTCCACTGCCACCGGATTGGCGTTGGACTGCACGACGAAGCCGCCGCTCCCGAGGGTGAGGACGATGATGCCGCCCGGCCCCGACGTCCCGCCGCTGGCCGTGAGCTTGCCGGTGCTGCCGACGGTGAACTTGTGGGCGCGGATCTCGTAACTATTGGCGCCGCCGACGAACCCGCCGCTCTGCACCGTGACATCGCGGGTGCCGAAGTCGAACGTGCACGTCGCTCCCGGGGTGGGCGGCGTCACGCTCACCGTGCGGCTGATCGTGCACGCGCTCGCGGTGCACGAGGCCGTGCAGGCTCCGCCGCATCCCGACATCACCTCGGCGGCGGTGCACGCGGCCATCGCCCGTCGCACCGGCGCCACCGCCAGCAGAAGCAAGGCCGCGATCAGCGCGCGGCTCACCGGCACTCTCCCATCATGCCGATGCGGCACTGAATGAGCGGCGCCATGCCCGCCATCATCTGCGACTGCTTGCCGTAGTCGGCCATCACGCCGCGGTTGTCCTCGCCGTGGTTTCCGCCGCCGTCGACGACGCCCTTGCCCATGACCCAGATGCCGAGCGCCTGGTTGCCCACGGCAGTGCTGTTCGCGACCGAAATGGCCGGCCCCATCGCCCAGAGTCCGTTGCCGAGGTTCGCGTCGGCGTGCACGCCCGAGAACATCGTGTGGGCGACCGTGGCCATCACGCCATGCTTGCCGTTGCCGCTCGCGGTCGCGCCGACCACCTGGTGCATGCCGCCCTGCAGCCAGAACCCGACGCCCGCGTTGCCAACCGCCTCGTTGCCGAAGCCGCCGCCGACGTGGGTGCCCATGCCCGTGAGCTTGAAGCCGTGGCGGCCGTTCCGGGACGCGCGGTTCCCGTCGAGGGCGTAGTCCACGCCGTCCAGCGCGAAGCCGTTTCGCCCGTTGCCTTCCGCGACGGAGCCGACGACGGTGAAGCCCGCGCCGCGCGCCAGGAGCCCGTCGAGGCGGTTCTCCGCCACGCGGACGTTCACCGCGCTGCGCAGCGCCTGCGTGCCGTTGGCGACGACGCCGATGCCGAAGTGCTCGACCGAACCGGGCCCGACGAGCAGCAGGCTGCCACGCACGACGAGGATCCCGATACCCTGTCCGTTGCCCGCGATCGTCCGGCCGTCGAGATCGAGGGTCACGGGGCCGGCGGCTGCGACGAGCAGCCCGTTCGACGGGCATGACGCCGTCGTCACCTCGTCGGCAGGCCCGAGGACGTGCGAGGAGACGAGCAGGTCGCCGCACGCGCAGGCGACGTGCTTGCCTTTCCCGTCGACGTCGTCGCCGCACGGACGGATGGCGGTTGCGGGTGCGACGAGCGCGAGCAGCAGCGTGAAAGTGAGGAAGCTTCTCATGCTGAGCATCGGCCGGCTCCACCTACAACATCGGCGGCCGCTCTGCATACCCCCTTTTGGGACATGCGCACCCGTACCTTCGGACGGGCGGTGCGCAATTGACCCCGCTCCACCCGCCGCCTATCGTCCCGTCGCGCGACGATGGCACGGAGCGCGGCACCGGATGCGGTCGAGGCCATCCAGCGGCAGCTCCGCCGCGTCCGACGGCGACGGAATTTCCGCGAGCTGCAGCGCGCCATCTACCTGCTGATCGCCGTCGTCGCGGCGGCAATGGCCGGCCTCGTCCTGCTCGCCCTCCGCGCCTCGCCGGGCGCCTTCGCGGAAGGCGCTGTCGCCGCGGGCAGCATCGCGCTCTTCGCCGCCGTCGGCGTCCTGTGGCGAGGTCACCGGAGGTGGGTGGCACGGCAGGGAGCGCCACGCTGGATCGACCGTGAGACCCGGCTCGGCGGCCGGCTCGTGACCCTCGTCGAGATCCATCGGCGCGGGGAGGTGGCGGCCCCGTTGTTCCCGCTGCTCGTCGAGCAGAACGTCGCCCGCCTCTCCGTCTGGCACCCCGATCGTGTCGTGCCGCGCCGCGTCCCGCGCGGCGCGCTCGCGGCTGCCGGGAGCGCCGTGGCGCTGCTCGGGATCGTCGTGGCGCTCGGGCCCCGCCTCGTCCCGCCGCCGCCGGTCGTCGGTGCCGAGCGACCGCCGGGGGGCATCGAGCCGGTCGATCTCACAGCGGACCGGCTGGCACTCGCGCCGGCGAACGGCGACGACGATGCGGCGGAGACGTCGAATGAGGAGTCGGCGGCAGCGCGGCTGCAGAGGGGCATCCGGCGCGCCCTCGCCCCCGCGCCGACGGACGAGCCGCCCCGCTCCGGTGGCGCGGCGGCGAGCGACGGCGGCGCCGAGGAGTCCCGGCCGGCGCCAGGGGAGCTCGCGGCGCGCGGCGACGAAGCCGGGAACGAGAGTTCGGAGCCGCGCGATGACGCGCAAGGCCACGGCCTCCTCGAGCAGCCGCACGACGGCGATGACGACGCCGGACGCGCGGACGGCGCGGCGAGCGGGGCGGGACGCGATCTCGATCCGAATCTCTTCGGTGCTCCGAGCGCCCCCGGTTCGGGCCCGAACGAGCGCTTCGCGCTGTCCCTCGCTGCGCGCGTCCACGCCCGAGCCGGAGGGCCGGGCGGAAGCGGCGACCCGCCGGCGCCACCCGTCGCGCGCCCGCCCGCGGGGCTCGCGCCGGGACAGCGGGCCGCGGCCGCCATGCCGCGCATGCCCGTGCCCGCCGCCTACGAGGCCGTCGTGCGAGCGCTCTTTGCGCGCCAGAGCCCGCCGTGAACGCGGCCGTCGCCGCCGAGGCCATCCGCGACTTCCAGGAGACCTTCACGGCCGTCCGGCGCGAGATCGGCAAGGTGGTGGTGGGGCACGAGAGCGCCGTCGAGCTGAT
>Ga0137376_10002447_pt1 | contig 11082 bp, 13 predicted proteins | sample SagtaG_23_FD_104814 | JGI IMG/M metagenome (GOLD analysis project Ga0137376, IMG submission 104814) | Vadose zone soil microbial communities from Sagehorn Ranch, Mendocino, California, USA - Sage2_L_20_16 metaG | ecosystem: Environmental > Terrestrial > Soil > Vadose zone | place: USA... | reverse complement strand
GAGGTGCGGGATGGCATGTTCCGCCACGACGGCGGCGACGCGTTCGTCTTCGCGGTCGCCCCCACGAAGGTGCTGTCCTTCGCCAAGGGCGACTTCGCGCAGACCCGCTTCCAGTTCACCCGCTGACGGAGTCAGTTTCACAGTCCAGAGGCCTGGGCCTGCGCGGCTCGCACCCGGCATCACCCGCCGGCTGATCGCCCAGTTCGCCTCCGGCTGATCGCCGAGTTCGCCGCAGGCTGACCGCAGACCGTGCGTGCTTGCTGCGCTGCTCCATCACGCGCTACGCGATCAACAGGGATTAAGGGAGCATCCATGTCAGCTACAAACACCGGCCGCCCGGTCACCCTCCTGGTTGCCGGTCCGGACCTTAGAGTCGTAGCCGACGACGGCTGAATTCTGCGAGAGCTGACCCTCGACCCAACTCCCGACCCGGCGCGAAACGCCAGCCGCAGGCCTAAGCTCCCTCCGTGCAAACAACAGGGCCCGGCCTCGCCGCTGTTGGCGCCGAGCGCCATCTAACCATCTGGTTCGTCAGATACGTGATCGCGGTCGTTGCGCTCGCCTTGTTCGTCGTCGGAGACATCCTGTTCGCACTGTTGCTGATCGCGCTAAGCGAGTTCGTGTTCATCACCTTGCGGCCAAGGCCAAAGCTCAGCGCATCCACATTTCGGCCACCCGCGCCGGACCAATGGCAGACACCGATCACTGTGTTGAGATGGACGTCGCTCATCAGCAGTGTCTGGGCCATCGCCACGGGTGCCGTGGTCCTCACGATCGCGATGATGATCGAGATCGTCGTCCTCATCGTCATCGTTTGGCGCCACGGACTCGATGCGCGCAACTTCGCCGTGCTGGCGCTATTCGGCGTGTGGTTGTTGACGAGGCCATTGTGGATCGCGCCACTCCGCAGAGCCCTCAGCCTGGAGGCGACCAGGCAAGTTGCCCCTTACATGGCCACCCTCCACGTCGGTGCAGAAGGGGTTGAGGTCGACATGCGGCGCGCATTCGTACGTCGCGCGCCGGATAGCTATCGGTTCTCGGTGGGCTTTGCCGAACTCGATGAGGTCCGCATCATGGACGGACTCACCGCCCAGGGCTACTGGGGATCGATGGGTCAGTACGACCCCACTATCGGCCTCAGAATGGAGTGGGAGCTGCTCCACTTCATCGCCGACCAGAAAGCCAGGCCGTCCATCCTTGGCCTGATTGCTATTGGCACCCACCTCCTGCTACGCGGTCCGACCGTGCTCTACCTTATCGGTAACGCAGACCCGTTTGCAGTAGACGCGCTGACCGCTTGGCAGGCATGGCGTGCCGCGCATCCCGAGCCGGCAACCCCTACGTCCTAAGACTGGAATACAAGAAAATGGTCGGGGGCCCGGGATTTGAACCCGGGGCCTCACGGTCCCGAACCGTATCGGTGACGTGTCCTTAGGTGTCCCCGGGGTGCGCGACAGTCCTCTGACTCAATCCCGCCGCCTTTGTGTCCTCAGGTGACCTGCCATGACCGCCCGTTTCCGGGAATGTGTGACCCGGCTGTGACCCGTTCGAGCCTCCTGAGCCTGAGCTTGGCGCTATAAACGGTGAAGGAAGAGCAGCCTCGGGGCCAGGGCATAGTTGAGCTGGATTAGAACGATCGCAGCGATGCTGATTCGGGTGTCGAAGATGGAAAGCGCGGTGGCGATCGCGTAAAGCGACTGTGCGATCAGGGCACGGCGGCGGATTGGCGGCAGCAGTATCGCTCGCCTCGCGGCAGAGAAGAGTCCGGTTCGAGCGGCATACTCGACCGCAGCTGTGTTGACTGCTCCAAGCAAGAAGATGTTGAACCAGTACTCGACGACCGCCATCCAGGACTGGTAGTACGCGGCAAGTAATGCGGTCGAAAACGGCACAAGCGTTACGAACAACAAGAAAGTCAGCATTATCCACGTGTAGTCGCGATCGGTTCGCTCGACTTCACTCGACTGAGTTTCCTGTGCAACCCAAAAGATGCCTAAGGTCAGGAAGCTCATGAAGTAAGTGACCACGTTCGGCATCAGCTTTAGTAGTGCGTGCCACAGATCGCCGGCCTCGCGGACCTCAATGGCGGTCGGTGCGACCAGTGTCAAGACGAGGAGCGTCATCGCGACTCCGAATATGCCGTCGGAGATCGCGTCCAGTCGCAACCGACTTCTCGCCGCAATCTCGTTGTAGTACCGCCTGCGACTCCTGGGCATCTTCTAACTGCACGGTCCGGTCTGGCGAGACGGCAGCGTCGTCCAACCGACGGCGCGCTGGGCAGCCGCCAGCCTCCCGCGGAAATGGAAGCTCACGGCGCGACTCGCGCCCTCAGGACCTGCGAGGCCCAATCGCGAAACGTGGTCGGAGTGGACGACTCCGGAGTGCGTGTGACGGCATTGTCGATTCCGTTGCCCTTGGCGATCCACATATCGACGTTGCCCTGGGCCATGGCATCCGACATTCCTCGGCCTATCAGCCGCGCCTTGAAGGCGTCGTTCGAGATCTGTTCGAACCGCACCGGCCTCCCGAGAACCTCGGACAAGATCCGGGCCATGTCGTTGTACGACAGGTCCTCGGGGCCAAGGATCGGAACGCTCGCGACGCCGGTCCAGGAGTGGTCGAGGAGCAGGCGCGCCGCCACCCGCGCGACGTCGGAGGCGGCTGCGCTAGGAAGTTTCCGATCGCCGTCGATCGGCAGGAAGAACGCACCATTCGTGGAGATCGATTCGACCTGTCGGAGCAGGTTCTCCATGAAGGACGGCATGGTCAGTGCCCTGTAGCTCACCCCAGAGCTCGCGATCAGGTCGTCCATCGCGAAAGATGCCGTGGCCAGTCCCGCATGTGTGGCCCATGGAGTGCCGCGACCGAGCGCCGAGACCCCTACCACTCGCTTGACGCCCTGTTGGCGCAGAGCTTTGACTGCCGGCCTGGCGAAGTCGACGTAGGCCGCGGCAACGCTCGCGGCCCCAGGGTCAGGCGGCACGACCCAGAAGACAGAGTCGGCATCCTGAAATGCCCTGGTGACGACAGCGCTGTCACCGTGTGAACCGACCACGACCTCGACCCGCTTCCGAGCCTCGGGCGCAAGCCGGTCTGGATCTCGCGCGATGACCCGAATCGGTTCCGTGTTCGCCAGCAGGTCAGTCAGGACGCGGGAGCCGATATTGCCGGTAGGTGTCGTTACGACGATCATTGCTTGCCTCCTGTTATGGAAGTACTATAGCAATGCTACCCTATCAGCTTTAATACCGCTAAGAAAGCCTGTTATCATTCCGCCATGAGCGCTCCGACGCGAACCCCCCGAACCCGAACCTCCCAAACGCGTTCCATCCAGATCCGAATCATCAAAACCGCGGCCGCGCTCCTCGCGAAATCGGTAGACGGTGATGTATCGACGCGGGAGATCTGCGATGCCGCCGGAGTGACCGCGCCGACGCTCTACCACCATTTCCGCGACAAGGAGAGCCTGATCCGCGCCGTCGTCGACTTCGGCTGGACGAGCTTCCTCGAAAGCAAGCGCACCGTCGCTGCCGTGGTCCACGACCATATCGGCGACGACATTCGAGCCGGCTGGAACAACCACGTCGAGTTCGCGCGGGAGAATCCGAACTTCTACAGGCTGATGTGGTCGCCTGGAGTCGCCCCGAACAGCGTGGCTCTGCGCGAGGCGCACCGGCTCTTGTACGAGCGCATGAAGCTTGGTGCGTCGAGGGGACAACTCCGCGTCTCTCCGGCCATGGCAGCGCGGATCGTCATGTCGGCAACCGTCGGAGCGGCCCTGGCGCTGATCACGCAGCCGGAGCACTACACCGACGATTCCTTCTCAAGACAACTGCTCGAAGCAGTGATTGCTTTCGTAACGGTGGGCGCGGCGACCAATGGCCAGGGGCGTTCTCGGCGAGCGGCGCCGCAGTCGACCACGATTGCCTCAGCCGCAGCAACCCTTAGCAGCAAGCTCGAGTCGGAACCAAACCCGCTCACGCCAGCGGAGAGACAGCTGTTGCAGCAATGGCTCACGGTGCTGGCAGACACGGCACCGTAGCCGGTCGGAGTACGACCTATTCCATAGGTGCGGGGGGCGGTACCCTTCAGCGCGATGGACCCGAACACCGCGGCGGCATGGCGAGACCTCTACATCGGGTTGGTCGCGGCCGGCGCATCGCTGACCGGACTTACCTTCGTCGCCATCGCGCTGGACCCGCACCAGATCGAGCGCACGCCTCTGCTGCGGCTGCGGGCCGCGAACGCGGTGTGGTGCTTCGTGAGCATGATGTTGATCGGTCTTGCCGTCCTCACGCCGAGGCCGTTCGCCGCGGTGGCCGCGGCGGCTGTGGGTGTGGGCGGCCTGGCAGGAGCGGTTCTCCTTTCATTCAGAACGATTCGTCAGCGGGTATTTCAACAGCCTCATCCAGGTGCCACCGTGTTTCGCGCCGTCGGGAACATCTTCGGGTTCGTCCTCGCCGGTGCCGGCGGTTTGTCGCTTATTGATGTCGAGCAGGGTTGGGTGTTCGCCACGCTGGCGCTCGCGAGCGTGATCATGCTGTCGAGCGGCATCTTCGCCAGCTGGCTGCTGGTGCTGCAGATCGGGGTGCCGTCAACCGAGAAATCCAAGACGGCCCGTGGTTCCCCCCAGGGCGGCGATTCGGGCGCCGAACAACGGGTGAGCCTCCCGGTGACAGCCCGCCGTGACCAACCCTAATCTCAGGGACGGAGGTCTGTGAACTCCGGGGTGACCCGGCGACCGTCTGAGAGCCATCGGATTCGCTGATGCTGAGATCAGAAATTGGTCGGGGGCCCGGGATTTGAACCCGGGGCCTCACGGTCCCGAACCCTGCGTATGTCGTCTCCTCCCGTGTCCCGCAGGTTCCTCCAGTGTCCTCATGTACTCAATTTCACATGCCTTCGTGTCCTCTCGTGTCCTCCTGTGTCCTTCTGGTTCCGCGAATGCGTGACACATCTGTGACACGGTTGGGCGTCAGCGTGCTACGGACCGAGCGCTCACGCGAGCCGTCACCGCCGAAGATCTCGTCCTAGAGGTCTTTGCCGAAGCTCGTCGCGAGCGCCTCACCGGGGGCGCACCTTGAACGTGCGGGTGCCAGCGGGCAGGCGCTCGGCGCGCAGGAAGTGCACGCCGTCCACATGGTCCCGGCGAAGGCCATCGGCCGGGTCGATGCGAAAGACTCGTTGGCCAAGAGTATCGCGCCCGACTGGATGTTGTGGTCGACGATTCCGCTCATCCGACGCAGCTCTTCATCCAGCTTGCCGCTGATCATCGTCGCGTCTGCTTCGCGCTAGTAATGCGTGAAGACCCCGGTGGCCACGTTCGCCCGGAACTCCCGCGCCGCGACGAACATGCCGGCCTGCATCATCAGTTGCGCGAGTCCAGCGCTCCCGAGGAAGGTTGACTTCCCCACGTGACCAGCTTCTTCGTACAGCTGCGGGCCGGGAGAGTCGCCAGCTCCTGAATCTCCTTGCGGTCGATGGAAGGCTGGAACCTGAAGTCGAAATCAGAAAGCGTCTTGTGAAAGGGAAAGTGCGCAAGTCTGGTCTTGGCCAGCAATCTGCGCTCGGCTCGACTCGCAGACTCCGCCTCGAGCTTCATCGTGCCCGGCCACTTGCAAGCTTGTGAGCCAGATCGTGCCATGTTGAGCCAACTCGGTGCTATAGTGGCTCACGTGAATCTTGACCCATACGTCGAAAACCTTAGGCAGCAGCTTCTGCTGGCCGCCGATGGAGGCGGCGAAGACGCGCGCGCCCTTGCCGAGCGACTCCTCCCACCACTCGACTCTGCCACCCGCCTGGTGCTACTCGAGGCCATCTCGGCCGCGGCCGACGAGATCACGACCGACCTGGCCCCGGGCTCTGTCGACGTCCGGCTTCGCGGGCTCAACCCCAGCTTCGTGGTGACGGTGCCACCCGTTGAAGAGGCGTTCGAGCCGTCGTTGGCGCCGGCCGCTCCGACCCGTATCGAGGCCGAGGATGGAGGCACCTCGCGCATCAACGTCCGCCTCCCGGACGCGCTCAAAGCACGGGCCGAGGCGGCCGCCGGACGCGAAGGGCTGTCGCTCAACGCCTGGCTTGTCCGGGCCGCGACCGCTGCAGTCGAATCCGAGGATAGGCGACCCAGGCCACGCGGCAGCCAGCACTACACCGGGTGGGTGCGCTAGCCATGAGTGAATCGAAGACCTTCGAGACCCCCGAGCCAATCGCCGTCACGCTCGCGATGAATGTCGCCGACGTTCGAATCAGTGCCGGCGAGCGCACCGACACCGTTGTAACCGTAATCGCCAACAACGCTTCCAAGAAGGCCGACGTGGCGGCCGCGGAGCAGACCCGCATTGAGTTCTCCGGCGGCCGGCTGCTGGTTAAGGCTCCCCGCTCCCGGAAGCACTACACGCTCTTCAAGTTCGGCCGCGAGTCGGTCGACGTCTCCATCGAGTTGCCGGCCGGTTCCAGCGTGGAAGGCGGAGCGTGGGTCGGCGACCTCAGCTGCATCGGCCGGCTGGGCGAGTGCCGCTACACCACCGGCGCGGGCGACATCCGGCTAGAGCGCGCCGGGCCTGTCCAGGTCAGCACTGGCGCCGGTCGCGTGGGGGTCGAGGTGGCCGAGGGCAAATCGGAGATCACGGGGTCGGGACAGATGCGGATCGGCGAGCTGCGAGGTCCGGCGGTGGTCAAGAACCTCAACGGTCCGATCTGGATCGGGCTGGCGGCGGACGACCTGCGCTGCAGCTCTTCGAACGGCGAAATCAGCGTCGATCGCGCCCTCGGAGCGGTCGAGGCCAAGACCGCCAACGGCGACGTCCGGGTCGGCGAGGTGGTCCGCGGAGCCGTCGCTGTCAAGACCGCCTACGGCCGGCTCGAGATCGGCATCCGGGAGGGCACCGCGGCCCTGCTCGACGTCTCTTCCAGCTTCGGCCGGGTCGAGAACTCTCTTCAGGCCTCGGAGGGCCCGCAGCCGTCGGACGAGACCGTCCAACTGAGGGCGCGCACGTCCTACGGGGACATCCTCATCCACCGTTCAAAGGAGGCATCCCAATGACGGTCGCAACGCTCGCGCCCGCGATGACAGCCGATCAGGCACATGGACCCGCGATCCACGTCCAGGGTCTGGAGAAGTCGTATCAGAAGCTGGAGGTCCTGCGCGGCGTGAACTTCGACGTGTCGCGGGGCAGCATCTTCGCCCTGCTCGGCTCGAACGGGGCAGGCAAGACCACGGTCGTGAGGATCCTGTCCACGTTGCTTAAGGCCGACGCGGGGACCGCCAGCGTCAACGCGTTCGATGTCGCCACCCAGGCTGCAGACGTGCGGGAGTCCATCAGCTTTACCGGACAATTCGCGGCCGTCGACGAAATCCTCAGCGGGCGAGAAAACCTCGTGATGGTCGCCCAGTTGCGGCACCTCAAGGGCCCGGACCGGATCGCGGATGAACTCCTTGATCGTTTCTCGCTCACCGACGCGGCTGCACGAAAGGTGTCGACGTATTCAGGTGGCATGCGCCGCCGCCTCGACATCGCGATGAGCCTCATCGGGAATCCATCGGTCATGTTCCTCGACGAGCCGACGAACGGGCTCGATCCCCAGGCGCGCATCGAGGTATGGCAGGCCGTCAAGGAACTCGCCGAGCACGGCACCACGGTGCTGCTCACGACGCAGTACCTGGACGAGGCCGAACAACTCGCCGATCGCATCGCGATCCTCCACGGGGGTCGGATCGTCGTGAACGGCACCCTGGCCGAGCTCAAGCAGCTGCTGCCGCCGGCCAAGATCGAATACGTCGAGAAGCAGCCGACGCTGGAGGACGTCTTCCTCGCGATCGTCGGTGATGACGCAGCAATGGCGACGCCGGAACGGAGTAAGGAGCCATCATGACTAAGCATTTCTTCGGCGACACCACCGTATTGCTGGGACGATCACTGCGCCACATCGCGCGCAGCCTGGACACCATCATCACAACCACGATCATGCCGATCGCCTTCATGCTGCTATTCGTCTACGTCTTCGGCGGCGCGATCAACTCGGGGTCGAAATCGTATGTGACCTACTTGCTGCCCGGCATTCTGCTCATCACGATTGCCTCGGGCATCTCCTACACCGCCTTCCGGCTTTTCCTGGATATGAAGAGCGGCATCTTCGAACGATTCCAGTCCATGCCGATCGCACGGTCGTCCGTGCTATGGGCGCACGTGCTGACTTCGCTGGTCGCCAATCTCATCTCTCTCGGGGTCGTCGTATTGGTCGCCCTCCTCATGGGCTTCCGGTCGGGGGCGGGAGTGCTGGCCTGGCTCGAGGTCGCCGGCATCCTGATCCTGTTTACCCTGGCGTTGACGTGGCTCGCCGTAATCCCCGGCCTCACCGCGAAGTCGGTGGACGGCGCAAGCGCGTTCTCCTACCCACTCATCTTCCTGCCGTTCATCAGCTCGGCATTCGTGCCCACCGCTACCATGCCCGGCCCGGTGCGTGCCTTCGCCGAGCACCAGCCCGTGACGTCAATCGTCAACGCGATCCGCGACCTGTTCACACAGCAGCCAGTCGGCGCTGACATCTGGATCGCCCTTGCTTGGTGCAGCGGCATCCTCATCGTCGCGTACATGTTCGCCATGGTGATTTATCGCCGCCGGATCGCCTAGTTGCGAGTACAAGGGTGTGGAACTCTATGCGCCGATCCCGCCGTCGCTCGACTTCACCGGTGCTGCCGCGTTGCCGGCCGGCATCGAGACCGCCATACGCGCGCTTGACCAGCTCGGGGTCGGGAGCGGCAGCACGCTGCTCATCAACGGCGCCTCCGGAAGCGTCGGCAGCGCCGCGGTTCAGCTCGCCGTGGTGCGTGGCGCGCGCGTGATCGGCAGCGCCAGTCCGGCAAACCACGAGTACCTTCGCTTACTGGGGGCGCAGCCCGTCGCCTACGGCGAGGGCCTCGTCGAACGGGTTCGTGCGCTCGCGCCTCACGGCGTCGACGTCGCGCTCGACGTCGCTGGGAGCGGCGTCCTGCCCGACCTCATCGCACTCGCGGGCGACCCGGGGCACGTCGTGACGATCGCCGACTTCGGTGGCGCGCAGAAGTACGGGGTGACGTTCAGTAGCGGGGACGCCGGCCGCGCGTTCCACGCTCTCGCCGAGATTGGCGAGCTGATCGAGTCCGGGCGGCGCTTCTCACTCGCGGTCGCGCAGACCTTCCCGCTCGCCGAGATCGCCGAGGCGCACCGCGTGAGCGAGGACGGTCACCTGCGCGGGAAGCTCGTGCTGCTGGTCAGCTGATGCGGCCGCCGCGACCGTGCGTGACCCAGCTCGCCAGCGAGGATCTGCGGCCGGCAACACGCGGCGGCTAGGAATACTCCCCCACGCACCGACAGCAGCTATCGGCCGCGGCCTGAATCGCCCTGGATTTCATGGAGTCGGATTATTGGAATCCGACATGCTGCGTCCCACCAAGACAGGGGAGGACAGGATTTCTTGACGATCGAGGTGAACACCAGTTCCCGCATATCCCCGACCAAAACGTAAGCCGCGTCAGGCGGCGAGCTTCGGCATCACATCGGCCGCCAGGCGCTCCATCTGCTCCAGATCGTCGAACAGCGGGTTGAAGACAAGGAGCTCTGCCCCGGCGGCTGTCACCTCGCGCAGCGCTTCTATGCATTCCTCAGCAGTCCCGGCCGTTCCGAGGGCATCGATGTTAGGCAGCCGGAAGTATCCATACAATCGCTGCAGAGCTTCCGTCAGACGCCTGCGGGCGCGCTCCCGATCGTTGTCCACCGCGATGTAGATGCGCTTGGCGATCCTGAACGCCGTAGGGTCGCGACCCAGATCTGCGAGTGCCTCGCGAACGACCTGGACCTGCCCGACGAACTGCTGAGTCGTCTGGGAACCAGCGCCCATGAAGCCGTCGCCGAGCGCCACCGCACGCCGAAGCGCCGCGGGACTGCTCGCGCCGAACCACAAAGGCGGCCTCGGCTGCTGGAACGGCTTCGGCTCCTGCGCCGCGTCACGCAGCTGCCAGAAACGCCCGTCGAAGTTGACCCTGGGCTGAGTCCACAGTGCCTCGAGCAGACGGATCTCTTCGGTGAAGCGTGCGGCCAGTGTGCTCGCATCGACGCCGAACGCCGAGAACATCCGGAATCGGCCGCCGAGCGTGATGCCGACGTCCAGGCGGCCTCGGCTCAGCTGGTCGAGCGTGCTCAGACTCTTTGCGAGGTGTACCGGACTGTAAAGAGGAAGGACGAGCGCGCTCACTCCGAGGCGGATTCGCTCGGTGCATGCAGCCGCGTAGCTGAGCGTCTCGATCGGGCCCAGCTCGGGCATCGTGCCGATGATTTGCTCGCCGACCCACGCGCTTTCGAAGCCAATCTGCTCCGTGCGCTTCAGAAAGGAACGGAAAGCCAGCGTATCGAACGGGCCATCCTCGACGAACTGAGGGATCGAGATCGCAAAGCGCACGTGCCTACCGTACACGGTGAGGTAACCATTCACTGAGCTCAATTCGGGGCGCAGTCCTCTGTTCGACCAGACGCGCACGGGTAGTCCACGATCTTCTCCGCTTCGACGTACCAGGGATCCACAGGGCGAGCAAGAGCCAATGTTGCCTCCCTCCCTGGTGGCTTCATCGACGAGACAATCAGGCCCTAAAACCATTTGGTGGGCACGTCAAGGTCTAGGCGAATCTTCTAATAGACGTCGATCCGCCTAGCCGACCAGCGGCAAGGAGAAACGCAATGGGAAGGATTGTTGTCAGTGAGAACGTCTCGCTCGACGGAGTCATCCAGGACCCGGCGGGGGTCGAGGGCTTCAGCCGTGGCGGCTGGGTCGGTCTTATCGGCGGCCAAGGTCGCGACGAGGCGGCCAAGGTTGCGCTCGACGAGGCGTTGGGCGCGGAGGCCTTTCTGCTGGGGCGGCGGAGCTACGAGTTCTTGGCCGCGCGGTGGCCATCCCGAAGCGGCCCGTTCGCGGACAGGTTGAACAGCTTTCCTAAGTACGTCGTTTCCTCGACTCTCGATGCTCCCGTCTGGAACAACACGACGGTAATAAGGGGCGACGTGATCAACAAGGTCTCGAAGCTGAAGCGAGAGCTAGATGGCGAAATCCTTG
>Ga0137376_10002446_pt1 | contig 11085 bp, 10 predicted proteins | sample SagtaG_23_FD_104814 | JGI IMG/M metagenome (GOLD analysis project Ga0137376, IMG submission 104814) | Vadose zone soil microbial communities from Sagehorn Ranch, Mendocino, California, USA - Sage2_L_20_16 metaG | ecosystem: Environmental > Terrestrial > Soil > Vadose zone | place: USA... | reverse complement strand
TGCACCCGGCGGTCCCGACGGACCAGGACTCGGCAAACTCACAAGGAGAGCCGTGATTGCAAGCACGATTGCAGCGAAGCTGAGCTCTGCTGTTGCTGATCGAGCGATCGCGCGCGCGCCCGTCTCGTCTCCGAGCTTTGGTCTCATCCTCCGCCAATTCCAGGCACCGAGCGCCACAACGATAGCGACGACGCAAAGCTTTGCATCGAGAGCAAATCCATAGGGGCTGGTCCATAGCGCATTCAAATGCTTGAGGTGACGCCATGCCGTGGTCACGCCCGTGATCCCGAGCAAAGTTGCGGCACTCAATGCAAGCGGTGAGAAACGATTTACCATTTCAGTAACCAGCTGCCCTCGCTCGTCGCTCGGCACCGTTTGTCTGAACACTACACTGAGTCCCGCGATAACCATCACCGCCAAAGTTCCGATCCAGAGCGAAGCCGCGACTTCGTGAAGTGGGTTGACCATCGAGAACCATCTCCCGGTGGTGATGTTGCGCAGCGCGTACACTACTCCAGTGATTCCGGCGATAATCCACGCTGTCCGATTTCGTTGCGCGGCGAATGCAAAGCAGATGAATAGAAGCGCGATACAGGCAATCTGAAAAATCTGCCGCGCGCCACCACCGCTCACTGCGCTTACGATCGAGATGTGCTTCTCTTCGGCTCGACCGATGAGACCATTGAGGAGCGTGAAGATCATCAGCACTGCGCCAAACAATCCGATTGCCGCAGCACGTCTGTCGGCGCGATCCACCGGGCTTCCAGCCACAGTCAGAGCACTCTCGGTGCGTAGCGCCTTCAATACCTGGAAATGAAAACCCAGTGCACCGTAAACAGCGAAGAACGAAATGAATCCAACGTACTCGAGCGCAATTTTGCTCGCCGTAGTGTGCTCTTCGGCTCCCTGCAGTAACAAAGCGAAGTGAGTCATGAGGGAGCCCGAATGCAAGAGAGGCGCCGGTCGGAATCGAACCGACGGTAGCAGATTTGCAGTCTGCCGCCTTACCACTTGGCCACGGCGCCGAAAGAAAATGCCTGTGCGCTGACACGCACGGGCACTCGATTATCATAGCCGGGCCGTGTTCCTCTCGCTACCTCCGATACTCGAGCACCGACATTCTCGTCGGGCCGGGCCACGACCGCTTATCGCCCTTGATCGCGCGCCACAGTATTCGATTGAAAAGATCCTCGTCAGCCTGATCTTCCTTGTCGAGTGCAAGCTTCGTCGACTCACGCGCACCAATGCCGGTTCGCGGATTCCTGCCCTCGAGTGTGACCGAAGGCTTGAGTGCCAAGTAAGGACTCACATCCGGTGTTTCGCGCCAGATGGTTCGCAACGGGCGCCCGAAATGGTCGAACTGCGAAAGACGCCCCAGCCCAAGCAGCTCTTCGATGGTCGCCAGTACATCTGTCGTGTTCGCGAATGAATGCGACACACCTCCACTGCTGTATGGAGAGATCACCAGGAGCGGTGAGCGATGTGAGTCGACATGATCGGAGCCGTTCTGTGCATCGTCTTCGAGCACGAACATCACACTGTTCTTCCAGAATTGTGTTTTCGAAAGCGCCTCGACCATTCGCCCCAACGCAAGATCATTGTCCGCCATGAACGCAAATGGCGTTCGGTCGCCAGCCCTCAACCCCGATGTGTGATCGTTCGGCAGTCTGACGATCTCCAACGCCGGCATTTTTCCATCGCGATCAAATTGCTGGAGCTCTGCGATCCAGATGTCAGCACGCAGCTGATCGAGGATGCTCAAGCTGAACCCGGGAAATTTTTCGCTGGTGTGATCGCTGAGATACGGCTTGTCTGCACGATACCCGGCGGGACGAGATCCATCCGGTAGAAAATCGAGTGGAATTACATACTCTCCGTAATTCCGGAACGTGATGCCCGCGCGCTGGGCGAGATTCCATAGATATCCGCTCGACGGCTCAGCCACATCATCATCCGGAACCTTTCCACGGTTCGTCCCTTCGTAGTCATAACTCCGGCCGCGATTTGAGTAGTTCGCCGGAACCGTTTTTTCCAGATAGTCGGTCGCGTACGCCGCAGTTGACCAGTTGTGGCCATCGGGACTTACTTCTGCATTCACAAAAAATCTGTCGAACACTCCGAATCGCTCGGCGAGTGCATGGTGGTTCGGCGATACCGGCCTCGGGAAAAAGAGCAGCGATGTATCTCCGTCACCGCTCTTGAGATCGCCGAGGATCTGATCGTAGGTTCGATTTTCCTTTATTACGTAGATCACGTGCTGAATCGGCGGGTACTTCGGCTTCGTTGTGGATCCATCCCAGCCGTTTGCCGACGCGACGCGCCGCGAAAAACTCGCGAGCTCAGTTGGTGACGCATTTGCTGTAGCCATCATCGTCACAGTGCCAGCCAGTTGTCCGAGCGTGTAGAGACGCGATGTTCGTGGCTCCGGGTTATTCGGTTGTGGACCTTTGGGGTTCGGTCCAGTTCCTTTTCCCTTCGCGTTGACCACGAACAACGAATCGCCGGCGACAGCAACCGCTGACGGATACCATTCCACCGGAATGCGACCCGCAAGTTTGCCCGCACCGTCAGCCGACAGATCGAACACCGCGACCGCATTATTGTCCGCTTCGGCAACGAACAATCGTCGGCCGTCATGTGAGAGAGCGAGCGCGTTCGGCGTGCTGCCTTCGTGAGGTCCAGCTGGAGCTGCATCGTCGAGAGTTGCAATGACTCGCTTCGCCCGCGCGTCGACCACCGCGACACGATCAGTGCTTGCGGACGCTACGAACAGTCGGCCGCCATCGTCTGAAAGAACGAGCGCTGAAGGGTGACGCCCCACCGAAACGCGTCCGCTTTCTCTAAGCGTTCCGCTTTCACCACGTTGAAAAATCGAAACGCTCGATCCGCCCCATGATGACACATACACCGAGCCGTCTTTCGCTACTGCAACCCCATATGGATATCGCTCGGTAGCGAATCGCTGAGTGATTTTTCCGCTTGCGAGATCAACCACCGCGACGGAGTCAGCAAGATTCTCTGCGACATAGAGGTTTCTTCCGTCTATCGAAACACCGAGGCCGGAAGGATAGCGCGTACCGGGTCGATTGGCCGCTTTCTTCGCAAGCACTATCGTGTCCGCGGCAGCCGCTCGTCCGTTGCTCCACGAGTACCGATACACAACGTCTTCGTTTCCGCCGGACACGTACAACGATTTTCCATCGGGGCTGAACGCCATTCCAACAAACGCCGCTGGTTGCGCAATGCTCTGAACAACTGCGCCTGTCCCGCGATCCAGTACCTGAATTCCCTGTTCGCGCCAGCCGTTGAGTGACACGACGATGCTCTTCGCATCGGGAGAGAGAGCGATCGCAAGCGGCATCGATCCGACATCGACCGATCGACCGGCAGGATCGAGACGCGCACCAGTTGGCAATCGTCGCTGCTCACTCGCATTCACGGGCACAGAAAGTCCAGGAGAAGTAGTACAGGCTGTTGCAACAATTAGCGGAGCAACGAGATACTTGATGCGCATCGATATCGGGTTCGAGGTTGAGTGAACTAAAGATGTCATTGACACGTGATGCCGCCAGTTGGATACTCACGCGGTGGACGCGCCGACTGCCGCGATTCGAGTCGTACCAGCGACCGAGCGCGATACTCCGCTCATACTTTCCTTCATCCGTCATCTCGCCGAATACGAGCGGCTGGCGGAAGTTTGCATCGCCACGGAAGAGAACCTCAGGGAAACTCTGTTCGGCGACAGTCCCTCGGCAGAAGTGATTTTCGCCTACCACGAAGAGACTCCCGTGGGGTTCGCGCTTTTCTTTCACAATTACTCGACGTTCCTCGCTCAGCGCGGATTGTATCTCGAGGACTTGTTCGTCCTTCCCGACGCACGCGGCAAAGGTGTTGGCTACGCATTGCTGTCTGAGCTCGCCCGCATTGCCATATCCCGCAACTGCGGTCGCATGGAATGGGCGGTTCTCAAATGGAACCAGCTGGCAATCGACTTCTACAACCGCATCGGTGCCGAGCCTCTTCACGACTGGGACGTCTACCGCATTTCGGGCACTCCGCTGCGCCGGCTCGCGTCTATCCGATGAAATCGTTAACGCTGCCGTGATGCCGTCGTCTACCGTGTTGAGGCTGCGCAACACCGCGCGACTGAACGATATGACATCGGAGAATCCACCATGACAAAGATCACGGCACTTACAGCAGCACTCGCCGCGACAATCACTTTCGGCGGAGCAACTGCTTCAGCACAGATTGCGGGAATTACCCGAACGCCCGCACGCTCATGCAGAAATCACGACGGAACGAAGGCCGATTGCCGCGAGCTTCGGCTCGATACGAGAGAGATTCGATCTGACCGCCGAGACCTGCGAACCGACAGACGAGACATCAGACACGATGTGAGAACAGGTGAAGGCCGTGAAGTCAGAAACGACAGGCGCGATTTGCGCGTCGACAATCGCGATCTCTCACTCGACAGACGTGATCGCCGGCGTGACTTGAGAGATTTGCGTCGCGATAGATGAGGGACTCACGAAAGAGTAGCCCGAATGATGCTATAGATCGCCGGAGGAAACTTCTTCCGGCGATTTCTCTGTCAATGACAGCTACGGGCGATACAATTAACCGAATGACATTAACCGAGCCGCCTCGGCCTGAGCCGAGGCGAACGTTTTTCAGTCGGCGCTTCGCACCACTGGTTACCACGTGGATTATTGCGGTGGTCGCCGCCGCTTTGGTGTATTGGTTCGAGACCGCAATGCCCGCGTTCCATGAGGTGTTGCTGCCGATCTACGCGATCATCGTGACTCTTGCGATCTTCGCCACGTGGCGCTGGATCAGAAGAAGAAGAAAAGGAGGAGACCGCCGACATACCGAGCGTCGCCACACGGACCGCCGCGACACTTCAGACCCGCCAACACTTCCTCGCGAGTACTAGCTCGCCGAGAAGCGCTTGCCCATGAAGTAGGCGACTGGGCCCAACGCAAGCGCCGCAAATGCACCGATGATCGCCGGGCCGCCATACTCTCCATCGCTCATCTCAGTCGCAACAACACCCACGAGTATCACTGCAGGCAGCAACGCGAGCGCTGTCACTCCTCTCCGCCCAAGTGGTATTCTGAAACTACCTCGCAGCTCTGGCTGTTTAGCTCGCAATACAATCAATGCAGCAAACTCAAGAAACAACGCCATGGAATAAAGCAGCACGTCCGCTACTACGAGATGCACAAACGAAAGCAGCGCAAAGACTGAATAGAAGATTGCCGAGACGAGTACCGCATTACGTGGAGTGGACTGCTTATCCAGTTTCGCAAGATTTCCTGGGAGCAAGTGATCCGTCGCCATTGCGAGCGGAATTCTCGAGTACGAAAGGAGAAGCGCGTTGAACAGCGCTAGAGCACTGACCATCCCTGCGACTGCGAGCATCACCGCCAGCGGTTTTCCGAAAGAGCCTGCAGCCATTATTGCGATGTCCGGCCAACCGCCTTCACGCCATTTCGTCCAATCAGTTGCTGCAAGAGTTGCCGAGAGAGGAACGAGATATCCGAGCGCAACGAGAGGAAGAGTGATTGCGAGTGCGCGCGGATAATTGCGCGAGGAATCGCGCACCTCGCCTTGCACCGTTGAAGCGTTGTCCCATCCGATGTAGTTCCACAGTGCAATCGATACCCCGACGCCGATTGCACTCGCCCCACTCGCAGGTGTTCGTCCGAGTGTTTCCCAGGGGATATGATTCCCGTGAGGAATTGCAGCAACTGACACCAGGAGAAAAGTCAGCAGGATGAAGACACCGCTGAAAACAGAGACGGCGCCGACTCGTCCGGCTCCACGAAGATTGATCGCCGTCGCGATCCAGATCACGGCGAGCGAGATCATCCACTGCGCGCTACCGCTCAGTCCGGGAACGAACCACGAGAGATATTGATTGAACAACACCGGATAAATGGCCATGTCGACCAGCGAATACATCCACGTCCACCATCCATTTTGAAATGCCCAGAAAGGACCGAACGCGTGATATACCCAGCGATAGTAGCCACCTTCCTCGGGCAGCATGCTCGCGAGCTCGCCGACGATCAATGCTTCCGGCACTGACCAGAAAATCGGGACGAGAACAAGAATCAGGAGGCCGATTGCAGGGCCTACCGCGACTATCAACGACTCCGTCGTAAACGCACCACCGGAGACGTTGAAGAACATCACCGCGACGAGCGATAAAATCGTCAGCGAGCGTCGGAGATGTGTGGTCATGATCGCGAGAAGCTAGACACAGGCCCGGTAAGTGCAAAGCAGACCTGTCAATGGCCAGAACAAAACATTCGTCACCAAATGCAGCAGAGCTGCGCTTTCGCTCTGATTCCATAACCGAAGCGCTGGAAGCGCTCACGACCTGGGCAGGCTCTCTTCTCGGGGCACTTGGAATTTTTCTCGTGGCGGGGGTCATCGTCGCTGCGCTTCTCACCTGGGTTTTCACCGAGCTCGCAGAACGAGTCATGGCGGGAGGAACGCAGGCTTTCGACGAAGCGGTGTTGCGTTGGATGTCAGCTCACCACACAACGGCACTCACAGGAGCCATGCTCGAGATAACCACACTCGGCACTGGCACGGTCGTGATGATGGTCGTTTGCGTCGCCGCACTTTTTCTGACGCTCACGAAGCACAAGTATTCCGCGCTGTTGCTGCTTGTTGCAACCGCCGGCGGATTGCTCCTCGATATGGTACTCAAGCTTCAGTTCAATCGCGCACGACCTCACGTTTTCATCTGGGGAACGCAGGTGTTTGGCTCGTCCTTCCCTTCCGGGCACGCGATGGGTGCGACGGTTACTTACAGTACCGTGGCCTACCTTGCGGCTCGTCTTCACCGAAGAGCATGGGCTCGGTGGTTGACTATGTCAGTTGCGCTGCTCGTCATACTTCTCATCGGAGTGAGTCGGATTTATCTGGGAGTGCACTATCCCTCCGATGTACTCGCCGGAATCATCATGGGATTGGCTTGGGCGGCGTTTTGCATGGCGACCCTCGAAGCAATTCAGAGATTTGCTGAGCGTGGCGCGCCTCAAGTGAAGCAGGCTGAGGCGCCGGCGCCGCCGACAAAGTCCTAAGAATTCGTCCCGCGTTTTCGAAGGTGGAATGCCAAACCATCCCAGAGCGAGAATGGTCTAGCTCCGGCGATTACCATCTCGAACGAATGGCGCTTTGCCAGGGCTTCGATCTCTGATTCGTCCGCCGCATCGTCATCGTCGTACGAGAAATTCAGAATGACGAAATCGCCTTTCGCTTTGAGCACCCTCGACGCTTCAGCGAAGTACCTCTCCACCAGCGCAGCACCAGACTGCTTGATGTACGGGAAAGTGTCGACCGCAACCGCGGCGTCGAAAGTATCGCTCGCGTAATCGGCGAGGTCGCGCCCTGTCACCTTGAGAAAATGAACGTTCGACAATCCTCCATATCGCCTGAGAGCAGTGTTGATCATCTGCATGGAGACGTCGATTCCATATACCGCTGCTACTCGCGGCGCGAGTTCTGCCTCGAGTCTGCCAATTCCGCATCCGATGTCGAGAACAACTCGATCAGGTGACAAAATTCCCCAGTGCTCCAGCTGGATGACGATTTCCTTCGTAGCACGCTCGAGCAGATCCGGATTGCCAAGCGAATAAAGTGCGACGCTCGCTTCCTCGGACTGTTGCACCGACCAATCGAATAACCGCTCGCAGAAAGCGATTCCCTCTTCGACACTCGGCGCTGGCTCAGATGAGTCCATGTTGGATCGAAGCATTTCGGCGATGCGCGTGCAGCCCTGTTCGTTCTCTACGACAAGCTGTGTTAGATCGTCGACACGATCACGCAACAGACTATCACCCGATCGCGATAAGTCTGCGGCACGACGCGTAACATCATCCACCGCTGCACGCACTGCGACAGCATCCTCGGTTTCGATGAGCATTCGCATCAGTGCCACCGACGGAGAGATCGTTCCATTCAGACATCTGATCAGAATTTTTCTTACTTCCTCGTCATGAATTCCGGGAAGCAGACGCTTGATCGCTTCCTCTTCTCGACCTGCGCGCGTCATTCGGCGATCCACCCCAGCTCGCGCAATGACTCGAAGTCTTCCCGCATGAGCTTCTCGCCGATGTCGTCTCGGTAGCGCGAATTCGGAACGACGATTTTTTTCACCACCCGATAAGCATTCTTCCGTGCATCCTCGATCGTCCCGCCGATACCGGTGACAACGGCGATGTAACCGATCATGCCGGCTGTTTCGAGTTGGCCATCGCACAACCGCACTTCACCATAGTGAAGCGCATCTCGTTCTTCGCCGGTCAGTTCCTCGCTGAAACAAATCGGCATTCCCTTGCCGAGCCCTTCGTAGCCGGCCTGATAGGGAAATGGTGGAACCGTGATCACTACTCCCACAGAGAACCCGCCCGATGTTCGTATCGTCGCACTCTCTCTAGAAAGCATTCTGGCGAACAGCTCGTCCCAACGGTCCAGCTGCAGTGAATCGAGAATCGGAAAACCCGGATATCCAAAACGACAGGTGAATTCCAGTGGCCACACACCATCAGCATTCACTATGGTGTTCAAGTTGACGTACCCGCAGTAGCCCGATGAGCGAAGGAGCGAATCCATTCGCCCAAGCGTCGCATCGAAAAGTTTTTCCGCGCCGCGATACGTCACCACTGTTCCCATCTCTCCCGTCAGCTCACCGACGTCCCCTGGAAAAAACCGCTTGTGCTCCCAGTCGAGATTCGCCGGCCGCAGAAATTCTTGCCCGTTGAAGAACGCGCCTACTCCGACTTCAACCCCTGATAAATGCTCCATGAGAACGAAGCTTACCATCGCGCCCTCGCGCCATCGCTGCTTCGTCGCGCGCAGCACCGCGAGCATGTCCTCTCCACTATCCAGCTGTCCGGTATAAGTGCTGATTGACGGCCAAACCGTGCCATTCAATTTCAGCACATATCGACGCCGCGTCTTCCTGACGAAATCCATCGCATCCGCAAAGTCGTCGAACTCGTGAGTCACTGCGATTTGAATGCCGTGATCCCGCAGAGCTTTCTGACCGTAAGCACGGTCACTCTCCAATCGGTCGCCGAGTGCGGATCCGCCTATGACGTTGTAGCCCTGCATTCGAAGTTCGTCTTGCAGAATGCCATCCGAGGCTGTTTCGAAGACGATGATTCCATCGTTGTCCGCGGCGCGGACCCATTCCAGCTCGTCTCTCCAGTCGGAAGTGAAGTGGAGCATTCCATCCATCACCCCCTCTGAGTCCCCATCAGACATATGGACGCGCACATCATGCCCTCGATTTTTCAGGCGGAGGTACATGTCGCCGAGCTCATTCGTCTCACCAATTCCGAGAAACCTCATGCGGATTCGCTCGCCATTACTCGGACAGAACCATGCAGAAATGCGCGAAGCCTGACTTCATCCCATCGATCCAATAACCATGTGCGCACAGGAAACGGAGCTTCGATCGATGCCAGCGTTGCGATTCCGCGCCGGGCGAACCTGGCGCAGATCGTACGCACTACCCCGCTCGCTTTTTCCTCGCGTCTTCTCGGTCCTTCATCCTTTCGCGAGAACTCGCCGGCCATCAAGAGATAAGCAAAGGATGCTGATCCATCCGGCGCGACCGCGCGCAATGTTTCGGCGGAGTCATTCATAAACGCCGTCTTCAAGCTTCGCACGTAGCCACCAACCGCTCCTGAATATTCGCCGTCGGCGATGGTAACTATGAACAAGGAGTTCAATCGGTAGCCAGCCTTGTCGGCGTGATTCAGGATTTTGTCGGGATCCGAAAGACTGCACCACGAAAGTGCCACCGCTCTGGGGCACGTAATTCGCGCGAGCTCCAATGCGCGTATTACGTGAGCCGTTCCATCAGCGCCGGCGCCGGCTTCCGCCGCAAGATTTCCTTCTGTGGGCTCCGGAACGTACGGCGGATTACATACGAGTAGCTGCGGTTTCTCTCGCGCGAGAAGATTCTCTGTATTTCGCGCTCGTAGATCGGCGCGAGTGAACCGCGCTCGCCGAGATAAACGAAGAAGCTCCGCATTCTTTGCTGCTACAGTCGCAGCCAATGGATCGACGTCGAGGCCGAGTAGCGTGCTGTTGCGCTCCATTCGCAGCAGATGCAAGCCAATCAGTCCGCTTCCTGACGTGAGCTCGACGATCCGAAGTGGCTCGCCTACTGCTCCTCGCGCAGTCGGCAACCTTGCACGCGACAGCGATGATTCAGCAGCGATGGCGCACAACAGCGTGTCTTCCGGCGAAAAGAAAGCAGTGAAGCTGAACGGCGGAAGAAATGGTCGCAGTCTACTTGCTTCACTCAATAGCGAAGGAAGTACCGTAGATGGTGGAGATGGCCGTCCATACTGAAATGGCAACGTCTACCCGTGTGTCGTGAACAGGGAAAGGCTCGCCTCTTGCAAAAGGGCAGGCTGTTAACCACCGCCGATGCAAGCGGCGCACCGCACACTGACTTTGCTTTCGCATGACTGCCATACTGTTGTCGAAGTCGATAGAGCTGCCGGCAGTTCCACTCCTTCGGCAATCCGTTTCTCAGGGAATTCGCGCACTAATACCGTTCTCGCAGCGCGTGCGAGGAGTTCTTGCCGATCCCTCGCTGGACGAGCTCCTCGCAAGGAAGCCTGAGCTCGAATCCGGCCTGATCCAACGTGCACGGCAACTCGGAAGAGCAGCTTATCCAGATCATCACACTACTGATCGCCAATCCGCGCCCTGGATCGATCACTCTGCACGCGACGAGTTGCACCGCGCACTTCTCCTGATTTATCAGCAGCACTTACGCCTGCCGCTGGACGAAGCTCCCGATTATCAGTTTCATCCGCTCGTCTGTCGTTTGATGCGCGAGTTGGAAATTCGATGGGAGCACGACATGCTGCGCCGCGCGCATTCGGTATACGACCTCTCTGTCAATGGGCTTCCGGACGATCCGTCAAAATTCTCCGAGTGGTATCGCGCTACGGCGTTCGCACATCCGCTCTACGAGCATGATCTCTACAGCTTCGTCGCATCCGAAGCAAAACGACATCAGCTCGAGTGGTTCTTCCGAATGGA
>Ga0137376_10002443_pt1 | contig 11096 bp, 8 predicted proteins | sample SagtaG_23_FD_104814 | JGI IMG/M metagenome (GOLD analysis project Ga0137376, IMG submission 104814) | Vadose zone soil microbial communities from Sagehorn Ranch, Mendocino, California, USA - Sage2_L_20_16 metaG | ecosystem: Environmental > Terrestrial > Soil > Vadose zone | place: USA... | reverse complement strand
TTTAAAATGAGCTTATCACCTACTATTTCTCCGTGGGCAGCCACTGGAAGGTAGCATCCAGCTCCTAACCAACGCATAAACATGCGTTCTGCGCTGGTGGATGCCTGAGTTACATTATTCCTGAGGGGAGCTATAAGCATCTGTACATCTGGCTCGTCACGCAACTCCAGCGCTAGTGCACCCTGTCCTGGCGCAGGCATCATCACTTCTATTGGCAGATAGTTCATTCTACCGGCTAATCGTTCATGCATTCCCATTCTATGCAATCCAGCAGCAGCCAGCACGATACCGTTGTAATTTCCAGCATCCAGCTTACGCAGCCGCGTATCAACATTCCCACGCAATGGCAAAATCTCCACTTCCGGGAAAAACGCTCGAATTTGCGCTGATCTCCTTAAACTGCATGTGCCAATACGCTTGTTTCCAGGGCGGCCTGACTCAACCAACGATCCGAGGTCACTTTGACCATTCACTACCAGTACATCCCTCGCATCCTCACGCGCGCCGACCACAACTACACATAATCCTTCAGGTTGAGTGGTAGGCAAATCTTTCAGGCTATGGACAGCCAGGTCAATATTCCTTTGCAGCAGAGCATGCTCAATCTCCATTACAAAAACCCCATCACCTCCCATCTGCGTTAATGGGACATGCATCAAAGCATCACCTGTCGTGTGAATTTGCTCGATTATTATCTCCAAGTCTGGCTCTTGTTGCTTCAGATGCTCGACCACCCACTGTGTCTGTATCATCGCCAGCTTGCTTGCTCGAGTTCCAATAATTATGCGTTTCATCTTGTTGCTCTTTCAAATCAAATAAATAGCGTAGTGCTTCAGAATAAATGTGTTCCTGACCCTCCACAGCAGCATCTTTGAGGCGTAACATTGGGATATGCAATAATTTGTTCACTATGCGTGTTGTCAGTTCCTGAATTACAACAGTTTCACGTTGTGTAAGGGCAGGCAGGCGTTGGAGTGTACGCGTCAATTCTTGTTGCCTCAACGTATCCGCATATTGTCTAAGCGCACTGATTGTATCGACTACGTTTAGCGACCGCAACCATCTTTTAAATGCACTCACTTCCTGAATGATGATCTCCTTAACTTGTTCGACTTCCTGATACCTCAAACGAATACCCTCGTTTACACCGATCTCTAAATCATCCAGGTTATACAGATGAACACCTGCTATATCAACTATTGCCGGGTCAATGTCACGCGGAAGGGCAAGATCGATTAGAAGTATTTGTCTCTCAGCACGCTGCTTCATTACTTCTTGCATCATTTCAAGCGTCATTAATGCATAAGGAGCAGTAGTAGAGCTAATAACCACATCCGCTTCCACTAGAGATTTGGCAAGTTCCCTAAAAGATCGATGTTTAGCACTAAAGCGTTTAGCAAGATCGATAGCATGCAAAGGCGTTCGATTAATAATGATCAATTCTTGCGCGCCATTATCGCAGAGATGGTGGGCAGTGAGTTCGCTCGTTTTTCCTGATCCTACAAGCAGAACACATGCCTTATGAAGATTGGGAAATAGTTTCTTTGCCAGTTGCACGGCAACAAGACTAACAGAAGCAGCATTGCGATTGATTCCAGTCTCACTTCGAGCGCGTTTGCCTGCAACAACAGCTCCACGAAATAACGCCGATGTGATTGGTCCTGCGTAACCACCACCCTGCGCTAATTCCAGGGCTTCCACTACCTGCCCTTGTATCTGCGACTCTCCAGGTACCAGGGAAAATAGTCCACAAGCAACTCCATACAGGTGCGACACCGCCTGCTCATCAACTAAATGATAGCTGTGAACCTTCAGTTCTGGAAGAGTTATTGCATTGACATCGCTCAGAATCCGCAAAAGATGAATATGCCCTTCCTCAATCTCAGAAAAGACTGCATATATCTCCATGCGGTTACATGTCGAGAGTAAAACGCATTCCTGAGCGACATTACGGATTGCTTGAAGAACCTGGGGTATCTGCCGCTGAGAACACACCAGTCGTTCTCGCAATGCTATCGGCGCAGATAAGTGATCTACACCTACAAGGACTATTTGCACAAAAACCTCACATAACTCAATATTTTTGTAATCTATAGAGATTTTAGCGGTTTTTCTCAAAGAGTCAAGAGCAAAACATAGACATTTTATCGGGTAAACATTGTATCTTTTTATCAAGGTGAGATATCTTTAAGTCTTCTCAAATAGTGGCGGTTGTGTTAGTATCCAAAAGAAGATACTATGAGGAGCAGATATGAATGAATGAATAGTCCAGATCAACCAGAAACAACAACTGAATCTTTCGAGGGGGTGCACGACGTTCCACTTCCCAAATCACACATAGATTCTAGAACAAGAGCAATATCTTCCGCATCGCAAATCCAGGAAAGCAACTTCGACTGGATAGCGCTTGGTATTGTTGTACTCATCGCAGCTTTTTTCGCTATCACTGCTCGATTTCATGCACAACCAGCAACTTCGTTCGTCCCAGTAGCAGTGCTCAGTGCTACAGGTTGTGGCTTGCTTGTCACAGCTATCCGTAAATTACATACATCAAAGGGAGTTGGGCTGCTAGAAGCTGCTTTGGGTGGCTTTTTCATGGCGTTGCTTCAATTTACAGTAGCCCTTACCTATCCAGGTGTATTCGATTCCATCAGCTTTGGCCAAACATTACGCAATGATTTTCTGATTACCTGGACATTGATTGCAGTTTTCTCAATCATCTTTAGCTTGGCAGGCGCAACTCTTGGACACCTCTCATTCGCTCCTCTACGTCCTTTGCCAGCCAGTTCATCATCAACCGCTAGTATTGAAGAAAAAGATACTGAAACACCATCTTCAAAACAGTCACAGCGATCAATTATCAGTTATTGCCTTACAATTCTTCTACTTGGCCTGGCTCCGACAGTAGCGGCTTATATATTTTCAGCTGCCTATGATTTCACTCTCAGCTTCAATCAATTTGTCCCCGGTCCTTATCCGACACTACGAATTCTCAGCGCACTCTTACCCTGGCAAATACCAATACCTATCGACTTGAACAATGGTATTGAAAACATTATCATTTTCAGTCTATTATGGCGAATTCCCCTTTTCCTGGGTAATCCTTCACTCTTTGACCTTCAGGCTCTTGAACCATACATCTTCAACGGAGCCGCATTCGCTTTGCTTCTTCTTACCATGTATCAGCAGAATGCTCGCAGAGTAAATCAATTTTCTTATCCAGGATGGGTAGCCTATCTTTCTATGGAAGCAGCTTTAGGCTTGATTCTGGTATTGCCAGCGAATCTATGGATACTGAGAGGATTGGAAGGACTCATACAATTTCATGATATTGTTATCCCCATACGTACTATCTCTATTCTGAATCCACTTACATTTTCTTTAAATCTTATCACCGGGCCACTTGTCTGTGTAGGTTTAGGGATAGTGCTCAGAATATTTCTGAGTAAAAGAACAGTATAGGAAAAAAGCACCCTCGCGATATTCCTTCACCTATCCACTCGTTCTACAGACGAAGGTAATGTCAATTTGCCATTAAAAGAGGCATGTGTAACTATATCGTAAGTACGAAGAAATCGAAGTAAACGCCGTTAGGAATCTTTATCAGCATCAAGTTGATCCTGGTACACCTTCAGGCCGTATTTATGAGTGTTGTGAGCAAAGTTTATGATTCGTTGTCGTCAGTGTAATGCTGAACTAACTGAGCAAGCACGTTTTTGTAATGTTTGTGGGCTACCCCAGAATTCTCGAGAACCCGAACAGGAGATTTCCACACTAAACGAACAAAAAGCACTCGATACGAAGCATACGAAATGTTGTGATAATTGTGCAACTGAACTTCCAAAAGAGGCACGTTTTTGTGCAGTCTGTGGCTCTGCTCAAACTTCTAAACAATCCTTTGTGGTAGAAACAACCTCCAATGAACGAGTTAAACCTGCATCAACATCTGAAAATGACGAAAGTTCAACTGTCCATTCACAACCCTCGATGTGGCTAACACCAGCGCGAAGCATAAAGCCCGCCGATAAGCAATTATCAAAAGCATCTGACAATGTAACGATTCGTCCTAAAACTGTCACACGTCCGCCTGTTTTTCCAACACGGCCAACCAGTAATGGTGCAAAATCACCCACTGCCATACAACAATTTAATACCTCACAACCGGTGGCATCTTCTGAACCTCCTGCAGTCACTATACCAATCAACACACCCGGCACGGCAAAAACCCAAGACGAGCCTGTACCCACAGTTCAGTCCAAACACTCAGATTCAGTCCAGGGTGAAAGTATCTCTGACAATTCTATTCAGACTCCTGGAGAGCTTTCCGCACCAGCTCGAACATCTGGTCTCATCCGCCCCGTTACTCCAAAATCTTCTACCCGTTCAGTTATCCCTTCGCGACCAGGCTTTGGAGAACCAACAATTTCAACACAACAATCCAAACAAATACCACAAGCTCCAGCTGACCCAATAACTACACGACCCACTAAAGTATCTTCATCTACAAAACAACCAACACATCAGCGTTCAAGTTCTTCATTCATGCAACCAGATGTGGACAGCCAGGATAAACATCAGATTACTAAACTAGAAACGCAGCGAAACCAGGTATATTCTGAACCGAAAGTGAACAGAAATAGTGTGCAAAGTCGCCCACGAGAGCAAATTGCTGGAGTTCAAATAACTCCCGTTGAACACTTATGGCAGAATTCATCTATGCATAGCTCAGATGAGTTATCAACAAGAAGCTCATCTATAGAGCATATTAATGGAATGAATGGCGTTTCAGATTCTCCAACGATGGATTTACTCAATCCTGCTAGTTTTATGGCTACCAGCAAAGCAGCAGAGCAATGGCGTAAGAGTTGGCGTGATCGACAGTACGCCGAAGCAGGACCAGCCGAAATCGTTTCAAGAGGACAAGCTTCTGTTCCTATGCCTCTTATGACAATGCAACAGAGCCTAGCGCGCATGCGTGCCATTCAAAAGAACGACAAGAAGCAACAAGGCAAACGCTCGGTAAACTTTGGCACCTGGATTACTATCTTTTTGATGATCTGCCTGATTGTTGGTCTTGGCGCCTATATCATTGTTAGTTATTTGCCCAATTCCCCTTTCGGAGTTACATATGTCACGTCTCCAACCAACATGACACAACCCACTTTAGTTATAGTAGGAACGGCATCTCAAACTGTCAAGATAGGTCAGTCAATTCAACTGCATGGAAAACATTTTGGCGTCAACCAAACTATTGACTTCCTACGCGACGCTGCTACTCCGATCGTCGATACAAGCGGTAACAACATTTCTACCCACACCGATAACCAGGGAGCATTTGGCGTCATAATTCCTACGGACAATCATTGGGCAACGGGTTCGCATTCTATTGAAGCTTTGGATAGTAGCAGTAGCCAGAATGCCTTTCTGACAATACAAGTTATTCCTGCAGGGACTGCTACTACCAATAGTACAGAACTCTCCGTATCAATGGAAGGAAAACCAGCATCATCACTTACATTCAAGGCTGTCATTGGCCAGGGAAATCCAGTCCCGCAGCGGATAACTATCACCAATACGAGCGGTAAACTCCTAATGTGGACTGCTATGACATCTACAAATAATAATCTGAACTGGTTAATGATTAACGATAACAATAATTATGGTCAGTTGGCAATCTCCCAGCCACATAGCATATTAATCAGTGTGAACACTGTTGGATTAAAAAGTACAGATAAAAAACATTATTACTTGGGACAGATTACCTTCACAATTAACAATCATCAACTGTTGACACTTCCTGTACAATTGCAAATAGTAGATGCTACACCTGAGATGGTCTTTAGTCCAAACCCAATCATTGCTCAAATCGGACCTGGAAATACTTGCCCGTCCGGTGTGACTTTGACGCTCATCAATTTAGGAACCGCCGCTATTAGCTGGGCAGTAAATCCTGATGATAACATCAAGGGCAATATCAAGTTTGTCAGCAATGGGCAGCTTTTGGAATCAGGAACTCTCTTGCCTTCTGGATCTCAATTGCCATCTGGTCAACCAGGCGATACCATAGTCTTGACTTTACAATGCAATGGCATCAAGGTTGGGCGCCAGTATCATGTTTCGGTGTATGCTAACCGGATGTCCTGGTCGGAGTTAGTTTATATTGTTCAGTGACAATCGTGGTTGTAAATGTTCTTAGTTACATCGGCATTTGCTTTTATACACAGGAGGATTTCGTAACTCATGAATAATCCAACGTTTCTCTCTCTCTTTAGTCTCGTTTTTATCCTCCTTGGAAGTTACAATGTGTTTACAGGCTCTAAACGCATACGGGAAGCGCACGAACGCGGTGTCACTCTCATCTGGTATAAACAGATTACTATCCTGACAGGTGTAGAATACATTCTGCTTGCACTCGTATTTATTGTCAGTACCCTGGTCAGATCCAAAGCGATCCCTCCTGCTCTCAATGGAATAGTCGTTCCGTTTTACTTTGTATTATTGCTTGCAGCCGCTCTCCTCGCGGGACTTGTTATTCGTCAGGGCATCATAAATGCACGCACTATTCGTGCTAAGTCACGTTCTTCCTCAACTATAAAAAGCAACGGTACAAGCACCATAATGAAACAAGCGGGTGCTGAGGACGTTGCTGAAGAGCACACTGCTAACCTGGAACGCCGCCGAGAACGACGCCGCAATGCCGCTGCTGCTCGACGCCGGCGAGCAGGAAAAGCCTAGAATCCACCTATGAAGGCCTCTTTCGCACCCTTTCAAAATCTACTCCGGCAACAATTTCCATCAAATTTCCTCTGAGTTACAAGAAGTTCTGATCAGGAAAGCGATACCTTCCCTAATATACGCTCTCCATCTTGCACCTGTTGCCAGGCTGCATGCACACATTGCTTTAACAATAATATATTCGTCAATGGACCAACACCACCAGGAGTTGGCGTAATGGCTCCAGCTATTTCGCTCACATGCGTGAAATCAACGTCGCCTACGATACCACCTCCCGATAATTCATTGATACCAACATCGATTACAATTGCGCCTGGACGTACCATATCCGCAGTTATCATATTTGCGCGTCCAGCTGCCGCCACAAGCACATCAGCCTGTCGAGTAAAGCCAGCTAAATCGACAGTATGTGAATGACTTACTGTAACTGTAGCGTTTTTTTGCACCAGCATCATAGCTAGTGGTTTACCTACAATATTACTACGTGAAACGATGACAGCTCTTTTACCCTCAAGAGGGGCTCGAATGCGGTCAAGAATTTCCATCACGGCGGCTACAGTTGCTGGCAAAAAACTAGGTAAACCTAGAAAGAGATTTCCCGCGCTGCGAGGGCTAATTCCGTCAATGTCCTTACTAGAGTTGATCATATCCGCTACCATCTTTTGCGATAGATGTCCTGGCAAGGGCATCTGGACGATTATACCCTGAACTGTTTCGTCACAATTCAATTGCATTAATATTGCGCGTAGCTCATCAGCCGAAATACGTGTAGGGAATTGATCCAGCCTTGCCTTGACACCAATTTCTTCGGCAACTCTCAAAATCGCTTTACTGTATACACCCGAAGCTATATCGCCACCTACACGCACAATAAACAGGCCAGGTGGTCTGCCCTGCTCATGTACATATTTTTCGATGTCCGCTCGCAACTCAGCTTTTATCTCAGCACCTATCGCACGCCCATCCAGAATTATTGCCGTCACGCTCTACCCCCCGCTATAATTGTAACCTGCTCAACACCCTCTGCAATGATTGCTAATGCTGTATTAAGGCGATCTTCTAATTCTACAACCAACTTATCATTCTTCGATGATCGCAAATTGATACGCACCATCAAGGCCGCGCCATTGCCAGAGCATGAAGCAAGTATCGCCCCAGTTATTACATCACTTAGTACAGTAGTACTACCAATCTCGGCAATCCTTTGACAACACTGGATCAACTCAGCGGCACACTCAGCCACCTCAAGTGGCACTAACGCAGCTTCGATAAGTTGCTTCTGTATCATATCTGTACGATATTTTCGCTCATGGCCCGTCTCTCGAGGCAACTTATAGCTGGCTGCGAGACGCCCGTATGCCTCAATATCTTCCTGCATAAGTTGCTGAAATCTACTACGCAGATATTCAGTCCTTCTGAGCAGTTCTTCAATTTCCTGCTGCAGATCAGCATATGCCTCTTTAGCCATCGTAATCCGACAAACCATACTTGCGAGCGCAGCCCCCATTGCACCACTCAAAGCAGCAGTGGAACCTCCCCCAGGAGCAGGATGTGCAGACGCCAGATCATCCAGGTAACGTTGTAGTGTCTCTTCCATGTACATACTTATTCATCTTCCATCATAGGGTCAATTGTGATCCTATACTTCTCTTTTTCATTCCATCGCCATTCTAGCACTTGAGCAAACAACTCGTCGAGTTTCTTAGATTCTCCCTGATGCAGCAAACAAATACTTTAAACCGCCGTAGGCGATGAAGAGTTCTTAGCTATTATGAGAAAGCAGTAGAGTAGAGGGTTGAGTAACATGACCTATTCGGAAACAGCCGTCTCTTGCGGATTAACGCTTCCCACAAACGCGCACTTTTTGTACAAGGGACAATCCATACAGGCTGGGCGTTCTGCATGACAAATTTGACGTCCATGTCGTATCAAGTTTACATGCAGTGGGTATACCCATTCCGGCGGTGTGATTTTTGCGAACAGGGTGTGAGCTTGTTCTACTGTGACCTTTGGACCTATGAGTCCGAGTCGGCGTGATACCCTGAACACATGAGTGTCAACTGGCATGACGGGTAAATTAAGGTTAAACATGAGTACACATGCCGCCGTTTTAGGGCCTACTCCAGGCATACTCTGAAGATAGTAATAGGCATCTTCTGACGTACGTCTTGTCAGTTCATCGTAGAAATACTCCGAAAGTGTTTTTGTTACTCCCTGTTCCTGCTTCAGTTCAGTCAACTTAAGTAAAACATCCTGAATTCGACGAGCCTTGACATTGGCGAGTCCACCGGAGCGTATAGCCTCTGCTATCAGATACGTAGGCGCATCGCGGACATCTTCCCATGTCCGAATCGTTACAATCAGATGCTTATATGCACGATCTGAATTGATATCAGATGTATGCTGTGAAAGAATGGTGCCTACTAGACCTCCCAAAGGATCATAATCGGGTTCGTTCTTTGGCTCTCCATAGGTTCGTAAAAGTAATTCATAAACTCTTACCAGGTGTTTCGTTGGTGTAATCGATATAGACATTCTAGACTCCCATCGGGTGATATTATTTTGCACCGCTATTTTACCCTTGATATCGAGTTGGAGCAACGTCTAAACTTGAAGGGATTCATAACAATTTCACGTTGGATACAAACTCTGATGTATAATTGAAGTAAGCCAAACCTTTTACGGAGCTTGGTGAACAAGCAAGTCCGTATTTTCACGCAAGATACTTATACATCCCATATATTTCCACCGACATTCTCAGGAGGCTCAACTATGATCGACCTACGCAGTGACACAGTTACGCTACCAACACCTGCCATGCGCGAAGCTATGTACCGAGCCGAAGTAGGTGACGATGTCTACCATGAGGATCCCACCATCAATCGCCTTCAAGAAATGGCCGCGGAACGCCTGGGAAAAGAAGCCGCACTCTTTGTCCCCAGCGGTACAATGGGCAATACTGCTGCCATCCTGGCCCATGCAGGACGCGGCGAAGCAGTCATTGTCGGGAACCAATCACACATCTATCATTATGAGGTAGGCGGCGCATCAACGTTAGGGGGTTCACCAATGGCCGTTGTGCAAACTGACCCAGACGGGATGCTTGATCCCCACGAAGTAGAAATCAACATCTCCGATGGAAGCGACGAACATTCAGCGCCATCTGCTCTACTCTGCATTGAAAATACCCATAATCGCTGCGGAGTCACCGTTTTGAGCCTGGAACAGGTTGAGCAACTTACCAGGCTTGCGCACAGTCATGGTTTGATGGTACACATGGATGGTGCTCGTGTCTTCAACGCGGCCATCGCGCTCGGTATCTCGGTCAGTACCCTTGTTCGTACAGTCGATTCGATTATGTTCTGCCTTTCCAAAGGTCTCAGCGCGCCTGTTGGCTCATTGCTGGTTGGAAGTCGTGATTTTATACAAAGGGCACATCGCATGCGTAAATTGTTGGGAGGCGGAATGCGACAGGCTGGTGTTCTTGCAGCCGCTGGCATTGTCGCCTTAGAACAAATGGTGGACCGCCTTGCAGAAGATCATGAGACTAGCAAGCAATTTGCTCTCGGCCTTGCAGACTATCCACAGATAGATATTGATGTCGATCGGGTAATAACAAATATGGTGATGTTTTCCGTACGCAACTCCCAACAGGAGCCGTTAAGTGAAACGGAAACCGAACAGTTCTTGACAAAAGCAAGCGCACATGGCGTCTTGATGGGCCATATCGGACAAGGGAAGATTCGTGCTGTCACACACTATGGTATCGACACCAGCGATATCACTACGGCGCTTACAGCTATCCGTAGAGCGTTGATCGACCTACAGTTATAACAAATTCCATTGCTAGACATGACTTTGATCGCGCTTCCCCTAGCTGAAGTTTCATCATACGAAAAATATATCAATTGTAAAGACAAAGCGTGATAGTCATAGCTTATAATAGAGGCATAAATGGTCTTTTAACGATGCAATTCGAGTTAGGAGGGACACATCATGTACAATGACCGATACACCCGCAGATACAACCGTAGGATGAACCGATACCGCAACCCGATGCGAGGTCTCGCTACTGGCATTTTCTTCATATTTCTGGCGTTTGCTTTTTACTTCTCAAATACCTTTAATTCACACTGGTTTCTACCCATACTTTTCGCAGGATTGGCATTCTGCAGCTTGTTTGGTGCTGCCAGTTCAGGTAACCCGAGAGGCATTTATGGTGGTTTATACCCCTTTGTTTGGTTATTGGGTCTGGCTCTCTGTTTCCTCATCGGCTTCTGGCCCTGGATACTCTTGCCTATTGGCGTTTCTATGATACTTGGAGCGCTCTACAATCCAATTACTAGCGGGCTTTCCAATTC
>Ga0137376_10002438_pt1 | contig 11104 bp, 8 predicted proteins | sample SagtaG_23_FD_104814 | JGI IMG/M metagenome (GOLD analysis project Ga0137376, IMG submission 104814) | Vadose zone soil microbial communities from Sagehorn Ranch, Mendocino, California, USA - Sage2_L_20_16 metaG | ecosystem: Environmental > Terrestrial > Soil > Vadose zone | place: USA... | reverse complement strand
AGGCCCGGTCGCTCCACCCCAGCGCGGCGGCCGCGCTTGGGTTCCGCTACCGGTTCTGACAAGAAAGTCTAACTATTAAGGGCCGAGTTGGTTGAGTAATGAAGTTCGCTCAACCAGTCTCGGCCCTCAGAGATTCTTCACTCAATTCCCTTAGCCCAGGAACCCAAGGTTTGAAGTCGGGAATACTGAAAGATTGGGAAACACCGCCGGCACGTCTGCCGGCGCCAGGCCGTACCACGCCGCGAGTGTCGCCGCATACTGATCAATCGAGGTCGTTGGGATCCACTGGCCGCGATTACTGGTCGTGTCATCTGGACCACCAAGCTGCAACGCAGGATAACCATAAGGCAGACCTGTGTTGTCAGGTCTTTTTGATCCATAAAATTGGCCGCCCTGAACGGCGCCGCCCATGATGAACGCGTGGCTGCCCCAGGCATGATCGGAGCCTACTGCGCCCGCACCCGAACCCGAAGGTTGCAGTGTTCTACCAAAATCGGAAAGCGTAAAGGTGGTCACATTGTTACTCAGTCCCTGCGCCACCATCTCGTCGTAGAAAGCGCGCATCGCCTGGCTCAGTTGCGCAAGCAACTGGCCTTGCCCGCCTGATTGCGTGCCTTGCCCGCCGGGGTTCGTGGGATCGGTCCCAGTCTCATTTGTGTGCGTATCATAGCCGCCGGCGGAACAGAAGAAGATCTGGCGCTTCATCGTGATACCAGCTGCGTCCTTGATCTTGATCAATTTGGCGATTTGCTTCAATTGATTTCCGAGAGATGTGTTGGGAAATGCCGTGGGATTGCCAGGCGTCGGAATTACAGGCTCTCCTTGATTCAATGCGGCGTCGGCGGTTAGCGCCTGATTAGTCGTATCGGTAGCGCCCTTGATTAGCGTTGAGCCCTGATCGAATCCCAGCAAAGTTCGGAAACTGCTGCCGGCGGTGTTGGGATTGGCAATGGATGGCCCACTCCAATTCAGCACCAGCAGGTTCGCCAGCGTCGTGGGCGCGGCGGATATAGCGAGTTGGCGGGAGTTAATTCCAGTTGAGAACAGGTTCGTACCGGCCAGGGAGATATTCATCGGCAACGCTACGGTGCCATTCAGCGAATTGGTTTTGTCGGCCACGCGGCCGCCCCAACCTGTTTGGCCCACCGTTTTGGCGACAGAAGTTTGCTGCTGGGCAACTTGATCTGAATGGGAAAAGAGTTGATACGGTCGTCCGATTCCCTGCCCGTATTGCGCTCGCGTAATCGGCTGAACCAGGGAACCAACATTGCACAGGACAGCGAGCTTGCCCGCGCCCCAAATATCCATTAGGCCTTTGGCCTGTCCAGGGACTGACCCAAACTCAGGTGAAAGGTTCGGGTGAAAGGCGTACGACACGCCGCCGGTATTTGACGGAGTAATCTTCGTATTGTTCAGTGCTGACTTCGGTACCGCAAGTCCAGAGCCGGTGCGCACGTTGTCGTACCCGTTGGTCGTTCCACCGCCGGTCACGGTGTAGTCGTCGAAGGGAATAATCATGTTATTACAATCCGACCCACCGTTAAGGAAAATGCATACCAACGCTTTGTAGTCAGCGGCAACGTCCGGCTGATCCTGTTGGACCATCGCATTAACCAGGCTGAAACGGTCCAGACTGGCAACCATGGCGGCCCCAGTTAAGCCACAAACTGAGGTTCTGAGAAACTTTCTGCGTGCTTCGTCCATTTTTGTTCTACCTCTCCACCTGATATTGCGCTGAGGTCACGATTAAGTAGATTGCGGTTTGCGTGCGCTGCTGGGCTTGAGTGGTGGCGTTCGCGTTTGTTATAGCGGTGACCGAAGCAACAATATTCGCGTTCATCGCCTGAGACATCGTCCCGTGCATCAGCCTGTCGCTAAGCATGCTCACAAGCGCCGCCGGGTTTCCCGCTTGAGCTTGATACGCTGAGTAGTTGAGCTGCGTGCCTGCGGGACGGTTGGGTAAACCGATCGGAATGCCATTGCCGCCGTTGCCGAGGAACAGCGTGTTCATAAAGTTAGTTCGCTTGTAGGTAAGAGATGTGTCGAGCAAGCCGAACTCAGGACCAATCAAATTAGTGCCCGGCAGGCCATAATCCGCTGGGAAGTAGCTGAACACGGTCGGCGGATTAAATAAGTTCTGCCCCATATCGCTGGAGTAGTTGTTGGGTGCCTGGGTAGTCGCGAGCACACCATCGCTGGTGGCGTTGAACGTACGGAGCAAATGCGTCATCAGCAATAGCGGCTCGCGCAGGTGGCCGTAACTCGGATCATTCTTCACATCACCGCGCGCCTCGGGGTCCAACAGAATCTCGGTGATGACAGCCTTCATATCGCCGCGGGTCCCCGAGCCATTATTCGCAAATACCGCCGCGCAACGACCAACATAAGGTGGACTCGGATTGCTGGTCACCAGTTGATGAATCAATTGTCCGCAGATATACGGCCCCGTGTTCGGGTGGTTGAATAAATTATCAATCGCGGTATTGAGTGAAGCGATCGCGTAGGCTTTAGTGTTAGCGAGATTTGTAGCGGCGCTGCCGCCTGTACAAGCGGTCGGCCCCGTAGTCGGGCACGCGGGTACAATCACGGGACTTGCATGATTGACATCGGTTAACAGCGTCTTCTGTGCGATGTCGTAGCGATTGATGTTGCCGTTTGGCACCATCGGATCGAGGTAATTCGTCACCGCGGTAGTGCCGTCAACGCTCCAGAGCTTGTTCGCGTCGAGATCCCAACCGGTGAAGACCCGCGCCAGATTCGCAATAGTTGTTTGGTCGTAGCTCGGGACACGATTGCCCTGGGCATCGAGCACTGGCGTGCCATCCTGATTCAGCGTGTCCACGCCAATCGAGAATAGCTGCATGATTTCTCGGGAATAGTTCTCATTCGGCGTGGGATTGGCGCGATTTACGACCGAGTTTCCTCTCATATTCAGGTACTCGCCCATGCCTGGATTGAGAGTGAGCTCGAAAAGCAACGTGCGGAAGTTGCCGAAGGCGTTGCGATCAATCGTCTGCAAATAAGGCGCGTACCAGCTTGTCTCGTTGTTGTTCAACTGCACGCCCCCGACGACTTGAAGCTTGTGCAAAGCAAACGCCACCCGCTGCCTCAACTGGTCGGGCTGCGTTAGAGCATTCGTCATGAACTGCTTCTGCAGCGGATACAACGTGTAGTTATCGCGAAGGCAAGTTGCGTCGCAGGGGCTCGGCTGATTAATCGGATAAAGCGGTGTCGATGGATAGTCCGATAGTACGCTGGGGAAAACTGGAGGCGTATTAAACTGCTCGTTGAGGTAAGGCAGCATTCCGATGCTGCGCAGATGCGTCAGATCGCCATCGGTCGGGCCCCAGGTTGTTTGCTCGAGAAATCGAATGCCGTCGGGACCAGCTGCCAGTGATGGATTATTGAATAGCGCCTGATAGTCAGACATGATCAGAGCGGGATTCGGCGACGGCGGTATCGCGGGAGCTGGAGTCGGCGCCGCTCCAGTGTCATCCGCAGGACCACCTCCGACCGCGCCGATGGCCACGCGGACACGATTGCTCGCCAGCGTGTGCAGGTTCAAACTCACGAGCACATCGCCCAGGTTGCTGGTCATGTTGTCGTTGAGCCGCAGGATAATCATGTAGATGCCGGCAAAGCCCGGCACCGGGTTCACGTATTCGACGGTCAACGGATAATGATTATGGGCAGCGTCTTCAGCGTCAGCGGTAAACGAGGTCGGGTTGCCGTTCGCGATTTCGCCCGTGAACAAATTCAGATTCATCGCAAAAATCGCGATGCGGGTCCGGGTATCGTTGCTGAACTTCACTGTGGAAGTAACCGCAAACGGTTCCGCCTTTAACGTCACAGACTCTAGAGCGATAGCTCGCGTCGAAGCAGAGTCGCTTATAAGAACGGGTGCATTTGGGTTTGCCGCTTGAGTGGCGCCGACGGCCCCGCAGATAGCGGTGAGAAGAGCGAAACTAATAACTCTAAGAATTTTCTCAAGCGAGCGAAGCGGGAGACTGGTGGTCATAGATAGGCTCTCCATCACAGGTTTCTGCAAGCCAAAAATGCTTGTCGGGGCAAAACTATGAGGCTGTTCCAATTGGATTGGTGGAGGGGCCACCCGGCCAATAACCCAGGCTGCTGAAACTATACCACTCTTGAGCTTCCCCCGGGTCAACAATTTAGACGAATAACATTGCCGGAAAGACTGAAATATTCTGGGCCAACTTTTGTCAACCACAGGCGACAAAGCGTGGCGCCGTTCAGTGAGGAATCAAACCTGGATTGGTCCATTCGTAGAGTCCCCGCGGTGGAGGATGCGGAGCACTTGAGTGACGTTTTTTGGTACCTAACTGGTTAGGAATGAAATGGCACCGCAGTTTGACGCCCTATCTCATTAGCACCGTCGCTTTAGCGCGGTGAATTGATTACCAAACCACAGGGAAACCGTTTAAACGGTTTCCGATCCGATCACAACACTCATCACCGGGCTAAAGCCACGGTGCTAATAGAAGACCGCCAAGTTCAAAACTGCACGACTACCTTTTTTTGTTCCGTTTGACACTCCGGGCAGCCTTCCCTATTATCCCTTTACTTGTCGGGGCGTGGCTCAGCCTGGTAGAGCGCTCGGTTCGGGACCGAGAGGTCGGAGGTTCGAATCCTCTCGCCCCGACCAGTTCTTCTCACTACTCCAAATCTTTTCCAAGAATTTGCGGGGCGACGTTCTAAGCTTCACTGCTTTCCTTACGCAGGTGTCCTATGTGGCGCCAAATCCACCAGGTGGCCAGCAACACCACGGCAATGCCAATTACAAAATCGAAGCGATGAAACCAGGTCTTGAGGGTGTCGTCCTTGTTCCATTTTTCACCAAGTTTCTGACCAACATAAGCGAGCGCCAGGCACCAGGGCAACGATCCGGCAAACGTGTAAATCACGAACCGCTTTAGGTTCATCCTTGCTACACCAGCAGGAAACGCGATGAACGTACGTATGGCTGGGAGTAGACGGCTGACGAAAACAATAATCTCACCATGGGTTGAAAACCACCGGTCGGCCATGTCGAGATCGTGGCGGGAAACCAACACGTAGCGTCCGTATCTTTCAATGAACGGGCGGCCCCCATACACGCCCACCCAATAGGCCACCAGAGAACCAAGCACGCAACCGACGGCGCCGGCGATGCCGACTGCCCAGAGGTTCATTTGACCCGTCGAAACGAGGTAACCAGAAAACGGCATGATGACTTCTGAAGGCAGCGGTATGCATGCCGATTCAATTGCCATCAGCAGGACAATTCCGGAATAGCCCATCAAAGAGATTGTGGCGACAATAAAGCCCGACAGGGCTTCGATTATTCGTGCAATCATTGGTTAATAAGATCCGAGTTCCGAGTTGAACCGCTAAGGCGCCAAGAGCACCAAGAAACATTCGCAGATTCCGCAGATTAAATAGATAAGATCAAGGCTGAAAAGGTACGGCTTGATATGACCCTTTGATCTTGGACTCAAGCCGCTCTCCGTCAATCGCTTCGTCTTCGTGCCTCTCTGTGTAATCTGCGAAATCTGCGGATGTTTCTTGGTGCCCTTCGGTTCTTGGCGGTTCAATTCATGTAGACCAGCCATGTTGTCCTATCAACGGAACAAACGCACAGGCCCCGTGATCTTCCTGCTTATATCCGGTTGCAGTCTTAATGACTCGAACCAGGCGTTGTGACTCACGTGAATCCCCGACCGGGACAACCAGACGGCCACCAATCTTTAGCTGAGCCACGAGTGGTTCCGGCACCGCTGGGCCGCCCGCACCAACCAGAACCCCATCGTACGGAGCATTAGCAGCCCAGCCCAGGGTGCCGTCAAAACACTTCACTGTAGCGTTGTAAATATTGAGTTGCCTGATGCGGCTCTGAGCTTCGCGCGCGAGACTCGCAATTCGTTCAATCGAATAAACCTGGCCTGCGACTTTCGCGAGAATGGCAGTCTGATACCCGGAACCAGCTCCTATCTCGAGCACTCGGCTCTCGGAATTGATCTCAAGCAACTCGGTCATACGGGCCACAATATAGGGCTGCGATATAGTTTGACTCCCGCTAATCGGCAGCGCGTGATCTCCGTAAGCGCGGGCCTGAAGTGCTTCCGGAACAAAAGCGTGACGTGGGACAGATCGCATCGCTTCAAGAACTTTTGGATCGCGGATTTGATAGTGGTCCCGAAGACGCTCGACCATTCGCTCGCGTGGAATGGAATAGTCCTGACTTCTATTTGCGGGCTGCTGATGACCGGTGGTTTGCACGAAGTTTCAATTCGACCCGGGGATTATGCCGACAGTTAAGCGCTTATGATTTATGGAGCAACTCCAGATCCTTTAAGTAGTTCCAGGTCTCAATTGCAGTGAGCGCTCGGTGGTCTGTCATGTCACTCTTCAAGGGCGTCACCGAGATATAACCCAACTCAATGGCATTGTAATCGGTCCCATCGGCGGAGTTGTTGTTGAAATACTCTTCTCCGATCCAGAAATAGGGCTTGCCGCGCGGATCAATGTGTTCGCTGATAACCGGACGAGCGTTTTTGATTCCCTGTCGCGTGACTCGAACGCCTTTGATCTCTTTAGCGGGAATGTTGATGTTGAGTAAGGTGCCTTCGGGAAGGCCTTCCGCCAGCACCTTCCGCACGGCTACCACGGCAAACTGAGCAGCCTCGCGGAAATCAAAATGTTCTCTAGCAACCAGACTAAACGCCAGGCCCGGCACTCCCAGAATCGTTGCTTCAAGCGCGCCGGCAACGGTGCCCGAGTAGGTCGCGTCGTCGCCAAGATTCCCACCATGATTAATTCCCGAGGCGCAAATATCCGGCAGCTCCGCAGGCAGAATGATTTTGTTAAGCGCGAGCGTGATGCAGTCAGTAGGCGTGCCATCAACGGTCCAATGCCGTTCGTCAATCTGACGAATGCGTAATGGACGAGCAAGTGTGAGACTGTGCGAAGCGCCGCTCATTTCGGCGGCTGGAGCGACGACATAGACATCGCCAACTTCTCTGAGCGCTTCTTCAAGTTTGATCAGGCCATTGGAGTGGATTCCGTCGTCGTTTGTGAGCAGAATTCTCGTCATAACAAACCCGCGGTGTTCTGGCCATCAACTGCAAACATTCGAAATCACCCATCCTCAAACCACACTGGGAGCGGGAATATCGATCTGCGGACTCTAACACGACTGGAGAGAGCGCATTCTGGCGTGCAGGATGCAAAAGGTTGGCTCTACTAGTCCAATTAGTCTCGGGGGGTGGTGCGTATGCGGCCCTTCTTCTTGTTCCGCTTGCGCGCCAGAGCTGACTTGAGTTTTGCCTTCTGGCCGGGAGGAATAAAGAATGCGTGCTTTTTTGCATCCTTGATGATCTCTTCGGTCATCACTTTGCGTTTAAAACGACGCAAGGCACTTTCGATCGATTCACCCTGATTAATAGTAACTATAGCCATTCGCTTTCCGTCTTCCTTAAATTTGAGGTCTTCTTTTGTAACCCAGCTATTTAACACGCGGCCAACGTCAGTGGTCAAGTACGCACGCATGAATCCCAAGTGTCCGACGACTTCAGTTTGTCGTTGCCGGCAAGGGCAACAAGCTAGAGAAGCTTCTGATTAAAGTGAAAGCGGCAACTCTTTGGAGTGCGCTGACCTGTCAGCGCTTTGGCCGGTCGCGACCTGTCGCGGCCACGATAGGATTGAGTCTGTCCCGGCACCGGCGTCAAGCCGCCTCAGACCAAAGCGGCAACTGGTCGCCGCACTCCAAAGAGTTGCCGCTTCCCACTTAATCAGAGCCTCCTTTAGGTTATCGGACACTAGTCCGCTCCTGACGCAGCGAACCCCGCGAACACTAGCCGGTCGCGGGGTTCTCTTCTCAACTAAAACGCACTGCTTAAACCAGGGCGGGCTCCGCCGTCTCCTGCTTTTTGCGGCCCAGACTTTGAATCTGCACCGGCTTGTCCGCTTCCTTTGTATCGAGCTGCTTTTTGAGCACGATCTCCTGATAAAGTTTGCGCATCATCACGGCTTCTTCATGAGCCGTCTTCGGCCCTTCCATTTCTGGCTTGTTCGGGCGCGCAAGGTCAATCGGATTCAACACCAGGTTGTGTGTCTTATCGTTCAGTTCGACTTCTTTCCCGCGAGCGAAAATCTCGTGACGGCCGTGGTCCTCATACCACTTGGCCACAGTCGCATTCTGGTGCATGTTCTCAATGATGTTCCTCCAGCCGATGCCGGTGTTGTAGGCACAGAAGGAAATCTCGCCCTCTTGCGTACCATAGGGAATGATGCACATCTCGGTGCGGCGGAAGTCGTAGTTGAACAGGTCCTGGAACCACATGCCCGCGATGAACAGGAAATTCCAGCGATCCGCGCGACGCTTTTCGATATCATCTGTCGAACGATCGCCGCTCACCTTGCCGTAGTCCTTGCCGGTCAGGCCAAACGACTTGTCAAACTTCTTGAAGAGCTCGTAAAGCGTGAACTGCGATGGCGATTTGTATGGATTGTAGTGTTTGAGAAGAGCCAGACCCATCATCATATTCGACATCCACTTGCCCCGAGCCGCGTCCGTAATCTTCTGCATGTCCTTTACCAAGCCGGGAATATTCAGGAATTCCGGCACGGGACGCATTTCGCGAGTTTCCTTATCAACCATCACCGCCGTGCCTACTCCGCAATTCGGATGGCAGCCGCACGAGACCTGGCCCCATTCAGCCTGCGGTCCGTGGACAAGATCCGCGAAGTCCGCAAAGGCGCCCATTAGCGATAACGGAAACCAGTCGCGCGTAGGCTCAGTGATTCCCACCTGGTCCTTCACATCGTGGGCCAGGTGCGAAAGGGTGTAACGCTGTTGCAAGCGGCGTTGGGGTGTGATCTCTTCATCGCGTCCTGTAAAGGAAACCGGCTGGAAAGAAAGGAAGGCAATCTTCTTCGGATTATCCAGAGCGAATCTAATAATCGATCCTACCTGATCGTTGTTGATACCGTTGACCAGCGTGGTTACCAAAACAATCTCGACGCCCGCTTCATGCAGGTTGTTAATTGCCCGCATCTTCACATCAAACAGATTACCGACCTGGCGATGGCTGTTGGCATCGTTGCCTACGCCATCAAACTGCAGGTAAACATAACGCAGACCTGCCTCTGCCGCTTGCCGGCAGAAATCCTTGCTCTTGGCGAATTCGATTCCGTTGGTCGCTGCCTGCACGCTGTTATAACCAACCTTGCGTGCATACTTGATCGATTCAATAAAGTGTGGCGAAATTGACGGCTCGCCTCCGGAGAACTGGACTGACATCTGACGACGTGGCTTGATCGAAATCGCGTTATCAAGAATCTCGCGAATCTCGTCCATGCTTAACTCATGAACAAAGCCAACCTGGTTGGCGTCCATGAAGCAGGGATCGCACATCATGTTGCACCGATTGGTAAGGTCAACAGTCAGCACCGCGCCGCGGCCATACTTGATGGTGCTGGTCCCGTGGTTATGAAGTTTTTCATCGGAGTGCGCATCAATGTCGCGGCCCGGGAACATCTTTTCGATGTGCGTCAAAAACTTGACGTCGATGGCCATCATGTCTTCAAAGTGCCCGTGAATCGGACAATCCTTGACCATCCAAACCTCGCCATCGCGTTCAATGATCTGAGCTTTGATTTCCCCAACCTTCTCATTGATCAGAACACTCACGTCCTGCTTGCCGCTGATGATCGATTCCCTGGCCTCGATTACACAGTTTGGACAAAGCGAATCGGTGGTTCGCGGCCAGCCAAGTGTTGGCTTGCTCTTCTGCCACGATTTCAGTAACGGCTTGTCCGACCATTTAGGCGTAAACGACGGATTGGGCTTGTACTTATTAACTGACTGAATAGCATCATGTAGGCCGCCGGCCGCCAGTGTGAGGCCTCTCTCGGCACGCTTGATTAATCGCATCTTTCTCCTCTAGGTACTCTTTATATTTTGGTTAGAATTGCTAGCCCGCAAGGTCGGGAACGCACACGGGTTAGTGCAAACCGCATTGATCCCTTCGCAACGAGCATGCCGCCCTCGTCATATTCCTCTAATTCGATAAATAGTTGGACTTAGCTGCCATGGCGGGTTGGCGATAGGAGACTACAGCATCTCCTTTCGCGTGTCAAGACGACGCAGACTTGGTTTGCAATCTCGCAGCGTAGCATTTTGGCCGGGGAGCAGCGGCTACTTGAGTGGATCTGACAATGTACCAGGGAGGGACGGTGTCTGGTCGCACGCCGGGCTCATTTTTTCGGGGCGTAGTAGCCAATCCGGGCTGATACCTGGTGGGCGGCACTGGTGGTTTCAACGCGCAGGCGCCGGAATTGGCCGTCCCGCTTCGTGTTCAATGGAGAATAGTAGAGCGTGTATTGATGGCGCAGCTCGTCCGCTACTTCGGCGTAAGTCTTTTCGAGATCGTTGAAAGTGGTCGGTCGGTAGAGCCGACCTCCCGTCGCCGAGGTTAACTGCTCGAGATTACGTTCGCTGTCAGTTAGCGCCCCCAGTCCGAGTCGCAAATCATCGATTCGAAGTTGGTTGAAGCGCACGGTAGAATCGGAGCCCGACAGCAATGTCGCAAGTTCCTCTTGTTTCCGCGCTCTTTCGATCTCAGTGTTGCTTACCACGTAGACCGTTGTTTGAGACTGCAAGGCAGCTCGTAAAGCGGCCTCGAAGGTCGAGCCGCGCCCGCTGTCGATACCATCGGTTAACACAATGATAGCGTGCCGGGCATTTCCACGCGGCATTTGATCGCGCGAAGCGAGAAGCATGGCATCATGAAACCGCGTAAACATTCCCGGGACAATTCGCTTTAATGCCCGCCGCAACTGCACCAGACTGCCAGTCCAGTCTTGTAGCAGGACTACACGGTCGTCAAACTGGATTAGACTTACTCGATCTTCAACAGCTAGATGAGAAGCAAAGCCTTCCGCGGCCTGGCGGAAGTCATCAAGGTTTCCGGCTACCGAAGAAGACGCATCCACGATTAAGGCGACGTCGACCGGAACCTGTCGCAGACTAAGGTCGCTGAGTTGTTGCTGTACACCATCCTCAAAGATACGAAAGTCTTTCCGCGTAAGGTTACTAACCAGT
>Ga0137376_10002436_pt1 | contig 11106 bp, 12 predicted proteins | sample SagtaG_23_FD_104814 | JGI IMG/M metagenome (GOLD analysis project Ga0137376, IMG submission 104814) | Vadose zone soil microbial communities from Sagehorn Ranch, Mendocino, California, USA - Sage2_L_20_16 metaG | ecosystem: Environmental > Terrestrial > Soil > Vadose zone | place: USA... | reverse complement strand
GCTGGCGGCCTGAAGACTCGCGCGCGCCATTTGCGGGGTGACGGCGCCTCGAAACGCCTCCGCGGTGGCGCGCCCAGCCTCGACTGCCGACCACCCCATCCACTGGTGCGCGGCGGTGTCCACGAACAGGTTCCAATCCTGCTCGATCAGGCTCAGGAGGGCCTGCGTCCCAGGGGCACTCATCGCATCCCAGAGCCGCGCGGCCCCGCCGAAGAGAACGATTCGATTCACGCGGTCGGGGTGGCGCGCAGCGTAGGCCAACACATGAGGGCAGGAGCTGTATTGGCCGATCAGGTCGATGACCTTCGGCCCCGTTTGCTCGACTACGGTTTCGAGGTCCGAGACCATCGCCGCGAGCGATAGGTCGGTGACATCCCGTTGGGAGTGACCGGTCCCGCGCCCGTCGAATTGGATCAGCGTAAGGCGCCGCCCTAACTGCCCATAGGCGCTCCGCAGGAGTGGATTCTCCCACTCCATGCGAAGATTGCTAAAAGGCACCCAGGGTGCAAAGACCACTGCCGGCCCTTGGCCCGAGACGGTGAACGCCAGGCTCGCGCCGTCACGACTTCGCGCGTAGCTGATTCGAGGCCGTTCCGCCAATCCGATCAAGCCCTCCAATCACGGTCGATTTCTCATCACCTAGCCTACGTCACACTCGAGCTGGGCCCTCCTCGTAACCTGCGCCTGGCGTCCACGCGGCTCAATCCCAGGGAGCAGGCAGGCCAGGGCGCCCGCGAACAGGCCGGCTGGCGGAGTCCAGCGCTAGGCGGCGGATTGGTAACGGGAGGAGAGGCACGCTTGACGGCAGCGCCGGAGGCGACGCCGGCGGAGCCGGCTTCAACCCGCGACAGGTTTGCGGTGAGGCGGGCGACTCAGCCTTCTTGCGGTCCCGCGCCCTTGAATTGTTTGGACGGTGCGTGTAGGCTGGCCGCAGCCCGTAGCATCGCTGTCGGCCGGTCCGGGAGTCGATTTCAGTCAAGTCAGTCAGTCGGGAGGAAATATGAGGAAGCTTCTGTCTATCACCGCGTGTGCCGCCGCGTTCTTCGCCCTATCGTTGCCCGTCTCGGCCAGTGGTGCCGGCGCGGTCAGCTTTACGCAAACCTTCCACAACGCCGTGCAGACAATGGCAGTCCCGAACCCGTGTACAGGGGCCCCGGGCACAGTCACGCTTACCTACAACGGTGTCGCCCATGCCACGTTCCTGACTTCGGGGGTGGGCGCCGGCACGGGGTGGGAGACCTTCACGGCCACCGGTGAGTTCGCGTTCGTCCCGGCTGATCCGAGCCAGCCAAGCTTCACCGGGAAGTTCACAACCTGGGACGGCAACAACGAAAATCTGAGTAACTTCACCACCACCGCGACCTTCAGCCTTAGGGGCACAGGGTCTGACGGGTCGACGCTCAACTTCCACGACGTCGCCCACATCACCATCTTGAATCCGCTGACCAATCCCACGATCGTTGTAAGTTTCGACAAGTTCAGCTGCAGGTAATCCGGCAAATGGGGGAGGCGGTCGCTGACCGCCTCCTCGTGCGGCTATGGCTCGACTCAGTGGTCGATTTGGACTGGAATGTGACCGCTTACGTAGGATCACAACATGCAATCCTCGCTCATCAAGCGGATCCTCAGCCACTATCGTCGGGAGTTCAGCAATCCCCGGCAGGAGCGGCTATTCATCTCGTCGCTGAGTTTCCTCGGCGCCTTCGGTGGGGCCCGCGTGATCACCCACGCCATCCAGCACCAGATCGGTTCGTTTCATAATCTGTCGGTCGGCGGCCGGCACCTACACCACCTGGTATTCGGGATCGGCGGGTTACTGACGGTCGGCTATCTCTGGTTGGTGCTGGTCGGGACCGAGCGTCGTCCAACCGCGGCGTCCCGCGCCACGGCAGCACTGTACGGCGTTGGTTCCGCCCTAACCCTCGACGAGTTTGCGCTTTGGCTCAATCTCCAGGACGTGTATTGGGCAAAACAGGGACGAGAAAGCATCGATGCGGTTGCCGTATTCGGAGCCCTGCTGTCAATTGGAGTCTGGGGTGGCCCATTCTGGCGGGCACTGGGGCGGGATCTGCTCGAAAAGCGACCGCTGAGCTAGCCAGACCGCTCAACTGCCTCGCCTGCGCGCGAACATCCCGGAGCAACACAGACCCTATCAGCGTAGGGGCGTCAATCTTAAGTGTGTACATTGTCATCAGTATTTGCTAAAATCCCATCGTACGAATCGTCGCTACGGTGGCGGCAGCGGCCTGAACCTTTGTTCGATCGACCATTCGAGAGCGGTCGACGAGAATCTGCGTAGGCTGCGTTTTTGATCAGGTACCGCTGAGGGCTCGCCGTCTGTTGGGTTTTGCCGTCGCCCAAATCGAAGGCGGCGCTCGGGGGACGTAGCTGATGGCGAAGGGTGTACCGCGGCCGATTCGGTGACCACGCAGTCTGCGATGGCCACGCGGCCCGCTCGGAGTGGGTGGGCGCTCGGTTCAAGTTTCTGATGGAAGGAGGAATTCAGTGCTTGCCATATCTAGGCGACGCAACGACTTGTCAGGCGTGCGCTTCTGCGCATACTGTGACGCGGACTTGTCAACAGGAAGTCGTCCATCCCGGCGGTATTGTGACCACGTCTGCCGAGAACTTGCATATCAGGCGCGCAAGAGAATAGGGATGAAATCGGACCAGCCGTGACGCTATTAGTGAGGCAATCAGAGCTTGGCGAGAGTCGTCCCAGCTCGCCAAGCCCCCGAATTTAGCCGCAGGCGCTCCGCGGTCATCAGCCCTCATCCGTCACCGCCGAGAGCGGCGGGCCGGCGTTGTTCGCGTAGCGGCAGGGTGTGCAGCCTGGCTCGAGGCCAGGGCAAGGTGCTCCTCCTCCGACTTTTCATCGAGAAACGCATCGATGAGCCGGTTCATCTCAGCGCACTGTTGCCGCATCAGCGCACAGGCCGAGCGGCGTTCCTCGGCCCCGAGGTCGTCATCCGCAAGCAAACTGAGGTAGCCCTGAATCAGGGTCAGCGGCGTGCGCAACTCATGGCCGAGCAGCCTCAAAGTGCCAATTCGGGCGGCAAAATCCCCACTCATGGTTCGCGGTCACCACCCAGCGTGGGGCCGGCACGACTCCCTATCAAGCCGTAATTCACCTCGCTGACCCGGTATCGGGCCCATAGAAAGTGATAGCAGTGCTAGAATGTTTAGCCGGGGGAGGTGAGCAGACTGAGCTCGGGTACGTCCGAGGACCCTTGGCCCGACATTCTGCGGTTGGTGGCGCACCAACTGCGCATCCCTACGAGCCTTATCGCCGGCTACACCGAGATGCTCGCGTCGGACGAGATACAGAGAGATCACCAGCGGAGAAAGGAAATCCTTGAAAAGATTCGGCAGCATCTTCGTGACCTCAATCGGCTGGCGGTTGAATTGCAGGAGGCCGGCCGAGCAGCAACAAGCGGCCTCAGGTTGCGAAAAGAACCCGTGGCGGTCCGCGCGCTGATTGATGAATCGCTGCGGTTGGCAACCCCGCTCTGCGAGTTCCGAGGGGTTGGTCTCGAACCCGGCACTCTGACGGCACCGACGGGCCATGTTCTTGGTGACCGCTTTTACCTCAAGATGTGCTTGGTCAACCTCATCGACAACGCCGCCAAGTACGGGAAGCCGGGCGGCACCGTCCGGATAATCACCGAGCCACTCGGTCCATTGATCCAACTTCGGGTGGAGGATGAAGGAATGGGGTTGGGTCCTCAGGGTGCCCGGCTGTTTGACCCATTCGCCCAAGGAGCCCATGCGAACGAAGGAGTTGGCCTGGGGTTGGCTCTGGTGAAAACCATCGTGGAGGCCCACGCGGGATCGATAACCTGGAGGTCCGGAAAAGGAAGCTACGTCGGCTTCACGATTCCGTGGTCGCCCAACTGAGGACAACTTCCCAGCGCTTCCGCTCGAAGACGGTCGCGGCTACGGCGTGCTAAGGTCCAGATGACGCCGTTTCCAGAAGTCGAGCCGGCGCCGGATTCGGTCGCGCTCCGCCTCTAGGACCGCCATATCCGTTCGCGTGGCCTCCACGCGGGCGTCCACCTCGGGCATTTGCGCCACGCTGTGGTGCGCCGTCGCGACGGCGCGCTCTTTGAAGGTCAGGAGCTCGGTATAGACCTCGATCCAGTGGTTCGCTTCCTCCGGGTGCCGAGTCTCAGGATCCTCGCCTTCGAGAAGCCGATCTGGATCGACCGCCTCCCCAGCGGCCTTTTGCGGGTCCACGTCGTTCAAGTCGATACCTTCGAGTGTAAATCGTGTGGAATAAGGGCCGCCACCGACCTCACCTCCGGTTCTGGTCGAGGAGGACCCGGCTCGACTCGTCGCTATGGTGCCCCGACGAGACGCTTGATCCTGGTAACCACGGCCAGGCGACGCCTGGCTCCGCGGCCTCCAAACCGGCATGCACCGTAGTGATGCTCAACGCCGTCCAGGTTGAAAGGGAGTGTAACCAGGTGGCGGCAGATCCAGATCGGCCCAAGCGGACTCTCCTTTGAGTCAGCTGGGACATACCGCTCCCCGTCATAAAGTGGACATTCGGCAAATCCGTCAGGAAAGGGGCGCGGGTACGGGCAGGCGTCAGCGGGCAGTCTCGCCATCAGCTTCCTCCTCGCCGTCCAGCCCAGTTGTACGCGACCGCCAGGCTAGACCGGGCCACGGCTCAAGCTCTGCCTGATCAATAAAACGCAGGGGGCGGAGTTTTTGTTTGGGCTGGCTAGGCAATTGTGTCAACCGCTCACCAGGCGAAGTGCGTCCATTCGGCGAGGGTGTCCCGGCCACCAGGCCCAATGTCAATAGGCCGATTGGCTCATTCGTAGCGCAGGGTCTCCACGACCCGCAGGCGAGCCGCGCTTAGCGCCGGGATGAAACTGGCCACGGTGGCGATCACAAAAGTGAAAAGGAGCATGGCGACCAGTGCGGCTGGATCAAAGGCAAAGCTAATGGGAATCAGCACGGCGGCGATCAGGTTGACGAAGGCCAGCGACGCGGGGATACCAACGACGACAGCGAGCGACCAGGCCAGCGCCGAGAGGGCCAATGCTTCCGTCCAGAACACGGCCGCCACCCGCCGACCGGTCGCGCCTAGCGAGCGCAGGATTCCGATTTCACGCCGCCGCTCGAGCACCGAGGTGGTCAGCGTGTTGAAAAGGCCGAGGATACCTACGAGCGCCACGATTGCCGCGACTGCGTAAAGAAGGATGTAGAGGATCTGGAACTGGCCCTGGTTGCGGGTCACCTGCTGCTGCGCCGTCGTTACGTTTGGTGATAGGCCCTCGCGAACCAGCGCGGCGTCGATCCGGTTTGCGGTCTCGTCGACGGCTGGCTGGGCGTGATCGGCGCTGCCCACCATGAACCCGCGGGCGCGATCTGCCGGTAGCTCATAGAAGGCAAGATAGTTGTCGTACGACGTCATCGCTACCCCCGAGGTCCCGAGCCCGCCGTTGACGTCATGAATGATGCCGATCACCCGCCACGACTGGTTCCGAGTCGCGGTCGAGAGGGCGATCGAATCTCCGACCCGCGCGCCCGACTTCTGCTGAAGCTGCTCATTGATCAGGACGACACTTTGCTCCCCTGGCCGGAACCAGCGACCGCGGATCACGTCGCGCTTGTAGAGCGTAGGATCCTGCTCGACGCCGGTGAGCAAGACGATGCCCCAGCGTGAATGCGCGGCATTGTTATCGAATCGCTCGACCACAGCGACGTTCGGCACCGCGAGCAGTTGTGTGCGAATCTGCTCCAGCGGCTCGGGCTGGCCGCCCGTGAACACAAACAGGTCCGCTCCGTACTGAGAGAAGAGATCTCCGATGAATCGGTTGACTGAGTACGTCGTTGTCTGGATGGCGAGGAATGCGGCGGCCGAGAAGGTGAGGGCCAACAACGTCAGGATCGCGCGGCCACGCTTCCGAAACAGGCCACGCAGGCCGAGCCAGACTGTCTGCGGCACCCACGGCCAGCCGGCGCCCGCCGGCCGACGACCGCCACCATCCACTGTCCGCTCGATGCCATAGGCACTGATGGCCTCCCGAACGGTGATGCGCGTCCCCGTCCACAACGGCATGATCGCCGCCAGGAAGGGGACCGCCAGGCCGATCAAGGCGCTGAGCGCAATCGTCCCACCGTCCAGCTGGAATGGTCCCAGGTCCAGCGTGACGATACTCGTCAAAAAGAGCGTGAACTCATAGCCGCCGAACACACCGAGCGCGATGCCGAGCAGGGTTCCAGTCACGGCGTAGATGGCGACGGTCATGAAGTAGCCGCGCATGACCGCAGCGCGCGTGGCACCGATGGCCTTGAGTGTGCCGATGATGCTGGTCTGCTCTCCGATCAGGGTGCTGACCGTATTCACGATCAGGAAGCCGGATAGCACCAGGGCGATCGCGGACAGAACATCAAGGATCGTATACAGGCCGTTGATAACGCTGGGATCGAATTGGTTCCCCGGCAGGTCCGCGCCAAGCACGGCAACCCCTCGCGCACGGAGCAACGCCGTAACGGCTCGTGCCGTGTCCGCGGCGATGCGCTTGTCCCTAACCTGGATCTCGATGTCATTCGGCGTCTCGATGCCGGCGGCCGCCGTCATGCCGGCCTGGCTCATATACGCGCGGGCGAAGGAGCTGAAGCCAGCGGATGTGTAACCCAGCGTTCGCGAGAGGCCAACGACTTTTAGCGAGGTGGACCCCAGCTTGCTTGTAATCGTGATGGCGTCGCCAACCTTGAATGGCTGCAGCGTTCGGTCGCTCGATTCCATAACGATCTCGCCGACGCCGGGCAAGCGGCCGCTCGCCACTTGGAACGGATAGATCGCCACGCGGTTGAAGTCCGGATAGGCGCTAATGCTCATGTTGACGTGGCCGGGTGGGGCGCTGATCTTCCATCGCGTCGAGTAAAAGGTCATCAGCTGAACCACCCGGACATTGGGGAGGCCACGCACCGCGCTGGCAAGCGAGGGATCAACCTGGTCGGCGGAGATCGAGATATCGGGCGTGGCTCGCTCGCTGGCGCTGTAGGCGAACGCGGCCGCCAGTTCGTGAGAGGCGACGTTGATCGCGGTCAGTCCAGCCACTCCCACCACGATCCCGATCACCACCAGCACTGTTCGCAGCTTTCGACGGCTGACGTCACGCAGCGCCTTGTGCGCGAGCGGAGAGGCGATCAAGCCGGCTGCAGAACCGCGGGTGCCGCGCCGTGCTGGTCGATGATGCGGCCATCCAGCAGCTCGATGCCCGCCGTGGCCCGTGCCGCCAGCTCCGTGGCATGGCTGACGAAGATGACGGTCTTGCCATGATCGGTCAGCCCAGCCAGTACATCGAAGACATCACGGGCCGAGCGCGAGTCGAGGTTCCCCGTCGGCTCGTCGGCGACGAGCACGGGCGGGTCGTTGGCCAGCGCCCGAGCGATCGCGATCCGCTGTTGCTGACCCCCCGACATCTTCGAGGGGAGACGGTCAGCCAGGGTCGCGGCACCGACTTCTTGGAGGCAGGCGAGTGCCCGCTCGTGCCAGCCCGCGCGACGGAACGTTTTCGAACCGCCCAGCTCTAACGCCAGCATGACGTTCTCGAGCGCCGTTAGGGTCGGGATCAACTGGAAGAATTGGAACACGATGCCGACGTGGCGACCGCGCCAGCGGGCAAGCTGATTTTCGCTTCGGGCACGCAGCTCCAGCCCATCGAACAGGACGCGACCGGAAGTCGGCCGATCGAGTCCGGTGAGCAGGTTGAGCAGCGTGGATTTGCCGCTCCCCGAGGGGCCGGCGATGCCGAACAGGGACCGCCGCGGAACGCCGAAGCTCAGGTCGTCGAGCACGGTGACGCGCTGCTCGCGGGCCCCGAAAGCGCGCGTCAGATGCTCCACGTCGATCAGCGGTTTGAGTTGCGGCGGAGTAAGCCCCACTTCTGGGTGGTGTACCCGCGAGGGATGCTACCGGATCGGACCTTACCCAGATGAAGGAGCCTCTCCCTCTGTAAGGTAGAGCACGCCATGGCCAGTGATGAGCTCGTCGTCAACCGGGTGCATTCCTCCAGCACCGCCACACCAGGACGCGCTCTCAACCAGGTGCGCACCCACCAACTGGTGATCGACGAACCCACCCACCTGGGTGGACCGGGCGAGCAGATCACTCCGGCGGAAGCGTTCCTGGCGGGTGTCTCCGCTTGCGGCGTGCTGCTGGTGCAGGGGAGGGCGCGGGACACCGGCGTTCGCCTGGATCAGGTTGAGGCCACCATCGAAGGCATCCGGCACCGGTCGGACACCTCCGTCTTTCAGCGGGTCCAGATCGACTTCCGCCTCACGGGTCCGAGCCAGTCGGAGGCCCTCGATCTCGTCGACCACTACAAACGCCGTTGACCGCTCTACAAGGCGGTCGCGGTCGCGACCACGGTGGACATAAGAATCGAAACCGTCGCCCCCGGCCCTCCTACGATGGGCCTCGCTGAGGTTTGAGAGCGCCGTATATAGAGGTATAGCTTCCGCATGGCTACTCGTCGTCCCGTCGAAAAACTCTCTCGCCGAGCCGGCGTCGAACTCGGCCTGAAGGGGGCCCGCCAGGTTGCGGGCAAGAGCGGCCGCATCCGCCGTCCTTACCCGCCTGGCCAGCAGGGCCGCGCCCAACAGGGCCGCCGCCGCAAGCGGGATTCCGACTACCTCCTTCAGCTGCGAGAGAAGCAGAAAGTGCAGTGGTTCTACGGGGTCGCCGCCGGACAACTGGCGCGCTATTTCGATGCCAGCCGTCGCCGGCCGGAGGCCACTGGTGAGGAACTGCTGCGCCAACTCGAGCAGCGCCTCGACAACGTCGTCTACCGTCTGGGATTCGCCGGCACGCGTGCCCAAGCTCGACAATTCGTGAGCCATGGCCACGTCCTGGTCAACGGCGAGCGCGTTAACCGCTCATCCTATGAAGTCCGGCCAGGCGAGGCGATCTCGATCAAACGCGACAGCGCCATCGAGCCGCTCGTCCGCGAGGCGATCAGTCTTGGTTTCCGTGTTCCGCAATGGCTTGACGCCGATCAGCAAGGTTTGAGCGGGACGGTGGCCCATCGGCCGCAACGGAGCGAGATCGACGTGCCGGCTTTCGAGAACCGCGTCGTCGAGTACTTCGCGAAGTATTAGATCCGCGTTCAGGCGGCCGGCGGCCGCGAGTAGCCGAGCCGGACGAGCAGCGTCGAGGCCGCGATCGTGACGACGACGGCCGCCAGGATCGCCGCATACAGCTCGCCCGGGATCACCTGGCGGGTGACCCCGATGGTGGCGAGGACAAAGCTGAACTCGCCGATCTGGCCCAGGCCGGTCGCGATCTGGCGCGGGCGGCCAGGAAGGCGCCCGAACCTGGCAAGAAGATAGATCGGGGCAACCTTGGCTACCACTAGCAGCGCGAGCACGAGGCCCAGCCACCCCAGTCCCTTGAGCAGCGCGCCCGGATCGATCAGCGCGCCGATCGCGACGAAGAAGAGCACCGCGAACACATCGCGAAATGGCAGCAGCCGCTCCCGCGCCTCAGTCGATTCGCGGCTCTCGCTGATGGCCAGCCCCGAGACGAAGGCGGCCAGGGCAAGAGGCATGCCGAAGTAGCGCGCGCCCAGCCCGGCCAGCGCGAGGGCACTCGCGACCGAGACGATGAGGAAGAGGTCGTGTTCCTGGCGAAGCTGCCGGAGCAGTCGCGGAAGGAGTCCGGTGGCGATCACCACGATGATCGCGTAGAGCAGCAGCAGCTCGACGGCGGCGACCCCTGATGTGGCCTGCAAATGCAACGCGATCAGGGCAATGATCGACAGCGTCACGCCGGCCACGTCCTGCAAGACGCTCCAGCCCAGCAGGACGTGGTCGGTCGCCGCATCGGTCGTGCGCCGCCGGCTGCGGGTGATGTTGACCACAACGACGCTGGAAGAGAACGCGAGGCAGAGGCCAAGCAGGACGGCGCCGGCCAGGGGAAGCTTGAGCAGAAGCCCCGCGGCCGCCCCCGCCAGCGCCGTGAGGACGGTCTGGAGCGGCGCCGTCCAGAAGAGGCTCCCGCGCTCCCTCCCGAGCTCGGCGACGTCGAGCTCGATGCCGACTTCGAAGAGGAGGAGCACGACGCCGACATCGGCAAACACCTGGAGCTGATGCCGGTCGGCGACGTAGCCGGGCGTAAAGGGAGAGACGAGCAGGCCGGTCGCCAGGTAGCCGAGCACCGCGGGAAGTCCCGCGCGACGAGCGAGCCAACCGGCGATCGCCGCCACCAGGAGGACAAAACCGATTTCGAAGATGGCGGGCGCGGTCGTCTCCACTCAGCGAGGCGCTCGGTCGTGCTGCGTGAGTCCGGCTCCGTTCAGCGCGTCGGCCGCGCGGGTTGGCGGCTGGGTCCGACTTGCGTGTCGAGCCAGGTGGTGAGCGGCTTGCTGTCCTTGATCGCCTGCCGGACCCGGTCTTTCGCCTCGACCGTCTGCAGCCAACCCCCGGGCTTCCAGTTGCGGCTGGCCATCAGCCCCTTGCAACGCAGGAGGTCGCCGCGTGGGTGATCGGCCGCGTAACCCGAGGGGACGCGCTTGAAGCTCGGTTCCGTCACCTGGTAGCCATCCTTGACGAGGGCGCCGACGATCCGCGCCAGCTTTTCGCCGTCCTTTCCAGCGACCGCATCGCGAAAGCGGTTGAGCTGATCGGGCGCCATCTCGTGTGAGCCGACGGCGAGGTACAGGCCGTCGTCGGAGATTTGCAGGTAGAGGCCGCCGGCCCCGGCGGTGGAAAGGTAGGCGCCCAGGTGCTCCTTGTAGGGGCGCTTGTCGGGAGTGAAGCGAAGATCGCGGTTGAGGCGGAAGATCTTGACCTCGATGTCCGGGCCCAGGTCCCGTTCGATCTCGGCGAGCAGAGCCTCCATCGGCTGGCGCACCTGCTCCTCGTAGACCTGCCGGTGCGCCTCGAAGTAGGCCTTGCTGTTGTCACGCTTCAGGCCGAGAAAGAACGGTAACGCCGGCTTGCGCCACCCGGCAAAACGAGTTCGAACCGCCGTGTTCGCCGCACTCTTCATGGCTTCCCTCCTCCGTCAAATCACGCCGCAGGATTTAGCTCGATCGTAACGTTTCACTGCCATGACCTTCCTTCGTGTTGTGCTGAGCATCTTCG
>Ga0137376_10002432_pt1 | contig 11112 bp, 11 predicted proteins | sample SagtaG_23_FD_104814 | JGI IMG/M metagenome (GOLD analysis project Ga0137376, IMG submission 104814) | Vadose zone soil microbial communities from Sagehorn Ranch, Mendocino, California, USA - Sage2_L_20_16 metaG | ecosystem: Environmental > Terrestrial > Soil > Vadose zone | place: USA... | reverse complement strand
GAGCCAGGGGAAGCCGGTGATGTAGACGGTGTGGTTCTCGTCCTCCACGTCGTGCTGGAGCTCCATCATGCGGTCGTAGAGGTAGCGGAAGTCGAGCTCCTCCTCCCAGAATCCCGCGTGCACAAGGACGGCCGTGTCGTCCTGCGACACGTAGAGACCCCGGATGCCCTTCGTGGAATAGACCGCGAACTTGACCCGGTTGGCGTCGTCCTGGGTTTGCGGGACGCCGGGATAGAAGACCTCGCGGATCTGGATGGCCCCGGCGTAGGTGGTGATGCTCTTCATCTTCGGGTGCGCGATCGAGAGCACCTGGTAGGGGACGACGCCCTTGGTCTCGACGATCCGCTTGGTGATCGTGTCGAGCTTCTGCAGCGTCGTCGGGTTGTAGACGTCGCCGTGCTTCGTCTCGAGGATGACGGTCAGGATGTTCGCGCTGCCGAACATCCGCCGGAACGTGTTGTAGATGTTGATGTAGGGGTGGCCCTTCCGCCAGGTGTACTCGTGGCCGAAGAGGCGCACGTGGCTCGGCCCGGGATAGAAATCCAGGAACTGCGGGACCACCTTGATGTAGCGCAGCTCGGCCGCGAAGAAGACCGTCATCAGGGCGACCACCACCGAGACGGCGAGCCGGTTCCGCAGGAGGAAGCGGAGGTAGGCCTCGATCCAGCGCTTCGGGATCATAGCGCCCTCGTCGGCCCCCTGCCTTCGAGACGCTGGAGGGTGCCGCCGTCGATCCGGAAGACGAGACCTTCGGCGCCGACCGCGAAGCCCTGGCCGCCGGGTCCCAGCCACACCGACCGGATCCAGTTGGCGGCGAGCTCGATCGGCGTCGGCTCGGCCGTCCACGTGACGCCGCCGTCGGTGCTCTTCAGCACCGTGCCCGCGCTGCCGACGATCCAGCCGTTCTGCCCGCGCACGAAGACGTCGTAGAAGCTCTGCTGGCGGACGGGCGGCGTCTGCATCTGCCAGGTGGCGCCGCCGTCCTCGGTGCGCAGGATGATGGCGTCGATGCCGACCGCCCACCCGTGCCGCGCGTCGGCGAAGTGGATGCCGAAGAGCGTGCTCTCGACCGGCGCGTGCTGCTGGTGGAAGCTGCGGCCGCCGTCGTCGCTCGCCATGATCGTGCCGAACTCGCCCGCCACCCAGAGGTGGTCCGCGTCGCCGTACGACGCCGCGTAGAGGTTCACGTCGCCCGGATCGACGCCCGTGTCGAGCGCGCTCTCCGGCAGCACGACGTCGGGCGGCACCTGCGACACCGTCCAGTGGCGCCCGGCGTCCTCGGTGTGGACCATCGTGCCGTAGTCGCCGACGCCGTGTCCGCGGTCGGGGTTGGCGAACGCGAGGCCGAAGAGATGTCGCGACGAGCCGGTCGTGGCCGGGGTCCAGCTCGCGCCGCCGTCCGTCGTCCCGTAGACGATGCCCTCCTTGCCGGCGATCCACGCCGTCCGGGCGTCGAGACAGGCGATCGCGAGGAAGGGGCGTTTGGTGCCGGCGTCCTGGCGCTCCCACGTCGTGCCACCGTCGGAGGTGTGGAAGATACGCCCGAGCTCGCCCACCATCCAGCCGTCCCGGTCGGTCGGAAAGCAGGCGCCGAATAGGCTCTGGCGCACTTCGCGCAGCGACACGGGTGCACCGGCTGCGGAGGCGATGGCGGCGACGAAGGCCCCGAGGAGCGCCGCGGCTGCGCGAGGGCGACCTCGTGGAACGCGCTTCGTGACGTGCGGAACTGCCGCCCGCTCGATCTGAGGGGGATGAGCGAGCATTCACGGCCGGCTTTAGCCGGGGCGGGATCCGGGTGTCAACGACCCCGCGGATCACCGTCCCATCGGGACGGATTGCTGGAGCGGCCCCGCGGTGCCCTTGTCCCGGTTGACGTCGAGGCTGTGGCTCTCGATCCAGTCGATCTCGCTCGAGAGCGCGACGGCGAGTGCGGCCGCGACGCCGGGCGAGAAATCGCGCGGCAAGACGCCGTCGTAGATGCGGGGCGATTCCTGGTACGGGCTGATCTTCACCCGAAGCCACCCAGCCTCCGCACCGCTCGCGTCGCGCACCGCGGCCCGATACGTGCCGCGCACGTCGAGGCTGGTCTGGGCGTTCCGCGTCAGCACCGGCGGGCCGCCGCCGAGCGCGGTACGTTGGAACGTGTCGGTGCGGAGCGAAGGACCATCCGGCGGACGCATCGCTAACCGGATCGCATTGTCATCCCAGCTCGGCTCGACCGTCGCCGTCACGGGCTCGGTGCGCGAGCGGCTCGCGCGCACCTGCACGGTGGCGGGTGCCGTGAGCCACAGGCCGGCGACCGTCTGCCCGTCGCGGGTGAGCACGAACGTCGGAGCGCCGCCTGAGCGGAACCAACCCGGCGCCTCGACGACGCCGCGGTTGCCGTCGGGCAGCCGGTCGACGACGATCCGATCGTGCTCGACGTGCGCGGCGAAGTCGACGCCCGGATCGATCGGCACGACGGGCGGCGACACGAGACGGCATGCCGCGCAGACGATGAGGACGAAGAGCGCGTGACGATACATGGACGCCTTCAGTGCAATGCCCGCGCCGCCGGGCGGCGACGCGGGCATGCACCGATCGCTACAGATTGGGGCAGTCTGCGATGCAGAACTGGAAGTTGGTCCGACAGTCGAGCTCCGCCTCGGCGCACACGAACCGGCAGATGTGGAAGTTCGCGTCGGCGGTGGCGAGGCACGCGGCATCGCCCGCGGCCCATAGAGTATCGCCATCGGCGATCAGGCGGCACGCCCGCACGTCCGCGTTGTGGCTCTTGTTGCAGTTCTTCCGGCACGTCTGTTTCGTCGCCGGCGCGGAAGAGAGACACGTCGCCTCGCGCGACACGCACTTCGACGCGCAGCTCGTGCCGGCGCTGCCCGCGAAGCACTTGGCAAAGGCGGTCTGGAAGTCGGCGGAGCAGGTCGCCGGTGTGGTCCGGCAGCTCCCGAACTGTTGCCTCGCCTGACGGACACACGCGGCGGTGGCGGCGCTGAACTTGTGCGGTTGCAGCGTCGTCGTCGTGGTGGTCGTCGAAGTCGTCGTCGTCTGCTTGATCGTGGTGCTGGTGGTCTGTGCGGTGGCGGTTAGCGCGCTCGCCATGAGCAGCAGGCCACCCGCGACGAGTGGTTTCGTCAGTCCCGCCATCTCCGGCCTCCTCAGAATTTCACGACCGCGTCGAGCTGCACGCGCGACAGCGTCGGGTTGGTCATCCCCGACGGTCGGTTGATGAAGTTCGTGAAGGTGCTCCGGGCGCTGATCGTGAGCGGGTTCAGGAGCTGGTAGTCGACGCCGATGCCGGGACCCTCCTGGTTCGTCCCGCCGGTCGGGCCGAAATCGCTCGCCGAGAACGCCGAGAGCGTGGCCTCCTGTCCGAGGTGCTCGTAGTAGCCGACCAGCGACCAGTCGCCCTTGACCTTCGTCTGGCCGAGCCGCACCCCGGCCTGCCATCCGTGCGCGTCGTCGGTCGCCGCGAGCCAGTTGTAGACGTAGTCGAGCCACACGCGCAGCGGCTGCGCCCCGAAGGCGTTCGGCACGGTCGCGGCAAGTACGGCGTTCGATTGATTGAAGCCGCTCTGGAAGCCCGTGATCGCCTGGAACGCGGCGGGCTTGGCGCGGCCCTTGATGGTCGGCGGCTGGATGGTCCGGGTCACCAGTAGGTTCGAGTTCGCGGCCGCGATCGTCGAGTTGAAGCTGCCGTTCGCGACCGGCGCGCCCGACGCCGTGAACGCGGTGGTGTTCCGGCTCTCGGCCTGGGCGATCTGATCGGGATTGAGCCACCAGTACTGGCCCACTCCCGCCTCGAAGCCCACCGTGCCGACGTGGAGCGTCGGGTTCACCTGGCCCCCGAACATCCAGCCGTCCTCCTTGTTCGCGATCTCGTTGAACGTCCACTCGAGGACGTGGAGCTTCACCTGATCGAGGCTGCCGACGGGCTTCTCGAGCAGCTGGAACGTCTGCGCGAATCCCTCGGGCGAGAGGTCCTCATCGAGGAACATCTCATCGGTGCGGAAGATCGGGTTCGGGAACTTCCCGAACGTGAAGCTCGCGACGCCCGGCCGCATGTCGAAGCTCTTTCCGGGGGTGAAGGTGAGGTAGCCCCAGTCGAGGTTGAAGTTCTTGCGGTTGAAGTTGCCGGTCAGGTTCTCGTTGGTGGAGATCGGGTCGTTGATGTTGCCGCTGGCACCGCGAATGGTGGCCGACAGCTCGTCGCTGAACGCGAAACGGACGCCGAGGCGCGCGCGGATACGCTCGCGGTTGCGTGCGGTGGTGTCCGCGCCAGCCAGGTGGGGCTGGTGGTAGAAGCCCTCGTGACGGAACCGGACGTCGCCGAAGACCGAGGTGCGGCTGATCCAGTCGGGCAGGCTCACGGTCTTCTTGGCGGTCTCGGCGCTCGCGGTCTTGGCCGCTTCCGCCGCCTCGGTCGCCTGCTCGACCTGCTTCTGGGAAGCCTGGCCGATCGCCCTCTGCTGCTTCACCTCGTTCTTGAGCGCCTCGAGCTCTTCCTGGGTGCGGCGGAGCGTCTCTTCGAGCCGCCGGATGCGTTGCTCGGCCGGCGTCTCCGCGCGCGCCGAACACGGCAGCAGGACCGCCGGCACCGCCATCGACAGCAACCACGCTCCGGTAAGCCATAGGCGAGTCGTCATGCATCCCCCTCCACGCTCGCGAGCCTCCGGGACGTCCGGTCGGCCGCGGCGGATATCGTCTCGACGGTGGCCTCCCGCCGCCGGGTCGGCCGCCTGTGCGGGAAAGAAAAAGGCAGCATCCTCGTCACGGCGTCCTCTCGCCCGAGCTGGGCGCACCGTGTCAACGGGCCTCGCCGGGAAGGGGGACGCGGACATCGCCGATGGGTTGCTCACCGGTGACCGACGGTCTGCTTTCTAGCGGCGCCCCCCGGGGCAACGATCGCCAAGGCCGGCACAAATCCTCGCTTCATCCACACCTCCCCGCTCGTGCGTGGTCATGGTCTGATGAAAGAGCCGTGCGGACCTGTCCAGCAAATGAGCAGGCCAACGACACGGTTTCACGAAGTTTTCCTTACCACGTAACAAGCCCGTCACAAAAAGCCGTTGCTGGGCGTCTCTTCACGTCTTCGTCACGGAGCCGTAACGCTTCGGCTGGTAAGCTTGGGGGGTGACCCGCATAACCATTGGAGGAGACGTATGAGAAGGCGGAGCCTGAGACTCATTGTCGTGCTCACCGTTGCCGGGGTGGCCTTCCAGGCCGCCCGCGCCGCCGTCCTCGTGAACGGCGCCGGTGCAACGTTCCCCTACCCGATCTACTCGAAGTGGTTCGACGAGTTCCACAAGCGCAACCCCGACGTCCAGATCAACTATCAGTCGATCGGCAGCGGCGGCGGCATCCGGCAGGTGACGGACGGCACGGTCGACTTCGGTGCCTCGGACGGCCCGATGACCGAGGAGCAGCTCGCCGCCACGAAGGTCCCGATCCTCCATCTGCCGACGGTGCTCGGCGCCGTCGTTCCGACGTTCAACCTGGCGGGCGTCGAGACGCTGCGCTTCACGCCGGAGATCCTCGCGGGCATCTTCCTCGGGAAGGTCACGCGCTGGGACGACGCCGCGATCGTCCAGGCGAACCCCGGTGTGAAGCTGCCGGCCCAGGCCATCGTCCCCGTGCATCGCTCCGACGGCAGCGGCACGACGTACGTGTTCACCGACTATCTCACCAAGGTGAGCCCGGAGTGGGCATCGACGGCGGGCAAAGGGACGGCCGTCAACTGGCCCGTGGGCATCGGCGGCAAGGGCAACGAAGGCGTCACCGGGCTGGTCAAGCAGACGCCCAACACGATCGGCTACGTCGAGCTCGTGTATGCCGTCCAGAACAAGCTGCCCGTGTGTGCGGTCCGGAACCGCAGCGGCCGCTTCGTCGAGGCGAGCCTCGACAGCATCACCGCCGCCGCCGCGAGCGCCGCGAGCAACATGCCGGCGGATTTCCGGGTGTCGATCACCGACGCGGCCGCGGCCGACGCGTATCCGATCGCGAGCTTCACCTGGCTCCTCGTGCCGACCCGCATCAAGGACGCGGAGAAGGGCCGGGCGATGAAGGACTTCCTCGCCTGGATGCTCGTCGACGGCCAGAAGCTGGCGCCGGCGCTGCAGTACGCGCCGCTGCCGGAGGCCGTGATCGGGCTCGAGCGCCAGGCGCTCGACCGGATCACCGTCGGCGCGACGTGAGCCGCATGCCCGCCTCCTCGATGGCGAATGCCGGCCGGCGCGCGATCGCCTTTCCGCGGCTCTCGCCCGCAACCCCTGGCGTGGCGCGGCCGCAGCCGCCGCCCATCACCCGCGAAACCGTCGTGCCGCGGACACGGTCCCGGCGGCCGGCACCGCGCTGGCGTCTCGCCGACACCGCATTCCGGGTGACGGCGCTCGGCTTCGCGCTGTCCGTGCTCGCCATCACTGGCGCGATCGCGGTCGAGCTGTTCGTGCAGTCTGCCGCGGCCCGGCACGCCTTCGGCTGGAGCTTTCTCTGGACCAGCGTCTGGGACCCCGTCTTCTCGAAGTTCGGGGCGCTGCCCTTCATCTACGGGACCTTGGCGACGACGGCCATCGCGCTCGCCATCGCGACGCCGCTCGGCCTCGGCGCGGCGATCTGCCTCGCCGAGCTGATGCCGCGCCGCCTGGGCGACGGGCTCACGTTCCTCCTGGAGCTGCTCGTCGCAGTGCCGAGCGTCGTCTACGGGCTGATGGGCGTCTTCGTGCTCGTGCCGCTCATGCGCTCCATCGGGGCGCCGGTCGAGCGTCTCCTCGGCGGCATCCCGCTCTTCTCGGGACCTGTCTACGGCATCGGGCTCCTCACGGCCGGTGTGCTGCTCGCGGTGATGATCGTGCCATACATCATCGCGGTCGGACGCGAGGTCCTCCTTGCGGTCCCGCAGGCGCAGCGCGACGGAGCGCTCGCGCTCGGCGCGACCCGCTGGGAGACGGTGCGCCAGGTGGTGCTGCCGTACGCACGCTCGGGCATCCTCGGCGCGACCTTCCTCGCGCTGGCCCGCGCCCTCGGCGAGACGATGGCGGTCACGATGGTGATCGGCAATCGGCCCGAGATCGCGGCCTCGTTGTTCGCCCCGGCGCACACGATGGCCGCCGTCCTCGCGAACGAGTTCGCGGAGGCGGCGTCCGACGTGCACCTCGCGGCCCTCGTCGAGGTCGCGCTCGTGCTGTTCGGGATCACCCTCGTCGTCAACGCCGTCGCGCGGCTCTTGATCCTCGGGACACGCGGCACGGAGCGGGCGCGCGCGTGACGTCACCACGCGAATCGCTGGATCAGCGCTACGCGCGCCGGCGCCGCACCGAGCGCGCCATGTTCGCGGCCACTGTGGCCGCCACGGCGACCGTCCTCGGCATCCTGCTCTTCCTGCTCGGGTACCTCGTCTGGCAGGGGGCGTCGGCGCTGTCGCTCGACTTCTTCACGCACCTGCCGACGCCGGTCGGCGAGGCCGGGGGCGGGATGGCCAACGCGCTCGTCGGCAGCGCCAAGCTGCTGCTCGTCGCCGCCGTCGTGGGGGTGCCGGTCGGCTTTCTCGGCGGCGTCTATCTCGCGGAGTACGACGGCGGCCGCGTCGCGTTCGCGGTGCGCTATGCCGCCGACGTGCTGAACGGCATCCCGTCGATCGTGATCGGCATCACGGTCTACGGACTTCTCGTCGTGCCGTTCGGCCACTTCTCGACGCTCGCCGGAGGGATCGCTCTCGGGCTGCTGATGATTCCCGTCGCGCTGCGCACCACGGAGGAATTCCTCCGCCTCGTGCCCGACACGCTGCGCGACGCGTCCCTGGCGCTCGGCGCGCCGCAGTGGGTGACGGTGGTGCGCGTCGTCATCCCGGCCGGCATGCGCGGCATCCTGACCGGGCTCCTGCTCTCGCTCGCCCGCGTCGCGGGCGAGACCGCACCGCTTCTCTTCACCGCCCTCAGCAACCGCTACTGGAGTCCCGGCTGGCTGCAACCCACCGCGTCCCTCCCCGTCATGATCTTCACGTACGCCATCGCTCCGTACGACGACTGGCACCACCAGGCCTGGGCGGCCGCGCTCGTGCTGCTCGCGATCGTACTCGGCGCCAACGTCGTCGCCCGCCTGGCTCTCGGGGGCCGGAGCACGGCGCAAACCTGACTCCAACGGAACTGGACATGAACATGGCTTCCTCCACTCTCGCCACCGCTGAAGTGTCGTCCGCCAAGATCGTCGTCCGCGACCTCACCGTCCGCTACGGCTCCACGCTCGCCCTCGACCGCGTCGCGCTCGACGTCGGCGACCGCCAGGTGACGGCGCTCATCGGACCGTCGGGGTGCGGCAAATCCACGTTCCTCCGGTGTCTCAACCGGATGAACGACCACATCCGGAACATCCGCATCGAGGGAAGCGTCAGCCTCGACGGCGTGTCGATCTACGATGCGGCGGTCGACCCGGTGGAGCTCCGGCGCCGGGTGGGCATGGTGTTCCAGAAGTCCAATCCGTTCCCGAAGTCGATCTTCGACAACGTCGCGTTCGGGCCGCGCGTGCACGGGCTGCGTGATCGGGTCGAGCTGCGCGAGATCGTCGAGCGGAGCCTCCGGCAGGCCGCGCTGTGGGACGAGGTGAAGGATCGGTTGGACCGCTCCGCGCTCGACCTGTCGGGTGGCCAGCAGCAGCGCCTCTGCATCGCGCGCGCGCTCGCTGTCGAGCCCGACGTGCTGCTCATGGACGAGCCCGCGTCCGCCCTCGATCCGATCGCCACCGCCAAGATCGAGGAATTGATCCACGAGCTCAAAACGCAGTACACGATCGTCATCGTGACCCACAACATGCAGCAGGCTGCGCGCGTCTCCGACACGACGGCCTACTTCTACCTCGGCCGCCTCGTCGAGGTGGGGCCGACCGAGCAGATCTTCACCAATCCGAGCCGGCCAGAGACCGAGGACTACGTGACGGGCCGGTTCGGGTGATGCGGCTGCACACCGACCGGACGTACGAGCTGCAGCTCGAGAAGCTGCGATCGAGCGTGCTCGAGATGGGCGGGCTCGTGGAGGACCAGATCGCGCAGGCCATGCGCGCCCTCACGACGCGCGATCGCGACCTCGCACAGGCCACCATCGCGCGCGACCACATGGTGAACCGGCTCGACGTCGAGATCGACGATCTCGCGATCAAGCTGCTCGCGCTGCATCAGCCGGCCGCGCGCGACCTCCGGCTCATCACCACGGCGCTGAAGGTCACCACCGACCTCGAGCGCATCGGCGACCTCGCCGAGCACATCGCCGAGCGAGCGCAGGAGCTGGCCGTCGAGCTGCCGATCAAGCCCACGATCGACCTGCCCCGCATGGCGGATCTCGCGCGCGGCATGCTGCACCGGAGCCTCGATGCCTTCGTGCGCGAGGACGAGAAGCTGGCGCTCTCGGTCTGCAGCGCGGACGATACGATCGATCAGCTCCACGAGCAGCTCTTCTGCGACCTGATCTCGTTCATGGCCGACGACCCGCGGACCGTGAGCCGTGCGATGCGGCTGCTCTTCGTCTCGAAGTATCTCGAGCGCGTCGGCGATCACGCCACCAACATCGCGGAGATGGTCATCTTCATGGTGAAGGGGCGCTCGATCCGGCATCTCGACCGGCCGCCGCGGGATCTCTAGCTGCCGCCGCCGCGGCATTGAACATCATGAACGTGCCGAGGCCGAACCAGAGGAGATCGTACCACTGCGGCACGTTCAGCTTCTCCCCGAAGACGAGCCGCCCGAGGCCGAGCGACACGAGCCCGAGGGGCAGCAGCAGTGCCAGGTCGGCGCCGCCGGTCGCGCTCCCCACACGCTCGTTGACGTTCCGGAAGAACGAGCTCACGCGCTCCGTCGAGCCGTCGGCGAGCAAGCCGGGGGATGCGTCGAACCAGCCGGCGACCGCCCGCTTGTCGACCTCGGGTAGCAGCGGCGCCAGGCTCGCGGCGATGTCCTCCATCTGGTCCTGCCAGCGTTCGGCAGCGCGCACTTCGTAGACGACGACCAGGCTGCCCGTGCTGGCGTGGGTCTCGACCCACCGGACACCCGGCTGAGTCCAGATGTGCTCCGCGATCTCCCGGCCGAGGGTTGGATTACCCCTGAGCGCCGCGATGTGGAGCCGGAAACGTCCCGGAATTGCATGGGCGACTCGTACGTCGGTCACGTTCGTGCCCTCCTCAGTATCATCCGCTGTGCGGTGCGCGAGAATACCCTTCAACGGCGCGGGAGTTAAAGAGAATGACTCCGAACCGTAACACACGAAGCCTTACCTTGAAGCACTTCTGTGGCTTAATGATCCCTGATGAAGCGTTGGGAGAAGAGGGGAGGAAACGTGCAGGAGGTTGAAAAATTCCATGGAACGATCTGCATTCCTCCACATGCTCGACGGGCGACTTCGCGTTAAGGTCGCCGATGTGAAGGGCTCGCCCCGTGTGGCGGCCCTCGTCGAGGCGCAGCTTGCAGAGCTGCAAGGCGTAGACGATGTCTCGGCCAACCCACTAACCGGGAGCGTGCTCGTTCTGTACGACCCGGCACAGGTGGGCGTCGAGGAGATCATGGAAGTCCTACGTGCCGGCGGCCATGTGCGGCCCCCGTCCGGGGACGCCCGCCCGAGTACCAGCCTCAGCTCGGGGCTGGGTTCCATCATGCTTCGGGCGACGACGGAGTTCGCTATCCAGTCCCTCATCACCGCGCTGATCTGAATCGCGATCTGGGCGCGGCTCTGCCGCCAGCAGCGGCCGGAGCGCGTTGAGCGATGCCACCACCCCCGCGCCGTTGCTGAGCAGCGTGGCCCCGACGGGGCCGATCCACCCGACGAGCGACAGGGCGATCGCCGCGGTGTTCGGGTAGAAGATCAGCTTCCAGTTCTGCTCGACGAGGCCGATCGCCTGCCGGGCGATGTCGATCGCCTGCGGGATCTTCCAGAGGTTCCCCTCGAGGATCGCGATGTGAGCCGTCTCGCGGGCGACGTCGGTCCCGCCGCGCACGGCGATCCCGACGTCGGCGAGCGCCAGCGCCGGCGAGTCGTTGATGCCGTCGCCGACGACGGCGACCGTCGCGCCGCGCTGCTGGAGCGACCGCACGAAGTCCGACTTCTGCTCGGGAAACGAATCGGCGACGTAGCGCGTGAT
>Ga0137376_10002430_pt1 | contig 11113 bp, 8 predicted proteins | sample SagtaG_23_FD_104814 | JGI IMG/M metagenome (GOLD analysis project Ga0137376, IMG submission 104814) | Vadose zone soil microbial communities from Sagehorn Ranch, Mendocino, California, USA - Sage2_L_20_16 metaG | ecosystem: Environmental > Terrestrial > Soil > Vadose zone | place: USA... | reverse complement strand
TGTTTTACTCGTACTGGATTATATGGCCATACAAGATGTGGCTGATGTTCATTGTTCTGATCGTATCTTGGGTTCACGGCTGCATTGGACTGTATTTCTGGCTCCGCATGAAGCGGTGCTTCAAAACGGCGGCGCCGTTTCTCTTGGCCGCAGCGGTACTCGTTCCGACGCTTGCTATGCTCGGCCTCTATCAAGGCGGACGACGGATCGTGCACGACAGCGACACCGCGCAATGGAAAGCGGACAATCTCTCCTTGCGTCAGGTCGGAACCCCTGCGGAGCAGCACATTATTGACAGCATCGTCGATTATTTTCTGATTGGATATGTCGGCCTGATTGGATTTGTCTTTATCGCGCGCGGCGTGCGCACGTTGAATGAGCGCCGCGGCGGCATGATCAATCTGTCGTACGGCAACGGCAGGACAGTTCGCGTGCCGAAAGGCATGAGCGTGCTCGAAGCCAGCCTGCGCAACAACGTGCCGCACGCCAGCGTTTGTGGCGGTCGCGCTCGGTGCTCTATCTGTCGAATTCGTGTGATGGGCGATTGCAGTGCGCTGCCGGCGCCGTCAAAGCGAGAAGCCTTCGTGCTTAACCGTGTGGGCGCGGGTGCAGATCCGGCAATTCGCCTTGCCTGCCAATTGCGGCCGAACACTGATCTGTCCTTCTTCCAGATTTTTATGCCCAATGTCACAGCGGCTTCTCTCCGGAAAGCAGGTTCTGTCCGCACTGGTCAGGAACGTTATCTTGTCAGTATGTTCGTGGACATGCGCGGATCAACTACACTTGCGGAGCATCGATTGCCGTTCGATACCGTATTCATTGTCAACCGGTTCCTGAGCGCAGTCTCCCAGGCGGTCATCGAATGCGGCGGTCAACCGAACCAATTTGTCGGGGATGGGGAATTGGCCCTATTCGGGCTCAACACCAACCCGCAAACCGCCTGCCGCCAAGCCCTTCAGGCAGCAGCACTGATTGCTACGAATATCGATGAGTTGAATCAGTTTCTAAGCCATGACTTGCTCGAGCCGCTCCGTTTCGGGATCGGCATCCATGGCGGCGAAGTGATCGTCGGCGACATCGGTTATCGCGATCACCAGGTTTTCACCGCCCTTGGAGACGCCGTCAACGTGGCTGCGCGACTGCAGGACATGACGAAGGGCCTCGAATGCGAGGTCATTCTGTCAGAGGAGGTTTACAAGACAGCGGGTCTACCCGTTAACTTGTTGCCCGAGCAACAACTACCGATCCGCGGACGCGCCGAACCCATGATTGTCCGCGTTGTTGCAAATGCAAGGATGTTGTCCTCACCGAGAATCGCCATCGTCGCCTAGGAAAATCGTGCACGCACTCCCCGGACCAAATCATTTCAAGAAATGTTGTTTGCGCTTTCGGAATCGGATTACCGGCCGTCCCTGCGTTTGCGACAACGGGTTGCCGATTGCGGGTTGTCAAATTGCCGGATCGCTTCTCCACGCTGAAGGATCGTTTCGAGGCGATCGTTTTCCGGGAAATGGCGGAAAATCACGTGAACGACCACGACCGATTGCTTGAGATGATGAGCCCCCGGTTTCGGGAAATCATCGCCCAGGGCCGTACTACGAAAGCCATCATTTACCAAGAAACGCTCAACAATGTCGCGTATTTTCACAGCTGCAAGCGACGTGCTTTTGAATTCGATATCCCTATGAACACCGAAGAATCGCAACAGCGCTCGCTATCGCAGAAAGGATTTCTGATGCCAGTAGTCGCCGCGAATTCCTGGAGATCGCCTCGACCACCGTCGCCGCTTCGGGTATTGCAACCTCGCCCTCATCCGCGGAACCTACACGACCGGCAATAAAAGCCATTGCCTTTGACGGCTTTCCGATCTTCGATCCGCGTCCCATCTTTGCGCTTGCAGAAGAACTGTTTCCCGGCCGCGGAACCGAATTATCAAATGCTTGGCGGACAAGGCAGTTCGAATATACTTGGCTTCGCACGGTCGCACAACGATACCGGGATTTTCTCGGTGTGATCGAAGATGCATTAATATTTGCAGGTAATTCGCTCAATCTTGACATGACGAATGAAAAGAGAAAGGCCCTGGTCGAGGGCTACCTGCAGATGAAAGCCTGGCCTGACGTACTGCCCGTCCTGTCTAAGTTAAAAGAGTCGCGAATCCGGCTTGGGTTCCTGAACAATTTCACGCCAGCTATGCTCGAAGCTAACATTCGCCACGCCGGTCTTGACGGATTTTTTGAACATATACTCAGCACGGACGCGGTTCGCGTCTACAAACCACATCCGCAGGCTTACCAAATGGGCATCGATGCCTTTGGTCTGAAGCGCGAGGAAATCCTTTTCGCGGCATTTGCCGGGTGGGACGCATCAGGCGCCAAAATCTTCGGCTATCCCACATTCTGGGTCAATCGCCAGAAGCAACCGCTTGAGCAACTCGACGAGATTCCTGATGGTGAAGGTCCCGGCATGGGCGATTTGCTTGGTTTCCTATCGCGTCAATAGTGGCCGAGCCGAAATCACGCTCGCTGCTGTAACGATTCTTCAAGGAGTATATCTGAAAGCCTCCGCGAAACACATTAGTCGAACAGACCGAATGTTCGGCACCGGGCTCCCAGTTCGCTAAACTGTATCGGCTGGGTCTTGGTGTAGTTCTTGCGACCCTCCGGCAACGGGTGTTCGTAGTACCACACGTCCTTGGTTGGGCCGGAACGATCGAAGAAGAGTATGTTTGTCGAAATTCCAGTGTACGGCGCGAACACCCCATTGGGGAGCCGCACGATAGTGTGCAAGTTGAAGTCTTTTATTAGTTCGTCCTTGATCCGCGCGCAGACACCATCGCCAAACAATGTGCCATTTGGCACGACCACCGCCGCTCGCCCGTGGCGCCCAGCGGCAGTCGCCTGCCTGCGCAACTTGCGCATGATGAGTTGAAGGAACAGAAGTGCGGTCTCGGCGGTCTGCCGGTCTTCGGGAAAGTTACCCTGTATTCCCTTTTCTTCCTCACCACCGAAGGGAGGGTTAGTGAGGATAACATCGACGCGGTCCTTCTCGCCGATCTCGGACAACTTAAACCGAAGCGCGTTGCTTTAACTGGTCAAACGTGCTTCTCGCCTCCCTGAAGCCGGCAGTCGATAGTCAAACGTTTCTCATCAGCGGAAATGCCGGGCCTTCGCAGATCGCCGTGGAATTGTGCTCGCCGTACTTTTTCTCGACCTCCTGGCAGAATGACCAAACGCCGATGGCGCTGGGAGTGACGCTGAACAACCGCGGCGTGAAGCGCCTGTTTATCCTGGCACCCAACTACGCTGCCGGAAAGGATATGGCCGCCGGCGTAAAAAAGACCTTCAAGGGCGAGATCGTCGGTGAAGAGTATACCGGCTGGCCCGGACAGCTCGACTTTTCAGCGGAGCTGACAAAAGTCCGTTCAGTTAAACCAGATGCGGTGTGGGTGTTCTATCCTGGGCAGGCGGGCGCCCAGTTCATGCAGCAGTACGCGCAAGCGGGGCTCAAGGATAGCATCCCGATCTACAGTGTGTTCACCGTGGATGCACTCACGCTTCCTCAAATAAAGGAACAGGCGCTCGGCCATCTGAGCACCCAGGAATGGGTCCAGGACCTCGACAATGACGCGAATAAGCGCTTCGTAGCTGATTTCCGCAAGAAATACGGGCGTTACCCGTCGTATTACTCCGCGCAGCACTATGATGCCGCGATGCTCATCAACAGTGCAGTCGTCGCGTTGAAGGGAGACTTGAGCAACAAGGATGCCGTGCGGAATGCGTTGCGCAAGGCCGATTTCAAATCTGTTCGCGGGTCGTTCAAGTACAATCACAATCATTTTCCCATCCAGGACTTTTATCTGCAGGAAGTCGTCAAGGACGAGACGGGTGAATTCACCATGAAGAGCCTCGGCGTGGTCATGAAAGACAGTGCTGACCCCTACGCCGACAAGTGCAGCATGAAGTGGTGAAGCCCTCCGAAGTGAGCGACCGCTTTGCCGCCAAGAGCGGTCATTCCATAACCACTCATTCCGCGAAGTGAGACCTCAGTAAAGCTCGTCTTCGCCAATTTCTGGCTTGCCGAACGAGTTCACGCTCTTCCGAAACATCGGCCAGCCGCTGACGCCGCAGCGCGTTCAAGTCAGCCTGCTTACGTTGGTTCTCGCTAGATTTTCTTGGATCTCCCAGTGCACACATCGTGCACACGCCGGCATCTAACTAGCTGAAATACTTAAACTCTCACTCCAGTCCATCATGGGCACGTTTGATCTAGCTCCAGCAACCGAGCGCTAGCGAGAGCCTATCAACGATGGCGTTGAATCGCAGATGCCGCACGCAATTTTCTCATGAACATCACCGTTGGCCCGAGCGGGCCTTGGGTCGTTGCAAGCAAGGGACTTTGGTAGTAGCGGGCTGTTTCGCGATTGCATTGAAGGGCAGCTCGGGACAATGGCGCGCCGCCCGATCCTTGGATGCTGCGCTGCACCCATCAAATCCGGCCGGCGACCGGATCTTCTGCGAAGTGGAGTTGCAGCGGGCCCTCTGCAAGTTGCAGGTTCATGCGAGGCGGGCATTTTGGAGTTCAAACCGGATCCTTGGGGCCTCTTCAGCGACACACAAGACCGATGAACGCTCCTCGCTAGACCTTTGGACTCCTCCTTTGCGCCAAGTAGCCAAGAAGTGTAGGCTACGTCGATCAGCGGCGCCAAAGAACCGCATGGGACGTCTGGGAAGTGAACGTTGAATGGGTTGTTTGGTTGGATGGCGCTGCCGTCCTCACGACAAGAGTGACAGTTATTCTACTCGATATAGGCGCCCACCGTCCGGGGCGCCTGCAACGGGTTGAGGTTACGCTTTGCGTGATGAGGACGGCATTGCGACAAGCAGCCCGCATTCAGGTGAGTGATCACGAGGCCTGTCGATGTTCGGGCCTCGAACTTTTGTCACCTCGGAGGAGCTGGGATGGACCAACGAGATGTGCTGGTCGCGTGGGAGAAGTTTGTCGAGCGCGGAGCTTTATCGTCCGATTTGAGATCATCGGTCGCAGCATCGTGGCAGAGATCCAAAAACCATCGGGTCACAATCGACCGCGCGCGGGCGCCGCTTGTTGCAGACGCCGAATTGTTTCGCCACCGCTCCAAGCACGCTTCACTCCGTCATGCCGCCCGATGCGCGCTCGAGAATTCGAAAACATTCCTGAGCGACGCGAATTCAATCATGATCCTCACCGATCCCACTGGATTGATCATCGATACTCAGGGCGATGACAGGGTCATTGACGCCGGTCGGTCGGTTCACCTGGAACATGGAGGACGCTGGAGCGAGGCCGACATTGGCACCAACGCTATTGGCGCGGCGATAGCGGAATCGAAACCTGTCCAAATCCACGGCGCGGAGCATTTTTGCTCGAAAGTGCAGCGATGGACCTGCGCTGCTGTTCCGGTTCACGATCCTCACGATGGCGAACTGCTTGGCGTGGTGGATATCTCAGGCCCGGCCAGCACCTTCAATCCACAGAGCCTCGCTTTGGCTGTTTCCGTCGGTCATCATGTGGAGAGCGTGTTGGCGCAATCGGTCCGGCAAGATCACGAAAAGCTGCTGTGCCACTTTCTCGCCAAAAGAGCGCTGTGGCTGAACGACGAGTACATTGTGCTTGACCGTCGAGGCGCGATCCTCCACGCCACCGAGCGCGCTCTGAGTGCTCTCCGGAATAACCGTCACGGCATTGACGACGATGCGCCGACTCGCTTCTTAAAGACGCTTCCCTTCGATGAGTGGCCAATCAAATTGAAGGAGCTGCTGCCGAACGCGAGTTTCGATCTCGTCAAGAACGAAACCTCCGGCATCGGGGCTATACTGGTCCTGCATGCACGACGGCGCTCACCCATCGCCAATCGCGACATCCAGCAATCGAAACCCGCACTTGAACGCCGCGAGACCGCGAGTCTGTCGCGCCCTCGGAAAGATCTGACGTCGGGGCCCCAGCGTCTCAAGGACAACGTTAGGAGCGCCGCCTCCGGCTTCATCGCCCGCGATCCGACGGTGCGAGCCATCGTCCGCCAGATCGAGACTGCGGCAGCACGTAAGATGCCGATTCTCATCCGCGGTGAGACCGGTACCGGCAAGGAACAACTTGCCCGCCACGCCCATGCTGCCAGCGGGCGGATCGGCGCCTTCGTCCCCGTCAATTGCGCCGCCCTTCCCGAAAGCCTGATTGAGGCCGAGCTCTTCGGCTATGCTGACGGCGCGTTCACCGGCGCGCGGCGTGGCGGTGCAGTTGGACTCGTCAAGGAGGCTGACGGCGGCACGCTGTTCCTTGATGAGATCGGCGACATGCCCGTCGCGCTCCAAGCCGTGCTTCTGCGCCTGCTTGACGACTGGACCGTGCGCCCCGTTGGCGGCGTCAGAGCCAAGGTCGATGTCTTTCTCGTCTCCGCTACGAACGCCAGTCTCGACAAGGCCATTGCTGCGGGGCGCTTCCGCTCCGACCTGCTCTATCGCCTCAACACTCTGGAGGTGACGCTGCCGAGACTCAGTGATCGCAGCGACTTTGAAGCTATCGTGCACCATCTACTAGGCGCTATCGATCCAAATTGCGAAATCACACCGGCGACCATCGCTTATCTCGCCGCGCGTCCTTGGGCCGGCAACATCCGCGAACTGCGCAATATCCTGGCGCGCTTCACTCTCGCCAACACCGACGGCTTCATCGACGAGGCCGGCGTAGAGGCGCTGATTGATCACGCGCCGCAAACGACGCCCGGATCACTCCACGACATCCAGCTAGCTCGAATCCTTGTGGTCTATGCCGAAACCACTGGAAACATCAGCGAAACTGCACGACGCCTAGGTGTCTCAAGAAATACCATCTATCGGGCACTTGGGCAAAAAAAGCCGAGATGAAGTGTGGGTGCGCCGCACCCGACAACGCGCGCATCCCGAATATTCCTTGGTCCGCGTGTCTCCGATCGTTTCCAACACTCGCAGTCGTTTCCTGCGAGATCAAAGCAGCTCGGCGCCACCGCCTAATGCTGGCCCGGCCGTTGGATCGTAGTCGTCCGGCTTCTTGGCGATCAAGGTTTGCGTCGTCAAGATCAGACCGGCGATAGAGGCCGCGTTGCGAACCGCGCTGTAGCAGACCTTGACCGGATCGATAATGCCGGCCTTGACAAGATCGACAGATGCGCCGTTGCGTGCGTCGAGCCCGTGGCCATTCAAGCCCTTGGCGAATTTCGTCACCTCGGCCTCACCGTTCAGGCCTGCATTGGTGGCAATGTAGAAAAGCGGGCAGCTGAGCGCACGTTGAAGCAGCTCGGCGCCCTGCCTGGCGCCGCCGCTCAAACCGCTGATCATCTCGTCGAGTTTTGGAGCGATTTTGAGCAAAGCGAGTCCGCCTCCCGGCACAATACCCTCCTCGATCGCCGCGCGCGTCGCGTTGATCGCGTCCTCTATCAGCTGGGTGCGCCGTTTCTGCTCGACCGGCGTTGCGCCGCCTGCAAGGATCATGGCCGTGCCGCCCGACAGCTTTGCGATGCGCTCCTGGAATTTGTCGCGTTCGATGTTTTCCGGAGCCGCATCGTACTGGCGCATAACCTGCTCGCGGCGCGCGACTATTTTCGTTTGATCGCCTGCGCCCGCCGTGATCAGCGTCTTCGTGGCGGAAATGCGCACCTGGCGCGCGGAGCCGAGATCGTGCAGTTCCGCCTTTTCGAGCTTGCCGCCAAGATCGACCGAAATCACCCGGCCTCCGGTGGTAATCGCGATATCCTCGAGCATCGCCTTGCGCCAGTGCCCGAATTCGGGCGGATGAATCGCGGCGACCTTGAAATTGTTTTTCTCCCGGCGCGCCAGCAATTGCATGATCACCGGCGGTGCGACTTCCTCGGCGATGATCAGCAGAGGCCGGCCGCTCTTTTCAATAAGCGAGATCGCGCTGGCCAGTTGTTCGCCCGTTTGAATCTTGTGATCGGTCATCAGGATGAATGGATTATCGAGTACGACCTGCATCTTCTCCACGTCGGTAACCATGTGATGCGAGAGGTAGCCACGTTCGAAAGCCATGCCTTCGATGACCTCCAGCGTCGTCTCAACCGTGTTGCCAAATTCCACTGCGACGATCCCGTGATTGCCAGCCCGCTCAAAGGCGTCGGCGACCATGTTTCCAAGCGCCGCGTCGTTGGCGGCAATGCTCGCAACCGCACGCAGCCCGGCGGGGCCCTGCAAGGCTTTGGCAGAGCGCTTCAACGCCGCGATGGTCTCCGTGACCGCCAGTTCGAGGCCTTCGACCAGTTCCACCGGATTGGCCCCTGCTGCGAGGCACTTCAGGCCGTCCTGGACGAGTACGTCGGCCAGGACCGTGGCGGTGGTGGTGCCGTCGCCCGCCACTTCGTTGGTTTGCTTTGAAACCTCACGAAGCACCTGCGCGCCCATATTCTCGAACGGGCATGCAAGCTCGATTTCGCTGGCGATGCTGACGCCGTCGCGCGAAATGATCGGCGTGCCGATCGGCCGGTCCATGATGGCATTCATGCCCTTCGGACCCAGCGTGCCGCGTACCGCCTTGGCGAGTTTGGCAACGCCCCTGCCCAGCGCTGCCCGCGCGGCTTCATCATGCAGCATGATTTTCGACATTGGATGTCCTCACCTTTACTTGAAACGTTTCTTGTTGCCTTGAGCCGCTCATGATCCGAAGCGTCGGCGTCAGGGCACGTGTTGTGAGTCCGGCGTGTTCAAAACACCCCTTGATTTCGGCACAAACGGCGTTTCGAGATCGAAGCGCACGGAGAGCAGCCCCCGGCAGAGAGCGCTGTTAAATTCGGCATTGACGCCGACCCGCCGCAAACCCGAGACATAGGCCGACAAGTTTCCGGCCTTCAGGCGCGCTCCGTCCGCGTCGACGAAGGCAAGCGTATCGGGGTACACAGGCCCGACGACGGTCCGCCGCTCAAGATAGCGCCGCACAAGCTTCTCCCCTTCGTCGTCGCCAGGAAGAGTTTCAAGCTCCGCCAGCGTCAGGCTGACAACCGTCTCGGCCGGGTGTCCTATTCCAGCGAGATGGTTGAGCAACGCAGCCTGCCGGCGCTGGAACGCCTTGACCAAAAACGTCCGACGCAAATCGTCCAGACTGCCATCGGCCTCCACACCAAAGGTCTCCTGAAACGACAGCCCTTTGGCGAGGCCCGCGTTGATCTTGTCGGCATACATGTGCTCGCCAAGCACGACGCTGACGCCTTCGACCCAGTCCAGCGCGCCGACGGCCCGGCGCATGTCGTCAGCCATCAGGAACGAGAAATTCGCCGCGCACCAATAGGTCGGCAGCCGGAATTCGACGTGGACCCGGTTGTCCGGATCCACATCGGCCCTCGTGATGAAGTTCAACTCGGTCACGGACTCGTCCAGCTCCGGGTCTGTCACACCTTGCAGGCATGCCCACACCTCGGCCTGCCTTTCCCGGACCTGGGCGTTTCCGCATCGCTCGTTCTGTTCGGCGTGACCGGTCATGTCGATCACCGCGGCGCATGGACGGCTTCGGGCAGATGGGCATAGCCGCCGCCCGTCCTGATCTTCCTCTTCTGGGCTTCGACATCAATGCCATAGAGGCGCGCGGCGTTGAGGCCGAGAATCTTGGTCTTCGTCTCCATCGACAACACCGAGCCGGTCTCCTTGGTGATATCGTCTGGAATCTCGAACGCCATGAACTTGTCGATCAGCCATTTCGGCGTCCAGATGCCGTAGTCACTTCCGTACAGGATCTTGTCAGGCCCAACCCAGAACAGAAGTTCAGAAATGACATGCGCGAAATAGCCTGGGCGCGAGTGGATGAAGGGCAAAGCCACCGCGAGGCCGGCGTAGACATTGGTCTCCTGGGTTGCGATCCAGCAGAAATCGTCAAGACGCGGCAGGCCGCAATGCTCGACGATGAAATTCAGATCCTGGAAGGAGGTCGCGACGTCGTCGATATCGGCGACGTCGAACGCATCGCGGTTGAGCGGGATGATGGTAGGGCCCTTGTGAACATGGATGTTCTTGATCCCGAGCTTCTGCGCCGCTTCAAGATATTTGTAGGACGCCTTGTCGGTCAGCTTGTAGCCTTTGGATTCACCGCGCCATTCCGCGGTGTAGAGCTTGACGCCCTTGAGCTTGTGTTTTTCAGACAGCGCATGCAGATCCTCCAGACCTTTGGTGCCGTCGCGCGGGTCGAAGGCGCCGTTCAGAATGAACCGGTCCGGATGGCTCTTCTTCAACGCCGAATTGCGTTCCGTCGTGTTGAAGCCGTTCTTGTAAAAATCGGTGAGGTAGGTCGGCTGCAAGATCGCCATGTCGTCATAGCCGGTCACGAACAGGTCATCGAACATCGTCTTCGCATCGTATTTCTCGAACTTGCCCTTTTCCCACTTCTCCGACGGCGGACTCAGGTTTGAATGGTAGGCATAAAAGCACTCGATGAACTGCTTACCGTGGATATTTTTCTGGTTCGCGGGGCTCCCATCCCAAAAATGCGTATGTCCGTCGATGACGAATATCTCTTCACCCTTGGCTGTCCTGTACATGGCGTTTCTCCTGCTCCCGTCGTGTGATTTGAATATTGTTAGGCTCGCCATTGGCGCAGCCGGACTGCATGACCGGCCCGAGGCCGGCCACACCATTGTTCGTCGTAACTCTCAGACGATGTATTCCATCATCTCGTTCATGTCGCCGAACAGCATCACGGTGTTGTCGTCGGTCATCACCATGCGTCCGTAATGCGTCGAGGTGGAAATCTCGAACAGATGAGGGGTCATTTCCCGACCCAGCTCCTCCGAGATTTCGTTCATCTTGAACTCCATTTTTCCGGTACCATCGATGCGGATCATCGCCGGCATGTAGGTCACCTTGATATGCTCGTGGCGGCTCATGACGTCAGCGATCGCGCGCGCCTCGACGCTATCGTTCATGGTGACTCCGCATTGATGCGACACCGTATCCTCGAAGGTGATGTCTTTCATCGATTTGAAGATGTTGTCATTCTCGTGCAGCATGTCTGTCTCCTGAAGGGCCTGGTTGCGGGACGCCGGGTTTGGTTACGATGCGAGATTGGCTGGAACCGTCAGGCCAAGCTCGGCCGCGATACCCTT
>Ga0137376_10002427_pt1 | contig 11115 bp, 20 predicted proteins | sample SagtaG_23_FD_104814 | JGI IMG/M metagenome (GOLD analysis project Ga0137376, IMG submission 104814) | Vadose zone soil microbial communities from Sagehorn Ranch, Mendocino, California, USA - Sage2_L_20_16 metaG | ecosystem: Environmental > Terrestrial > Soil > Vadose zone | place: USA... | reverse complement strand
GGTAGCCTAAAGTTCTCCGTTCGAAAGTCGCACCGATAGGTTTCCAGCTCCCATCACTCGGCCTAGTGTTTTTTGTACGCACGCAAAGCCAGCAGCGTAAACCGCCTCCAACGCTTCCTCAGTTGTTTCAGCGTCCGACAAGAATTTGTACCGCACGCAGTGAAGTTCCTTTGTCACTTTGTGAACAGACGCGACCGAGAGAAGCCAAGATTTTTCACCAGTCTCCCGATCAAGCAACCCTACCTCGCTTGGTTCAGCGGGGCGGTTATTCAGATTACCTTCGGAGCCCGCTCTCCTTTTGTGAATAATACGCCCCTTCATTCTTCGAACTCCGCGAGACTGGGCACCGCCCGAACGTAACGTTCTTGTGGCCTCTTAAATTTTTCCTCCCGGAGCACACCCATCCCGCGTTTACTTCGCGGTGTTTTCCAAAGATTCGGATCAGGGCCTATATTCGCGGCGATTGCTTCCCGTTCGTGCCGTGAAATCCCAACCGTAATTAATTGGTAGTTGGTTCCGTTTGCTTTGAAGGTCGTTTGAATCATATAAATACGGTACATAATTAAAGACATTTTGTCAAGACATTTATTCAGGTATTTAGCGTACTCAAAGAGTCCGCCCGCAACGAACAATTCTAGCAACAAAGAGAAACAAATGCGCAATCCTAAAACTTTTGAAGCAACCCCGATGTCTCGATTCAAAGTGAATGACAAGAGCCGCACTGGCTCCGGGGATTTGAAGCATAACGATACTCGTACGGAGAAAATGACTCCCTGGAACCACAGCGGTAAAGTGGAGAAGTCAGGCTATGAGGGTATGGGCGCTCCTCGCGCTAAAGCCAGTGACCGCACTGAAATGAAGACCAGCACGACCCATTTCAAGCCGACTCCGCATTCGAAGCCTGGCGTGCCTGCGGATGCGAAGAAATGGCATCGTAAAGGCCGTTACGATCTCGTGCTGCCAACGACTTTGAGTAAGTAAATAAAATATTCTTGGTGTACGAGCACTTTTAAGAGTTGAAAAAGGGGCCTGATGTCCTCCGTGCATCGGGTCCTAAATTAATTACGGAGCAAGCCTCGTAAGCTTGAACGGAGACTGAGTAATGTTACAAAAATGCACCAAATGTGGGCAAGAGAAAGACCAAGAAACAGAGTTTTATTTCTACCACAGTACCGAAAGAAACAAAATTCGCTTCCGAAGCAACTGCAAGCAATGCCATAATCCTACCGCAAACGACCGCCGTAAGGTGTGGTACCAGAATAATCGTGATTTGGCTAAATCGCGGTCTCGTAAGTGTACTCTCCAAAGGAGGTATGGTCTTTCTTCGGAGGAAGTTGTTTGGTTGAAAAACCGTCAGGGTCATCAATGTGCTTTATGTGGAAGGTCTCTAGTCGGCAAACGAAACGAGATCGAGCATCAACACGGGCATTGTGGTTCAGACAATTATAAACTACAAAATGGTCGGCGCGGATGTAAAGATTGCATTCGTGGTATTGTGTGTAGTTCATGTAATAAAGTGATCGCTTCTGTGGAGAACTATCCAGACCTCGTGGTACCCACAGAAAAGTTGCAGATATATCTACAGCAGCGGCCTTTCAAGGAATTGTTATGAAAAGTAAGAAATGGATCATGGCGGACGACAACGGGAAGTATACAGATATGCCTGTGCCGTTCTCAGGACCGAAGGGATTGCTTGGTGGGTTCGATGCCCGCAATCGTGCTGCAAAACGATTGGATAAACCTGGATCGCACGTTCCTGCAATGAAGGAATCAAAAGAGACCCCTCGTTCGTACAAAACTCCCCTCCGCAAAATGGGCGAGCCCGCTCCTGTCCGCAAGTGGACAAAAAAATACCTGTAGGATAAAACAATGGCTCAGTACCCTATCGTAGTTGGCGGGGTTCAAATCGGCCTTATCGACACGAATGACCGAGCGTCAAAAGACCCCGGCGCGAACGCATTTCCGCAGGCCGCGTCAAATACCCCGGTCAACACGGGCGGGGCTAAAGTTGTCGTCACGAACGTAAACAGCACAAACGGTTCGGGACAAATTACCTCGGTTTTAAATAACCCAGGGTAGTGGTTGCTTTTAAATGCAAATTATGGTATTCTTAGGGGTGTCATACGTGGAAACGATTATGCTTTCGATGTGGTAAGTTATTAGAGAAAAAAGACCCGAGTACGATTGTAGTTTGTTCACACTGTGGATGGACCTGGAAATAAATGGTCATAGAAATCACAACAGACTCTGAGGCATGGTTGCAGGTCCGACACGTTTTGCGCGAAGCGGGCTACAAAGTGTTTCTCCAACCCGTTTTGTTCGATACGAACCGAGCGAATCTCTTCCTTGAACGCAGAGCTGACGAGCCCGAAGGCGGCGAACTCAGGCATGGGTTCTTGATCTACGATGGCGGGGCCCAAATCGGCAGCCGCATCCAAGAAGTTTACGAACAGGAAATACAAAAGTGAGCCGCTGGGTAACTTGCGGGTTTTGTGGTGAAGTGATCGAAGTTCTTGTCACACCCGACGACATAGCTTGTCACACCTGTCCGCCCGAACCAATCTTAACGACCGCACAACACATCCAATATCACAAAGCGCATGTCATTAACATGCTCGAGGAAACTAATGGCAACGATCAAGAAAAGTGAAGTCGAGCATCTCAGACGAATCGAGAAGGATTATTACAGTGCGTTCAATTTCGTCACTGTTGACAAACTTGAGACCGCAGTTAAGGAGCTTGAGACCGCCCGAGATTATTGGATTGCCGAGTGCTTAGATTGGGAACAAGCCGCTATCGAAGCATCCGTACGCAACCAAGATTTGAAAGACAAACTCTGGGCCGCGGAACAAGAAATTCACGATCTGAAAGCCAAGGTTCGAACGGACGACCGAGAACAAGCCGCTCGAATTCAGCAAGTCGAACTGGAAAAAGCATATTGGAATGCCCGCATCGAGCGGGATGCGTTCAGAGCATTCATTACAGGACAGTCCGAACAAATCGAAATTCCTCCCTGCCTGAAACCATATGACGCGCTTCATTACGCCGCGCACCATGTATTTTATAGTCCGAACACGACCAGCAACATCATCGATTATTAAATCGAATCAAATCAGGCAAATATGAGAAAACACGCTAGCCGTATCGCTATCGGATTACTAATCGGCGCAGTAATTGGTCTGACCGCGCTCGTCGTGCGCGAAGGACAAATCATTCAACTCCAGCGGAATCTAATTATAGACCTCTGGCAGTTTATCCAGGCAGGTTGCCCGACTCCGATTTTGAATTAGTTCGGCAAAGTTCTGGCCCCCCAAAGCGATCCTGAGCGGAAACAGTTGGCACGTTTAATTCCTCGCGGTAATATTGGCAGGAATTGGAAAACGTATAGGAAACATTTCCTGTACGAACGGGTTTCCAGACCGAGAAAATGGAATTCATTTTCGAAGAATCGGGTCGTTTCATTTTGCACGTTAGGTCCAGCCGCCAAGGATTTTCCGATCCCGGAAAAAATGTAGGAACTCAACACACCTACGGATTTCCGTAGTACCAGACAATTACTGTCTGAGCATTTTACGCGAAGCAATTCACTCTCCAAACTGTTCACAAACTGAACACACTTTGAGCGATAGCGTTAACTCCTATCAATCATTGGTCAATTCGAACAAACACACCCCTTTACACTACACTGGCTGGCGAGCGTAGGTGCACCGCAGAGACAGGTACTTAGTTCGCGTTCTCTATCCTGTTTCCCTTGCCTGTACGCTCTACGCAATGCCGTAGCAATCGCTCGAATATCCTCGTTTGGGCACATAGTCCCATTCTCTAGGACACGGGCCCGCAGTTTTTTCGCTTGATTGTACGCACGGTCTATCTTTGTACGGTTAGTCATTTTCCGCCGTTCAGATAGTGGACACGTGCGGATGCCGCGTCTCTGGAATCGTGGTCTGAGTCGGGATGCCATTTACCCGTAGGATCGTAAAACCCTACGGTCCATAGGCCCGGTTCGAACGAAACGTATACGTACACAAGTCACCTCTCAGGGGAAGATATCCCATAGGGCCCTACTCAAACCGATTAGAGCCCGTGCGGTATCCTCGTCTAGAGGTACAGTTTTCCGTCATCTCCGATGTACAAGTCACACTCTTCGAATGAGTGTGCTAGGTCTGTCAGAGCTTTCCCTATTTCCTTTGGATAATCTCCGTCCCAGAATCCGGCGCCGTGTCCGTTTCGGGTGAGCCAAAAGTCATGGGCAACGGGGTACTGAGACGTGTACGCATCCAAGATAGACTTGGATTGATCTATAAATGCCTGGCAATCCGCCCGCATTTTATCGCGTGTTTCGCCTGCTATTTCCACGTCTGAATACTTCGCGCTATCCAATGGCGTACCGTCTTCACCCGTACTAGACCAAAGTGCAGTTTCAATGTAAGACGCTAAAAACTTTTCGAGGGTGTTGTCAAGGGTTTCCATTTTTCCTCCGATCAAAGAATATTTTTCGAACGAAACAAACAAACCAAGGCAAAAAGCTTGAATGCTATAGCTAGGGTATAGCGTCGCAGCATGTTCACCTCAAACCGTTCACAAACTGAACAGACTAGTCCTCATCATCCGTACTGTCTTCGTCTATGTCCATTTCTTTGAGGTATTCTTCTGCCTCTTCTGAGGTGTCGAATACTGTCCATTCGGTACAGTCGAGGTATCCGGGAGCGGAGAGACGCGCACCGTATCCCTTGATATTCTCCCAAGTTTCCGGCCTATCCTCTGTGTACTGGCCGATAGTTTTTGCAACGTCCGGGTCATCAAAGTTATTGCCGTTTGGAATGTCTAGGCCAGTGTCGAAAACACTAACGTATTCCGTTGATCCGCCCATTGTTTCGACGCGCAACCAACGTCCCTCGCGCACTTGCTTTTCCATGAATGACATTATTCTCCCCTCCGTTCAATAGTTTTGAATGCCGTGCTAATCGCACGGGTAGAGAATCCTAGGGCTCTGAGTTGAGTCCGTAGGTCTGCTAGTTCGTCTTTCTCGACAGACTCAATGTAGGATTCTTCAGAGTCGGATTCAATACCCCATAGTCCACCGGAAGTAATGTGTTGGATCGTTCCGAATGGTGTGAGCTGTACTTCGCAATCCGCGCGAACACCCATGAAACACCAATTACCTTTGTTCAGGTCTTCCATGCGTTCGTAGTCTTGGCGTACGTACTTGCGTACTTCTTCTGGGGTATTCTCAGGCAAGGCATGGCCGGTCTTGTCAACGTAGTTAAACGAGGGATTGAAATAACGGTACTCGTTCCACTCCATATCGCCGGATTCGTCGCACGTACAGCCGTTGTCCGCATTCTCTCTATCTTCCCAAGAGAGTACGGACACGTTTTGGTCTGGAATACTGTACAGTTTGGCGTAGTCGGATGAGTCTCCGAAACGTTCAGAATCTTCGCGGCAATCCCCGTCAAACTCCCAGCGGTGTAAAGAAGAACAAATACCGCATTCGTATAGGGTGTGAACGGGAATAATTTGTGGAGTGTTCGCAATACACTCAAGCGAGTGTTTCCGATCAATCGAATATTCAGACGTTGAATGGTTCGCGTACTCGCCTAGCCAAGAGGTATCGGGAGATTCGTCTACCATCCGTTTGATTCGTACGTTGAGTATGCGTTTCTTGTTTTGCATGGCGTCTTTACTCTTCTTTCTGTTCACTATGTGAACGGATTAGGGGTTAGACTACTCGGTTTTCTTAATTTTAACGGCATAACCGTGCGTGTCTCGCGTGTATCCCATTGCCTCTAGCGCCGCATCCGGATACTCAGATGCGATTCGAGCAATTCGCAGAGCTTGCGAACGGGACAATTCATTGAACGGACCAAAAGCATCTATATCCGCGTCAACGGGGTTAAACTTGCGCACAGTAAACTTCCGTTCTGCCTTGTGTCCGTCTGAACCTACGTATTGTTCAGAGGTAACAAAATAGCATCCTCCCCGACCGTGGAAAGCATCCGGAAGGATACGCGAACGAAAAAACCGTTTAGTATCGCGGTCAAAGAAGTGTGAGCCCGCACGGTCTGCCGCACGTTCAATGTCAGCGGATGAATAGAAAATAGTGCCTGTCTCTGGGACAAACTTAGGTTTGACCGCATGAATGTATTGAGACAGAACGGCGGATGCTGCCTTGCGGTACTCCGTTGGGAAGTATTGGCCGGCAGTGTACTCTAATTCCTGTCCGTCCCAAGATAGCCGGCCAGAGAATGCAGACCTAAAAGCTTGCGCCATTGTTTCCGCGTTGAACGGGTAGGATTGTGCTTCGCGTAGGAGTTTACGTGCGAGCGTACCATCCCGTTTGATTGAGTTAGCTTCTTGGCGCATGGTTCGAACCGCATCCCACCACGCACGGTTACTAGTGTACGCTCTCTGTTCTGGGTGACAACCATAGTCAGCGGGGTTTAAATCGGGCTTTTGATTGATAAACTTCTTGAGTACTTCGAAAACTGCATTCTGTTCTGACATGTTTTCTCCGTTTTTAACGTGCTAGTCCGCACGAGATATTTACTTTTGTTTGGCCTGTTTTGCTTCCCAGTATGGCAGGTAAGCAAAAGGAATGTCATACCAGAGCTTACCGTCAATATTTGAGACGAACGTGGTCACGTTCGAGGCAAACCGATACGCTTTAACAATCGCGTGTGTCTGTTCATTGACTGGCACATACAGGTCACTCTCATGGTGCGAGTGCTCAATGCCAGCGGACACAATCTGATTATAAATTCTGCCCGTATCATCTGTAATCATTGCCCGTTCTCCTCTTTGGTTTCGTTCATAAACTGAACACGTTCCGCACTAACCCATTGTGAGCCCGTGCCTGATACTGGGGTTATGAGGTATCGAGGGTTTCCGTACGATACTTTAAAATCAGTGATCCGTACTTGGAAAGTTAGGCCGGTGTACGCGACGGCGGATTGTATCTTTTCAGTGGAAATAAGACCCACGCGGCCAACGTTCGAGGATAGGTCTGAAGTAGTCACTTGGTTTCCTCGAAGTCTTCGGACAAAGCATTCAATTCCTCAAAAACACTGTTCAGTACGTTCCATGCCAGTGTGCCGACTTTGAATCTCTCTTGCGCTTGCACAACCATCTTGGTTGCTCCATGAATATCCCTGAGAGCATCTTCCTTAGTTTGGTGGATTCTAAGACTTTTCTTCTCAATCATCATAAACATATCCTTTCTTGTGTTCACTATGTGAACGGTTAGAGCGTACCGCCAGTCATTAGGTTATAGCGGCGCCGCACGCACGATTCAAAGAGTACGTACGAGTCATTAAATTCTTGCTTTTGATCGGGAGAAGTGTACATATCCCAGTACACGCGGATGGCAGACATTGATTCCTCTCGGATCGTACGTTCTAGTGCGTCTATCACGGTTTGCTTTCCGACTAGGTTGTCTGTAATCATTTTGTGTTCTCCTAACATTGCTAACTGTAGACTATAGGCGAATACTTGTCAAGAGAAAAATGAAAACGAACAAAAATAAATGCATTAAGTCTTGACAAATAACCGCGAGTATGGCATAATAATTGCATGTGTGAATTGAACGAACAAACCGACATTAATACAGACTTTAATTCACTATGTGAACTGCCTGAAGGACACAAGGGATTGCACGTACAGGGAACAGAGAGCTGGACAGGATACGCTAGGCATGAGACCGCGCTAGACTCAGACTGGTACGCGAACAACTGGCCGGCCTATTGGCGTGAGTCCGAATTGAGTAATCCTAACCCTGTCTGTTCACAGAGCGAACAATGATAGACCCTGAGCCCGTACAAGACAGAGAGAACGAGACCGTGCTGGAATCGTTAGGACTGTGAGCGTAGCTAACCCTACGAACGAATGGGAACAAGGTATGCTTGACGCATACAATACCGTTGTCCTAGACCCGATTATTGAACAGGTAGCACGCGAACTAGGCATCTGTTCACAAACTGAACAAGAAAAACCGTACGAACAAAGCAACCCAAAGGATATATAAAACCTAGTGGGATCACGCAAGAGAGACCTAAGACTAGCAATCGCCCGTCAAGCAGTATCAGACCTAGAGGATAAGAACACGCCTAGGACTGGCCAGGAGCGCTTAGAATTAATGAAACTAGTCGAGAAGCTAACTAAGGGCAAAAAGCCTCGCAAGAGACCGCGTAAAGGGATATTCGAGTAATGTATTACCTGTATCTAATACAAGGCGAGACTACCAAACTCATTAAAATCGGGGTAGCAGGACAGCCAAACGAACGATTAAAGACATTACAGGCCGCAAGTCCTGACATTCTAACCCTCATTCGAGCACAAGGATTCGAGACCTATCAAGAGGCATATAGCGAAGAGAATCGCTTACACTTGATACTGAGACGTGACCGATTGCATGGCGAATGGTTCAGACCAGACCGCGTGTTATTTTTCTGGGGTGACACATATTCATCTGCCGATACAATAGCAGAGGCTAACCTATTGAAAAATATAGACAGTCAATCAGAAACGTGTGGCGCATCGCTTCATTCGCAAGAGTCTGTCTAATTTCTGTTATTTCAGTCACTACAGAAATACATAGGCCGGTATTCGCAGCAAACTTGCCCTAGACTTGCCCAAACACACGCTAAGTTATTGATAACAAAGGGAGCATGATAACCTAGCGCAAGTTACCATCACCCCCGCAAACTCCTGAAACCCCAGACCCCAGCTCGCCGGCCAGTGTCGAGGGATTGAAAACAAACGAGTTAGCTAACATTGCCCGCGCGGCATGGATCAAGACAAGTCTGTAAGTTATTGAAAACAAACGATAGGGGACCCTATTCGCCTTTTGTTCGTTGGGGTAGGGGCCCCCCAAAAAAATCAGGGACTCAGGAGTAGTCTACCGTTTCTTCCAATCCCTCAGCAGTTCGGTGTGTGAACGGAGCAGTTCAGTGAGTGAACAGGGTACGGTTTATATGCTTCGCACGGACGCCTACATAAAACTAGGCTGGTCAGGCCAAAGTCCGTGGGACCGCCGCTTGCACCAAATCCGGAACGCTTCGCCTTATCACCTAGAAGTACTCGCAGCGCGGCCAGGAACGCTTGAGCAAGAGCAAGAGCTTCACGCTGGGGCCAAACAGTGGAAGCACCGCGGCGACTGGTATAACGACTGCCAAGAACTTCGAGTTTACTGTGACCGTTTCTTTTTTCCAACCGAGTTAGGGGACCCTAGCTTGGTTCCTGCCGAGGTGTGTACGGACGGTCCCCAAAACAGTTCAGTAAGTGAACAGGTGTATCTTTGAAATGCAAAACTTGCGGTCGCGAACTCTATGCTGACGGGTCGTGCGCTCTAATGTGCGTCTGGACGAATCAAGCCGAGCATCCCTGTGGATGGCCGATTGAGCTTCCGCTTCGTGTTACGTACAAATGTCTCATCCCTCCGAACGCAACCACGCGGATTCGGTACATCGACACCGAGGCGACGATTAGCTAGTTCACACAGTGAATACATCAAAGGCTTGTAACCGCACAGCAAAATAAACTTGTACGAAAACCGTGGGTTCGAATCCCACCAGGTCAATCTCTCGCGTTTAGGAGCAGGGGCGTATCGACGGATATGAACTTGGGAGGAACCTGTGGCGCAGCGGTAACGCACAGGGGGGGTGAAAATCCTCCTTGAGATTATAGGGGTCCCTTGGGTCCCTCTTCCCCGACAGGAGGGATCAGTCCCCCATGAATTATAAAATAACCGACCCCCTCGAAACTGTGACTTTCGTGGAGGGCCACAACCAGTTTGGTCCGAACTCCCTTTCCCACTACACCGTGTTCGTCGGAGAAGACGGCGAGCGGTACGTCCCGAAACCAGGCCGTGAGCAGATTTGGCTGAAGCTCGTGGACGTAAAGAAAGAGATTCACGAACCGAGTAAGTTTCTTCACCAAGCCCACCGACAGACGGGGGTTCCCGCTTCTGAGAAACAACACGCCGCAGCGTACGCGGTAACGTCCGAAATCCAGAGAATGCCCCAGAGAGTTTTGAAACCAGAATGGCGACCGTAGGGAGGTCCCCCCGTGGAAAATAATTTAGGCCCGGAACTTGAAGGTTTGTTCCGTACGAACTTCCTGAAGTCCGCTCCGCTGTACCAGGCGTCCAGTGTGTTCCGGCTCCTGTACGAGGATATCAAGAAAATCACGACGGCCTACCGGGGTTCACTTACCGAAGTAACTCGGCCAGTGGAAGAGATCGCGGATTACGAAGTTTCCAAACTCGCAGAAGGTTTTCATCCTGATTGGGCTCGCTACACGATTTCGAAACTAGGCCAAGAAGCCGGCACACTAATTGATGGCTTGATTCGGTTAGAGAACGTCCGCAACCACCCTAGTCACGATCCGCGGAATACCGCAGACATGCGAGTCGTGGATATTTTCGACCACGCAGACGGGCGCAGGAACCTCCAAATCATGGTGGTTGAACATTCGTCGTCAAGCGATCCGACCGCAACAATGCCTGGATGGGTCGGCTACCGATTTTATTTCGCAGCCGCAACAATTTCTTCGCAGTACCGAAAAGTCACAAGCGCCTAGCCTGAGCTATTCGCACAGTCCCCTAATTTTTTTAAGAGGTATATGCTCATGGCGCAACCGGCGCAAATTAAGACAGGTCTTCCTAGCGGGGAGTTCATAGTGATCGACAACGCATCAGCTCCAACGTTTCCCGTCTTGTCCGCAGGTACCCACATCGGATACGACACAATGACGGGGGCCGTAGGTCAGGGTTTGAATTCCTTCGGGGACACGGGAACAGTTTTGTTGGATAAATCCGGAAACGATACAGCTTCTACAAACCCCCGGTGTTCAACGTTCGCCGGCAACCCAGTATCAATGACCGCCCCTACTTTTAAGGTAGTGACGAAGGTGCTCCAAGATAGCCGCCAGGGAATTGATGTGGCCTGGAAGAACCCAGCCTGAAGGAAAATAAAATGAACCCACAAAAACAAGCGAATTGCGCAGTGCTCGGAGACGGCTCGAACGCTGCGGACCATTCGCACGTGTCGAAGCGTACGCCTATGCAAACGAAGAAAGCGGAATACGCTAACGATCCGATGTACAAGACTAAGGCGGAAT
>Ga0137376_10002425_pt1 | contig 11118 bp, 13 predicted proteins | sample SagtaG_23_FD_104814 | JGI IMG/M metagenome (GOLD analysis project Ga0137376, IMG submission 104814) | Vadose zone soil microbial communities from Sagehorn Ranch, Mendocino, California, USA - Sage2_L_20_16 metaG | ecosystem: Environmental > Terrestrial > Soil > Vadose zone | place: USA... | reverse complement strand
GAATTCATCGGCGCGTGCACCGCGCTCCTTCTGGTTCGCACCGGCCGCTTCGAATTCGTCGACTGACCAGCCGAGACCGAAGCCGGCGCGCAACCGACCGTTCGATAAAATATCAAGTGACGTCAGGCGCCGCGCGAGGGTGACCGGGTTGTAAAATGGGATATCGAGAACGCTGGTGCCTAGACCGATGCGGCTCGTGTGCGCCGCCACGAAAGTTAGCGCTTCGATGGGATCTAACACACGCTTGTAGAAGTCCGGCAGGGAGCCATCGGGCGTGAGCGGATATTTGGTTCTCGGTTGGAGCGGCTACAAGAGCCGGTCGGCAACCCAAAGCGTGTCATAGCCCAATCGTTCGGCCTCTTTGGCGGCCTCGGCGAGATTGTTCGGTTGGGCTAAATGCCCCATGCTTGGAAGCGTCACTCCGATACGCATGCGTGCCCCCTGTCCGTTTAAATTAATTAAATCAAACGACCGCCTCTTGGGCTACCACCGAAAGAGAAATTTTTTGCGACTGACGCAGCAGCGTGAGCTCGCAGCGCGACCCGATACGCCCGTCCGTCAGAAGCCGGTGCAGATCATCGACGCTACGCACTATCGAATCGTCCAGCGCGACGATGACATCGCCTTCCTTGAGTTCGGCGCGCTCGGCGGGGCTTTGCTTCTCGACGGAAATGACCAATACGCCGGTTTCCGCTTTGAGCTGCTGGGAGCGGACGATGAATCGCGGGATCCCAACGTTTTGCCCGCCCAATCCAAGGTAGGCGCGGCGAATTTTTCCGTCTTTAATCAGCCGGCCGGCGACGAACTTCGCCGTGTTGACAGCGACGGCGAAGCAGAGGCCTTGCGCCGGCAGAATCACCGCGGTGTTGATGCCAATGACTTCGCCGTTGGAGTTGACCAATGGCCCGCCGGAATTGCCGGGATTGAGGGCCGCGTCGGTTTGAAGCACGTTGTCGATCAACCGGCCGGATTCCGAACGGAGTGAGCGTCCCAAGGCGCTGACCACGCCGGCGGTGACGCTGTATTGAAACCCGTAGGGATTGCCGATGGCGATCGCCAGCTGCCCGACCCGAATCTTTTCCGAATCGCCAAGCGGCGCGGCAACGAGCGCCGGCGCGGAAATGCGGATGACCGCGACGTCGGTGCCAGGGTCATCGCCGACGATCGTCGCGTTGAAGCGCCGACCGTCGCTCAGGGTGACGGCGATTTTGTCGGCGCCTTGCACCACATGGCTATTCGTAAGGATGAAGCCGTCGGGGGTGAAGACAAAACCGGAGCCGCTGCCTCTGGCTTCACGAAAGCCCCGTTCCGCTGCGCCGCGCACTTGCGGCAGGATTTTGCTCACTTCGATGAATGCGACCGAGGGGCTGATTTTTTCCGCAGCCCGAACCACTGCTTGCGAGTAGGCATCGAGCAAATTCGAATCGGCTCCGGATACCGGCGGAGCGCTAGGTTGGGGGCCCGGTTGGTCATCGTTGTTTAGGATTTTCTTTAAAGCTGGTGCGGTCATAGTTCCTCCCGTCGGAGCAAGGTAATCATCACTGGCGTTTCTGTTAAGTACGCACCTGGCGGTGCTATAGTATCCTCGGAGTAAGTCGAGGAGCGCCTATGAAAGCCAGAGATACGAATTGTCCCGCTGAATTCACGCTTGCCATGATCGGCGGCCGATGGAAGATCCCGCTGATCTTCCATTTATTGACGGGAGCCAAACGCTTTTCCGAGCTGTCTCGAGAGTTGTCAGGAGTGTCGCAGAAAATGTTGACGCAACAGCTCAGGGAAATGGAACGAAACGGTCTGATCGAGAGAAAAGTCTACGCGCAAGTGCCGCCCAAGGTCGAGTACGCTCTGACGAGCCTGGGAAAAAGTTTGAAGCCGGTGGTCGCCGCGATGTGCGAATGGGGTGAATTGCATCGCGCCGGTGGGCTCAAACGAGAGACGCAATCATGATCATCAGCACTGGCGTCGATTTGGCCGAGGTCGACCGCATTCAAGCGGCGCTCGAAGATCCGCGCATCGGCCGGCGCTTTCGAGACCGAGTTTTTACCCCCAAAGAGATCGCCTATTGCGAAAAAAAACAGCGCGGCAAATATGAAAGTTACGCCGGCCGATTTGCCGCCAAGGAGGCGGTGATGAAGGCGCTTGGGCGTGGCTGGGGGGCAAAAGTGCGCTGGCTCGACATCGAAGTGGCGCGCGCGCGCAGCGGCAAACCCGAGATTGTCTTGCATGATAAGACGGCGCAGCTTGCCGAAGAACTGAACATTTGTCGCTGGGCGCTCTCCATCACGCACACTAAGGAACATGGTTTGGCATTCGTCGTTGCTGAAGACGAGTAAAGAGACACTTTCACGCAGCCCACAACGGACGCCAAGGTTTCCACTTCGTGGTCTTTGTGGTGAGAGGGGGCTGTCAGCCGGTGCCGGATAAATTCTCCGGCGGGGTTTTTACCGGCAGGAGGAAAATCGCCGCCAGCGCCCAAATGCCGCAGAGTGCGCCGGCGATCGTCCAAATTGTCTTGTTTCGATGGCTGTACTTCGCAATCACGCCGCAGAGAATGGCATCGAGAAAATGCACCAATGCCGCGGTGCGCCACAACGTCGTTGGGTCCATTTCGGATTTGATAAAAAAGAGCCCGGAGAAATAACCGAGCAATTGGTAGAAGTCCACAGCGGCTCTTGACGGTTCCTTTAAGCTACTAATATACTCGGAGTTCGCGTAATTAGAAATATTATTATGGCCGTCAAGACCATCGAATGGAAAAATGATCGCGTGATCATGCTCGATCAGCGCCTGCTGCCGCATCGAGAAGTGTACCGAGTCTGCCGCGATTACCATCAAGTCGCCAGCGCGATCCGCGAAATGGTGATTCGGGGCGCGCCGGCGATTGGCGTCGCGGCGGCGATGGGAGTGGCGTTGGGTGCACTCCGGGCGCCGTCCAAGACGTTCGATCGTGAATTCGAGCGGATTCTTCTGGTGCTGGGAAAAACCCGCCCCACTGCGGTAAATTTGTTTTGGGCGCTGCAGCGCATGCGTCACGTTTACGCGGAAAAGCGCAGCCAAAACGTCGACGTCGTCAAACGCGCGCTTAAAGAAGAAGCGCAAAGGATTTACCTAGAAGATATTGCCGCCAACAAGCAGCTGGGCAAGTACGGCGCCGGGCTTTTGCGCAATGCCAAACACATCATGACCCACTGCAACGCCGGGGCTCTGGCTACCGCGGGTTACGGCACGGCCCTCGGCGTGATCAGGGCACTCAAAGAATCCGGCAAGGAATTTGAAGTTTTCGTGAATGAAACGCGGCCGTTCCTGCAAGGCGCTAGACTAACCGCGTGGGAGCTCAAAAAGGAAAAGATCCGAACGATATTGATTACCGACAGTATGGCGGGTTATCTAATGCAAAAAGGCAAGGTGGACGCCGTCGTGGTGGGCTGCGACCGCATTGCCGCCAATGGCGACGTGGCCAATAAAATCGGCACGTACATGATCGCCGTGCTGGCGCGGCGCCACGGCATTCCTTTTTACGTCGCCGGGCCGACGTCGTCCATCGATGCGGATTGCGCCTCTGGAAAGGATATTCCCATCGAGCATCGCGACGCCAGAGAAGTGTCGCATATTTTCGGCAAGGCGCTGGCGCCGAAAGGCACTTACGTTCTCAATCCTGCGTTCGACGTGACCGCGCAGGAGCTGATTACGGCGATCATTACGGAAAAGGGAGTGATTCATCCTCCCTATCAGCAAAATATCCGTACCCATGTCTGTCATTGAAAAAAGCCACGAGCTGGAAGCTTACTTCCACGATGCCGGTAAGCCGCGGGAAAAATGGCGGGTCGGCACCGAATACGAAAAGGTCGGCATTTACCGGGCGACGGGGCAGGCCATTCCTTACTTTGGCCGGCTCGGGGTCGATTTTATTTTGCGCGAGCTGATCGAGCGTTTCGGCTGGGAGCCGGAGGAACAGGACGGCAACATCATCGCGCTGACGCGCGACAAAGCGCAGATTACGTTGGAGCCCGGCGGACAGATCGAGCTCAGCGGTGAACCGTGCGAGAGCATCCATTGCACCTATGCTGAATTCAACCAACATATCCGTGAGCTGTTGGAAGTGACGGAGCCGCTCGGCATTATCTTTCTCGGGCTCGGCATGCAGCCGGTCAGCCGCTTGGAACAAATCGAGTGGGTGCCGAAGCAACGCTACCGCATCATGGCGCCGTACATGCTCAAGGTCGGCACCCTGGGCCAGCGCATGATGAAGCAGACTGCCACGGTGCAAGCCAATATCGATTACAGCGACGAGAAGGACGCCATGGCGAAATTCCGCACGGGCATGGGGCTTGCGCCCGTGCTCATTGCCATGTTCGCCAATTCGCCGATCTGCGACGGTGCAATCAACGGCTACCGCAGTTTTCGCGAGCATATTTGGACCGACACGGATAAAAGCCGCTCGGGCCTGCTCAGGTTCGCCTTTGCGCCGGAGGTTTCCTTCGCGCATTACACCGAATACGCGTTGGACGTGCCGATGTATTTCATCGTCCGCAATAAAAGCTATATTGATATGACCGCGGTGACCTTCCGCCAGTTTCTGACTTCCGGCTATAACGGCGAGCGGGCGACGATCGAAGATTGGAACGATCATCTGACGACCTTGTTTCCGGAAACCCGGATCAAACGCTACATCGAGGTCCGTTCGGTGGACAGCCAGCCGCCGGAGCTGATGCCGGCGCTCTCGGCGCTGATCAAGGGCGCGTTTTACGACGCCGATTGCCTGCAGGCGGCGTGGGATCTGGTGAAAGGCTGGAGCTGGGACGAGCGCATGCAGTGTTATCTCGACTCCCATCGGGACGCGCTCGCCGCGCGGATTCGCCGCTATGCGCTCGTCGATCTCGCCAGGGAATTGTTAGAGATCGGGTGGGAAGGATTGCGCCGACAAAACCAAGTCAACGACCTCGGCGAAGACGAAACGATTTATTTAAAACCGCTCAAAGATCTCTTGTCTCAAGGCAAGTGTCCTGCCGACGTCCTGCTGGAAAAGTGGGAAGGGGAGCTCCATCACGACATCAAACGGTTGATCGCCTATAGCGCTTATAAACGACCGTAGGTTTCGTCGACGAGACGCCGGTGATTCATTGCATTCAGCCGGGCGGCGATCTCATCACCGGCTATGCCGGTAAAACCTTTCAGATAACGGCGTTTGAGTTCGGTGATTCTTCTGTAGCTGTTTTCCACTTGCGCGCGCAACGCCGGATCTTTCTCGGCTTCATCGCAAAGAAATTCCCATGTCTGAACAGCTTTGGGCAATTCATGGCAAAACAGTAACGCGTCGATGCCGGCGCGGAGCGCGAGCACGGCTGCTTCGTTCAGCGCGAAATTATCACGGATCGCCTTCATCTCCATGTCGTCGCTGAAGACGACACCATCGTAGCCCAACTGATGGCGCAGCAAACCGGTGACGATCGGTTCGGAAAGCGTTGCCGGCAGTCTCGGGTCGAGAGCGTTATAACGCACATGAGCCGTCATGAGGGCTTGGATTTTGGCCGAGCAAGCGTGGGCGAACGGCGGCAGCTCGACGGTTTTGAGCGCGTCTAGAGATTTTTCCACCACCGGGAGCGCTAGATGCGAATCTGTTTCCGTGTCGCCGTGGCCGGGAAAGTGTTTGCCGCAGGGTATGATCCCGCCGTCACGCAGCCCGCGCATCCAAGACGAGCTTATATCGATGACTTGCCCAGGTTCCGCGCCGAAAGCGCGATCGCCGATGATCGGATTCGCCATATTTGAATTCACATCGAGCACCGGGGCGAAATTAAGGTTGATTCCGACCAGGGCCAATTCCGCCGCAGTTGCACGGCCACAGCGATAGGCCAGATCGGGATTCCTTTTTGCGCCGATCAGCCCCGCAGGAGGGAAATGAGTGAACGGTGGCGGTAGGCGATGCACCCGCCCGCCTTCCTGATCGACGGCGAGAAACGGCGGCTCGTTCGGCGCTGTGTCCCAGAGGCTTCGGCACAGAGGAGAGATTTGTTGCGGCGCGCAACAGTTTTCCCTAAATAAAATAAAACCGCCGAACCCATATTCTTCAAAGATCAGTTGTTCATCCCGGCTCAAGCTTTCTCTGCAGCAGCCGACGATAAACATCTGAGCGAGCTTTTGGCGCAGCGCTTCCACGATTCTCGACTATAGCACAACCTAGACAATTTTCCGGTCAGCGTGTAGATTTCACTGATTCGGATGGCGAATGCAAAATATATAGTCGTCGAAGGGCCCATTGGCGTGGGGAAAACCAGCCTGGCAAAAATCCTCGCCAATGAGTTCCAGGCGCGCACGGTCTTTGAACGGGTCGAAGACAATCCGTTTTTGCCGAAATTCTATAAATCACGCGAGACTTATGCCTTTCAGAATCAGACTTTCTTCCTGCTCAACCGTTATCAACAGCAAGTGGAGCTGGCGCAGCAGGATCTGTTCAATCAGAATACCGTGGCGGATTATCTCTTCGCCAAAGACCAAATCTTTGCGAGCCTTACGCTGAGCGCCGAGGAGCTGAATCTTTACCAGCAAATTTATGCGCTGTTGAACACTCGGGTGGCGAAACCTGATTTGGTCGTCTATCTTCAGGCGCGCCCCGAGGTGCTTTACAAAAGGGTTAAAAAAAGGGATAAAAAATACGAGCGAGGCGTAACCTTCGAATACTTGAGCGAGGTGGCACAGGCGTATAATCAGTATTTTTTTCACTACGACGAGACGCCGTTGTTGGTGGTGAACACCTCCGAGATTGATTTCGTGTCGAGCAGCAAGGATCTGGCTGACTTGGTCAAGGAAATCAATAGCATGGGTTCGGGGACGCAGCATTATATACCGCTTGGATCCAGGTAAACTGGACTGAGACGGATGCCAAGAGGCGATTTTTCGGGGAGAGAGAAGCGGCTCTTCCCGCCCGCGTTGGCCTTCCGGTTTGGTCCGGAAGGCTTTTTTGTTTTGGGAGGGCGTTATGGGCGATAAGATCACCGTACCCCATATCCTTAAAATGAAGCAGCGCGGGGATAAGATTAGCTGCCTGACCGCCTATGATTACTCTTTCGCGCGGATTCTCGACGACGCCGGCGTGGAAATGCTCCTGGTCGGCGATTCGCTTGGCTGCGTTGTTCAGGGGAATCATAATACCTTAGCCGTGACGATGGATGAGATGATTTACCACACCCGTCTGGTGGCGCGCGGGTGCAAGCGCGCGCTGGTCATCGGCGACATGCCGTTTCTTTCCTACCAGGTGAGTCAGGAGCGGGCGCTCGAGAATGCTGGCCGGTTTCTTAAAGAAGGCGGCGCCGAGGCGGTGAAACTCGAGGGCGGAGAGACGAGGCGCGAGACCATCGACGCGGTGGTGAAGGCGGGCATTCCGGTGATGGGTCATGTCGGTCTCACGCCCCAGTCGGTGCATCGCTTCGGTGGCTACAAGGTTCAGGGCAGAGAAAAAAGCCGCCGCGAGGAGGTCTTGCGCGACGCCCAGGCGGTCGAAGATGCCGGCGCGTTCTCCGTCGTGCTGGAAGGAATGCCGCTCGATTTGGCGCAGGAGATTACGGAGCGCTTGACGATTCCGACCATCGGGATCGGCGCCGGCATCCACTGTGATGGACAGGTGCTGGTGATCCACGACATGCTCGGCTTGTTCGATGATTTCACGCCGAAGTTCGTCAAGCAGTATGCCGATCTAAAAAAAATCATACGAAGCGCTGCGAAAGATTTTATCGGCGAGGTGAAAGAGAAGAAATTTCCCACCGAGGAGCACTCATTCCGGTAAGAATGGGGAAATGGAGTGATGGAGTGTTGGAGTAATGAGAATGGAAGCAACACTCCATCACTCCAATACTCCAATTTGCTTTCGTGTATGCAGATCATTGAGTCCATATCCGCCATGCGCGAGTGGGGCGAGAGCGAGCGCCGGTATCCTCATCGCATCGTGCTGGTTCCGACGATGGGGTTCCTGCACGAGGGACATCTATGTCTGGTGCGCGACGCCAAAAGACGCGGTGATCGCGTGGTGGTGTCAATCTTCGTCAATCCGAAACAGTTTGGACCGACCGAAGACTTCGCTGCGTACCCGCGCGATCTTGAGCGCGACGTCGGCTTGCTGGAGAAAGAAGGCGTCGACATTCTCTTTCATCCTTCGGTCGAGGGCATGTACCCAGCGGGGGCGCAAACCCATATCGAAGTGGAAAAACTCAGTCTGTCGCTTTGTGGCGCCGCTCGGCGGGGGCATTTTCGCGGCGTCGCCACCGTCGTCGCGAAGCTTTTTAATATCGTGCGGCCGCATGTGGCGATCTTTGGCGAGAAAGATTACCAGCAGCTACAAGTGATCCGGCGCATGGTGCGGGATTTGAGCATGGACGTCGAAATCGTCGGTCACCCGACCATTCGCGAAGCCGACGGCCTGGCGATGAGCTCACGCAACGCGTATCTTACGCCGGAAGAACGGCTCGCCGCGGTTTGTTTGTCCCGGTCGCTTTGCAAGGCAGAGCGATTGCTGCGTCGCGGTGAAACTTCGGCGCAGGCGCTGCTCAGCCTCGTTCGGGGCGAGTTGGAAAGGGAGCCGCTTGCAAGAGTTGAATATGTTAAACTCTGCGATGCTGAAACTCTCGAAGACATGGATAGAATCGCCGACTTGGCTCTGCTGGCTCTGGCAGTTCGATTTGGCAAGGCACGCTTGATCGATAATCGCGTGCTGAGTCGTTAGGAAGGGTTGTGGCGGTGGCGGACGAGGGAACGACAAAAACCAAATCTCGCTGGAGCGATAGCCTGCGCCGCTATTTCCTTGCCGGGCTATTGGTTTTTCTGCCGCTGGCGATCACCCTTTGGTTTATCGGCTGGGTGATCAATTTACTGGACAGCGTTTTGGCGGTCTTGCCGGACGCGCTTCATCCCAATTCCTATCTTCCCTTTGCGATCCCTAAGCTCGGCGCGGTCGTCACGCTGCTGATGATTCTTTTTCTCGGCGTGCTCACCCGCGGCGTGGCGACGCGGCGCTTTCTCGCGGCTTGGGAAAGTGTCTTTATCCAGATCCCGGTGTTTCGCGGCATCTATACCGCCGTGCAAAAGCTGGTTCAGACGTTTCTCGGCCAGTCCAATGCACAGCGCCAAGTGGTGATGATCGAGTACCCGCGCACCGGCGTCTTCACCGTCGGCTTCGCCATGGGGCGCGCCTGGTCTCATCTGGAAGAAAAGAAGAATGCCCAGCTCGTCAACGTGTTTGTGCCGACGACGCCAAACCCGACCTCCGGTTTTTATCTGTTGGTTCCGACCAGCGAGGTGACGCCGCTCAATATGACGATGGAAGAGGCGCTGAAACTAATCACATCGAGCGGTCTGATCATGCCGGACGACAAGACTAAATTTAATGGCAAATAAAAAATCCGCCGCGCCCGGCGAGAAGCTCGTCTGCGTCAACCGACAGGCACGGCACAACTATTTCATCGACGAGACCTACGAAGCCGGGCTCATCCTGCTCGGCAGTGAGGTAAAATCACTGCGCGACGGCAAGGCAAATCTTGTGGACGGCTACGCTCAGATCCGTAACGGCGAAGCGTTTCTGCTGAACACGCATATCAGTCCGTACGCGGGCGCGAACCAGTTCAATCACGAGCCGACGCGGATGCGCAAGCTCTTGCTCCATGCCCGCGAGATTGAACGGCTGACGGGCAAGACCAAGGAGCGCGGGCTAACCCTGGTCCCGCTCAAAATCTATTTCAAAAACGGCCGCGCCAAAGTCGAGCTCGGCTTGGCGCGCGGCAAAAAGCTCTACGACAAGCGCGAGACCCTGCGCCGCAAAGTCGCCCAGCGCGAAGTCGAGAGGTCGATCAAGTCCCGGCACTAGCTGGTGCTAGTGCCGGTTCAAAGTTCCAGGTTCAAGGTTCAATGTTGGCGACACGCGGGCGTCAAAATCCGGATAGATTGAACTTTGAACCGCGCCATTCACAACGGCTTGAACCGAGCGTAGCGGTTGAACGGCTTGAACGATTTGAACGTCATCTCGTCCGAGGACGGTGCGTTCAAGTTCACCGGTGAACTGGAAACTCGAGACTCAAAACGCTAGACTGTGATCTAAGGGGGGCGATGTGGTTTCGACGGGGGTAGGAAGTCAAAGTGGCATGCCGGGGTTCTGTTCACCCGTTAAACAAACAGATCTGCAAATTTAAACGCAGACAATTTTGAATACGCCCTAGCTGCCTAATCGCAGCTAGCGTCTTACCGGCTTTCTCCCACGGGGTTGGATAAGACGTCATTTAGTGGGATGGGCCGATTCTCCTGCCGGAGGAGATGAGGCTGAGATCCAAACCGGATAGCTCCGAAAGACCCGGCCGTTGGGGGCTCGAGGAGCGAGATCAAAACAGCGGCTAAGCATGTAGTCATATTTGATGGAAGACCTTCGGACGGGGGTTCGATTCCCCCCGCCTCCACCATTTACTCTTCCGACGAATTCCAAATAAGTCCACAAACCATTGTAAGTTACTATATTTGTAGTATATAGTGTCCGGCATGGTCCGATGCCGTCCCGCTACAGCTGCCCCATATTGGGGGCAACTTTGGGGGCAACTGGCTGACCTGGAAATGGAGTTGCCCCCACATGCCGCTGACAGACGTGTCCATTCGCTCAGCGAAGCCTAAGGAAAAACCCTATAAACTATTTGATAGTGGCGGGCTTTATCTTGAAATAAATCCCTCTGGCGGACGGTGGTGGCGTTGGAAGTACCGCTTCGCCGGCAAGGAGAAGCGGCTTTCCTTTGGGGTCTATCCGGATGTGACTTTGAAGATGGCACGTGAGGAGCGTGACACTGTGCGACAGCAGCTTGGCGCTGGCATCGATCCGGGGGAAGCGCGAAAAGCAGAAAAGATCGCACAGGCGGGTGCGGAGAGTTTCGAAGCCGTCGCCCGCGAATGGTACGCCAAATTCTCACCGCGATGGGCGGTGACTCACGCAAATCGGATCTTACGCCGGCTCGAAAATGATGTGTTTCCCTGGCTGGGCAAGCGGCCCATTGCGGAAATCAAAGCGCCTGACTTGCTCGCCGTGGCGCGCCGCATCGAAAACCGGGGTGCGCTGGAAACTGCCCACAGGGCGATGCAGAATTGCGGACAGATATT
>Ga0137376_10002424_pt1 | contig 11120 bp, 13 predicted proteins | sample SagtaG_23_FD_104814 | JGI IMG/M metagenome (GOLD analysis project Ga0137376, IMG submission 104814) | Vadose zone soil microbial communities from Sagehorn Ranch, Mendocino, California, USA - Sage2_L_20_16 metaG | ecosystem: Environmental > Terrestrial > Soil > Vadose zone | place: USA... | reverse complement strand
GCTCAGCGAAACGCATCGACAGCTCGAAAACAGCCTCGGAGGAGCGGGAAAATGTATCACACTAGCCCAGCTTAGTTTTAAATGCCAGAGGAGGAAGACCGATTCTCACTTTCTGCCTGTAAAACACGTCGTAATCTTTCCAGAACTTGCTAACACTGAAACATTCATGCAGGCGGCGATACTTGTACGCCTCTGCAAACAGCCAAGGTGCGTTCATGAAATCCTTGCCTATCAATGTATTGAGTTGTAAGTGCTAGGACGTCTTCTAGCCGTGTTACCTTGAAAATATTTGGCAATTTCCTTGTTCCATAAAGCTACGTCAGCTTCTCCGTCGTCGATAATTGGGCGAAGCTTGGCGTTTCCGCTCAAATCGGTCATAAGGTCACCCATGCGTTCAATCGATGCGAGTAAGTCGACAACCAGCTCTTCTGCGGATTGCTCGTTAAGAGTGCGAGTTGCGTCCTCTATGGCTTTTCCTAAGATTGTTGGAAGTCTCGCTTGCATAGTAGCATGGGCAAAAGAGTATTCATGGTAACCACGATATGCGGGCCAAGGTGGGTTGTTGGGGTCGACCTGGCCATAGAAAAAATCAAAAACAATTAGATCAGAAGGACAAGTTGAAGCGCATATACTAACCCTGGTTGGGGTTCTGGGCCAGGGGGCCTTGATGTCTTTCTTACTAGGTAAGTGCCCAAGCGAGAGCGTTACCTTCGATGGTGGACCGGATGTTGCGACGCCATTGCCGTTCGTTGACATTCTGCGAGAGCTGACGGGGGATAAGATGACGGAACGAGACGAAGACTCGATCTCACCAAGAGTGCTGCGGATGTGTAAGTTGGGCTGATAGATGGTTGGGGTTGGCGGAAGAGAAGAGGATAAGTGAAGTCGACGCAAAATGGCTGTTTATATATTCCGCCAGAGGATCACCAAGTCCGTAGTTTCCTTCTTCGTCCGAATCGACTACAAACGCTGCATGAAATACTGTTTTAGCAACAAAAGACATGACGTCAGTTACGATCATGACATCACCCTCGTACAGATAAACTCCCGCCCACGGCCAACGAGTACGATGCACTGGTTGGAGACCTGTCAATGAAACTTAATGTTTGGCACCAATGGTGATATTTTGGACGCAGAGACGGCCATATGACTACGTCGGACAGAGACAACGGCAAACGGGATGCCTGCGCTGTTATCGAACTGAGTAAAAAAAAGAACTACGTGTAACACGTAGCATGTAGTGCCATGTCACCGGAGCGTTCTCTGTAGAACGCCCTGTCAGCATTGAGGTCACCCGCGTCGCCATGTCCCCGTAAGCACCCCATTTCTGATTTTCCTTGCGCGATAAGAGCAATAAAACGGGAATTAATGGGAAGAACGTGCCACGGTATTCTTCTTTTGGGGTGCCTGTGGAGCTCAAGCTGCCAACACCAAGTCAGCGGGTTTGACAAAAGGCGCAAAGGCGGTCAAAGTAAGATTGGCTTTGGCTTATCTGATTTTCAATTGGAAAGTGGCGTATTCCCTATGTAATCATCAATCACCGATAGCATGTACTTTGAACACATCTGCATCAATACCCGTAAGTGGTTTGCCCGAACTATACTATTTTGGGCAAGGCAAACGGTCACGTGTTGAGACGCGTTTACTGCTCCTCACGTGTACCGCGAGATTCAACACATCGCCCTGTGAACTCAACTGCCTTTTTGTGAAAGGCTTTCGGAATGTCTCGTTGGAATTCAGGGGACGGGGCTACAGCCGACGAGCTTCATGCCCTCAAGAACAAGCTGAATGTTCAGGGTACTACGACCCATTCATTCCTTTTGGTGGCTAACTATTGCCTTTAGATGCACAGCTTGCTGCCCAGCAAACACAACTCATAAAACAGGCGCAACATATAGACGAATACCAGGCATCGTTGAATGACGCCATACATAAGGTTTGCGGTTGTCACCAACTATTGCATGAGCTAATTTTTGTGACGGTAGTTGAACCAAGAAACGCAACGCAGCTTGCAACTTGAAAAGGATCTCAAACAACGAACCGATGATCATCAAAGTCAATGGGTTTCGTCAAAGAACGTGGAACTGGCCTTAACGAGTGCACGCGAGGCTATTAGAACCAAGGAATTAGAGGTCAAGGAGCTTCAAACCTTTTTGGACACTGCCTCGCGTGCTTCTGACGAGAAAAACGCGCGCACAGCGAAAGTAGAACGAGAGAAATCTACTCTTGAGGCCCGGGTCCGCGAGCTGGAAGCTGAGCGGAAGAAAACTTTACCCAATCCCGTCGCGCAGCGTAGACCAGTGTCACAACCCAGATCTTCGTCCGCTCCCGATGAAAGAATTAAATTCTTAGAGAAGGAGCTGGAGGATATTCGTTCAACGTTTTCTCAGACAGAGGCATCCTTGCGGTCGACCTCACAGAAGCTTTCCCAAACTCAGGATGACCTGCTACGGAGCGAGAACGAGAAAACTGCATTAGAGAAACGAATGACCTCTCAAATGAACGATCTGGCAGCGTCGCTGGAAGAGACGGAGGGAGAGTTGCAGCTGATGAAAAAACAAGCGGAGGATGGGAGTCGAGAAGAGGAGTTGATCAAGAGAATAGATGAGGATGAAGCTAAGATAACGACGCTGGAGAGCATCTTACGAGAAACTCAGGATTCTCGCCATTTGAAGGCTCGGATGCAAGAGATGGAAATCAGACTGAATGAGGAGGTGAAAAAGGTCGGGGAAAGAGACAGACGGTGTATTGACCTCGTCAAAGAAAAGGAGGAATCACTGGATCAGTTGGCAAACGCGAGGGAGGAAATACAAAGGTTGACTGGGGTGGTCACCGAACGCATTACTTCTGCAGAGAGGTGATTTTACGCTTGTTCCCTCATTGTTATGTTAACTGACTTTTTCACCAGTTCGGCAAAGAGCAGAGCAGACGCAATTCTTGGATCACCACCGGCTACCTCTTCACGGGCTCAACCAGATGATACGACGATCGCAACTATTGAACGATTGCTTGCCGCGGTAGATCGCCTTCGGATAGAAAGAGATGATCTACGGCGTGATGTACAATTCCTTGAATCCGAATCGAGATTTGCAATTGAATCCTTGGAGGCAAAATTATCAGCATCCATCTCGGCAGCCACCAGCCAGGGTGCAATAGAAGCCATCCAATCAAAGAAGATAGTCGGACGGTCGGCGCTCGTTGCAACTGCAAGCGCTGTTGTCATACATCATTTGGATTTCCGTCATTCCCAATTGCAAGGGGAATTGCTTGTAGTTGAAAACCAATGCGCGGACTTGCAATCTCTACTACGGGTCAAGAACCAGGTAATAGAACAACAGGTGGACAAAATGTATGCCCTGGAGGCGCAATTGGAACAGAGCACATCAAACCTGCAAGATCTTTACAAGGAAAAGGACGACGTCAGGTCGATCTTAGCTCAACGCGAGCTACAGTGGGAAGAAGAGCGGCAACGGCTCAACAGACTTAATCAGAGTACTCTTGATGAACTCGGGAGACAGGTCCAGGGTGTTTCTAGGACGCTTGAGAACGTTGAATCTGAGCGTAACTCCCTGGCTCTTCAGGTCACCAACTTAACTTCAGAGCTACGTTCTACGCAACAAGAATTAGCGAATGCAGAGAGCAGATACAGCTCTCTACAATTCCAGCAGTTATCCACTATGTCCGCCTCGGAAGCTAACCGGGCACTACGAGATCAGCTAAAGGAGATGGAAATGCGTGTGGCTAGGAGGACGGAACAGATTGGCATCCATCAACACGATATTCGACGGCTCGAAACGAATCTTCGTTTGCAGGAGGAGCGGCTTGGAGAGATGACGACAGAGCTTGAGACGCTAGCTGCCCAGAAAGATGCGATGGTGGAGGACTGCGCTGACGCGCGGGAAGCTCGTGACGCGGCGCTTTCACGGGTCGAGGCTTTAGAAATGGAGCTCGAGGCATTAGACAGCAAGTTAGAGCAAAGTGACCGGACTTTGGTATCACTCGTCGCCGTCTTCGTGCAAACGGCTAGCCAAGCCAAGAACACTGTGAACAGAATGCAAGAAAAGGATTCAAATATAATCGATGAGCTGCGCGAGGCTTATGATTATCAACAGACGTTGTTGAGAACGTCAGAGGATGACAAGAGGTCGTTGCTTGGTCTTCAACAACGCTTGCAAGATTCAAACGTAGAGATAAGACAAATGGGAATTGCTCTGGCTATGTCTCGAAGTGAGGTTAGGGCTACTATCGATTCTCTTGGTAGACTGAAAGAGGAGAAAAGTGGAGCAGAGGTCCGGTTCAGACAGTTGGCGACCCACGCACAGCAGTATGAGGACCGTTGCGCTTCGGTATCCGCGGAACTGGAGAATTCGCGCGTCGAAACTGCCCAACATGCTCTTCGGGTTGGGGAGCTCGAAGCCCAGATTTCGGAACTCCTCGTTTCATTAAGCGACAAGGAGGTTGGGGTTGCCGATAAGACTGGAGTGGAAACTGCCCTCGCGGAAATTAGGTCCAGGCACGCCGAGGAAGTGAAAACGCTGCAGCAAGAAATAGACACAACTTCCGACGCCATGAAACAACTACAGTCGAGACTTACCTATGTGCAGACGGAGAAAGATCAGATGGCTTCAGATTTTGCTAGCGTCAAGCAGGAACTGGAAAAGAGCATCGAGTCATTGTCCGCTGATGTGCACCGGGGGGATGACGTCGGTGAAAATCTATCAGTTCTACAGAGGAAACACGATGATGAGTTGTCTCATTTACGGGATAATCTCAATGCAACGAGATTGGACAACGAAAATGCGCAAAAATGCATTTGCACCTTGGAATCTTCCCATCAGCAAACTTTGCGTGAGCTCGCCGAGATTCACGAAACGTACAAGGGGGAATTGGCGCAGCTAAGCGAGGAAGCACGGCAGACGAAAGAAAAGCTGGAAAAAGACCTCGCTACACTCGACTCCGACCTTCGTGAACGTCTACAGGCATTGGCAGAATCGTCTAAGAATGTCGAGCGGCTAACAGCGGATCTCGAACAAATGATTCAAGATCGCGAGCAGGAGCGCAAGGAGCATGACCAGCAGATACATCGTGTTGAGACGCAGTTGCAGACCGCAGAAAGCGCTTTAGAAGAGCTGAAAGACAGGGTACATTGCATGACAAGGGATCACGGCGAATCTCACTTGGAGCTCGGTATCTTGCAAAAAGAAAGGTTATCTCTTCAGGAATGTATGACCAACCTGGAAGCTGAACTCCAGCGATCTATTTCCATGACAAGATACTTGGAGAGCAAGGTTAAAGAATGGTAAGCATGGCCATTGGGTCTCGACCACTAGATTTAGGCTGACTCCTCGTCTAGTGAAGAAACAATTACAGGGCTAAATTCCGAACGCGACCTGCAGCGCGAAGAGCTGTTATCCATTGAGAAATCATGGAAAGCTGCGGAGGTAAATTCAAGTCTGCAAAGTGCTCAGCACAAGCGGGAAACGGCAGAACTACAGAAGGAAGTGGATGCTTTACGATCAAAGCCTGATCTTGCTTCCGCTTTGGTTGAACTAGAAGAGAGGAATAATGAAATGGAAGAGTTATTGAGGAAGAAATGCGCAGAGATTGAGGAAAACGACGACAAAGTTCTTGAGTAAGTTTATGATGCTTCTACGCAGTCGGTGTTCTTAAACAGGTGACTAGGATACTCAAGGACAACAAGAAACTAACGACCAAAGTCGAATCACTCAATCGCAAGGTGCAGAATCTGCAAGCAAAGCTGTCTGCAGCCAAGGCATCAATTCCCAAATCTTTACCTCAGGTTGTTGAACCCGATCCACCGTCCTTACCCGCGGCCTCTCCTGTCACCTCTCCCACGACGCGTTCTCCACCTATCCAAGAACGCCCAAGCATCCTTTCCAAGTCCACGCCCGCCGCTGCTATGAACTGTGCAACCTCCATTGGAGCTGTGGTCCCCAGAGTGAAAACTCCCGAAGCTCGCCTCGCCCACCCAACTGTTTTCAAGGCTAAGTCTCCGGACAAATACACGCCACCGGCTTCAGTCTCTCACTCAGAAGAGACAGCGCAAGTGATTGGGAAGAAGCGGCGGGCCCCCGAAGACTTCGAGGCCTGCGATAGCCTTCCGCCCCAAGGTTTCACAATTGACAGTGTGCCAGATGATCGCAACGAAAATCGGACGCCTCGGGTGCGCAGAATGTTGAGCGGTGGCTTCACTCCTGTGCGGCGTACACATACATCTCAGCCATCACCAAAGCGTCCACCAGCAAGTGCCACCAAAACATCGCTCATCTCAGATGTTACAAACAGCCCTCGGGGAGCGTCCCAAGGATCAGGAAAGGGTAGCAAAAGAAGTTGGTTGGGTAAGATCAGAGGAACCACCTCACATTCCACGACCAGAACCGCAGGCTCAAGAAAGGCTTCTGAGAGGCATGAATGAGTTGGCATTGCAGCGCACCTTTGTATCTCTAGGTAGTTGTACCATACGACTAACCATTTACCATTCACCATTGTACAGTAGATCACATTTTGATACCATATCAGTAATATCTATTTTTACCCCTGATGTAAAGTTGCGGAGACTCTTTAGGCTTGGCGGTCCTCGATGCTGCAGAGACACCATGAACGAGCATTTCAAGATCTCTCTGTTGAACTTGCAGAGTCGCAACAGTGGAAGCCTAACGAACTGAGAAGGCTTTACTTTCCGAAGGACTACACTGCCTTCGCATATGAACCAGTTCCTGGATTGTTGGCCATAGGTATGATGCAGCTCCAATGTTATATCAGTATCCCTCTTTACTCCCACAGGTACGGCGAGAGGATCGATTCATGTGTTTGGAAAATCGGCAGTCCACGCACTATTGGCACTTGGAAATGGCGTTCCTGTGAAGTTTATGACGATATCGGTATCTACCTCACGACTGGTCTGTATGGGTGAGTTCCCAAGTCTATGCATTACAGTCATTACAATCGAATGATAGATGAAAACAACGAGCTATCGATTTGGGACTTATCAACCATTGACCAGCCACGTTTTTTGGCTAAAGCAAAGTTTGATCAAACCAAGTTAGTACTTGTTGGCAGGTAAGACAAAAGCGACGCTGCTGATAGATAGATATTCAGTTGCATTGCAACGTCGCCTTCACACTCGCATGTTTGTTATTCAATTCATACGTCGCATCATTACGACTTAGGCTGCCCGTCAGGTATTCCTTGCGATTCACACTGGTGAAATCAAGACGTACGATCTCCTTTGTCTTCGCAAGTCCCCATATACGCTTCCCAATTTATGGGACACTTATAAGAAAAAGGCTGGATGGGCAAGCAAAGATAATGAGCGATCAGCGTACGTCATATTCGTGAATATATTTGCAGTAATACTCAACAAACCCGCTCCATGTTAGTCGCACATCTGTCGAGGTCGTGGCGCATCCGAGAGATCTTAACCTCCTGTTCGTGGCATACGCAGGTCTGTGACTTCTACCACCAGTAAAACGACTCTGAGAAGCCCTGAAGGTGGTGTCGTCTTGTCGGACCTGGTAAGAATGGTAACATTACATCTTAAACCGCCTGATACCCTGTCAGACTCAACGCAGCATTATTCGCTCGTATGAATACACGATACCCCCTGGAGCGCCTGGCGGAGCTGGTTTCGCAAGTCATGTAAGCTATTCTACCGCATGGAAGAACCATAACTTATTTGCCAAGGATGTACTAACGCTGCGTCAACCACCAGTAACCTGTATGGCTATCCATCCATCAGGGCATTTCTTTGCTGTGGGATACACAGATGGTTCTCTAGCTTTCTGGGCTGTTGAAGACGAGGATCAGCCATTATTTGTTAAGACGTTGGATGCTAACGACGTGAATGCCGTAGATGCCAACAAACTAGATCAATTACTTTCAGACCCCGGCCAGCTGGGCGTGGAAAACAGCAGGGAACCTATCTTCAAGCTATCCTGGAGTGGATTTCCCAATTCTTCCGATCCCCGCGGTGGAAAGACTACTCTCACCATCCTGGGTGGTTTGACCACTGCCGAACCCGCAGGATTAACTATCTTTGAACTGCCAGCATTCCATCCTGCCGATCCCCCGGCTATTGATACTTCAAAAACACTACATCCCTATTTCAGATGTGCCATGAGGGAATCTTTGACCCCTCTGAAAACGTACTTTTATGCAACCCAGGACGTAGTCCAAGATTATTTGCTGGTCCCTCGTGATAACCCCCATTATTCAGGGACGTTCGACCCCATTGCTATGATTGTTATGACTGGATCAGATCAGACAACGCGCTGCCTCACCACATTTGAATTCCCTCCTCCAGCATTTAAGGATGTAGAATCTGACGAACCACAAAATGCAGAGGCTAGAATCGATGCAAATCGGCTGGCGAATGAACTAGAGGATACCCTACGCTTTTTGATGGAGTCAAGCGAGCCTCGACGACTGAAAATGCCTTTTCCGCTTTGGGTCGGCGCCGCGGGCTTGATTGATGCACGTTTGCTCACAGTCGACCGCCCGTCCTATCAAGCACTCACCGCTGGTTCTACTCTGGAGGTTCCACGACTGAATCTTGCAGGTGGGAATGCCTGGGCGAACGCTTCCAAAGAGAATGACTTGTCTTTCGCCAAGGTAGGGCATCTGTTTCTGGCGCCTCATGTCCAGTCTAACGGAAAAGCATATTTATTAGTATCAGCCTCATCGCATAATGGCATCCTACAATTTAGACGGCACTATACAATTCTCTGATGTCAGTGCGCAGCTCTTAAGTGTGCAGATTCAAGAAAATTTGCGACCTAAACCACTTGAACATGAATTTCCAAATAGCCTTCCAGCGTTGACCGTTGATATCAACAATGTTTATGAAGATCCTCATACAGCAAACCTACTTGGTTTAGGCAAGGAGAAGGTGCCTCGCATTACCTTGGTTGACTTCTCTCCTCAATGCGCCTGTGTTATCGCTGTGGAAAGTGGAGATGTGATGGTCTTCAGGATGCGTGCTTCTACGATCGTCAATCCATGTCACTGCAGAGAACTTCCCGATCCAGAATTGATACCCGCGGGACACATTCAAGTTAACCCTGGAAAACAACTTGAACCGCATCTTATAGTTCGTCACGTATTAGGAAGAGTCGAAGCCTCTTCAATTGCAAACATTGGTAAGCATTGAATAAACGACGATTATTCTGAGCCTCATATAGGTTTCACGTCGCAGGACTTTTGGCAATTTCGTACTCAACTGGAACATTCCTTGTGGTCGACTTGACGTCTTCCAAAATTGTATTTCGAAAAGAGCAGCAGAGAAAGAAAAACCGACATTCAATCAACTTCAACCTCGTGTCAGATTCTATCGACCCAGTACTTGACTTTGTTTGGACGGCATGCTCAATGGGAAAGGGTAACTAGTATATGTCAATTCAATGACCCACTGGTTAACGTTTCTAGATCCGCGAGTTCGGGTCCGTTTATTAGCCATACATCTATCCGGTCATATGGATGTCACATCATTTACCCAAGTTTCCGATACCGCGGCATGGAGTATCTTGGGTGACACGATTAGCGCGGAAGCAATTCCAAATCCTTTGCAGCACGGCAGTTTTGTCCTTGATGAGAAGACAGGATTGATGCTGGGTGCTGATCGAGAAAGAATCTTCTTGAGCCAAAACGTCTCCAACAGCGATTCACGAAGCATTCTTGTTACGACAGGTACCAAGGGCGCAAGAGTATATGCTGAAGTCAATGGGCAGCGCATTTCCAAAGTGGATTGGAGTAGTAGTAAAATGGGTAATGTTCAGAGAGCGCAGATAGTGGAGAAGATGGGTTTGTACCCATACCGTTGAGGCGAGGCACATTGGCTAACATTAACTTAGGATCGCGTGCCTTGGTTGCTTTCACGACCAAGCATTTAGCACTTGTTTACTCGCTGCCACATCTAAATCATATGCATACCTTGGAGTTGCCACCTATACCCTCACTGTGAGTTAGGCAGCCTAGTTGCTTACGATCACGGTGTTTATCGCATATACTCTTAGACCACCAAGCATCGACAAATCAGGGGATTTTATTGCTTTCCTACCACACCCCATGTCCGGGCAAATAGACGAAGCTGTATACGGCACACTATTCGACTTTCGACGAGTCTATTCCTCTCCAGACGTTGAATTGATACCCTCGCCACCGCATATTCCTTCTCATCCGCAGCCTGTACCTGTCGGCCCGAGTTCTTTGCTGAGCGCTTGGTTTAGATTTGGGCTCTCGATGTCCGGAGATCAGCTAGATGCACTTCGTAAGTCCCTGAGCGACACCGGGACAACATACTCATTGCTATTATTAGTGGGGGGGGCTGAGAGGCCTATACCAGAGCCAGAGCCTCGATTGTCTAACAAGGAAGGAGAAGGAGATTTATCAGTTGCTAGTATAGCCTCGAGAGCGGCTGCCGTGCATAACGAACTGTATGGCAAGCTGACTTCAGCATTGGGTGAACGAGGGTATAATCTTTACTATAAGTGCTCACGGATTGTCTGCTGATGCCTATTAGGCAAGTTTTGGAGGGTCTTGGGGAGAGATTCAACGCTCTGGAAGAAGGAAGCCGCAGCATGGTTGCTCAGGTCTGTCTTACTTCTCGGAGAGAAATCAGCCACTCATTGGAAACACTCAGGCAAAGAAAATAGCTGCACAGCAGAGTGCCAAGTCGTGGCTCGGGTTTTGAATCTTTTGATTACAGCTACAGTGACTAGTGGAAGAGAGTTCATACGTTCATGCGTAGAAGCATTCGTTGACTCATGTGTCGACATCTGTCAGTGAGAATGATCTATTACTAGGGGCTAGATGGACTGTTCTGTGTACGAAGGCGGTGCCAGTTGCGATGCGTCTGCACAAATTATTTTCAGCGAAAGATCAGACTTGGACTAAAGCACACCAGCAAAGTGCACGGAATGACTTGAGGTTGACAAATTCAGGATGTACTAATAGTGCTAGTGAGCGCTTGAGTGAATGGTTCGTTGTAGTGTCACGACGGATTTAGCAGTTGCGCCAAACCCATAACAATGAGCAACTATGACAACCTCCATCGACAATGCCGGACCCTCGAGAACCAATTTGACGTTAAATTGGCCTCTTAT
>Ga0137376_10002417_pt1 | contig 11124 bp, 8 predicted proteins | sample SagtaG_23_FD_104814 | JGI IMG/M metagenome (GOLD analysis project Ga0137376, IMG submission 104814) | Vadose zone soil microbial communities from Sagehorn Ranch, Mendocino, California, USA - Sage2_L_20_16 metaG | ecosystem: Environmental > Terrestrial > Soil > Vadose zone | place: USA... | reverse complement strand
GTGATCTGTTGATCCTCGTCACACCACACATCATCGACGACGGAGCGCCGATACCGGGCGCATCCTCGAATCCGATCCCACCAGCCACCCGCTAAAGGTGACTCGAATGCACATAGATCTTACGGTCGGCTTGCGCCGCGGCCTCTCAGTGGCTGCGGTTGCGGTGTACATATCCCTCGGCGTCGCGGCGTGTAATGACACGACGTCGATCGATCCTCAAAGGGACCGTATTCCGCCCTCGGTCACGCTGACCGCCAACAATGGGTCGGCTGATACCGTAATTGCCTTCAGCACGCACGCTAAGGACAATCTGGGCCTCAAGACGATCCACGTGCAGGCGATTGGCGCGGTTGGGTTCATTTTCGACACCACGTTCACGAGTGCCGTCACCGACATCCAGATACCGTTCAATCTATTTGCATCGCGTGCAGTTCCAGCCGGGACGCCCGTAACGATCACAGCAACCGCGGTTGACGGTGCGGGCAACTCGTCCGGGGTCGACACCCTCATAATGGCGACCGGCAACGTTCCACCGCCGGACGTCAAGATCATAAGCCCGACCTCCGGAAGCTCGGCGGTCGTCGGCAAATCCATTCTCGTGACCGTGAGCGGAAAGGCTCCGCTCAAGGTTCTCTCACTTGGCCTGACGACTACCGGTCCGGTAATTAGAAACGACTCGGTGCTGTTCTCGAGCCCGCTGCGTGATTCCATCACCATGCAGGACACAGTCGCCATACCGCTTAACGCCTCGACCGGCACGATCACCATCACGCCTTTCCTGAGAGATTCACTCGGACAGCGCGCGACGGGTCCGAGCATCACTGTCACGGTTCAGACAGCATCACAGATCAACTCGGTGCCTGTCGTCAATCAGTTCTGTGTCGGCAATAGTGGTTTCGACAATGCCTGCGGACACACGAGGCGCGTCGAGGTCGGGGACACCGTGCACGTCGAAGCCGACGATCCGAGCGGTATATCACAGCTTGGATATGAGGTGAGGAGCACTCCGGGCGGAGCAATCGACGATTCGTCGACGTTCGTTTCGAACGGGCAGCTCACGTTCCAGCCGCATACGTTCAGCATGAAGCTGCCATACACGGCTTTCCCCACTACTGCCTACATTCAGGTTTTTGCTCGCAACTCGAACGGTGTAAGGGCGTACGCGAAGCTGGCAAGCGGCGTGGATCGCATCGACACTGTAACCGTCGTGGCAGGCGTTACACGCTTCCTGCCCTTCGGCGGCCAGGTTGCCGATGCCATGTATCATCCGGGCAAGGATCGTCTCTACCTCACGAACATCGCCCGTAACGAGGTCGAGGTCTTCAATCTCGCGGATTCGTCGTTCAAGGCTCCCGTCATCGTGGGCTCGCGCCCGTGGGGATTGGCAGGCTGGCCGCGCGACCGCACCGGCGTGATGGGCGACACCATCCTGGTAGCGAACTCGGGTGGAACGAACATCAGCTACATAGACCTAAATGCCGGTGCCAGTGGCAGCGGACTCGAAGTCTTCCGCTATGATCTGCCGAACATCATCGCGTTCACGATCACCACGACGACTTCCGGAACAAGCGGCCTGCCCATTCAGGTGGCCACCAAGTATGACTTCAGCGATCGCCCACAATACCTCGCCCCGACTTGTATCGCGGCAGGCGCAGCGTGCACGGACGTTGTGCTGGCTTACTCGACGACTCCGACTGCTGGGCAATCCTCGCCCTTCGCGGCCCGTAATGGCACTCTGCGGTGGGAGAATCTTACCCAGCGCACGTCGCACCTCTTCTTCGAGCAGGCTATCGGCCAGTCAGCTGCACGTTCCGATACGCTCACGATAACCCGGTACGACGCGGACGGCGTGAACTCGACAGTCCTGCTTCCGTACAAGGATATCAACAATAGATCGACTACCATCGACATCAACGCGCTCGCATTCCGCGATACGACGTTCGTACGCGGTTCTGGCACCTTCCAGCGTGCCATGTTCGGTGAGGGCGGCAGCGTATTCGGCAGCCGCACGATGATGTACGATGCGCAGAGAGGATTCGAACCGGGCTACCCGTACATTGACCTGGGCGTTTCTCCGCCGTCCGCGGTGTCCGACTTTATCGCGAACACGTTTGCCGAGGTGAAGGGCGTCGCAATCAACTTTGACGGCACACTTGGCGCCGTCCGCGCGGATTCAACCTACATTCTAAACTCGGCCCTCAGACTGCAGGGTGTGCTGGCGACCACGATCACGAACGCCGGATTCGATTTCCACCCGCTCAACACCGGTGTGAATTCGTTCCCGCTCACAACGCGCCTCGCGTTCGCGGCATCGTCCGAACCGTTGATCGAGATATATGACACGCGATGCTACCAGAGAATTGCGACCATTCCGGTCAAGGCTCCAATCGTCGGCCCATTGAAGGCGGCCTTCCGTAACGCCACGGGCGAGCTCGTCATTGTGGGGGCGACAGCACAAGGGGTTGTCATCGCAACGCTACCTAATACGTTTACCACGACCTGCCCGTAGCTTTCCCGCAGACGCGGGTACTGAACGGATAAACGAGCCCGGTCAAAAGCCGGGCTCGTTTTTTTTTGTGGAGACAAATGCTGCGATTCACCACTGCCGGCGAGTCACATGGGCCCGCGCTCGTATCTATCCTCGAGGGGATGGTCGCCGGTCTGCCCCTCGTCGCCTCCGATGTCGATGCGCAGCTTGCGCGCAGGCAGCAGGGGTATGGGCGGGGACGGCGCATGAAGATCGAATCAGACCGTGCCGAGTTCCTCTCAGGCGTCCGCGCCGGCGAAACGCTCGGCTCCCCCATCGCGATGTTGATTCAGAATCGCGACTGGAAGAATTGGGAGGAGATCATGGATCCCGCGCCCCGGGGAGGCGATCCCGAGCGCAAGCGCGCAGTGACGCGCCCGCGGCCGGGGCACGTCGATCTCTCCGGAATGCTCAAGTACGACCGGACTGACGCCCGGGATGTGCTGGAGCGTGCCTCCGCCCGCGAGACGACCGCCCGCGTGGCCGCAGGGGCCATTTGCAGGCGGTTTCTGCGTGAATTCGACATATCTCTCGGGAGCCATGTGGTGCACCTGGGAGGGGTCGATGCCAGGCGTCCGGCCACGATGCCCCCGGATCTGAATGCGGCCGCGGACGAATCGCCGCTGCGCACGCTGGATCGGGACGCCGAGGAGGAAATGATTAAGCGGATCGACGCTGCGAAGGCAGAGGGCAACACCCTTGGCGGCGTCGCCGAAGTCATCTGCGATGGTGTGCCGGTGGGCCTCGGTTCGCACGTATCATGGGACAGGAAGCTTGATGGGCGGCTCGCCGCCGCTCTGATGTCCATTCCCGCCGTCAAGGCGGTCGAGATCGGCCTCGGCGTAGAATGCGCACGCAGGAAAGGATCCGATGTCCACGACGAGATAGACCCGGACGAGACCAATGTGAAAGCAGGGCGGGTGCGCAGGAGAAGCAACCGTGCTGGCGGGATGGAAGGCGGCATCACCAATGGGGAGCAGATCGTGCTACGCGCGTCGATGAAGCCGATCAGCACCCTCATGCGGCCGCTGGGAACTATCGAGATGAAGACACGGGAGCGCGCGGAAGCGGTGGCGGAAAGAAGTGATGTCACCGCCGTTCCAGCGATGGGGGTCATCGCCGAAGCCATGACAGCGTTCATCCTCGCTCAGGCTCTGCTCGAAAAGTTCGGCGGGGATTCGCTCGGAGAGACGCGGCGCAATTATCAGAATTACATCTCGTCGCTGAGTGACAGACAAGGACGATAAGTCGCCGGCTCCCCATCTGATCCTCGTCGGACTCCCCGGAGTGGGGAAGACAACGATCGGAAAAGCGGTCGCCCGGAGGCTGGGAAGACAGTTTCTCGATTTCGATCAGGAGATCGAGCGACGGTCAGGAATGGAGATACGCGAGATCTTTCGTGTTAAAGGCGAGGAGCACTTTCGGGAGATGGAATTCGCCCTGACGAAAGAACTGAGCGTCAGCGGTGGTATGGTGCTGTCACCGGGGGGGGGATGGATCGCACAGCAGAGGTCGGTCGAACTTTTGCGCTCGAATGGGCGTATCATATACCTTAGAGCGTCACCCGAAGCAGTCGCTCGCCGATTGCGCAGGGTGGAGACCAGGCCGCTCCTGGCGGGCCGGGACCCGGTGGTAGCGCTCCGGGAGCTGTACCAGAAACGAAAGGCCCTGTACGAGACGGCAGACGCGGTTCTCGATACGGAAAGGCTTGCACGGCAACAACTTATAGCGAAAGCAGTCGAGCTTGCCTCGACCATGACTTAACTACGAACGACAATGGACGAACGCTTACCTGCACAGACCACATTCCGCGTGATGGGCCCACATGAACGGGGGCGGTTCGCCCCGGAAGCGTGGGGTCATCTCCTCTCCCTCAACGGGTCGGGCGCGATCAACGGGCTCGAGCTGGAGCACATCATCGAGCGGGCACTGATGCAATTCGAAGGACGAATTGCGCTCGACGACCTCCGCGGATTGCTGGAAGGGACTGGGTTGGAAGATTCGTCCGGAAGCGGCGACAACACTACGGTGCATTAAATGGCGAAAGCCAGGACAACTAAAGCGAAAACCACCGCCAAGCGCGCCAGCAAGGGCGTTACAGCGGAGAATAATGCGATCAAGAATGCCGGTATGACGATTCCGGCATCGAAAGGAATTCGTGCGACCAAGGGTGTGTCGTCGAAGAACGTCGCCCTCAAACCCGCACGAGCCAGAAAGAGCGCGGCGGCGAAAATCGTCGATGACGAGGGGCCGTCGGAGCCCGGCTCGACATCGCTCGTGATCGTCGAGTCGCCGGCGAAGGCCAAAACGATCGGGAAGTATCTCGGACGCGCCTACAAAGTGCGCGCGACGATCGGTCACGTGCGCGATCTGCCCGAGAAGAAAATGGGGATCGACATCGAAAACGGCTTCGAGCCGGAGTACGTGACCATTCCGGGAAAAGAGAAGACCGTTGCCGAGTTGAAGACCGCCGCGCGCGACTCGAGAGAAATCTTTCTCGCGACCGATCCGGACCGCGAGGGTGAAGCCATCGCGTGGCATGTCGCGCAGCAGATAAAGAGGAAAAACGGTGCACCAATGAGGCGCGTTCTCTTTCACGAGATCACGCGCGACGCGGTGCAACTTGCGATCGCGAATGCGGGTCAGATCGACGAGCGGAAGGTTGATGCCCAGCAGGCGCGTCGTGTTCTCGATCGCCTCGTCGGATACAAGGCAAGCCCGGTGCTCTGGAAGACAGTGAAGAAGGGGATTTCAGCCGGGCGCGTGCAGACCGTTGCGCTGCGACTGCTCGTCGAAAGAGAGCGTGAGATCCGCGCGTTCAAGCCCGTCGAGTACTGGACCGTCGAAGCTCTGCTCGAGGAGGCCGGACAGCAGTTCACGGCCAAGCTCCATCTTCTGGATGGCAAGAAGCCGGTCATCAGCAACGAGGCGGAAGCGAACGCGATTCTCGATGCGCTCAAATCCCGGAAGACGTTCCAGGTCACCGAGGTCAGGCGTCGCGAGCGGAGAAAGAATCCGGCCGCGCCGTTCACCACGAGCACGCTCCAGCAAGACGCGGCGAAGAAGCTAGGCTTCGGATCCAAGCGCACCATGCGTCTCGCCCAGGATCTGTACGAGGGAATCGAGATTGGGGAAGAGGGCGCGGTAGGTCTCATCACCTACATGCGCACCGACTCCACGCGCGTTGCGGCGTCGGCGGCAGATCAGGCGCGCGACTACATCAAGTTGATGTACGGCCAGCAGTACCTGCCCGACGCACCGCGCCTCTACTCCGACGGCAAATCGAAAAACGCGCAGGACGCGCACGAGTCCGTTCGTCCGACCGATCCGACGCGCCGGCCCGAGCACGTTCGCAAGTACCTCAAGGAAGATCAGTACCGGCTCTACGAGCTTATCTGGCAGCGCTTCATGGCGTCGCAGATGACGCCCGCGATCTTCGACACGACCACGGTCGACTTCGATTTCGACCGGTTCCTGTTCAGAGCGACCGGCAGCGTCGTCAAGTTCGACGGGTACCAGCGTCTCTACAAGGAATCGCGCGAGGCAGAGGAAGGGAAAGCGCTTGAGGAAGAGCAGGGGCTGCCCGTGGTGCAAAAGGGCGAGGATATCCCGGTCAGGGCGATCACGCCCTCGCAGCACTTCACCGAGCCGCCGCCGCGGTATTCCGAGGCGAGTCTCGTCAAGGAACTGGAGCGTCTCGGTATCGGTCGTCCGTCGACGTACGCATCGATCGTCTCGACGCTCGTCGATCGCCGCTACGCCCAGCTCGAGCAGCGGCGCTTTTTCCCCACCTTCCTCGGCGAACAGGTCGAGCGGGTGATGGTGAAGAGCTTTCCTGACGTGTTCAACGTCAGGTTCACGTCCCATATGGAAACCGATCTCGACAAGATCGAGGATGGCGACGTGAACTGGAGGAATATGCTCAAGGATTTCTACGGGCCATTCTCGGAATCGGTCAAGAGCGCCGACATCGAGTCCCTCATCGGCGAAGCGCACGACTTGTCAATGCTCGAGACCGAGAGATGTCCCACTTGCGGCGGGAAACTCGTTCCCCGCGGGGGTTTCTTCGGACCGTTCCTGGCGTGCGAGAACCATCCGAAGGATTGCAAATTCACGAGGCCTCTGCGCGGCGATCGCAAGGCAGCGCAGCCGACGGACGAGATCTGCCACGAGTGTGGCAGCCCGATGGTCATTCGCCACGGACGCTCCGGGGAATTTCTCGGCTGCAGCACGTTCCCGAAGTGCCGCGGCACACGGTCGATGCCGACCGGCGTGAAATGTCCGAAAGACGGCGGCGACATCGCGGTGCGCAGATCGAAAAAGCGCGGCAAGGCGTTCTACGGCTGCTCCAACTACCCGAAGTGCGATTTCGTGGTGTGGGACAAGCCGGTGGCGGAGACTTGCCCCGAGTGCGGCTACATCGGCGCGGAGTCGAAGTTCACGAAAGCACGCGGCGAATACCGGCGGTGCATCAAATGCGCGAACGAGTGGGACGTCGCGCCCTCGCCTCCTGAAGCCGTGGCGGTGTGACCCAGCGAGTCACGGTGGTTGGAGGGGGCCTCGCCGGCTCGGAGGCGGCCTGGCAGCTCGCCACGCGCGGACTCGAGGTATCGCTGCACGAAATGCGTCCGGTCACCACGACGCCTGCCCACAAGACCGACAGGCTCGCCGAGCTGGTTTGCTCCAACACTTTCAAGAGCACTGAGCTTACAAACGCGCACGGCTTGCTCAAGGCGGAGATGCGCCTGCTCGGCTCACTGATTCTTGAAGCCGCCGACGCCGCGCGAGTCGCCGCCGGCAGCGCGCTGGCTGTCGATCGTGACGTGTTCGCGGCCATGGTAACCGCGCGCATCACGTCTGACGACCGGATCAGTATCACCCGCGAAGAAGTGACGACTATTACTTCTCCCTGTGTGATCGCGACGGGTCCGCTCACTTCCGACAAGCTCGCGGAGGCCATCGGGGCGCGTCTGGGTGTCGGGGCCCTGTCTTTTTACGACGCGATCGCGCCGATCATTGCCCGTGACTCGATCGACGACTCGCTCGTTTTTCGCGGCTCACGCTACGGCAAGGAGACGATGGGCGGCGCCGGTGGTGACGGCGCATATATCAATTGCCCGATGACGCGTGAGCAGTATGATGCATTCCTCGATGCACTTGTTGCCGCGGATCAGTATCACGGACATGAGTTCGACGAAGTCCCGTACTTCGAGGGATGCATGCCGGTCGAGGTGATGGCGCAGCGCGGCCGCGACACGATGCGCTTCGGTCCCCTCAAGCCGGTCGGACTGCGCGATCCGCGCACGGGACGCGAGGCGTACGCCGTAGTACAGCTTCGGCAGGAGGACCGTGCCGGCCGCATGTGGAATGTGGTCGGCTTTCAGACGCGGCTCCGCATCCCGGAGCAACAGCGCGTTCTAAGAATGATCCCGGGTCTCGCCGAGGCGGAGTTTCTCCGTTACGGATCGATTCATCGCAACTCGTACCTCAACTCTCCCGAGGCACTGAGTGCGCACCTGGCGGCTCGTGACGATCCGGCCGCGCTCTTTGCGGGCCAGATCACTGGCGTCGAAGGCTACACCGAGAGCTCCGCGACAGGATTGCTGGCAGGAATCAACCTGGCGCGAATTCTTTCCGGTGACGATCCGGTGATTCCGCCGCCGACGACGATGATCGGCGCGCTCTATCGCTATATGAACGAGGCGGATCCGAAGCACTTCCAGCCGATGAACGCGAATTTCGGCCTCCTCGACGAGCTGCCGGAGCAGATCCGTGACAAAAAGCGGAAACGGGAGATGTTCTCAGAGCGGGCCCTCGGCGACATGCAGGCGTGGATCGAAGCCAACAACATTCACAGCGCGCTCTCGGCCAGGATATGAGTGAGCCGCAGGCGGTCGAAGAATTTCTGATCCATCTGGAAAAGGAACGCGATGTCTCCCCCAACACGCTCGTCGCCTACCGGCGCGATCTCGAAGAATTCGTGTCGTTTCTCGGGCGCCACTACGGAGCGGAGGGATGGTCGTGGCAGGGCCTGGACCGACTCACGATCCGCGGGTTTCTGGCGCATCTGACGCGCAAGAAGCTCAATAAGCGATCGATCGCCCGAAACCTCTCGGCCGTCAGAAGCTTCTACAAGTACCTGCATCGCAACGAGCAAGTGGAAGCCAATCCGGCGCGCGGCGTCAACACACCGAAGCAGGACAAATATCTTCCCGGCTACCTGGATCGCGCGCAGATCGAGCTGCTGTTCCAGTCGGCCGGGCTCAAGGCACAGGGAGGAGGCTTTGGCGACGTCCGCAATTCTGCGATTCTGGAGCTGTTCTACTCGACCGGAATGCGGCTCTCGGAGCTGCGCGGAATCAATCGGACGGATATCGATCTGCTTTCACAGCAGGTGAAAGTGCGGGGCAAGGGAAGAAAGGAGAGAATCATCCCGATCGGGGACCACGCGCAGCTCGCGCTCAGAAACTACGAGTCGAAGCGTGACGAGTTGCTACGGATGATTGGTTCTGCGGGAGATCGTACCGCTTTCTTTCTCAGCAATCGTGGCAAGCGCATCTCGGTGCGCGCGATTCAGAACGCGGTGAAAGGATTTCTCGACAAAATCGACGAGAACTCGGGACTTTCCACGCACTCCCTTCGCCATACATTCGCCACCCACCTACTGGACGCCGGCGCGGATCTCCGCGCGGTTCAGGAGCTGCTCGGCCATGCGTCGATCTCGACAACCCAGATTTATACGCATACCAGCATCGAGCGGCTGAAGCAGGTCTATCAGAAGGCCCACCCTCGTGCCTGAGCTTCATAATGGTTCCCTGTTTCGGCGCGTGGGCACGATAATGGCTCTGGTGTTTGATGCGCGCGCAACACGGCGCGACTGCTTCACTGAAAAGTCAACGCTACCCACAATGGCGATACGATCGTCTCGCCTGACGTATATAGATGCGCGCCGTCCCTACGGCGTTGCCGGTTGTGATACATCTCTCCGCGTTCCGCGCCTTGTTCGCGTCGCAGCGCACGGTCGAGGCGTTCCCGACCCAACTGAAGCCAGTCGCGCGATTCATGGGTGTCTTCGTGAACCGCATACTCACCGGCGTGGCGGCAGCAGCTGCCGCGCTGATAGCTGTCTTATCGTGCTCGGATTCACCGACCGGGCTGGATCGATTCAATGCTGATAGTTTATCGGCTGATGCAAGCAGAGTAGTCGCATCGATTGAAGTGCACCTGGCGTCCAGTTCGATCAACGCGGGCGACACGACACGGGCAAGTGTGACGATGAAGGACCGTCGAGGCGTGACGATTGTTCGGCCGGTTCAATGGAGCTCGAGCGACACGACGATCGCGACCGTGTCGGATTCCGGCCTCGTGAGAGGTGTGGCAGCGGGAAACGTGAATATCGTTGCTCGGAACCGGACGGTCACTGGCAGCGCACCGCTGACCGTCACCGTTCGCTCGAGCGTTCTCGTTGCGTCAGTCGCGGTTGCGCTGGCGTCCAGCACGCTCAATCCCGGTCAGACCACGCAGGCAACGGCGACGACGCGTGATTCCAGCGGCAACGTTCTCACCGGACGTGCAATCGCCTGGACCACCAACAACTCGTCAGTTGCGACAGTATCGGGCGCGGGCCTGGTGACCGCGGTCGCAAGTGGCTCTGCTCTGATCGTCGCCACGAGTGAGGGGAAGAGCGGGAACGCGCCACTCACGGTCCAAGGCACCCCACCGCCCCCACCGCCCGGAGGCACTCTTCTCTTCCAGGAAAATTTCGAGGACGCCAACCTCGCCTCGCGCGGCTGGTACGATAACACGAATGTTCAGCTCTCAACCACGGAACACATCGCCGGCAGCAACAGCTCGGCGCAATATCATTTCCTGGCGGGCGCAGCCGGCCCAACCAGCGGCGGCTCACAACGGCATAAGTTCACGCCGTCAGACTCGTTCTATCTCAGTTATTACGTGAAGTACAGCACCAACTGGGTCGGATCTGGCCAGGACTACCATCCGCATGAGTTCTACACACTGAGCACGTTGGATGGAGACTACGACGGTCCATCCCAGAACTTCCTGGATGTCTATGTCGAGCAAAACTACCTGAACGGAGGAAGGCCCCGCCTGGCGGTTCAGGACAATAGATCGGTGAACACCAGCTACGGTGCGTTACCGAACAACTTGATCGGTGTCACTGAAAATCGTTCCACCGGAGGATGCAACGGCATGACGGAGACGAACATGGTTTCCGAGTGCTTCAAGTTCGGGTCGTATTGGTACAACGACAAACAGATCACCGGTCCAGTCACCTTTCAGCCGAACCCGGGCGCGGGCTACAAGAACAACTGGAATTTCGTGGAAGCCTATTTCCAGTTGAACACGATCGTGAATGGCATTGGGCAGGCGAACGGAGTGATGCAGTACTGGTTTAACGGAACGCTGATTATCGACCGTCACGACATTCTGTATCGTACGGGCGCCCATCCTACGCTGAAGTTCAACCAGTTCCTGATTGCTCCATACATCGGTGATGGCTCTCCTGTTGACCAGTCGATGTGGGTGGACAATTTGAGGGTTGCCACGGGTCGAATTCCGTAGCTACCTCGCAGCAG
>Ga0137376_10002413_pt1 | contig 11132 bp, 14 predicted proteins | sample SagtaG_23_FD_104814 | JGI IMG/M metagenome (GOLD analysis project Ga0137376, IMG submission 104814) | Vadose zone soil microbial communities from Sagehorn Ranch, Mendocino, California, USA - Sage2_L_20_16 metaG | ecosystem: Environmental > Terrestrial > Soil > Vadose zone | place: USA... | reverse complement strand
TAAATATAACGTTCGGCTTCAATATAGGCAATTACGATCTTTGCTCACCGTGGTATAGGGAAAGGTTCAACGCTCTACGTTTCGGTGGGAAGGCACCCTGTATTTAATGTAGAGCGTCAACTCGATATGACATTAGAAACGGAGTTTCATCTACCCCGATCACTCCGGCTTAGGAATGGTGGCATGCACATTCATGATATCGGGTAGGGGTAAGCCCAAACTGTAGGCACTCGGCACCGTAAGCGTATGTATCAGAAAGCTGTCTTCTGAGATGAGAGCAGTCCTCTTCACATGGTTTAGTTTAGAACGATAGAACCTTAATACCTACCGAATGGGTTTCCGTGAACATTGAACATGCCACTTAAAGTTCGGAAGAATCTGCGCGCTAAACAAGTACCAATGCGGTGATATTTGCCTGTCACAGTGACTTCAGATAATCATAATAGCTTCTCCGGAGCCGTAAACTGACATCGCCAGATCGGGATGGCGAACCGACAGATTGGTGTAGTACCTACATGACAAACAGGAACGACAGCTACCTGCTTTGAAACAGAAGATGCAAGGCGCCGTTAGACGAAGGACTACGTCGCGTCAAAACACATTATGTGTGAGATTCTATTATCATGAACGCAATGCATGAATGGATGATTCAGGCCAGATGGTGTGCCTGATACCCATGGCAGAGCCAATGCGCGGATGCCGGATACATCTGCGAATAAATACATCTTGGAACATCGCGAGCTAAATTTCTATTCGGCCTGATGTTCATTGGTTGCGAAGGACACAGCAAGAAGCATAGCTCTTCGTGGCTTCAGGGACAGGGAATCATGATAATTTCTGTCAAAATAATGGACATTCAGGTTGTAAGTGACCATTTCACCAACTAAGCGTGACGCTGGATTTCTTATCCCCCATGCGAATCTCGAGGTGGCCACGGCTCTTCTACGCTCATGTCAACATCATGTAAGGAGAGATTATTCGACTGACCTGAACCCTCAGCGATTGGAAAGCTCAGCCCATTTCCTGAGATGTGACACGACCACCACCAGAGCCAGACACTTGCGCCAAGGAGCGATTCAATATTGCGTCTCATACCGAGATCCTACTTGCAATTGAATGAAATGTCATTTTCCGGAACGTCGAGCTTACATATGGGAATTTCGCCTCCTGGATGAATAGATCAATGTGCATACGCTGACGCAGAAGAGAGATAATAATGTACCTTGTGTTCCATCGCTAACTTGCGCTCTTGTAAATTTTCGATGATTGTCCTGTTCCGAAGCAACCGTTTGATATGAGCCGTACTTGACACGCGTGAGACTTATAAACTTGACACTTGTTCAGAATCCTACCTGTATTGTAGCGTGTTGTAGAGGATGGAGATGCAGGCCAAGTAGTTTATCGCAATGATTGCAGCTTCCATATTCAGCCCTCTTTCCTGGCGAATTAGAAATTACTCAGGCCTCTTTTGAGGGAGAAGCTTAATTTACCCAATTGAATAATTGGTGGCTATCTTGCAGGCACTTGGAGACCATTGCAAAGTGGTATACACAAGTAAGGTTTGCGTAGAAGAAGAACCGCGTGTAATGGCCGTAATTAAAGTGTCCAACGCAGCAGTTTAACCAGGGGCAATGATGATCTTGTATATATAAATTGTTATTCAGGGAAAAGGGACGACGACCTCACCCATACGCAGGGCACATCTTAAAAGGATAAGTCATGTCTACCACATGGCACCTTATGAACTCACCGATTGCAGGTCGCGCAATGTTGTGTGCGTGGTGGCTTATATTTCTCGCATACCGAACAATATCGCAGCTTCTCTTCGGATTCAACATTCCTGAAAGTGTTCAGGTTCTGGAAAGCATCGTAAATGGGCCCGGAATAACTGGAGTAAGAGACATACCCAATCATCGGGTACACGACCAGGGTCAGTTGTGATAGTGAGAACGTAGTTCCATAGCATCATCATGACGAGGAAGCTGTGGTTGGTGTCAGGAACAGTGGAAGGGCAGTTGAAGCATTGCTCACTTGAAAGGAAGCAATAGTTTAGTCATGTCGGGCGATCGGGTGCGATTATACCAAGGCCATATGATAAAGATTTGGGAGCTATACCCAACGGTTAAGAACAAGACACAGAGAAAGTTGACTCGTCGCGCGCTCATTGACGCGAAAATGATGTCAGGAGAATCGGAGGCTGGCGCTCAGCACAAAGAGCGGGCGTTGGTCGCATGGCAATTGGACTCGTGTCCGAGTCACGACTCACACTAGAACTTCCGTAATAAGAACGTGCGAATTCGAAGTACAGAACTTAGACTAAGTTATTGATCAGCACAGCCGTCCGTTGAAGAACGTTTTCTCATCAAGCATGATGGGTATGAGTGCGATACAAATTATGCTGTTGAGCTTCTTTCAATGGGGGAACGGAGAATAGTACAGCCTCCGACTCAACTGATAATGACAGAGCACCCGGCGGTCTGTCGGCATGATATTCAATTCCATATCTCTCCATTTCCTTCCTCTATATCGTTTATATAACTCCTTGAGATCGGAAAATGAAATGTGGATGGCAGCACTGGCGGCAGAAGAATTCGCGTTTCCTCGACGCGTAACACCACGTGATAGTGTGACTCCGGCAATTCCCGATTCGGATTTGTCATGCTGACCGTGAACGCCCGATTTTGAGTACTCTGTTCCTCCAAAAATTGTATAGAACGTCCATGATATCAAGAACGGTGCTCAGCCGCGCCTTTAGAAGCGCAGCGCGCCAGCCAGTGAGCGTACAGTCTTATTTTTAATGAAGCTGGACTGAACAAACGTTGCCAGCGGACACTGAGGAGCTTTGCAACAGCTCACAATGTTCCTGGACCGTTTACAGAAGTGTCAACACTGGCCAATGGTCTGACGGTGGCGACTGAAGCCCAGTCTCATGCACAGACGGCCACTGTTGGTGTCTGGATAGATGCAGGTTCACGGGCGGAAACGGATAAGACTAATGGGACTGCACACTTCCTGGAACATATGGCATTCAAGGGCACCAACCGACGGACGCAACACGCTCTCGAGCTCGAGGTCGAAAACCTCGGGGCGCACCTCAACGCTTATACGTCCCGGGAGCAGACCGTTTACTACGCCAAAAGCTTCAGGAAGGACGTTCCTGCTGCTGTTGACATCATCAGCGACATTCTGCAAAACTCCAAATTGGACAATTCTGCTATCGAACGTGAACGCGACGTCATCCTGCGAGAGCAACAGGAAGTGGACAAGCAACTAGAAGAAGTTGTCTTCGACCACTTGCACGCTGTTGCTTTTCAAGGTTTGCCCGCTCGTTCGCACCTTATTCTTTTATTGACTTTCTCAAGGCCAACCCCTTGGACGAACCATACTCGGCCCCAAAGCCAACATCTTATCCATTAACCGCGACGATTTAACTTCATACATTAAGACCAACTATACAGCCGACCGTATGGTTTTGGTCGGTACTGGAGGGGTTGACCATGGGGAACTTGTCAAGCTTGCCGAGAAACATTTCGGGACACTCCCCGTCTCTCCCAAACCTATTCCTCTCGGTCGTCTATCCCACCCCAAAACAGGTTTCATTGGCTCTGAAGTCCGCATCCGCGACGATGAAATCCCAACAGCCCATATTGCCATTGCCGTCGAGGGTGTGAGCTGGAGCTCCCCCGACTACTTCCCAATGATGGTCATGCAGAGCATATTTGGCAACTGGGATCGCAGTCTCGGTTCATCTCCCCTTCTTTCTTCCCGCCTATCCAACATCATCTCCTCTAACAACCTTGCGAACTCGTACATGTCCTTCTCGACTTCCTACTCTGACACCGGTCTGTGGGGCATATACCTCGTGTCGGAGAACTTGCAGAACCTCGACGACCTCACACACTTTACATTGAGAGAGTGGACGAGGATGAGCATTGACCCGACCTCGGCCGAGGTTGAACGCGCCAAGAGCCAGTTGAAGGCTGGACTACTCTTGGGTCTTGATGGAACCACCGCTGTTGCAGAGGATATTGGTAGACAACTCGTCACCAGTGGCAGACGCATGACTCCCCAACAGATTGAGCGGGCAGTCGATGCTGTGACCGTGGATGAGATCAAGCGTGTTGCGCAGAAGTATCTTTGGGATAGGGATGTGCGTAATTTTCGAGTTTGGAATGGCTAGAACGTTTTACTGACTAAATATGACAGATCGCAATTGCTGCATACGGTCGCGTCGAGGGCCTCCTAGATTACAACCGTATCCGTGCAGACACATCATCCATGTTGTACTAGACATCGGTTGATGTAGGCAAGCCATCATCCTTTTGATAGGTGTCGCATGGTTGTTTAGTAGTAGACTTCCTGAGTCCAATATATCCCGTCCTAATTTTATGCATAGGTGCAACTGCTGAAAGCAGGCTTCATTTGGTCAGGATTCTTGGACACGTGTCTTTTACTGGCAAACATTTCTAACTGACGCTAGTGTTACAATTTGTGCATACTAAACATAATTCATCCCCCCAATCCGGATACATAAACCTTTGATATACATACATGTCCTTGCAAGCCTGCAAGTGGCTGGCATCTTCAACCATACATTCCCTGAGCACATAATATTTACCGCCGACCAACACAAAACGTTTTTGCCTATGAGCAGCCCACAGAAATACCATTATATGGCCCATAATGGTCCGAAACGATGCTCTCAAAGATGTCCGGTACATCTCCGACAATGCATGACGTGCTTGGGTTATCCTGGCCTGGAAGACGATTAAGTCTTGCACAAATAATCGCATTGAGACGCTAGATAGATACCTGGGCAAGCCATCCACGCCGACGTCTCGGTGATGTGGTATTCTCCAGAAGGATGTCGATAACCCATAAAAATGGCTAAAAAATGCAATCAATGATTTTCTGTTGTCACAAGGAGAAAGAGAGAACCCTACGTGGCATGGTGGGAACGGGATCTTTCCTGTGCAGGGTTTAGAACCCTATAAGCCTCTGTATATCTAATATACTTACATATTGTTAACGCGCTTCAGGACGATGTTAGCGTCGACGTAGTCGGCAAATTCTTGGTTTCCGACCTGCATGTTGATTAAATCCATGATTCCGGAAGTTTGGGAAAGCAAAAACGTACACGCGGAAGGCCGTAACCGATAACTTTGATAGAAATATCTGGAAGATGGTGTTTCAAGTAGATGTCGTTGAGGAGAGCGATGGCAGCACCTGGACCAATCGTTGTGAGGAACAGATTGATAGATTGATTTTTATATATATACCGAGGGAGTGTCCGATGACTGCTACTCCAGTTGCATTGTGCGATGAGAGAGTGGTTTGAGCGTGGGACAAGATATTCTTTGCAGTCCTGGTAGCAGGACGGCCATCAATTTCTTCTATTAAAGGTAGGTAAACGATAAAGCACGTACTTGGCTTGTTCGTATTGAAATCCGTCATGAACTTTGATTGACGAGTCAATATTAGGGAATAGAGTAGCATTCATGTTTCTCTGATACATGGCAATATCCGTGGCAACGGCTTGACTAAGAAACAATGAGATTTAGACACGTCGAGAATTTGATAAACGAACAATTTCGAGATGTCAGTGCCCTGATGGGCTACGATGACCTCGTTTAACGAGGGGGAATATCCAACATACCCTTGGAATATGATAATCAATGATTCAATAATAATAGATAAAGAAGCTTACAGAACTGGACACTGGCTCCGTCACCCCCCGAAGCAATGGGTTTGAAATCGGGATTGGCCTGACAATCAGCTAGCAAATCGCCTTCTGTAAGGCATCGTCAAAATCAAAGCTGGACACGTACCTCCGCAAGACCACGACAGAGTTGTATTTGGCGAACAATATGCAATACTTGCAAATTGAGTGTAGGGGGTAAAATCGTTGATTTGAGCAGGAGAAAGCGATGTGATGGTGCTCTGCCTCGGTTCAAGAGGCGTAGCGAAGACAAAAAACCCACAGAAAGATACGACGCATAGAAGAGATAGAAGAATATGAAACCTAGAAGTACAAATCATGCTGAAGGAAAAACAAGTGGTTACGATTTCCTAGCATCATACGTGGAACTTGTTATAACTGTCAGGAACGTGGACATGCCAGTGCACGGACATCATCATCATCATCTTGATGAAGGTCTGATGAATTTGTGATGCGCCTCTGCGACTCTGTGGAGCTGTAAATCAAGAGCACCACCATGCCATCGAGTGCTAAGCCAATTTTCGCGTATGAATAGCGTAACCGTCGGCGGCATCAAATAAAGTGAAGGCAACGCGAAGGGTCCCAAGTGTACTCGTGTAGATAGTACTTACTAATATCACACTGTGCGCTGAGGAGAAAGTTGTGATTTCCTATCATCACTAGAATGGTATGGCTCGAATTACCTGTGAACCATCACACCTTGAGACGCTTGTTCGCAAGTAGGATTTTGATGGAATAGGATGTAACTCGAGGTGGACGGCCATATCGGGGATTGTAGAGACAGTGTGACCATGATCTTCATCATCCTCTTCCTTTGCGTTTCGGGGGCATTAGGTGCCCTTTTCTCTTCCATACTCGCATGAGGAACGAGTCGCGAGTCAGTGTTTTGCATATATGCATAAACAATAATAGGATGATCGGTCGGCTGTAAGTACCAATCAAAGGCCGCTTACGTAAAACGCGACTCCGCTGCACGGAAACTTTGAAATGCAAAATGCAACACTCTTTTCTTGTTACAAATGACTCGGATACCCAACATAGACCTAGACAGCTCGTTTGTGCTCGTCGACCCTCTACAAGATGGCAATGTCGCAAACACACCCGACTCGGACTTGGAGAAGAACCCATTTGAGGTAAACTGCAGTTTACAATGCGGCAGCTATTGTTTTTGACTGCTGCGGAGCATAGCCAAAGTCAAAGGTGGAATCGGAGTCAAGACTTCACCCTTCAATGTTACCGTCTTACAAGCCTGGGAGCTCAGCTTCTTATGCGCACAAATGGTCGGGCGACATTCGTGTTCATGGACGACATTTTATCGACGCTTATGGACGCGTCTGTCAATTGAGAGGTGTCAACCTATCTGGGTGTTGTAAAATGTGAGTATTGATCTATTGTTTCCTTCGAGGTTTTCACGCCGTTCTTCAAGGCCCGTGAACCACACCCCCGAAGCATTCCCAGACGACCATCGGTCGGTGACGTTTGTCGGACGTCCCTTTCCTCTTGAAGAGGCCCACGAACATTTTTCTCGTTTGCGGAGATGGGGACTCACGTTCTGTACGTACCTCTATGCTCGCTTCCTTGCCTGTTTACAATATTCCAAAGTAAGGTTTCTCGTCACATGGGAAGCAATTGAGCACGATGGACCGTACGTATATTCCCTATTGTTCGCGCCGACTTACCAACTGAACATGACAGTGGCCAGTACGACCATTCGTATTTGACCTACATCCGTTCCCTTCTTTCCCTCTTACCGCAATATGGTATGGTTGCCTTCGTCTCAATGCACCAAGACGTCTGGTCGCGGTACTCCGGGGGCTCGGGTGCTCCAGCGTGGACACTAGAATATGTAGGGTTTGATCTGAATGCTTTAGAGGATACGGGAGCTGCATGGTTAAATGGCGTCAGGAAAGGCGGGGCGCATACAGATCCTACTGAACGCGGGCTGTGGCCAACGGGATATACCAAGTTGGCAGCGTCGACGATGGCGTACGTGATTTCGTTGTGCTGTTCAGTTTTCCGCGCGAGGTTGTTGACGCTTTCCTTTTAACAAAAAGAACACTTTTCTGGGGTGGTGACACGTTTGCACCCAAACTGAGGGTCATGAATAAAGCCGGAACGGAGGTATCCGTTCAGGAATTTCTGCAAAGCACATTTTTGGATATGTTCGACAAGCTCGTAGAAGCGGTGGGTGATTTGGATTCGGTTATTGGGTTCGAGGTAGGCGTCCAGCATTCTTTTCGCTTGAACTGTTGAGCTAACGACTCTGGTGTCGAAAACTAGGTAATGAACGAGCCGCATAGAGGCTATATGGATCTTGCATCCCTTCATTCGTTTGATTATAACGTGGATCTCCATCTCGGTCATATGCGTAAGTCCCAACGTACTCCCTCCCCATGACCTCTAACGAAGGAACAACTAGCTTCGGCCTTTCAATCTTTCCAACTGGGTGCAGGTCACCCAACGTTAGTACCAACATATACCCGGTCATACCCTCTACCAACGACGAAATCTTCGCAAACGCTATTAAATGCTAACAGCCGGAAGGTATGGAGAGAAGGCGGACCTACGCTTGGTAAATGTCCTTGGGAGATGCATGGCGTATGGGGGTGGGATGTAAAGAAGAACGAGGGAGTCGTGTTGAGAGAGAACTACTTTACGCGGCACCCTGAGACGAATAAACCGGTAAGCGCCTGCTTTCTTCTCTTCATTTGTTGAATTAGAGTGACGGGTTATTATAGACTGATTGGTATACTGATTTCTACTATCCGTTTTTAAGTCGTTGGGCAGGGAGGGTTAGGAGGTTGAGTTCACCTGACAAGATTATTTTCGTGGAGCCTATACCAAATGAGGTGAGAGCCGCGTCCTTTAGTGCTCTGATCAAAGGCTTATTAATGATAACAAAGTTCTGTCCCTCTTCATGGACGCCAGAACACCGATTAGACAATATGGTCTATGCACCGCATTGGTACGTATTGGATTGTGTTCGAGTAGCTTTTGAGCGTTGAGTGCGTAATGTAGGTACGACTTGAATGCTCTATTTTCGAAAGCATTTGGCGATTTCACCGTTAATGTGCAAGGCCTTTCAAGGGTTCGTAATGCCTCATTTCGAAGGGTCTCTACTGACGTATATAATAGGGGATGTTTCCTTTGAAAGCATTTTACTGGGGACAGAAAGGGGCGCGAGATAATTACGGTTTACAGATTCAGAATATAGTAGAAGAGAGCTATAAGTCTCTCGGAGAGACACCGGTCTTGATCGGAGAGTGCGGCGTTCCCATGGACATCAAGTATGTCTTGTCTCAAGCGTATTATCCTGAATTTATGTTCGATAAGCGGTGGAGAGGCGTTTGCATCGGAAAACTATGGCTGGCAGAGCCGTATGATGGATGCTGTGTTAACGGGTTTGGACAGGGCCCTTGTTGGATTCGCGTAGGTGGTCAGTTCGAACTGCAATACGTTATCTGATAATAATCGATAGACTCTGGAACTACAATCCATACAACGACGACACGCTGGGAGACGATTGGAACGGCGAGAACTTTGCATGGTTCAGCAGAAAACGCGCGCTTCCTCCCATGTTACTGGACTATACGCAAGACTCACCCACGCTGGACAATGGAGGGCGAATCTTAGATACGGTCGTGCGACCTTACCCGACCAAGACAGCGGGAATTCCGCTAAGGTTTGAGTATGAGGTGACGACTGGGAAGTTTGTATTCGAGTGGGCGACACCCGAGGCTCATCATAATAACGTTAACCTCAAGTTGATGAAGGGGTCCGGCGGATCGCTTAGGGTTTTGAACCCCCCACTGACAGACCACCCCGTTCTGACCTCGCAAGAGACGGAGATATTTATACCTTCACGTCTCACGCGTGGTCGAAGGGTCAATGTCCATGGCCTGTCTGAAGGAGACCGGTGGGCATATGACGAGAGGCGGCAGACGCTGTTTGTAGTCATAGCTGACAGAACAGGCGGGAAGCGGCATCGGATAGAAGTGGACGTAAGGCCAGCGCCGAGAGCGGCGTTTACGCTGAATGATGTGTGGTCGGATTTTGGAGGGCAGATTTTTGCCACCAGCATCGTCGTTGCAGCAATGCTTCTCGTCTGGTTGAGCTCCTATTGGGTTCACATAGCGTAATCAGGTCAATTGAAGACAGGTTTTCGACTAACACTTATGTTGTCCTACATTATATACAACCATCCTATGCCACTTGACATCATAGAACTCACACTATAAGAGGTTTAGCTTGCGGAAAACCTGCCAGAGATTGTCAAGATGTTGCAAACTTGCATGTAAATAAGTGTTATGGGATGTTCAGATCCTTAACATGTTCCACAGTCTGGACTGCATGGGTTGGCAGAGAGTCGAGACTTTGCTTTATCTGATCTTCCCTGGCTTCTGGCATTTGAAAAGCACAAGGATATGATAATGGTTCTCAGCCATCTTTGTTACAAGTTCCCTATACTAGAGTCTACTGGTGCGATCACCATACTACTCATTAACATTGTCTGATTGAAAGTACCAGCCTGCAAGTTTTCATCATAACCATAATTACAAAAATCTGTGGGCACTCAAGGCCTTTTGTTTGAGATGAGTCCTGAAATTGATTATGTACCAATCATGTTTCACTGACATTACAAAGGGTATGTATTATTGCCTGGCAAGATCATTGTCCATCAATTCACCTGGTCAGCTGTGATCCAAGGAAATAGTTTGTGGATCCCACATGGGCATGGGCCCCAGAAAGTCAAGCATGAATGAATCATTGTCCCATCTACAAGTATAGTCAACACAGATTGCTGAGTCTCCAAGTTGTCTAACTACTATTAAATACTACATTATAAGACAACAACAAAGGTAGAGTAGAAAGAATGGTATCATTACTACTATTTATGTATAGCCACTCAAAGATTTTAGCTGATTCAGACTTTTCCTCAAGTGGATGGTAGTTGGGTGTCGAGATCCCATGATTTTCTCCATCAACTTCACTGCTTGTGAAAGCAAAGCATCAGCTTCATCCAACTTCCCTTGCTGCCAGTATGTAGATGCTAGACTAGCCATGCATGTTAGAGTGTCTGGGTGGTGTGATCCAAGCTTTTCTTTCATGGCCTCCATTACTTGCACCTGCAGCTTCTCTGCCTCATCCCACCTCCCCTGCTTTCTGTATGTGGCTGCTAGATTACCCATACTTGTCAGAGTGTCTGGGTGGTTTGATCCAAGCTTGTCTTTCATTGCCTCCATTGCTTGCACCTGCAGCTTCTCTGCCTCATCCCACCTCCCCTGCTTTCTGTATGTACATATATGCTAGGTGTAAAGATGTTAAGATAGAGGTTGTTATCCTGTATACAAACTCCCGGTGCGCCGACAGTATACACTGAACCAAGATGTATTCTTGAGACGTGCTATGTAGC
>Ga0137376_10002410_pt1 | contig 11139 bp, 9 predicted proteins | sample SagtaG_23_FD_104814 | JGI IMG/M metagenome (GOLD analysis project Ga0137376, IMG submission 104814) | Vadose zone soil microbial communities from Sagehorn Ranch, Mendocino, California, USA - Sage2_L_20_16 metaG | ecosystem: Environmental > Terrestrial > Soil > Vadose zone | place: USA... | reverse complement strand
ACCTACGGGCTGCTAGTCCATCCCACGGCGCCCGTGCTCCCCGCCGCATTGGCTCTAACCGAAAACGCTGCCACCAGCGCCAAGGATTTTCTGGTGGCCTACCACTTAGGGGTGGAGGTCGAATGCAAGATTGCAGAAGCGATATCTCCCCGCCATTATGAGGATGGGTTTCATTCCACCGGAACCTGTGGCGTGTTTGGCGGCACTGTGGCCTGCGCCAAACTCCGCAACTTCGATGAATCTCAGATCTCGCGCGCTTTTGGAATTGCAGCCAGCCAGGCCTGCGGTCTGCGCGAGAATTTCGGAACCATGATGAAGTCATTCCATGCCGGGCATGCGGCCGAGGTGGGAGTCTTTTCCACGGACCTCGCCGCTCTGGGCTGGACCGGCGCCGAGCAGATTCTGGAAGCGGACCGCGGCTTCTTCCATGCTTTTGGCGGCAGCTACGATCCTGCCAACATCTTCCGCAAGCTCGGCCAACCCTGGACGATCACCAGCCCGGGCGTCTCCATCAAGCCGTACCCGTGCGGCTCGCTGACCCATCCCGGCATGACCGAGATGCAGCGTCTCATCCGCACTGAAAAGATCAAGGCGGCGGACGTGGCGATGGTTGAAGTGGGTACGAATCACAACATGCTCAACACTCTGATTCACCATCACCCGAAGAACAACCTGCAAGCCAAATTCAGCATGGAGTTTTGCATTGCCATTCTGCTGATCGATGGCAAAGCGGGACTCAGCGAGTTCACCGACGCCATCGTCAACCGGCCCGACGTGCAGCAGATGATCGATCGCGTCCGGTTCTACACCGATCCCGAAGCCGAAAAGGCGGGATACGACAAAATGACGACCATTATCAAGATCCACCTGAAGGATGGGCGTGTGATCGCTGGGCGAGCGGATTTTGGCAAAGGCAGTCCGGCCAATCCGATGAGTTACGACGAGGTCGCGGAAAAATTTCACGGCTGCGCCGATTTTGCACAATGGCCTGTCGCTCGAGCCGACAAGATCGTTCAACTGGTACGACATTTGGAAGACGTAGCGGACATGCGTACCCTAACTGCGCTTTGTGGCGGATGAAAGTTGCTCGATTAGGCAGGTCGAAGATGATGGCGGCTCTTGCGCGGTCCGGGAGTGGAGCAAGGTGATCCAACCGAATAGCCCGGCCATAGCTGCCGAGATCGGCGCTCGCCTCGACCGGCTTCCAGCCACGCGTTACATCTGGAAGCTTGTGCTGCTGCTTTCCCTGGGCGGATGCTTTGAAATCTACGACCTCTTTTTTACTGCCTATATTGGTCCAGGCCTCGTGCGAAGCGGACTTTTCTCCAGTGCCTCGGCATCGTTCTTCGGGTTCAACGGCCTCGCTAGTTTTGTCGCCGGCACCTTCGCGGGGCTCTTCATCGGTACCATGCTCTTTGGGTTCGCAGCGGATTGGTTCGGGCGGCGCATGGTCTTCACCTACTCCTTGCTTTGGTACACCGCTGCCACCGTCATCATGGCGTTCCGACACACCGCCATTGGCATCGTCGCTTGGCGCTTGATCGCCGGTGTCGGGATCGGCGTTGAGTTGGTGACGATCGATACCTACATCACCGAACTCGTGCCCAAGCATCTTCGGGGCCGTGCCTTCGCGGTAAACCAGGTCATACAGTTCAGCGTCATTCCCGTGGTCGCCCTGCTGGCCTGGGTGTTGGTACCGCGCAAACCGTTCGGCATAGAAGGCTGGCGCTGGGTCGTATTGATCGGCGCGATGGGTGCGATCTTCGTATGGTACATCCGCCGCGCCGTTCCGGAGAGTCCCCGCTGGCTGATCTCGCACGGTCAACCAGAAGATGCCGAACGCATCACCGCCGCCATGGAAGCACGCGTGTCGCGCGAGTTAGGCGCTCCTCTCCCCGCTGCCAATCCTCATCCCGTTGCGGAAATCCATGCGCATTTCTTGGATATCTTCAAGCCGCCATACTTAAGCCGCACCTCGATGCTGATGGTTTTTAACTTCTTCCAGACGGTGGGATACTACGGTTTTGCTTCGTGGGTACCCACTCTTTTGATTGCTGCCGGTGTGACCACCACCAGCAGCTTGCAGTACTCCTTCATCATTGCCATCGCCGCCCCAGTTGGTCCACTGCTCGCCGCGAGAATCGCCGACAAGCTTGAGCGCAAGTGGCAGATTGTTGCTGCGGCCCTGTGCATCGGAATCTTTGGACTGTTATTCTCACGCCAGACCGATGCCGGCTTGCTGATTGCGTTCGGTGTGTTACTGACTTGTTCCAATAACTGGATGTCCATGGCCTTCCACACCTATCAGCCGGAGCTCTTCCCAACGCGGGTGCGCGCTCAGGCCGTCGGCTTTGTGTACTCCTGGAGCCGATTGAGCGCGATATTCACAAGTTTTCTGATTGGCTTTTTCCTGCGCGACTTCGGGGTGGCTGGAGTCTTCGCCTTTATCGCTGCCTCGATGCTGGTTGTGGCGCTGTCAATCGGGATATTTGGACCTCGGACTCGCGGGTTGGCGCTCGAGGATATTTCCCACTGAAATGGGGCGTGAACTGCCAACAAAATGTTTACTTCCATCAGCCAATGGCTCTCTGCGGTGAAGGAAGACCACGACCTGGAGAACCCGACCCTCGACAAGATGAGGAGGGTCATGTCGCTGGTTTACAAGCACGGACAGCGCTACGGACTCATTCCGCGCCGGGAAGGTGCAACCCGCTGCGCTTTGTCCGCTGCAAGACTATCAGCAACTACGAAGCGGTGATTCTGAGTCCGGAGCAGGCCTTCGCAGTTTTGGTTGATCTGCCGGAACCGGAAAGAACCCTGACGCTGCTCGCTGCCAGTGCGGGCCTACGCATCTCCGAGTGCTTGGGCTTGCAATGGCTGGATGTGAACTTCGACGGATCGCTCATCCATGTGCGGCGTACGTGGACCTGGGGAAAGGTCGGACAACCTAAGAGCAAGGCGTCGCAAGCTCCGGTTCCGATGCATCTTCTGTTGGCAGAATTCATGCGGGCGTGGCAAATCCGCACGCCTTACCCACAACCTGAAGACTGGGTATTCCCCAGCTTCAGACTAGACGGTAGACAGCCGCGGGCCGCAAACATGCTGGTAGAAGACCATCTCCGGCCAGCAGCGGTCAAAGCGGGAGTGATCGCCGCAGGCGATCCATGCCGGTTCGCTTTCCATAATCTCCGGCATTCGCTGGCATCGTTTCTGGTTCGCTCGAAGACCGATCCAAAGACGGTGCAGGCGTTCTTGCGGCATTCGGACGTGAAGACGACGCTGCAGCTCTATGCACACAGCGTCAGCGCGGATCGGATGACGGCCCAAGGGGAAGCTCTGCAGGCCATTCTTGGCAGTAAGCCCGCTGAGAACGGACTGAGTGCGGACTGAAGCGATTTTGCTGATTCGATCTAACTGCTTTGAAATGTGGTGGCCAGGGACGGAGTTGAACCGCCGACGCCAGCCTTTTCAGGGCTGCGCTCTACCACCTGAGCTACCTGGCCACTTCCTTCGCGCCACTCTGTCCGCACATGTCCATTCTAATAACGACTGACGGCCGAGTTGGCCGTGCACTGGGCGCTCTCACTGGGCGGGATGCCGCGAAGCAAAACAGCCGATGCGCTGGGACCGTGCGGAACTTTCGAATTATAACAAGGCGTACCGTTCCCTCAAAATGGTTGCAGACGATTTTCGCCGCGCTTTTTCTTGCTCACGTTCTTTCCCACCTCACATTCTTACGACGGGAGACGGCCGCTCGGCACGCCATTCATGATCGTCAGCGCGCAGCGATTTGTGCCAAACCAATACGGGATCTCGCGATAGTCACTCGCCTCAAACACGGCAAGGTCGGCGTCTTTGCCCGGTTCAATGCTGCCTTTGCGGTCCGCGACTCGAAGCGCCCAAGCTCCGTTAATCGTCGCCGCGGTAATTGCCTCCGCCGGTGACATCTTCATATGCGTGCAGGCCAGCGACATCGCCATCGGCATGCTGAGCATTGGAGAAGAGCCTGGGTTGTAGTCCGTGGCGAGCGCGACTGCCGCACCGGATTCAATGAACCGGCGCGCGTCGGGATACTTCGACAGGCCGAGAAAGTAATTTGCTCCGGGAACGAAAGTTGCGACCGTGTCACTCCGGGCGAGGGCGGGCAGGTCGGCATCATTCACGTGGTCCATGTGGTCGAGAGATGCAGGCTGGTAACGAAGGAGCGATCCGAGTCGCGTTTCGCTTAGCTGTCCCATGTGTGCGCGGACGGCGAGACCGTATTTTCCCGCAGACGAGAAAATCTGCGCGGCTTCCGCGGCGCTGAAGGCTCCACGATCGCAGAACACGTCCACGAACTGAGCTAGTTTGCGCTTTGCTACTGCTGGAATCATTCCGTTGCAGACCAGGTCAACATATTCCCGGGAACGTCCGCGATACTCGGGCGGGACCGCGTGCGCGCCCAGAAAAGTTGAAACCACGGTTCCAGGCCACTCACGCGCGGCCGCGCGAATGGCTTCGAGCGACTTAAGTTCAGATTCGAGGTTGAGACCGTAGCCGGATTTGGCCTCGACGGTCGTGGTTCCGTGACCGGCTACATCCGCTAGCACTGCGGAGACTTTCTTCGTCAGCGCGGTTTTGCTGGCCTTCCGCACGCCGTCGATGCTGGAGCGAATTCCTCCGCCAGCTTCAACGATCTCTTCGTAGTTGGCGCCGGAAATCCGCTTCTCAAAATCCACGAGCCTCGGATGAGTGAACACCGGATGCGTGTGGGAATCGACGAAGCCCGGAAGCACCACGCGTCCGCCACAATCAATCTCGGTAACCTTCTTCCGATTCTTCTTGAGCCACGGATCGCGAAGAGCGTCTTTGGTGGTGCCTACCGAGACGATCTTTCCGGCTAGGCAGAGTACGGCAGCGTCTTGAATCATGCCGAGTTCGGAAAGGGAAGTGCCGCGTCGCGGGCCGTCTGCCGCTGAGCGCAGCGTTAGAAGCTGAGCGATGTTTAGCAACAGCAAAGGCTTGGGCTTCACCCAATTACCATACTGCATTCACCATACATAAAAGTTAATTTCGAGTAAGAAATCCGCAGTCGTGGAGGCTGCCGAGCTCAGCTCGGCTTGGACCCTTCGACTCCGCTCAGGGCAAGCTTACGAGGGCGCCCGTCCCCACACGAACCAACGACTAGTTATTTCCCATCGGCACGTTTACGCCCGTGTTCTTCGCAAACTCCTTTGCCTCGTCGTATCCTGCGTCCACGTGGCGAATCACACCCATTCCTGGATCGGTCGTCAGCACGCGCTCGATGCGCGCGGCCATCGCGTCGGTGCCGTCGGCGACCGTGACCTGCCCGGCATGCAGCGAGTAGCCAATCCCAACGCCTCCGCCGTTGTGGATCGAAACCCACGATGCGCCCGCCGCCGTATTCACCAGCGCATTCAGTAGCGGCCAGTCGGCCACCGCGTCCGAGCCATCCTTCATGCTCTCGGTTTCGCGGAACGGAGAAGCTACCGAGCCGCAATCCAGGTGATCGCGTCCAATTACGATGGGAGCTTTGATCGTACCTTTTTTCACCAGATCGTTAATCGCGAGGCCGAACTGCGCGCGTTCACCGTATCCCAGCCAGCAGATGCGTGCTGGCAATCCCTGAAACTTGATGCGCTTGCGGGCAAGTTCAATCCAGCGGCGCAGGCTGCGATTCTCAGGAAAAAGTTCGAGCACAAGATCGTCGGTAATGCCGATGTCTGAAGCCTCGCCCGAAAGTGCCGCCCACCGGAACGGTCCGCGGCCTTCGCAAAACAGCGGACGTATATACTCCGGCACGAATCCCGGAAAATCGTAAGCATTCTTCACGCCGCGCTGAAACGCGAACGTGCGAATATTGTTGCCGTAGTCGAATGTGATCGAGCCCATTTTCTGCAGTCGCAGCATGCCTTCAACGTGCTTCGCCATGGCGTCGAGCGACCGCTCCTGATAAGTCTGCGGATCGCGCTTGCGCAATTCGAGCGCCGCTTTAAGCGTCATACCGTTCGGTACATATCCGTTCAGCGGATCGTGCGCGGATGTCTGATCGGTGAGAATGTCCGGCACCACGCCGCGTTCGGCGAGTTCCGGAATGATGTCCGCGCAATTGCCGACCAACCCGACCGAAACATTTTCTTTTTTGCGGACGGCATTTTTCAGAATGCGCAGCGCCTCGTCGAGAGTGGTCACAAGAAAATCGCAGTAGCCGGTCTTGAGGCGCTTTTTGATGCGCTCGGGATCGACATCAATCCCCAGAAACGCCGCGCCCGTCATGGTCGCAGCCAGCGGCTGCGCGCCTCCCATTCCACCCATGCCGCCGGAGACGATCAGCTTTCCGCTCAAGTCGTTTCCGCTCCGAGCGGTGCCAAAATGTTTGTCACCCGCCGCGTTGAAGGTTTCGTACGTCCCTTGCACGATCCCCTGCGAGCCGATGTAAATCCACGAGCCGGCCGTCATCTGGCCGTACATCATTAGTCCGGCGCGCTCGAGTTCGTTGAACTTTTCCCAGTTGGAAAAATGCCCGACGAGATTCGAGTTCGCGATGAGCACGCGCGGCGCGTACTCGTGCGTCTTGAACACGCCGACCGGCTTGCCCGACTGCACCAGCAGCGTCTCGTCGTTCTCCAATGCTTTTAACGACCGGACGATGGCGTGGTAGCAATCCCAATTGCGCGCCGCCTTGCCCGTTCCGCCGTAGACGACAAGATCCTGAGGGCGCTCGGCTACGTCCTCGTCGAGATTGTTCATGAGCATGCGCATCGCGGCTTCCTGCTGCCATCCTTTGCAGGAAAGCATGGTGCCGCGCGGGGCGCTGATGCGGGTGTAGGTGGGTGTTTGAGTTTCGGTGTCAACCGGCATGGGGATATGGTAGTTCGCGGGGACGCAAATCATCAATGACGGGTGGTTCTCTTTTCAAGTTCTCAATTCATAGTTCTCTAAATGTCGCCGCTCGCTAGTCGGAAGATGTTGTCGCGATGGTGATAAAAGTTCGCGTTTTGTAGTGTCTACTAGTTGGTGATGCCCCCAATTTCGCGTAAGCTATGCTTAGTTTTTGGAATCTGCTTCGGGCGGTCGCGGCCATACCGGACTGGTCAGCTCGATCCGCCAAATAGGGCCGCCATAATAGAGCGGGCCCTCCGATTTGACGAAGGCGGGAGCTGTGCCGCCGAGGATCCAAACATGGACTTCCGGGGGCTGCTTTCCGAGGAGAGGCGCTATCACCCCGGCGGCGCCTCCGATCTCCACCTTCACGAGGTAATGCGTGGCTTTGCGACTCGACCCACCGACTGAGAATGGCTCCTCGCCCTGGGGAGTGATTGCCAGCTTCACCAGCCTTGGCTTTGGGCTCGCTGCTACCATCGAAACCTTGGTCTCCGGAACATCGGATCGAATATTCTTCAGCAGCGTAAGAACCAAGCCGTTGGACACATCCGGCGGCAAGCGGAGATGTTCGGTCATCACTTTTTCTTTGCCATCGTCGTCGGTGGTGTGGACTGTGACCTGGCCGGTCAACGCGTCGATCATGACTTCCATCGGATGCTGGAAGGCGGGGCCTTTCTGAATGAGATGGTCGTTCAATAGCCGGAAATTGCTACGTTGAGCGAAGACGGCAGTTTCGTCGTTAACCGAACCGTCCTTGAAATGGAATACCAGTCGACTAGTCACCCGATCGCCATGTGCGACCTGAATGAGGTCACCGTCGGCTAGAAGCTCTCCCGCCTGCGTGCGCAGTGTCAGAAAACCATGGACCAATCCCTCGGTGTGGCGAACGGCGATCGGGGCGGCCAAAATCGGTTCCTGCTGGAGCAGTATAGAGCAGGCTAGCAAGATAGCGAGCGAGACGCGCGTCCGTCCGCTCAGTGAATGCGCTTGCCGGAAGTTCATCGGAAGAGTGAGATGCTTCTTTTTTCTGGTTGGATGTGACGAAAAATTTCGACCGCAATTCTGCGCTGTCGCGCTAGAACCAGAACGACCAGATGGCGTCCACGCTGGCGTGGGTGATGGCCGAGGCTGGCACTCGCCCTTGTTCGCGCCAGGCCCGGCCGTAGAAAATCCCAGCGACGCTTGCCAGTACAACATAGCGCCAGTTGAAGTGCGCGGAACGTTTATTGAAATGAGAGAGCCCGAACAAAACGGCGGTGAGCACCAGCGCTGCGCGGCGTCCCACGCGGCGTTCCAGCAGATTTTGTACCCAGGCGCGAAAGAAGAGTTCCTCGGGAACGGCGACGAAAATGAAGATATAGATCCACGTCGGAATCATCGTTGATACCATCGAAAGTCGCAGCGGGTTGCCATGCGGATGGAGAAAGCCCAGCGCCAGCCCTCCTGCGATAACCAAGGGCGAAAAGTAAGCCAGTTCGCGCACCCCGGTTTTCCAGTCGCTCCAGCGGAAATGAAAGTCAAAGCCGGTGCCGTTGAGTTGCCGGATCACGACGAATCCATAGAGCGCGGCATCGACGAGGAGCAGCTTTCCCAGGCTCGTAAGACCATTCGGCCACGCCCGCTCGAACCAGCGCAAGTCCACGGCCAGACCAACTGTCAGGAGAACGATTGCGTCTCGCCAATTGCCGCGTTGTTGGGGTCGGCGATTGCGGCCCGTCCCAGCAGCCACGCGATCGCCACGGGCAGCGCCGCGTAGAGCGCGCACCATTTCCAGGAAAACATCTGGTAGGACAAGGAAATCAGAACGTAAGGCAACGCGCAGAGTACGGGCAAGGCCGTTCGTATGCCTGAGGGCCAGCGAGAGAATGCTCGGCCAACGCGTTCGCCGGCTAATCCGAATAGGACTGCGGGTGCGAGCTCCAGCACAAGCACCGCAATGGCTGCAGGCGATGCGTTTTGCATGGGGATAGTTTAATTCGGTCGGCTGCACCCAAAATCAGGGGCAACTTCAATCAAGTGCAACATCGACTTTTCTGGCAGCCTCTGAAGCCGCGCCCTTCCCGTTCCTCCGTTAGGCAGCTTTTTCTTCCTTGCACAAGTGCTGGTAGTACTCCCGTCCGCGCTGGAATCCCCGGGTAAAGGGGTCCGCCACCTCGACGCCGGGGTATTGGCGCTCGAGTTCTTCGAGGTCACTCGCCATCTCTGCCGACACTTGATCAAATTCCTCGCAACGGGTGCGGGCGTGAAGGGCGGCTTCGAAGCCAAGGCGGTAAAACTTCTCATCGTCATCAAAATTGCGGCCCGAATTCAAATAATGTTCCCGTTCGGCGCTCCGCAAACCAATCCACCACTCCTTCCTGGCGGCATCGATTTCTTCGGCGCCTTCGGACTTCAGCAGTTCGCGAATAGGTCGAGCCGCAGCCGCATCTTCGGCGAGAGCAATGACCACACTGCGACCCTTGCGGAGGGCGTCTTCATAGACAAATATTTCGTCCTCGGGCAGTCCTTCAGTCATGAAATTCTCGATTGAGCCGCCGGCTACCGCTCCCAGGCTTGCGCCCGCCGCGCCGAGGATCGCGGCACCAAGCAATCCAATGGCAGCGACCGGCCCTACCCCAGGGACGACCGCGGCCAGACCTCCAGCTAGTCCGGCAGCGCCGCCCACTACAGCCCCGATTCCTGCTCCCATACCGGGCTGTTCCGTCGAATCCATCGGGACCGATTCCAGTTTTTCCCGGCCTTTCCCTCCCGGACTCAGCAAGGTGACTTTGTCTGCCTGAAGGCCGCCTGCCTGCAATTTTCTGACGGCTTGTTCCGCCTTAGTTTGCGACACGAAGACTCCGGTTACGGCCTGCATCTTCCACCTACCTTTGGGCCAGCGAATTGGGGCGCTGAATTAGACGGACATTCCTTTTTCTATCATCGTCAGTCTTTGAAAGGAAAGCCATACATGGATCACCGGATACGGCAAGATCGATTGCCGGAGACTTATTTCTGATTTTTCTGATTGAATGGTCCGGTTTGTCCGCGCAAACATCCAACTACGCGTTATCGGAAAAATCCTATGATCCGAAAATTGACATCAGGACAGTATCGCTTGTACTCACGAAAAAAGGATCCCAAGACTGGCAAGCGCCGCAACCTTGGAACCTTCGCAACGCGCAAAGCAGCCGAATCTCACGAGCGGGCGGTGCAGTATTTCAAGCGCCACGGGTGAGATTCGTTCCCTGCGCTGACTACGCAGATGGCTCGGGATTGTGCCCGCCGCGCGGTCTGCTGCGACTCGATTTCTACTCGACCGGCCTCATCCGTTGCATAATGGCGGAAAGCAGGTGGCGCTCGATAGGAGCGAAGGCCACTGTCCCCGGGCTTCGTCTCGGCTGGAACGCCTATGCGTACTCTTTAAGATAAGGGCTACGAAGGGTGACTCGATGACAAAGCGATTCTGGAGCTGCGCCCTGGTGACGCTCCTCAGTGCTGGCGTAAGCGCTGGCTTTTCCACTGCAGCTCTACTCGGCCCAGGCAGGTACGACAGCTTCGCCCGCTACGCGGCTTCGCGAAGCGTCGCCTTGTTGGGGACGGTCCTGATCGCGATCGGCATTCGTTCCCGGGTGGCAATCGCGTTTCTGGGACTTGCCATGACAGTAGTGCAAGCGTTTGACGGCGTCATCGGTGCGCTTGCCCACGATCCTTCGAAGACTTACGGACCGTTTGCCTTTGCCGTCATCAACGCAGTCACGGTGGGCTGGCTGCTGCGAGAGCAGGAGAGTCATCCAAACGAGCCCGTGAAAAGCTAGCTGGAGGCGGGTGGTTGTCTGTCTGTGGCAAGTATTGTCCCACGGCTTATTTATCTCTGCGCTGTTGCTCCTCCTCTCGCAGGCGATACACGTAGCACGATTCGTGTACCGGCTTGCCGTCACTGTCCGTTTTGGCCTCTTCGAGATTGACGGGCAGAAGACACTCGACGCAGTAGATTAAATCGGGAAGGGTTCTGTCTGACACGAGTCACCTACCGTACAGATACGTGTGTGACAGCGAACGTCGCAATTTTATATCAACCACGTTGGGGAGTCGCGTATTCCGCGCGGCAGTGAATGGACAAAGGCCCTACGGGACGAATCCTGTAGGGCCGGGCGGCGTTTGGGGAAGGCTGTTTCTGGCGGCCAGACTAGCACGTCGATTTTTTCCCCGTCTGTCCGCTTGCGTACAAAGGTTCCTTAGCGGCCAATACAGAAATTCCTGTATTTCGCGATT
>Ga0137376_10002409_pt1 | contig 11140 bp, 8 predicted proteins | sample SagtaG_23_FD_104814 | JGI IMG/M metagenome (GOLD analysis project Ga0137376, IMG submission 104814) | Vadose zone soil microbial communities from Sagehorn Ranch, Mendocino, California, USA - Sage2_L_20_16 metaG | ecosystem: Environmental > Terrestrial > Soil > Vadose zone | place: USA... | reverse complement strand
CGAACAGGCGCGGAAACCGGCCGTATTCCGAATCCCAGTCCTGTTGGCCGCGCTCCTCGATCAACCGGTAGGTTTCCTGCGATGCGATGATGCCTTGCGCCTTGTAGGCCGACGCACCGAGCACCCGCACCGCATGATAATGCGACAGCACCACATATTTGATCGGCTTGTCGGTGACGGTGCGTACCCGCTCGATCACTTTATTCGCCATCGCCGGCGTCGCCTGGGCGTCGAACACCAGGCAGCCGTCGTCGCCGACGATCACCGCGGAATTGGGATCGCCCTCGGCGGTGAAGGCATAGAGATCGGTGCCGATCTCGGAGAAGGTGACCTTTTTCTCCGCCATGTCGGAGGTGGATGCGAAACCCTTGGCCATCAATTCAATTCCTTCCACGCTTATTATTGCTGCTGCTGTTGCTGGTCGGCAGCCAGCATCCGCCGCTGCGCCAACGCGATCGCCTCGCGCAGCACCTCGAGATCGCCGATATGGTTGGCGAGAATCAGGACCAGCGCGGCATCGAGATCGGCGCTCTGCGCATCGCTGACGCCGCGATGTGCTTCGACGATCAGCCGATAGGCGGCGTCGGGATCGGAGAAGTTCGATCGCGTTGAAAGTGCCATGATCGTTTCCTACGCCCGCCCGCTGGCGCGCACCATCGCCTGCTCGATCGCAGGCAGCGTCGGATGCCTGAAGCGCGCGGCGACATAGCCGTCCGGGCGCAACAGATATGCCGAGCCGGGAGTTGCGTCGTACCGCCGCGTGAACAATCCGGCAGTATCGTTTAGCGGCGCATCGGCGCCGATGCGAATACGGCCGATGCCACCGGGCGCATCGCATGCCGCGCCGTTGCTGCTTTCCAGCAGCACGAATCCGCCGCCGGCCGACTTGAACGATTCGGTCAAATAGATCGGCTCGCCGTTGGCGCGCGCCAGCGGAGCGTCCACCATGTGCGCCCCCGGTTGCGGACCTGCGGCCCAGGAATCGACATCGGTCGTCGATAGCGGCGTGTCATAAACCGAGGGCACCGAAAGCCGGCCGCTGTTCACCATCCGCTTGGCGAACTCGGTTTCGCCGGCGAGGCGAAGAACCGCGGAGCGCAATCGACGCTCCTGCCTGGAATGCGGCGCGATGAAATCCGTCGAGCGCGTCGACGCGCGGATGTTTTCATCCGCGGCCGCACCGCGTTCAATCTCATAGCTGGCAAGCAAGGCGCCGGGCGCATCACCGCGCAGCACCATGGCCAGTTTCCACGCAAGATTTTCGCCATCCTCGAGACCCGAATTGGCACCGCGCGCGCCGAACGGCGACACCTGATGGGCGGAATCGCCGGCGAAGATCAAGCGCTCGTGGATAAATCGCTGCATACGCCGGCACTGGAACTTGTAGACCGAGACCCAGCCGATATCGAAATTCGGATGCCCCAGCATGCGTTCGACCCGCGGGCGCACATTTTCAGGCAGCCTCTCGACAACCGGATCGGCATCCGGGCCGAGCTGCAGGTCGATGCGCCATTCACCGTCCGGCTGCCGGTGCAACAGTGCAGACTGGCCGGCGTGGAATAGCGGATCGAACCAGAACCGCCTTTCGGCGGGAAATTCCTCGGTCACCTTGACGTCCGCGATCAGGAATTGATCCTCGAATACTTCGCCGGCGAAATCGGCTCCCACCATGGCGCGCAGCGCCGATCGTGCACCGTCGCAGGCGATAACATAACCCGCGCGCAGCCGGTACAGCCCGTCCGGCGTCTCGATTGTCAACACGACATGATCGTTATGCTGCTCGATACCGACCGCCTTGTTGCGCCAGCGCAAATCGACGCTGGACAATTGCTGCACGCGATCCACAAGGTAGGCTTCGGCGTAAAATTGCTGCAGGTTGATGAACGCCGGCATCTTGTGGCCGTCTTCCGGCTGAAGGTCGAATTGATAGACCATCATGTCGCCGAGGAAGACCTTGCCGGTCTTCCAGACCACCCCCTTCTCGACCATGCGCGTGCCGACGCCGAGACGATCCCAGACTTCCAGCGAGCGTTTCGAGAAGCAGATCGCGCGCGAGCCATCGCCGATCTTGTCGTCGTCGTCGAGCAGCACCACGCGCTGGCCGCGCTGCGCCAGATCGATCGCAAGCGACAGCCCGACCGGCCCGGCGCCGACCACGACAACGGGGTATTCGGCCGCGTTCGCTCCCGAGCGGTCCTGATCGGGATGGCGGCGATAGCCGAACTGAATTTTGGACTGCGCCACGCACTCAAACCTTGCTCTGGCCAAGGGACCTCGTCCCCGCTAAGATAGTCGCATCTGCAACTATCTAAACGCCTCTGACGTTGCGGCGTCAACTCAAATTGGAGCGATTTTTGCCAAAAGCGTTTTCAGGCCAGGAAGCCACCGGTTGGCGTGCTGACAACGCCTCCAACAAAGGTTCCAGGCTCGACCTGTTCAGGTTCGTGCCGTTCCGGCTGAACCGGCTGGCGGCCGAGGTTTCGGACGTGCTGTCGGGCGAGTATCAGCAGCGTTACGGGCTCGACATTCCGGAGTGGCGCGTGCTGGCGACGCTCGGCTTCCGCGACGATGCGTGCAGCGCGCAATACATTGCGCATTGTACCCGAACCCACAAATCCACCATCAGCCGCGCGGTCACGGCGCTGATGACGCGGCAACTGGTGGAACGCGTCGAGAATGAAGACGACCGCCGCGAGTTCCGGCTGCGCATGACGCGAAAGGGCAAGGCACTGTACGAGGAGCTGATCCCGCGGCTGAAGCGCAAGGAGCAGCAGATCCTGTCCTGTCTCTCCGCGCAGGAACGCAGGGATTTTGCGGTTGTGCTCGGCAAGATCGAGAGAAGCCTCGGTCTCGTGCAGACCAGCAGGGAAGCGGACAAGACCGGCGCGTATTGAGGGCTGCTCCCTCAACGTGAGCGCCGCCCCTTCCGTCATTGCGAGCTCCGTACCGACCTTTGGGTCGACCCTGATGGATGAAAGTGTGGTGGATCAAGGCGATAGGGACTCTGGGAGGTTTTCCACTTTCTTCCTAGGAGCAACGCGACGAAGCAATCCATTCACCACCCGATTCGAAATCTGGATTGCTTCGCTGAGCCTGTCATCGGGCGCGCGTTCGCGCGACCCGTTGGCTCGCAATGACGGAATTTGGCGCCGCCCGGCCATCCGCTATTTCGCGAACGAGCGCGAGGGTTGCAGGTGCAACGCGTAGGCGTCGACCTCGTCGCTGGCGCGCGGATAGATTTCGGCCACGATCGGATCGTGCCCGGGAATCACGCGGTCGGCATGGCCGGCCAGACGCGCCACAATGTTCCAGCCCTCGAACATGTCGCCAAGATTATAGAGGATCGGAAACGGGCTCTTGCGATGCATGTTGGCGTAATAGTGCGAAGCGTCCGATGCCAGCACCACCGGGCCGCGCGCGGTCTCAACCCGCACCACCTGCAGGCCGTCGGAATGACCGCCGACGCGATGCAGCGTCACGCCGGGCGCCACCTCGCCGTCGCCGGCGTGAAAGGTCACGCGCTCGCTGAAGACGTGACGGACCATCAGCGTGACATGCTCCACCGAAAAAGGATGACGCAGCACGCCGTGGCACATGCAGCGCCCGGTGGCGTAGCTCATTTCGCGGTCCTGCAGATGAAATCGCGCGTTGGGAAACAGGTCGAGGTTGCCGGCGTGGTCGTAATGCAGATGGGTGACCACGACATCCCTGATGACTTCGGCGCGGACGCCGAAGCGCGCCAGCGCCTCGACCGGATTGAGCGTGAGCTTGCGGCTTCGTAAGCTTGCCTCCGCCGCGTTGAAACCGGTATCGACCAGAATATCGCGGCCTTCCCCTCTGATCAGCCACACAAAGTAGTCGAGATCTTGCGCGGAGGTCTCATGCGGATCGGGCAGCAGGTGATTCATGTGGGGCGTTCGCGGCGACATCGTCGCATAGCGGATGCCGTAGATTTCGTAGGCGTTTCCCATTGGTACACTTCTTATCAAGGTGCGCGATCAGCCGCGCAGCAAGCCACCGTCACGTCAAAAGGTCAAACGTGCCTTGCCGTCCGCTCTGGGCAACCCTCCTTTTTGCCACGAGAGAGCCGTCATAGGCTTGACCGCCGGGGGAACCCCTTCGCCTCGCGTGTCAGTTTTATTGCGGTGAATTGTCGCGATTACCGGCGGCATTGCAAACAGTTGACAGGGCTTGCCGACCCGGTTTGATAATGCGGTTTTCGTAGAGTAAGGTCGCCGCGGCGCAAGCTGAAATCGGCGCCTTGTTGGTTGGACCGCCGTGGAATGATAATTCGCCTCGCACTGCTTGTGATCTTTGTGCTGTCGGTCACCCCGATCGTCCCGTCCGCCGCTGCGGGCGCCGATCGATTTGCGCTTGTGATCGGCAACGCGAAGTATCCCGACGCCGACGCGCCGCTGAAAGAGCCGATCAACGACGCCCGTGACATCGCCGAAGAACTCAAGCGCGACGGCTTCAACGTCGAGCTCGGAGAAAACCTGACCGGTGACGCGATGCACCGCGCCTTCGAGCGCCTCTACGGACGCATCAAGCCCGGCTCCGTCGCGCTGATTTTCTTTAGCGGATTTGGCGTCCAGTCAAGCCGTCAAAGTTACATGATCCCGATCGACGCACAGATCTGGACCGAAGCCGATGTTCGCCGCGATGGCATAAGCCTGGAGACGGTACTGGGCGAAATCAACAGCCGCGGCGCAGGCGTCAAGATCGCCCTGATTGACGCCTCCAGGCGCAACCCGTTCGAGCGCCGCTTCCGCAGTTTTTCCGCAGGCCTGGCGCCAGTAATTGCGCCGAATGGAACGCTGGTGATGTATTCGGCGGCGCTGTCTTCCGTCATCTCCGACAATGGCCGCGATCACAGCCTGTTCGTACAGGAGCTGCTCAAGGAAATCCGCGTTCCCGACCTGATGGCCGAAGAGACCCTCAATCGGACGCGGGTCGGCGTCACCCGCGCATCCCGCAGCGAGCAGGTGCCGTGGATTTCGTCCTCCCTGGCCGAGGATTTTTCGTTTATTCCAGGCGCGGGTGGATCGCGGCCTTCCGCTCCCGGCCCGGTGGCGACGCTTCCCCCACCCTCCGAACCGCCGCCGCCGCGCGGTGATCCGTTGCCGCCGCCGCCAAAGCCGGTCGAAGTCTCGATTCCTCCTCCCGACACGCCGGCCGAGAAGCCGGCGGACAAGAATGACGGATCGACGGCGGTGGCTCTTGCCGATGACCCCCTCATCAAGAACCTGACCGCCAAGCTCACGGACAATCCCGACGACGCCAGCGCGCTCTATCGGCGCGGACAGGTCTATGCCAGCAAGGGAGCGTATAACCTTGCCATCAAGGACTTCGATAGCTCGATCAGGCTGAACCCCAAGGACGTGGAAGCCTTCAACAATCGCTGCTGGGCGCGCACCGTGATTGGCGACCTGAAAGCGGCATTGAAGGATTGCAACGAGGCGCTTCGGCTGCGGCCGAACTTCGTCGATGCGCTCGACAGCCGCGGGCTCGTCAACCTGAAGAGCGGGCAAACCAAAAATGCGATTGCGGATTTCGACGCCGCGCTGAAGATCAATCCGAGATTGACGTCATCGCTCTATGGCCGTGGCCTCGCCAAGCAGCGCAGCGGGGCAGTCTCGGAGGGTGAGCTGGATATCACCAATGCCAAGGCCATGGACCCGAATATTGCCAAGGAATTCGCCAGTTACGGGGTAAATTGACAATAATTTGAGGGGCGCCGGCACTTGCTCGAACCCCGGGACGGGCGCCGGATACCAACGGGAAGTGGCTGAAACGACGATTTACCAGCCCGCGGCCGTTTCGTCCGAAAGCTTATTGCAAATGATTGGAACCGCGCGGGCAGCGCAGGAGGGACTGGCGATGTCGAAAATGTCTGGAAGGAGAAGCCTCACCGCGATCCTTTCGCTGCTCGCGCTTGGCGCCGGGCTTTGCTTTGGCCTGGGCAAAGCGGTTGCCGCCGATGACGTCACCGAGGATCAGATCGTCCGGGCGCTGGCGCCGAAGAAACCCCTGACCAGAGGCCTGTCGTCCGGTCCCCAGGCCGACCCGGCGAAGATTGCCGCGGAAGGCCGTTTTGTTCAGACTATCCGTGGCCGCGCCACGCGCTCGCTCTCGAGCAGCGAGCGCGAAGAGATCGCCACCATCGCCAAGGACAAGCCGAATATCGATCTGGAAATCAACTTCGATTACAATTCGGCCGATATCAGCAAAAAATCGCTTCCCTCGGTTCAGGCGCTCGGGAAAGCGCTTACCAACGCCGATCTGAAGGGCTCGACCTTCGTTGTCGCGGGTCATACCGACGCTGTCGGTAGCGACGCCTATAACCAGGATCTCTCGGAGCGGCGCGCGGACTCGGTCAAGCGCTATCTGGTCGAAAAGTACAGCATTCCCGGCGCTGACCTTGTGACCGTCGGATACGGCGAGACCAAGCTCAAGGACCCGAAGAATCCGACCTCGGAAGTGAACCGCCGCGTGCAAGTCGTTAACATGGCGAACAAGACCACCGCCTCCAAGTGAAGTGGTCACGCTCCCCGTTTAGCTCGTCATGCCCGGCCTTGTGCCGGGCATGACGTCTTGGCGCGGCAAAGCAAGAACGACATGGATGGGCGGGACCAGGCCGGGCCATGACGAAAAAGCGACATGATGAACGGAATGGTTTGAGGGTGCCGTTTCGATCTAATATCATCCTGCTAGCTACTCCTCCCCACGACTTTGGTTCTGGATTGATCCGGCGATGATGTTCTCCGAATACCTCAAGCCTGCGCTGGGAGTGGTGGTTGCGGCCGCGCTGGTGGGCGGATGGTATTGGTTCGAGCATCGCCCGCGGCCCGAGGAGAAGGACACGCCGAGCAACGCCCTTGTCATTGTGACGAAAGCCACCAATGCCTGCTTCTCCGATTTGGTTAGGGTCACCGGATTCATCGTGCCGCGGAGAGAAGCGGTGGTCGGGGTCGATCAGGAAGGATTCAAGGTCGCCGATGTTCTGGTCCGCGAAGGCGAAACGGTCACCGAAAATCAGGAACTGGCCCGGCTGACGCCGCCTCCGGCGCAACCCGGCGCCGGCGCAAAGCAATCCGCGCCGACCTCGTTGCGCGCGCCGGCTGCCGGCCTCGTCACCGAGGTCAAGACCATTGTCGGAGCGCCGGCCTCGCCACAGGCCGGGCCGATGTTTCGGATTTCCGTCAACAACGAAATCGAACTGGATGCCGAAGTGCCGGCGGTCCACATGCTGAAACTCAATCCAGGCGCGACGGCGCGGATAAGCCGGGACAATGCCCCTGATCTGGTGGGACGGGTCAGGCTGGTGTCGCCACAAATCGATCGCGCCACCCAGCTCGGCCATATCAGGATATCGCTGACCAACAACCCCTCGCTCAAGGTCGGCATGTTTGCCCGCGCCAACATCGACGCCAAGCGCAGTTGCGGCGTGGCCATTCCGCGCACCGCCATTGACCATCTGACCGTGCAAGTGGTCAAAGACAATACGGTTGAGACGCGAAGGGTTCGGGTCGGACTGGTGTCCGACACTTCCACGGAGATCCTTGAAGGCCTCGACGTTGGCGAAATCGTGGTGGCGGATGCTGGCTCCTCGCTGCATGACGGCGACCAGATCAAGACCATGTTCGCCGAGGAACTCGATCGAACGCGGGTACGCTGATGGCTATGAATATCTCGGCATGGTCGATCCGAAACCCGCTGCCTTCCGTGGTGTTCTCGATCATCCTTTTGGTGCTGGGCTGGGTCAGTTTCACAAAACTGGCGGTGACGCGGCTGCCCAGCGCCGATATCCCCGTGATCTCGGTCGCGGTATCGCAGTTCGGCGCCGCTCCGGCCGAGCTTGAATCGCAGGTTACAAAGACCATCGAAGACGGCGTCTCGGGCGTCGAGGGCGTACGGCACATTTCATCGTCGATCACCGACGGGCTATCGCTGACCACGATCCAGTTCGCGCTTGAGACCAACACCGACCGGGCGCTCAACGACGTCAAGGACGCCGTCACAAGGGTGCGCGCCAACCTGCCGCAAAACGTCAACGAGCCGCTGATCCAGCGCGTCGACGTGATCGGCCTGCCGATCGTCACCTATGCCGCGATCTCGCCGGGCAAGACGCCGGAGCAGCTGTCCTACTTCGTCGACGACGTCGTCAAACGCGCGTTGCAGGGCGTGCGCGGCGTCGCCCAGGTCGAGCGCATCGGCGGTGTCGAGCGCGAGATTCTCGTATCGCTCGATCCCGACCGGCTGCAGGCGGCGGGGCTGACCGCCGTCAACGTCAGCCAAAGCCTGCGCGGCACCAATGTCGACCTCGCCGGCGGCCGCGCCGAGATCGGCAAGAACGATCAGGCGATCCGGACGCTGGCCGGCGCCAAGACGCTGAACGATCTCGCCGGAACAATGATTCCGCTGTTCGGCGGAGGCGAGGTGCGGCTGGACGATCTCGGCACCGTCACCGACACCATCGCCGACCGCCGCACCTTCGCACGCTTTAACGGCGAACCGGTGGTGGCGCTCGGCATCAAGCGCTCCAAGGGCGCCAGCGACGTCGTGGTCGCAGCCGCGGTGCAGAAGCGCATCGACGCGCTCAAGGTCGCCTATCCCGATGTCGATTTGAAACTGATCGACACCTCGGTGGAGTTTACGAAAGGCAATTATGAGGCGGCGATCTCGACGCTGTTCGAAGGCGCCATTCTCGCCGTCATCATCGTGCTGTTGTTCTTGCGCGATCTCAGGGCGACCATCATCGCGGCGATCTCGTTGCCGCTGTCGATCTTCCCGGCGTTCTGGGCGATGGACCTCTTGGGATTTTCGCTCAACCTCGTCAGCTTCCTCGCCATCACGCTTTCGACCGGTATTCTGGTCGACGACGCCATCGTCGAGATCGAGAACATCGTGCGCCATATGCGGATGGGCAAGTCGCCTTACCGTGCCGCGCTGGAGGCCGCCGACGAAATCGGGCTGGCCGTCATCGCGATCTCGCTCACCATCATCGCGATCTTCGCGCCCGCAAGCTTCATGTCCGGCATTGCCGGTCAATTCTTCAAGCAATTCGGCATCACGGTTTCGGTGCAGGTGTTCTTCTCGCTGTTGGCGGCGCGCTTCGTCACGCCGGTGCTGGCGGCCTATTTCCTGAAAGATCATCCGCACGACGACCCGCCGCCGGGGCGCGTGTTGCAGAGTTACACAAGGCTGGTGACATGGTCGGTCCGGCATTACTTTATCACCGTTCTGATTGGTTTCGGAATCTTCGCCGCCTCGATCTGGAGCATCAAGCTGTTGCCGCAAGGCTTCCTGCCGGCGCAGGACACCGCGCGTTCGCTATTGGCGATGGAGCTGCCGCCGGGCTCCCAGCTTGCCTTCACCGAGAAGACCACCGAGGAAATCGTTTCGCGCCTGCGCAAACGGCCGGAGGTCAAGAGCGTGTTCGTCGACGGCGGGCGCGTCCCGCCGGGGACCTTCGAAGTGCGCCGCGCAGCGCTGATCATCAACTATACGCCGAAGACCGAACGCGACATTACCCAGCGCCAGCTTGAGCTCGCGATCTCGAACGAACTGGAAAACGTACCCGACATCAGATTCTGGTTCCTCGACGAGAACGGCCTGCGCGCGATCTCGCTGGTGGTCACCGGCGCCGACAGCAATATCGTCGCCAACGTCGCCAGCGAGTTGGCGACCCAGATGAAGCGAATTCCGCTGATCGCCAATGTGATCTCCGAGACCTCGCTCGACCGGCCCGAACTGCGCATCCAGCCGCGGGCGGATCTGGCGGCAAGGCTCGGGGTCTCCACCGAGAGCCTGTCTCAGACGATTCGCGTCGCCACCATCGGCGATGTCGGCCCTGCGCTCGCCAAATTCGACGCCGGCGACCGGCTGGTGCCGATCCGGGTCCAGCTCGAAGATGCTGCCCGCGGCGACCTGCCGTTGCTCGAGCAGTTGCGGGTGCCACTTGGTCAGCACGGCGAAAAGGGCGGCGTGCCGCTATCGGTGGTCGCCGACATCAAGCTCGACCAGGGTCCGACCAGCATCAACCGCTACGACCGCGAGCGTCAGGCCACCGTGGCGGCCGACCTCGTCGGCTCCGCGGCGCTCGGCGATGCCACCAGGAAAATATACGACTTGCCGGTGATGAAAAGCCTGCCGAAAGGCGTCAAGGTCAGCCCGTCCGGCGATGCCGAAAGCCTGAACGAACTGTCGGAGGGTTTTGCCACCGCGATCACCGCCGGCCTGATGATGGTTTATGCGGTGCTGGTGCTGTTGTTTGGAACCTTCCTGCAACCGATCACGATTCTTTTCTCGCTACCGCTCTCGATCGGCGGCGCGATCGTGGCGCTGCTCCTGACCGGCAAGCAGCTGACGACGCCGGTGTGGATTGGCATCCTGATGCTGATGGGCATCGTGACCAAGAACGCCATCATGCTGGTGGAATTCGCGGTCGAATCGATGCGCGAAGGCAAGCGGCGGGATGAGGCGATCATCGACGCCGGCATGAAGCGCGCGCGCCCGATCGTCATGACCACCATCGCCATGGTGGCCGGCATGATGCCATCCGCGCTGGCGTTCGGCGCCGGCGGTGAATTCCGCTCGCCGATGGCGCTTGCCGTGATCGGCGGCCTGTTGTTCTCAACCGTATTGTCGCTGGTGTTCGTGCCGGCGATGTTCATGCTGATGGACGATGTCGGTAACCTGTTCTGGCGTTTTGGACGGAAGCTGCTGGTCACGAGCGGCGAGAAGGAGCATCCGCCGGCTGAACACAAGGCCGATCACAAAGAGCCGCCGGCCATCGTGCATTCGCCGGCCGCGGAATAGCGCCAGGACGGCGTCACATTCACCGACGTCATCATCCGCGAAAGCGGATGATCCCATAATCAACGGAATCGGGGATCAATTTTCGGCGCTCATCGTCGGATCAGTCCGACGGCATCTCGTCGCGATAGACCTCCAGCAATACTGCGGCGTCTTCATTCGTGGCCGCCGCAATCTTTCGGTGCTCGGCTATTTCGCCGGAAATTGCCGAGACGAGTTGTTCGCGATCCAGAATTCCCTTCCGCAACAATTCGGCCACCAAAACCTTGGCGAGTGAGAACGCGGCGAAGCTTACAGCGTCTTCGTTGATGTGCATCTGATG
>Ga0137376_10002404_pt1 | contig 11146 bp, 14 predicted proteins | sample SagtaG_23_FD_104814 | JGI IMG/M metagenome (GOLD analysis project Ga0137376, IMG submission 104814) | Vadose zone soil microbial communities from Sagehorn Ranch, Mendocino, California, USA - Sage2_L_20_16 metaG | ecosystem: Environmental > Terrestrial > Soil > Vadose zone | place: USA... | reverse complement strand
TGTCTTATCCATAAAATGTCCAGGATGCTATTCCGTTCTCAGGACTTGAGCAAGATCAAGGCGTACTGTTATCGGTCTTGGACAAAGCTTCTGGATGACAAAGCTTCTGTTAAAGACTACATATATTCCAAAGAAGTGAGGCTAGGAACATATAGGTTTGTAATCCTCGCTCATCAAGTGCATGTGCCATTCATGGTTTTCATAGTGAGAGGGTTCCCCCTCCGCCTGGTGCACTGGTTGCTTCAAGAAAAATGTTATCTGATCCGAACAGTGAACCACAGTACGGAGAACGTGTCCCGTATGTCATAATCAAAGGGCCTCCGGGGTCTCGGGTAGTGGATCGGGCCATGGATCCGTTAGAGTTCATGGGGAATAGGTGCTAAATTATGTTCATGATAACGAGTCATACTGACATCCTTGAAGGCACCTGCGTTTAGATGCACCATTCTATATTACAAGAGTGCTCATTCCACCCTTGGAACGGATATTCAATCTTGTAGGCGCCGATGTGATGCAATGGTATAATGACATGCCGAAACCATCTCAACTGGATCCCACAACGTCCCCCAAACAATCCACCAGAGCTATTGTTAATTCTCCCAGTAAAAGAAACATCAACGATCATTTCCATAGTTGGCAATGTTTGGCGTGTAATGCTCCTGCGTTCGACGATGGTACGTCATGAAAGAGAGTATCTTTATCCCTACCTGAATTGGTTATAGAACTATGTGAGGACTGTCGTTCATCCCCGCAGGAAGTTGCCGCAAAATTGGGTTATCGGATGAAGGATAATACGAATCGTCTTGCAAACTCTCATCTCGTTTGCGCCTCCTGTGCAAGGACTGCGCCGGGCGAGCCTGTTGAATGTGATTCGCTTGACTGTCCCTGGTTCTTTGCAAGGAAGAAAGCAGACAGGCAGATAGAGGTCATGTCAATCATAGAGAGGACATATAGAGGCGTGGGCGAATCTCGGACACTGTAGGCCACACCCATCGTTCTGTAATACGATTTCCATTTTCATAACATTCATTTAAATAATCTATACTACACTTGGAAAGCCCCCGGAGGTGCTTGGGCTGCAGTATGGGTGGTTGGGGTAGGTGCTGGTCTAATGTTACTATTATTTTGCGGTCTCTCCTCGTCGACTGGCTGGTATCCCTCTCGCCCGTTGGAAGTAAATCCCCCTGGCATTGACCAAACTACAGTTGAATCAGTTAAAATCTTTGTGAACGACAGAGAGCATCATATACCCGTGGCGCCCGCCGAATCGAATCTTCCGAATCCAACAATGTGAGAGTGGCGCTCACGGACAATGTTGACGAATACGAATACGGTCGGTACCTGCTCAAGCTTCAACAAACATCATGATAGGAAAAACTGCGATACAACTGACCTTCATCAGTGTCAAGATGACAGTTAATAATCTAATGATACTGTTTTGTTCGTTGTTCAAAATCCAGGCGAAATCAAACAGTATTGATGCACCAAGGAGAGCGGTGAACTATGGAGCCTATAAACGAGGAGAGTTTTGCGAAGTTAAAGTGCACGCACTGTCTGCAAAGATTGAACGGCATCAGAGTTTTCCTGAACGTACGATCCAAATAGGAAGAGAGGCAAGTTATAGGATGGCGAAGAGAACAGACTGAGCCCGAAGGACAACACCTGTCAGCGTTTTATTAGTGCTCTGGCAGGAGAAGTTGCTCGGTTGAATCACCGTCTCTGAGAGTAGAAGTCTCAAAGGATCGAGGCGCTGTACAAAGTCCATTCTGTGCTGTGTTCTGTTCACCTGCGCAGTCAGAGGGAGGTTTCCCTGAGCGTCGCCGAAAGAAGCTAGTAGTACCTTCTATAGTTGTGACGTTTGCGTCACAGGCCCGATATGGCCTCTGGATTCGATACGGTACAACCTGCAGATTGCCTGGAGTTTTGCCCTCATCCCCAAGCAACTGATATCTTTGTATGCGGAACATACAAGCTGAATGAGCGCGAGGGTGCAGAAGCCGATGGTCCTCTCAGACAAGGACAATGCCTGGTTTTCAGCATCGATAGGGGGAGCACCTCTAAATTGTCAGTGAACTAGTTCGCGTTTTTTAAAAAAAAATCTAATAATGGTCCAAGTCAACAACTCCAAGCGATAGATTTTCCCGCCGTACCTGATATGAAATGGTTCGTCTACAGTAATGTGTCTCTTAGGTCAAGCATCATAGAAGGAACGGACAAGGTGTCATACAACGTCGTCTATCGATCCTATTCTCGGAGTTGCAGACTCGGAAGGGTGTATCACTGTGATGAAATGGGACGTTCATAAGGTCTGTGCTACGTCAGAAACATTTGCTTGATTCAAACACGTTTGTATCCAGCGTATTCTCGAGAGACTGGACACTATCGCCTGTGCTTCTAGAGATGTCCTCTGCCTCTCGCTCGATTGGTCCAACCGACGAACTCCACTTGAGTATGTCCTCCCCTCATAGATCAACCATGGATGCTCAAGTGGCCCGCTCAAGCGGTCCAGGTAACCTTGTGGTTTCAATGTCGAACGGTTCTCTATGTCTTTTACGTCCAATGGATGGCGGCAAACTTCTAAAGACCAACGAATGGCCGGCGCATGAGTACGAACCGTGGATCGCTGCATGGGATTATTGGGACACGAACACCATTTATTCTGGTTCGGCGTTCATTCCCATTTGCTTGGTGATTTAACACGTCGTCCCAGGTGGAGACGACTTGACTCTTAAATTCTGGGATGTAAGGCAGGGCTTTGCTCGTCCATTCTTCGTCAATAGACGGTATGTATTGTTTTAGATTCGAGTTTCTCTCTTTGGTGGCTGATACGTGGTAGATTCGATGCTGGTGTGACTACTATTCAGAGTCATCCGCATGTGGAAAACTTGATTGCTGTCGGCAGGTATGATAATGCAACAATTCTAACGTTGACTGATACAAGTTCGTTTGATAGTTACAATAATGTGGTAACATTGATAGACAGACGTAAAGCGACGATACCATTGTCCGAGATAGACGTTGGGGGTGGAGTATGGCGTGTTAAGTGGAATCCTGAAGAGAATCGCAAGGGAGATTTATTGGTTGCTTGCATGCGCGACGGCTTCAAAGTTTTACATTATGAAGAAGGAATGCAGCAAGGACGGGTTGTGCATCGATTTGATGACCACAAGTCACTCGCATATGGGGTAGACTGGTCGTTTGAACCTCCAGCAGAAGATGGTAAACAATTCGTGGGTAGTTGTTCATTCTATGACCATATGCTACACATTTGGAGGGCATGAATAATGTCCTCTTACAATCTATTTATTGCACGGTATCGTACTCAGACCGTATCCGATGAATCTGGGTATGGTTCAAGGGGATCATTTCCATCGTCGTCATGTCTACGAGCGGTACGCTTCCAAGGCCCTGCGTTCATTATGAACGCTAATGTCCATCGGGACAAGCCACGTAAAGTATCAGGATGGTGAATAGCTGCAGTGACCAGAGTAGAAAGCGACAAGATGAAAGTCAGGCTACAAGCCATAAGTAAAATGAACTAAAAGTGATGACGTGTGCGTACCGTTCCATCAGAGACACTAATTTGTTCCCTCCATTCAGCCAGGAGTTGGGCAAGCACGTTCTCAAAGCTCTGGGTAGAACATACAAGGCCATTTCACCTCTCCTGCGGCCATTCTCGATCCAGATGCTGTTGCCACATGCAAGAGACCCTGTTAATAAACATCCATATGGACCATCCCAGTAATCGTGCGAAATCCATGGAAAGAATCGCGCAAGTGCCAGCGTCCGGGTAAGGCAGACAGCATACCAGTACGATGCAACGAACGTTGACAGGAAGAAGGCACTTCGCAGGGCCGCTATGAAGGTGGTCAAGGCGCGCTGGGCACGCAAGAGGCTCCTTGGACGGGCGAGAAGGATAGGTAAGAAGTGTACCTGTCGCAGAGTAAGCTGATACAACAGATCAGAAGATGAGGCCTTCCTTACAGGTAGGTAGATAGCAACGGCTTTAATGAATGCCGTCACACCCCGGAGAAAAGCATTGGTGGTGCAACTGGAGGAGAGGCCAAAGCGCTGGCCAACACGCCCATGTACTACTTCGCAAGGAATACCTCCCACACCCGACCTGGTTTGGACGCCCAGCGCCTGCCAGACGGGATTGGCTGATTGACCACCATATGGAGGTACCCGTGATGGATCGCCCCACTCCTTTGGGAAGCCCAGTTCCTGAGAATATGACGTCAATAGATGGGGATATTCAGCGGAGCCCCGGAAATATGACCAGCGCTTGCCATCGCGGAGTAGATTGAGCGCCTGTAATAGGCGACCATCTACATTGGCTAGCGCGCCGATCCACTTGACATACGAACGAGGAAGTCTATTGAACCTTTTAAGAAGAAGCGCGCCATGCGTGTTTCATGGACTGTACCGTTGGGGCTCATAGAAGAAACACCACATTATTCTAAGGTCGAGTTTCAGGTGACGCGACAAGCATATGGAAATGATGCTTGCCTAGCGCTACAGGCCCAAAATATGAATGCATCTATGCTGGACGTCAAGGAACGTCGATCTTGCCGTTCCTTTGACTCCTTGGTTCGTAACCTAGGTAGTTGAACTCTTGAGATTGAAAGCTGTAAAAGGACATCTAGCGCTCTTACAAAGAGCAGCATCGTCAGATCAAGTGTCAGGGAAGTGCTCATTCCGGGACGTTGTAGCCGTCGCCATCGCTGTCTACCTGATTGCAACAGAGCAAGACCGACGGTGGATGATAAAAGGGTGGAGATGAAGGTCTTTTGGGGAGGCGTCAATTGCGTCCGGAACAGGGAAGCGAGTTTGTCGGCGAGACAACGAATAGCATTACCTCCCGCGAGAGCTACGGTGATGGCGGAAGCAAAGCCATCATAACGGAGTTCCCTTGTAAGGATGTATTGGAGAGCAGATAAATTTGAACGGCGTTTAGCGACAAGATCGACTAGAAAAGGTAAAAGGGACGGAGAGAGGGAAAGAGAAAGAGCGAGCGAATACGTGCGGAGTGCAACGTAGACAGGCATCGATCAGTCGTGGTAACTCCGTTCCGTCCTTACCGACGCTCCCATCCGCTCTGCCGCCGCCAGAAGCTGCGCCCGCGAATCTGGATACAAGAACATATCTAGTATCTGCTCTACGTGTCTCTCCAACACTTTCATCATCTGCACCCGCGTTCTCGGGTCCATCCATGACAACCACACTTCCAACTTGCGTCCATCCGTGTCCAACTGTTTCATAAGCGCTCGGCAACGATTCCAACATTCTTCAGGGGTTTCGCCTTGCCAAACGCTAACCACATCTATCATGGAAGACGCCGCACTATGATTCGTAAATGTTTCTGGTGGCAGCTGTTTCCCGGGTCTCATCATCAGCCGTATCCATCGTCTGCGTCTGACCCATCCCCCAGCGCTCAATGGGCCAAGTTCGGCTCGCCAGTGATGTCTACGGAAGAACCAGTTGTATTCAAAACCATCATACTGGACCTCCCCCGAATCGGAACGCATGTCGATCATCCATGACTTGGAGACCCAACGCCATGTTCCGTCTGGAAACTGGTAATCGTCGAGCGACTTGAAGGGTTGCTTCGAACGGGAAAAGGACGCAGAAGGTAATGTGAATGGAGCAGGGTCCATTGGAAGTAATGAACGGTGGGAATAGCAACGAGTGGAAAATAGGGTCAACCTAATCTTATGAGCATAGTATTTTGTGCTAAAGCAATACAGACCCTCGTTGATTCTCGTAAAGTACAGCCCAAACGAACTTGTGCTGGTAATCATCGTCTGAGGTGGGGAGAGGATCGCTGAGAGTGATAGGTTGCAAGTCAAATGTCTCTGCGACTTCGATATGGGATACGGTTAGATGCTTGGGAGGTTGGCGATGGCGGCGCAGTTGGAAAAAGTAGCGGCGACGTGCGAACCTCTGGCGAGCCTGGTCCGCATCGTGCTCGTCAGCGGGTATCGGGAAAGGAGAGGGAGAAGACATGAGCGGAGGACGTCGCACGTGCAGTGCTCTCATGTTCGGCCTCTTTAAGCGCCCGCTCGCTGCTCGCCTCCCTCACCGCCTGTTCTTCCACTCACCGCCGCTACCCGCCTCATGTTCCTCCTGTCACACTCCTCTGCCCTCCGCTTTGCCCGCCTGCACCAACTGCTGGACTATATCCCATCTCCCCGAGAACGTCACCCATCATCAACTTTTTGCTCTTCCTTACGACCCTAATCCATTCTCCGTCAGTCTTCCTCTTCTTAGAAGGCGCTTTCTCCGAGCCCAGACCACATGTCATCCAGATGCCTGGTCGTCCAAGGGTCCCGTAAGTCTTCTTTTCAGGCCCGGATTCATCTGACAAGTTGCTTCACCAAGCATAAGCAAGACATCGCACAGGCTATCTCAGCACGACTGAATGGTGCATATCAGAGCTTGTTAAATCCATTGTCCCGTGCAGAATACATTCTAGAGCTCAACCAGTTGCCCATGTCCGAATCTGACCAGGTAAATGACATGACCTTCATGTCCCATGTTATGGAGGCAAGAGAGATTATTGAAGATGGTGAGGACGAGAGCGAGATAGTGGCATTGGCTGAAGAAAATGATGGTGTGTGTGTTTTGAGAAAAACGTGTCGTGATGGTAATAAATTCAATAATATAGCGCGGATCAAGGAGACAGTGGCCGAAATCGAACGACTTGTTGGAGAGCAGAATTGGGTTAGAGTGAAGGAAGAAACGATAAGACTGAGGTATCTAGAGGGAATCCGTCGGGCAGTGAACAAATGGCTAGACAATCAGTAGAATGTCCGAGTCGGTTACTAGATTATTACTAATTGTAGCCTCCGGTCTCTTCTGCCTCCGTGCGCCCAAGATGGCGACCAGCATGCGTGGCCTCACGCAGGTAAGCATCCTATACCTCTATAGTCCGAGGCTTATGCTTCGTAAAGTTCATCGCGGACATCCGAGGTGCGCGTGTTCGGGAGCTTGAGGAAAAGCGAATCAATAAGGAGATGGCGAACATACGCAAGAAATTCAAGGGTATCATCCCTCCCTCATGACTCTGAAACCACTCACATCAATAACGACCCAACAGACGGTAATTTGGACGGATACCAGAAGAAGAAGTTCGTGCATTTGCTGCCATCTAGCTCCCCCGTATAAACTCATACTTTTCTCAGATACGTCGCAAAGATTATTTTTACGTATATCCTGGGATACAAAGTCGATGTTGGTCATATGGAGGCCGTCAATCTCATCTCGAGTTCAAAGTACAGCGAAAAGCAAATAGTTGGTGACTCCCATTCACCGCACATGCCACGAAAGTTCTCACCTATTTTCCAAGGGCTACCTTGCGGTCACCCTCCTCATGCACGAGAACTCGGACTTTCTCCGTCTAGTCGTAAACTCAATACGGAAAGATCTAGACTCCAACCATGAAATTGACAACTGTTTAGCGCTACACGCAATCGCGAACGTCGGAGGAAGCGAGATGGCGGAAGCTTTGGTAGAGGATGTCCACCGTCTATTGATATCCCCGTGAGCACTTAAAATTGCCATTCCCTTTCTATATCTCTGAAATTATTCCATAGTACATCTCAGTGCTTCGTAAAGAAAAAGGCAGCTCTAACGCTACTTCGTCTATACCGCAAGCATCCTGAAATTATCAACGTAAAAGAATGGGCACTGAGGATCGCATCCATTATAGACGACACGGACCTTGTAAGTTCAAAAGATCTCCGTTGACTTGACTGAGCCGGATCATCAAGGGCGTCGTTCTTTGCGTCGCCACTCTAGTGTTGGCTATGGCACAAGATAATCTCGACGCGTTCGCCGTCTGCTACGAAAAGGCCGTAAACCGACTATACAGGGTACGTGCCTTCCGTGCCTTTGTTCCGGCCTTCTCATTGTGAGATAGCTAGTAATGGAACACGAGTATTCAGCAACTTATGCATACTATAAAGTTCCTTCACCGTGGTTGCAGGTGAAGCTCATTCGGCTTCTCCAATATTACCCTCCTTCAGGTCCGTAATGAGAATTCCTCCGTTTAAGAACCGGTCTCAAGCCACATTAGAGGACCCAACTATTCGCTCTGCTTTACATCAAGTTCTTCAAACAATCATGAATAACTGTGCTGAACCATCTCGAAATGTACAACATAATAATGCCCAACACGCCGTGCTTTTTGAAGCTATCGGACTCGCTATTCACCTCGATGCTAATTCCCCGCTGGTTAATACTGCTGCCGTGCTACTCGCCCGGTTCATATCCTCCAAAGAGACAAATGTCCGTTATCTAGGCTTGGATACCATGGCTCATTTGGCTTCTCAAGCGGAGTCACTTGACGCCGTCAAGAAACACCAAAATACCATCATAATGTCGCTACGAGACAAGGACATTTCCGTTCGCAGAAGAGCCCTCGATCTGCTTTACAGCATGTGTGACACGGGCAATTCAGAGTTGATAGTTGGCGAGTTGCTCAGTTATCTCCGCATCGCTGATTACGCTCTACGGGAGGAAATGGTTCTCAAGATCGCTATTCTAACCGAAAAATACGCAAACTCGTACAGATGGTATGTCGACACCATCTTGCAGCTGATTAGTGCGGCTGGCGACCATGTCGGAGACGAAGTGTGGTATCGGGTAGTTCAAATAGTGACCAACACCGATGATCTACAAGCGTACGCGGCAAGAGTGGTCATAGAACACTTGAAGTCACCTTCAACTCATGAAAGTTTGGTCAAAGTCGCAGGTTCGTTTTCGTTCTGGTCTTTGCTTTTCCAGCCTTTATCTTGAGCACAGGTTATGTCCTCGGCGAATACGGGCATCTTGTCGCTAATGAACCAGGCTACAGTCCAATGGAGCAATTTCAGCTGTTGCACTCAAAATCTCAATTTTGCATTGCGGCCACTCGGGCGCTCCTACTCACCACCTACGTCAAATGGGCTAACGTCTTCCCAGAGATCAAACCGCAACTTTTGACCATATTCGAGCGCTATCGTCATGTACTAGATGCGGATTTGCAACAACGCGCATGCGAATATTATGCCCTTGTGTCGAGGGCTGAAGGAGACGAGCTTTTAGCGACTGTCTGCGAAGAAATGCCACCTTTCCCTCCTCGTGTTAGTACTCTTATTGGCCGCTTGAACCGCAAGCACGGCGACACGGAGGACAAGCGAACCTGGGTTCACGGCGGCAAGGAGGCCAACTTGGACCGGCAAGCCACGCAACGCAAGGCTAATGTTGCCAATGGCAAAGTTTCAGACCCTGCAGGACAAGGAGACTCTGAAGACATCATGACATCATTGGCAGGATTGGAGATTACGCCTTCATCTGCTAACAGCGCTAATGCCGCAAGCGATAAACTTAGTCAACTCGCCTCTGGTCCCCACATAGACCGGTGGTACCATAAACTTCTATGTTCTACAGAGGGTGTCCTTTACGAAGACGTCCAAATTCAGCTTGGCATCAAGTCCCGGTACCAGGGCCACCTCGGTCAATTGGCTATTTATGTCGGTAACAAGGTTCCAGCTCCCTTAACCTCGTTCACGACAAAAATAGACGTCCACGATTCAGAGGCTCTTTCCGTGACATTTGCCAAACTACCGCAGAGCACGGTGGGAGCCCAGAGCCAGATGCAAGTCTTGTTGCACGTCGAATGCAAACGAATGTTTGCTGAGCCTCCTATCCTGAACATATCCTTCTTGGCAGGCGCGCACCAGACGGTAGCCGTCCGCTTGCCCATCATCATCACTAAGTTCTTTGAACAAGTCAAGCTCGGCGCGACGGATTTCTTTGAACGATGGAAGTTGATTGGAGGACCGCCCCGAGAGGTCCAAATGATATTCCCCGTCAAATTGACCAGTTCTGGTCAGCTCGACTTGCAGAAGCTAAAACAGGCGGTTTCTGGTCATGGTTTGGATCACCTGCTGGATGTAGACCCGAATCCGAATAACATTGTCGGAGCTGGTGTCCTGCACATGTCGATCGATGGAAAAGTCGGGTGTCTATTAAGACTCGAGCCCAATCGAGAGGCAAAGGTCGGTCTCGAAAGTATTGCTGGAGATTTATTATGACTAACTATGCTCCTTCCAGCTTTGCCGGATTACTGTACGAAGTACTTCGGAAAACGTGGCGGTCGAGGTGGCAAAATTGATGCAAAAACATTTAAACGCTGGTTCATAGGCTAAGCGTCGATGGTGGATTCTATTTACAAATATATGATGTGTACATCGCGAATGGATTGGGTGTAATATTATTAACACACACACACACACAAGTCGTCATAGTCGTAATATACCCCCACAAGAGTTTCCCCGGGCGTCATTTCAGCCGAGAATCGATACCGACTGTATGTAACATCAGGTGGTGCGCTTCCATTAGCGTGGGTCGGATCCAAAGAGGCTTCGTAGCCAACTATCGATGTAACGTATTCACGGCCCTATCTGGGGTAATAGGCGTAATACTTGACGACACCAGACGCGAGATCAGCGCCAGCTGTTGATAGTTTAACATCAATAACTTTATAAGACTGTGCTTGATGGGCGGACAGACTCGGCCTACAAGCAATTGCGGCTAGTGCAACCGCCCAGAAAGCGTATTTGCTATGGCAAGTTTATGCGACATGGCATCCATACGGACGGTACAGATGTGGATTCCATCAAGTCCCCGTGGCTAATCGAGGCGTCTTGTGTGTGAATCTTTAGCTTGAGTTCCGCACTCCTGGAAGGTGGCTATCAATCTTGATGCATGACGGATGATACGCGGAGATATTATAGGGGCAATGCCAACTGCCGCAAGGAAGACCGACTTGGACTGCTTCTTTTCTTTTCTTTTTTGAGTAACCACCCGACTCCGAGCCCGTCGCACTCAGGGAAAGCAGGTAATTCATGCGAGAGAAGGTTACTCTTAGCAAACGTGCGTCCCCATGCCGCTTCGCTCTTCAGATATCGCAAGATACGCGCAACACGGTCGATTCCCGCCCTTGATACGTTAAATAAAACTTGGGTGGGATCGTTAGATCGTGTGTCCCCTAGGCTTCCACTCCGTGTAAGTTAGCTACCTCAGTGCAAGCATTCCAGCCATAAATCTCCGGAAACCCGTGATATTTGAGGTACAAAATCCAGGCACCACAGGTGTCGGC
>Ga0137376_10002398_pt1 | contig 11161 bp, 11 predicted proteins | sample SagtaG_23_FD_104814 | JGI IMG/M metagenome (GOLD analysis project Ga0137376, IMG submission 104814) | Vadose zone soil microbial communities from Sagehorn Ranch, Mendocino, California, USA - Sage2_L_20_16 metaG | ecosystem: Environmental > Terrestrial > Soil > Vadose zone | place: USA... | reverse complement strand
GCTCGATGACGCCGGTTTCGCCAACGTCGGCGAGCCGACGGAGGCTCGGATCCGGGCGGAGATGCTGGATGAATCGCTGACGATCCTGACCGGACTCTGGAGCGGCAAGCCGTTCGCCTTCGAGGGACGTCACTACCGATTCGGCCCGATGACCTTCCGGCCGACGCCGGTCCAGCGGCCGCGTATCCCGATCTGGGTCGTCGGGGCCTGGCCGCACGAACGGTCGATGCGAAGGGCCGTCCGCTGGGACGGCATCTACGTCCAGGCCCAGGACGCCAGCGGCAAGCCCGCGAGCGGGCCGGAGCCCGTTCGCGACGTCGTGGGGTATCTCCGCCGCGAGCGGCCCTCGGACCTCAGGGGCACGCCATACGACGTGGTCGTCGAGGGGACCACGCCGGCCGACGATCCCGTTGCTGCCGCCCCCCTTGCCCGTGCCCATGCGGACGCCGGTGCGACCTGGTGGATCGAGGCCGACTGGAACAACGCATCCGTCGACGCGATGCGCACCCGCATCGCCGCAGGGCCGCCGAGAAGTCCCAGCGGACCTGACAGGACTGCACAAAACCTCACTTGACACCAGCGGTTTGATGGTCATGGACCCCCAACCGCCCCACACCGCGGAGGATCGTCGACCATGAATCGACCGGTACGACGCTGGCTCGCGCTCCTGACCCTGCTCGCGCTCCTGCTCACCACCGCGGGGGCCGCGGCCCCAATCGGCCTTGCCAGAAGCGACACCTCCACGCGGGTCGCCGGGATCAATATCGACGCCAGGACGATTCCGCAGCTCGAGCACCTCATGGACCGACACCGCTTGACGTCGGTCCAGCTGGTCCAGTTCTACCTTCATCGCATCGCCAAGCTGAACCCGAAGCTCCACGCGGTGATCACGGTCAGCCCGAAGGCCCTGGCCGATGCGCGCGCGGCGGACAGGGCTCGGCGTCACGGCGACCGTCGCCCGTTGCTCGGCATCCCGGTCATCGTCAAGGACAACGTCGACACGAGCCGCATGCCGACGACCGCCGGGTCGTACGCGCTCAACGGAAGCCGACCCTCCGACGCGTTCATCGTCCAGCAAATGCGCGCCGCCGGCGCGATCATCATCGCGAAGGCGAACCTCAGCGAATGGGCGAACTTCCGATCCATTCCCTCGTCGAGCGGCTGGAGCGGGATCGGCGGCCAGACCAACATGCCGTACGTCCTCGATCGCAACCCGTGCGGCTCGAGCTCAGGCACAGGCGTCGGGGTAGCGGCGGATCTCGCGACCGTCGGCGTCGGCACCGAGACAGACGGCTCGGTCGTCTGCCCGTCGGGTGCAAATGGGATCGTCGGCATCAAGCCAACCGTTGGGCTATTGAGCCGGTCCGGGATCGTCCCGATCACGGCCGACCAGGACACGAGCGGGCCAATGGCCCGGAACGTCACCGATGCAGCCGTCCTCCTCGGGGCGATGGCGGGCGTCGATCCGAGCGACCCCGCGACCGCGGCTCAGGCCGGCCACGCCTACACCAATTACCGTCAGTTCCTGGACAAGCATGCGCTCCAGGGCGCCCGGATCGGTGTCTGGCGTGAAGGTACATACGATCCAACGATCAGCCCTGAGATCGACACGATCATGAACGCGACCGTCGCGAAGCTCGAGGCCGAAGGGGCGACGATCGTCGATCCGACGCGGATCCCGATCGAACCGGCCTACGGGCCGGAGTTCGACGCCCTCAAGTGCGAGTTCAAGTCCGATATCGCGGGGTACCTCGCGGCGCACACCACGGCCGGCTACCCGAAGACACTCCAGGACCTGATCGACTTCAACAATGCTCATCCGAACCTGGAAGGACCCTGGAACTCGCAGCTCTTCGTTGACTCCCAGGCGACCGGCGGCCGAGCCAGCGCCGAGTGCGTGGCTGCCCGCCAGCAGGCGACCTCGATCGCCCAGGCGGCGATCGACGACACGCTGGCCGCGAACAACCTCGACGCGATCATCGCCCCGACGAACGGTCCGGCCTGGGTGACCAACTCCGACCCGACCAAGGGCGACCTCGACGGCAACTTCTCGCTGTTCGTCGGCTCATCGAGCCCGTCGGCGATCGCCGGCTACGCGACCATCACGGTCCCGGCCGGCTACGTCGGGCCGCTCCCGATCGGGGTTTCCTTCATTGGCGGCAGGTGGGACGAGCCGAAGCTGATCGGTCTGGCCTACGCCTGGGAGCAGGCGACCCACGTCCGGGTTCCACCGAGGTTCCTGGCATCGACAACGCTCGCCGAGGCCGGTGCAGCCGTTTCGAGTCAGGCGACATCAGGGGCAACGACAGCCAATCCCTCGAACCTGGGCCAGCGGGCCATGGCTCCGACACGCTGAGCCCCCAGGCGCGACCAAGGGCCGGGTGAGGCTCAGCCTCGCCCGGCCGGTCGCTTTCCCTGTGACCTCCCTCGAGGAGGCACGAGCCCGCCCGCTAGGCGAGGGCCTGGCGGAGCGCCTCTTCGGCCTCGCTGTCGAGGGTCGTCTGGATCACGTCGCCCTTGAATTGACGGAGCGCGGCGGTTGTCGCGTCGGCGTCGGCTTCCTTCACGACCAGGAAGAGGGCGGATCGGCCGGGCCGCAGCGTCTTCTTGACCTCGTCGATGAAGCTGGCGCTGACGCCCTTGTCCATGGCCGCCCCGACAACGGCGCCAAACGCCGCCCCGAGCAGCACTCCTGCCGGCGGGAACATGAACGTGACGAAACCGCCGATGACTGCGCCGACGACGGCTGCCGTTTCCGTCGTCCCGCTGACTTCGTTCTTGACGTGAGCCGTCCCGTCGGGGTCACGCTCGACGATCGCCGTGTCCTCGAAGCGGATGCGGCCCTCCCGTTCGAGCGACCGCAGGCTGGCCAGGGCAGCCCGGGCGTCGTCGAAATGATCGAACGCAACGACGATCAGCTGGTTCATTGCGACCTCCTGTCGGGGCCCAGCCTACGCCTCGTATCAGGTCGCGTACCTCGCGTCCGCCTTACATCTCTCGCGCTGACGACCGTGACTGAACCGGGACGAACGTTCGACGAGTGGACGGCACCCAATCGTCGGGTGGGCTGTCGGCGCGGCTGCCGGCCGGCTCACCACCCGGGGGCCACAATGCCGCGGTCACATCGCCGCCATCTCGGTAGAGCGCCGCGGCGAGAAACGTCACGTCGTATTCGACGATGTGGTCCATCGCGAAGGCTTCTCGCTCGACCCACCAGTGCGAGCCGTAGAACGCGTCCTTGCTGGCCCGCCGATGCGCCTCATCGGCGAAGCTGCGCAGCCAGACGAATGTGCCCGTCTCGGCATCGACGCCGGCGTACTCCACCCGAATACCGTGCTGCTCGTTCTCCCGAGCCGCCTCGGCGAAGAAGGCGATCCACGATTCCATTCGACCGGGCTTGATCCGGTAGCGCCGTAGCTCGGTGATCATGTCGTCCTCCTGGTCCGGATCTCAGTTTGGGCGGCCGACCTGACATCGCCTGTCAGCAATTCAGCCACGGGCGGCCTCGTAATCCGACGGACAGGATCCCGCCTGCAGGCTGCTGGCGTGCAGAGACGGTCGATGCAGTCCCCACGCCGTCGGGTAACCACCCGAACATGTGATCCGGCTCGTCCGGATCACCCTGCCGCTGTGGCAGGGATCGCGGGCTCGCGGGTATGCGAGCACCGCCGGCCCGCACATTCGTCGTGGTCCCGCCGCGCAGCCTTGATCGTCGCAGTCCTCCTCATGGCCGCGGGCTGCAGCGCGTCGCCAGGGTCTCTCTCGATGGCGACCGCGTCGCCCGGCGCCTCAGATTCGCCAGCCGCCGGCCTCGTCGCCATCGGGGCTGGCCTATCCGGACCAACTGGGATGACTGCATCGGTCTACGCGACCGGGCTCACCGATGCCTCCGCCTTCGCCTTCGATGCGGAGGGTCGCCTATGGGTCGCGACAGCAGGCTACGGCGACGAGGGCGCCGACGGCGTCTACGTCGTCTCGTCGGCGGGAGCGGCACCGAAGAAGGCCATCGACGGCGTGTCGACCCCGCTCGGCCTCCTCTGGCACGAGGGCTCGCTGTACGTCTCGTCGGCTGAGGGCGTCGTTGCCTACACGGCTTTCAATGGTTCCACGTTTGCCGGCCGGCGAACGGTCGTCACCTTTGCCCCCGGGACGGGCGAACTCAACGGGATCGCGCTCGGTCCGGACGGGCGGATCGCGCTCGGAATCTCGGCGCCATGCGACTCGTGCGATCCCACCGTCGAGTGGTCAGCGGCCGTCGTTTCGTTCCTGCCGGACGGCAGCGATCTCCGCGTGGAGGCGTCGGGCATCCGGGCCCCGGTCGGGCTGGCCTACTATCCGGGCACGAGCGACCTCTTCGTGACGATGAACCAGCGGGACGATCTCGGCGAGGCGACGCCCGGCGACTGGCTGGCGGTCGTGAGCCGAGGCCAGGATTGGGGATTTCCTGCGTGCTACGGCCAGGGCGGAAGCGCGTGTGTCGGCTCCCCTGCTCCGACTGCCGTCCTGGACAAGCATGCTGCGGTGAGCGGCGTCGCGATCGTCACCGGCGGGCTCGGGGCGATCGCCGGACCCTCGGCCTTTGTCGCGGAATGGGCCCAGGGCGAGGTTCTCGGCGTGGCTCTGGAACACGACGGTTCGACCTGGAGCGGGACCGTCACGACCTTCCTGAGCGGCCTGCGGCAGCCGGTGCCAATCGTTGTCAGTCCGGATCGAGCGGTGTTCGTCGGCGACTGGGCAACCGGGATCGTCTACCGGGTCGCAGCCGCCTGACCGTTTCGCAACGAAGCCGAAAGGCGGGCCGCTGGCGTAGGCGCATTCGTCCCGGGCATACTGGCCCGACGTGGCACGACCGCGCCCATCACACCGGGCGCTGGCGACCACCGGGAGGTTTCTGGCATGGTGCATCGACGACTTCGAGTTGCGGTCGCGACCGCCGCCGTGATCGGCAGCATTGTCCTTGGGGCGACGAGCGCGATCGCCGCAACGCCTCTTCCCGCCCACGTGTTCGCCCCGTACTTCGAGGCGTGGACGGCGGACAGCATCGCGACCCTCGCCCAGCAATCGGGCGATCGATATCTCACCCTTGCGTTCCTCGAGACCTTGTCCAAGACGTCCTGCACCCTCGCCTGGAACGGATCGAAGAGCCAGACGATCGCCTCTACTCCCCATCCCTTCCTGGCCGATATCACGGCCCTCCGATCCGGCGGCGGGGACGTCATCCCGTCGTTCGGGGGCTGGAGCGCGGACCAGGGAGGGACCGAAATCGGCGACTCATGCAAGGATCCGGCGGCAATTGCTGCGGCCTATGAGCAGGTCGTCACGACCTACGAGGTAAGCCGGCTCGACATGGACATCGAGGGACGCTCGCTGACGAAGCCCGATGGCATCGACCGCCGCAACAAGGCGATCAAGCTCCTCCAGGATTGGGCAGCGGCGAACGGCCGGACCGTCCAGATCCAGTACACCCTTCCGACGAGCCGCGGCGGGCTCGAGGCGAGCGGTCTCGCCGTCCTCCAGAACGCGCTCGCCAACGGCGTCCGGATCGACGTCGTCAACCCGATGGTCTTCGACTACTACGATCGCGTGACCGCCGATATGGGCGACTCTGCGATCAGCGCTCTGCGCGGCCTGAACAACCAGCTCGCCGGGCTCTATCCGGGCAGGACAACGGCCCAGCTGTGGACGATGGAAGGCGCCACGATCATGAACGGCCTCGACGACTATCCACGGCGGACGGAATCGACGAGCGTCGCCGACGCCCAGCAGCTTCTCGCCTTCGCCAACGCCCCGACCCCGACGTCCGGCTCAACGAAGATGAGCACCCTGTCGATGTGGGCGATCCAACGCGACAACGGCGGATGCCCCGGCTCGACGGGCTCGAACAACTGCTCCGGGATCGTCCAGAACACGTGGGACTTCAGCCGCGCCCTCGCGCCTTTCACGGGCCCCTAGCTCTCGTCCGGTCGGAAGGAATCGCCGGGCCTTCACAGGCGGCTCGTCAACGCGGAGAATGAGGCCGGCCGCTGGAGGAACGTGATGATTCGGTGGGAGCCGCCCGACCAGGAGCCGAGCTCGGCCCACCTGCGGATAGGCTCGGCGACCAGACCGGCGGGAATGTGCCGCGGTCCGGGCCACATCGTTGTCTACGGCAATCCGGCGTTTCTCGCTGAGTTCGGCGAAGGCGCCATCGGCCTGCCGGCCCGCGAGAGCATGCTCGGGTTGCCACCCGACGCCTTCTGGCTGCTCGACGCGGTGCTGCGCGACGGTCGGCCCCTCGCTCGCTGGGTCAGCCGCGACGGCGAGGAGTGGCGCCTTACCGCGGTTCCCCGCCGCGACCCGGGCACGGACGAGATTCACGGTGTGGCATTCCACCTCCGGGCTCGATCCGACCTGCCGATCCTCGGCGGCGCCTGAGAGGACCTGACAGCGACCGAGGTCAACGTGTCGGCTCGTAGATGGCTGTCACCTCGTCCAGTTGCGCTGACGGTGCCACTGTCATCTCGAGCAGCGAATGATGCCGCTGTGGGAGGTCGAGACATGAAGACCGAGGCACGCGATCGCGGGACCTGGGTCAGGCGGCTGACAGCGGAGGCCATGGGGACGCTGGCCCTGGTCCTCGTCGCCGCCGGCGCCGACGCCGCGGCGAAGCTGAGCGCCGGCGACGTGTCGGCCGCCGCCAGGGCGGTCGTGCCCGGCCTGCTAGTCATGGCGATGATCTACGCCTTCGGTGACGCATCGGGGGCCCACTTCAACCCGGTCGTCAGCCTCGCGTTCGCCCTGAAGCGCCTGTTCCCCTGGTCGTGGCTGCTGCCCTATTGGGCGGCCCAGCTCGGCGGAGCGGTCCTCGGAGCGCTCGGCCTCCGGGCGATGTTCGGCGAGGCAGCCGCGGCCGGCATCTCCCGGCCCGTGCTCGTGGGTTCTGGAACGGCCCTCGCCATCGAGGCGGTCCTGAGCGCAATCCTCGTGACGGTGATCCTCGGGACCGCCGATCGCCATCGCCTCATCGGTCCGAATGCCGCCCTCGCCGTGGGCGCGACCATCGCCCTGTGCGCCCTGGTCGCCCTGCCCCTGGAGGGCGCTTCAATGAACCCGGCCCGATCGTTCGGGCCGGCGGTCATCGGTGGCTCGCTCGGCGACCTGTGGATCTACTGGATCGGTCCAGTCGTCGGCGCCGTCATCGCCGTGATCGTGACGACGATCGTGCACGGGGCTCCCGAGCCGGATGGACGACCGCGCGAAGCCGCCCAGGGCAAGCCCGAAGCCAACGGCGACGAGGCGGGCTGACTTGGGTCAGTCGGGGGCGGCCAGTCCGCTCACCCGTTTGCCCGGACGACCAGTCCGAACGGCCGAGCCTTCGCGTCGTCGAGCCAGACTCCCTCTCGGACATAGACGTCATCACGGATCAGGGCGACGGCCTCCGCTTCGCTCGAGGCCCGGACGATCAGCAGCGCAGCGCTGAAGTCGAGATAGCCGCCCGCCTCGACCAGCGTTCCATCCGCGAGCAGCTGGGCCACCCGGCGGAGGTGTTCCGGTCGCACGGCGGGACGTTTCTCAGCGGCGTCGGCCGTGTAGCTGATCTCGACGACGTAAACCGTCTCGACCGTGACGCCGTCCGGTATCCCCGCGTCCGTCATCGTTTCCGCTCCTTTCCGGTGCCATTGGATCGTCGATCGATCGCCGCCCGGATGTCCTTTCCCGTGAGACCGACCGGGCGATCCTCGCCGTCGACGAGCCGCCAGCGGACACCGAGCTCCTCGTCGCGGCCGTCGCCGAGTGCCTCCACCACCAGTCCGATGGCGGGCTCGATCGCCGACGCATCGTGACCAGCCGACGCCAGCAGCTCGGCGAGCCGGTTTGCGAGCGCAACCCGAGCCACGGTCGGCACGCCGCCGGTCATGTCCCGGCGGACGACGCCCACGGCGTCGCGTACGCCGGCTGCCTCCAGCTGCTCGATGAGCCGCCGTGCCCGGCCACGGTCGCGCGGACCGAGGTCGGCGATCCAGCGCGGGTCCGGTGGGGGTTCTGGGGTTGTTTCGCGCCTGACGGGCTTGACCGGCGCGGGTCCAGCATCCGGAGTGGCCGCGTCCCTCGAGACGCTCGAAGCGCCGGGAGCCGCGGCCGTTGTCTTCGCCGGTCGCGTGCGAGCCTCCTTGACCCGATCGGCCAACGGCGATTCGGGGGCGGCCATGCCCCGGGCATCCTCGACCGCGGCCTTTGCCTCGGTCAGGGACCTGAATGGGCCGCGGACGAGCGGCAGGCCGAGGTCGTCGGTCTGCTCGGCATCGACGAGAACCCACGTCCCGGATTGCGGCTCGATCGTGAACCGCTCGTCACGCGTCTGCCAGCGTCCGCCGCCAAGCCGCTTGAGCGAACGATCGTCCTCGGTCTTCTTCGCCGCCATCCGCTCAGGCTAGCCGAACGCCGCGACGGGCGCGGCTCGAACGCCCCACAATCGACCGGATGGCCAGGCCGACCGCCCCTCGTGCCTCGACCCGCGCCGGCATGGGCGCAATTCCGTTCGAAGGCGGAGTCGCGTTCCGAGTCTGGGCGCCTCACGCCGATTCCGTGTCCGTTGTCGGCTCGTTCAATGATTGGGACCCCGCGCAGCACCCGATGGCGCCCGAAAACGGCGGAACTTGGTCGACCGAGGCCATGACGGCCACCGAGGGCGACGAATATCGCTTCCACATCCGGAACGGCGACCTGGAGCTGTCCCGGATCGACCCGCGGGCGCGGCGGCTCACGAATTCGATCGGCAACGGGATCGTCTACGGGGCGAGCGGGTTCGACTGGGGCGACGAGGAGTTTCGGACCCCCGATTGGAACGATCTCGTGATCTACGAGCTCCATGTCGGTACATTCGCGCCCGGGATCCAGGGCCGGCCCGGGACGCTGGCCGGTGTGCGCGGCCGGCTCGAGCACCTCCGGAGCCTTGGGGTCGGGGCAATCCAGCTGATGCCGCCGTTCGAGTTCGCCGGCGAGCGATCCTGGGGCTACAACCCGGCCCACCCGTTCGCCGTCGAGTCGAGCTACGGCGCGCCGGACGACCTCAAGGCACTCGTGAAGGAAGCCCACCGGACGGGGATCGCCGTCCTTCTCGATATCGTCTACAACCACCTCGGTCCGTCCGATCTCGATCTCTGGCGGTTCGACGGCTGGTCCGAGAACGGCAAGGGCGGCATCTACTTCTACCAGGACGGCCGCTCGTCGACGCCATGGGGCGAAACGCGGCCCGACTACGGCAGGCCGGAGGTCCGATCCTTCCTCCGCGACAACGCGATCCAATGGCTCGAGGAGTTCCGTGTCGATGGACTGCGCTGGGACGCGACGTCGTACATCTCGAGCATCCTGGGCGAGGGCTATCGAGCCCGTGACCGGATCGAGGATGGCTGGCGCTTCATGGCCGATGTCAACGCCGAGCTCGCCGACCGGTTTCCCGGCAAGCTGATGATCGCGGAGGACATGCAATCGGACCGCGCCGTCACCAACCCGCCCCGCGAGCGCGGCGCCGGCTTCGGCGCCCAGTGGGACATCGGCTTCGTCCGCGCCGTGCGCCGGGCGCTCGTGACGAGCTCCGATTCCGAGCGAGATGTTGCCGCCGTCGCGCGCGCCCTGACCGCCGACCGCGCCGATGCGTTCAAGCGCATCATCTACACCGAGTCCCACGACGAGAACGCGAACGGCGGATCGCGGGTCCCCGAGGAGGTCTGGCCGGGCTACGCCCACAGCTGGGCGTCGAAGAAGCGGGCGACGCTCGGCAGCGCGCTCGTCCTGACGGCACCCGGCATCCCGATGCTGTTCCAGGGCCAGGAGCTCGTCGAGGGCTCCTGGTTCAGTGACGAGGGGGGCGTCGACTGGGGCCTGTGCCATCGCCATGCAGGCCTGCTCCAGCTCCACCGGGACCTGGTCAGCCTCCGCCGCAACGTCTTCGACGTGAGCCGCGGCCTGCGCGGCCCGAGCATCTCCGTCCACCACGTGAACCAGAGGGAACGTGTGCTCGGCTATCACCGCTGGCAGAACGGCGGCCCCCGGGACGACGTGACCGTCCTGGCCAACTTTTCGGCGACTCCCCTGCCCGATTACCGGGTCGGTGTACCGCGGGCCGGCCGCTGGCGGGTCCGCTTCAACTCGGACTGGGATGGCTATGACCCGGAGTTCGAAACGGTCGAATCCGTCGACGCCAACGCCTCGAAGGAGCCGCGTGACGGTCTCAAGCACACGATCGAGGTCGGCCTTGGGCCGTACTCCGTGGTGATCCTCTCGCAGGACGACTGATGAGTCGCGCGGGCGCCCCGGCGACCCAGCGCGGTGCAGTCTCGGGCGCCTGACGAGCTCGATGCTGCTCCCACCGGTAAAACGCCGGTTTGGCAAGGCTTTGGGTCACGGTCGGGCCGCTGTTATGCCGACGCGCGTGCTGGGTCACGCTCAACGACTGGCCTCTGGGTCCGCCAAGGCCCCACCTCGCGACCCAGACCCGGACCTATGCCGAGAAGTGCCGGTGGGAGCAGCATTGACGGCGCTTGGGACAGCGTTCGCTCCGGGCCGCGCGACTCTACGCCTCGAACGGCAGGAACTCGCCATCGGCGGCCCGTGGCGCCTCGACCGCCCGGATGACGGCCGCTCGCTCGATCGGCCCGAAGACGTGCGGGTAGATGCGCCGCTCGTCCTCGATCCGCCAGGGGCTGCCGCTCGCGTCGAGGTCCAGGGTCAGCACGACGAAGGGGCGCGGGTCGTCCCGGTAGTGGCGATTTGCCGTCGCGACCATCTCGGTCATGCCGTCCGTGCAATGGACGAAGCCTTCGACGGCGAGGGAGGTTGCCGCATACGGGCCGCCCTGGTCGGCCGACATCCAGATCTCGAGCGGCACGAGGTGGTACGTCGGGCGCATCAGGACCCGACGTTGATCGCCATCGTCGCGGCCGTGCCCGGCTCATCATCCTCGCGAGGTACGAGGAAGACCGCAAACGCGATCGCTGCGCAGCAGGCGACGATGGCTGGCACGATCGCGATGCCGAGCGAGATCCCCGCGAGTGAGCCGGCGATCGCCGCGCCGATCGGGAACCCCACGAAATTCATCCCCATCGAGACCGCGAAGGCGCGTCCCGTCCAGGCAGGATCTGTCCGCCGCTGGCGGATCGTGAAGAGGGCGATGTCCATCGGG
>Ga0137376_10002394_pt1 | contig 11168 bp, 13 predicted proteins | sample SagtaG_23_FD_104814 | JGI IMG/M metagenome (GOLD analysis project Ga0137376, IMG submission 104814) | Vadose zone soil microbial communities from Sagehorn Ranch, Mendocino, California, USA - Sage2_L_20_16 metaG | ecosystem: Environmental > Terrestrial > Soil > Vadose zone | place: USA... | reverse complement strand
TGCTCCCATCAGAAGTCGTAGGGGCCGCGTGCTACACGTTGCTCTCATAGCCGTACCATACACTAGCGATAGACAGCACTCTCACCAACACACACGCCCACAATCGCAACCTAGCGCGTTCTGGTAGGGCTCTCTCACCAGCTCCCTCTCTTGAAACCAGCGACTTGGTCGCACATGATCCGGTTCCCAGCTCCCTCTCTTGTGATGTCCAGTCACTGGGGTAGAGGTGTGACTTCCACACGGCCCGCTATCTGCTCGCTGGTAGATGTCCAGTCGACTAGGGGAAAGTGTTGCATCATACAACGGGCCGCGTGTCTGCTCGCTCGCTGGTAGAGCACTCCTTATCGCGATGGACATTCTCACCATACCGACGGGCGCATTTTTGCACACCAGCCAGCCACGCGGGTACCCAGTCGACTAGGGGAAAGCTCGAGTCTATGAGCATCAGGCCGCTAGCAGGACACCAGTCACCAGGAAGCGAGCGAGCGGACACCGGATCGACTACCAGCTCCCTCTCTTGTGGAAAAGAGCATGAGGGAAGGACCTGCTACAGATACCAGCCAGTGAGCAAAAAAGCGTTCTGCAGAAAGGATTGTGAGGGAAGGACCTGCTACAGATACCAGCCAGTCAGGGAGTAGGACAAAAGCTGGGGGAATGCTCGCGCATGATCCGGTTGCATGATCGACTCCCAGCCAGTGAGCAAAAAAGCGTTCTGCAGAAAGGATTGTGAGGCAGGGACCTGCTACAGAATGGCAGTGAGCCAGGGGAATATCACCACACGGACATATCACGATCAACTCCCAGCGACCTGGCCGCCGTTGGCAAAACGATAGCTGTACAAAGGTGTTGCCTGGTGAGTGGATAGAGTGCACACCAGTCAGCTAGCTAGCCCTAGCAGGTTGCCAGCCAGCGAGTAAAAAAGCGTACTGCAGAAGGGAGGGACTCGCGTGCATTTTGGATCCAAAATCGTGAAGACTTTCACCACGTTTCAAAGAATTATGGTGCTTTTGAGCTTGCTAAAATATGCTACGGGTGAAAGGTAAAACACGGTGAAACAGCCTCTAGGGCGTGGGGAAAAGGGTGAAAGTTTCACTATTCAAGGTGAAAGGGAGTGGGTTACTCACTCGGATATTAGTGCTTGGCTAGCATCTGTAAGTGCTTTTTTAGCCTCTTTTTCGATATCTGCTAGCTGTTCTATTACAGATGGCTTTTTCTCTAATAGTATGCCTAATATTGATACCCCGAGTATGAAGAATAGACTAGCGGGATCTTGCTCGTTTCCTTCTTGATCATCATAGATAGCTTTTGCAACACATGCAACAATATCGCTTCTGTCAACGTCTAAATCAAAACTCTCCTTTAGTCTTGCTTGTACATGCATTGCTATGACGCTAAGTTCACGCGTGCAGAGTTCCCAAATGGACTTTTTTTTTCCATTGATACTATTTCTTCTGGCATTTTTCCAGCTACACCAGCTAGGAAGTTTTCTCTAAATGCTCTTCCCAGCATAACCGCTTGTGTTGATACGTTTCGTGCTAATTCGATCGCTTCTCTATTGGCTTCCTCGGACAAGTCCAGGGAGTCACCCTCTGTTTGGGAGGAAATATCTGCATTAGGAATACTATTCTCATGCAGCATATTATTTTTTACAGCGCTATCATAGTTATACCATAGTCCGCGTTCATCATCGCTTAACGAGCTTTTTCTGATATGTTTACCTTTGAATAGCAACACTTGCTCTTTTATCAAGTATTGCTTAAATTCCGTACTTGGATACTTTGATAGGTCTTTACGCGCTACGGCTTTATCAATTGCTGCTCTTGACTTCTCTAGTAGCCTAGATGCTTCTTCATATGTTATAGGAGTTATATTTCCCATTGCGTAGCCTCTTTCTCTTGACAAAAGTTCCATGAGATTGTATCCTAAGTTACATATAATTGTAAGTATGCTTTCGACTTACAATTATCAATAAGATTTTACCGCGTTAGGTTCTAATAGTCAAGCTCTAAGTTTAAGGATAGCAATGGAAGGAAACAAAACATGCTAGGCCAAGAAAACCTTGCCTCTACTAGCCCCTCTCCTAATGGGCATACTCCTAAACAGCAAGTACTTGAAAAAGAACAGGAAATTATACAGCCTGATGTACCACATGATGAAAAGCTAAGGGATAGTATAGTCTCTTTTGCGGATACTCATAAATCATTGGATGATAAGCTCTATCAGTACCAGCTTTCTAAGATACTCGCGCATGTTGAGTGTACAGAGACGGGAAATGCTATTCGCTTTGCTGCTCGCTATGGGTCTAGGTTCCATTGGGTAGCAAAGTGGAAAATATGGCTTTACTGGAATGAGTACATATGGGTAGAGGATGAAAAAGGCCTGATTATGAAATATGCCAAGCAGGTGGCAGCGCACTTGGATCTTGAGTCAAAGATAGTCCCCCTTCCTACTGACGAACATGGAGAACTTCTGATTTTTCCTCATCTTGCCCGAGGCGAAAAGCCTACCCCTAATCAACAAGAGGTTATAGCGCAATTCAAGGACCGTGATATAAAAGTGGCCGCTCTCAATAAATGGGCTATGCAATCACGGGCGCGTCGTAGCTTGGAAGCAATGATAGAGCTACTAAAGGATGAACCTGGGATAGCGGTTCTCCCTGATGAGCTAGATAACTATCCTCACTATGTTGCATGTAAAAACGGTGTTCTTGATCTCCATACTAGGGAGTTACTTCCCTTTGATCGCACCCGGCTTATCACAAAGAGCGTCAATGTTGCATACAATCCCCTGGCTCTTTGCCCTAAGTGGGATAAGTTTTTTCTTACAGCTATGTCTAATAGCCAGTCCATGGTTGAATTTATTCAACAGCTTCTAGGAATTGGTCTAACTGCCGAAGCATTGGAGGATATCCTAGGGATCTTTTATGGGAGTGGGGGAAATGGAAAGAGTGTTTTTGTTGAGATTATAAAGCAAATACTAGGGACATATGCGGCTACTGCTAATTCAGATCTTTTCGTTGATAAGCAGAGTGAGGGAATTAGCAATGATATAGCCCGTCTTGTGAATATTAGAACTTTAGTAGCAAGTGAAACAAAAGAGGGAAGGCATTTAGATGAGTCCCTTGTTAAGAGTCTTACAGGGGGAGATAAGAAAACAGCACGTTTTTTGCATAAGGAGTATTTTGAATTTTATCCCCGCTTTACTCCTATTCTTCTTACAAACTACAAACCGATTATTAAGGGGACTGATAATGGCATATGGAGACGTGTGAAGCTTGTTCCTTGGCTACACAACTTTGAAGAGTCACCTGAAAGGAAAGATAAACAAGCTGTTTTGACAGAGCTTGCAGAGGAGAATGAGGGTATTTTTGCGTGGATGGTACGAGGGTACGCTATGCGTCATCAAGCTGGTAAGTTGGTATTACCTACTGAAGTGGTAGAGGCAACGAACCAATATCGACGAGATAGTGATCTGATAGGACAATTTCTAGAAGCATGTTGTGTTATTGATGGAACAAGAAATAAAGTATTTCATTCTGCTATATATAGTGCATACAAGCAGCATTGTATGGAAAATGGAAATAATCCAGTAGCAAGCAACAAACTGAGTCAGAAACTAAAAGAGAGGGGTATTGAAGGAGGAACATCAGGGGGAAAAGCCTACTGGTATGGTCTCCGTCTGAAGACTGAGGATGAATTGACAAGAGATTTTGAGGATAGTCTAACGGACACAAGTAACAATGGCATTTTGCAGGGAGAGACTCAAGTACAAATTATACCGCTACGATCGGACATATCTCCAAATCAACAGAATGGACATGGTAGCAATATCCCACAAGAGGCTAGAGCGCTCTTTACAGACTATATAGAAGATCTAAAGAAAAAGAAGAATGATGTGATGTGGGTTGCTTCTGATTGTGGGTACCCAAACGAGATGCTTTCTGTAGCAGATCACTATAAAAAATCAAAAGAACTGTATCTAAGTGGGGATGAAAATAAGCGTAAAGCGGCCCTTGAAGCGATACATCGGACGCTAGGGAGGTATGAGGGTGGACATGCTTTCTAGGGAGATGGCCCATACTCTTATCGCAGAGATATCAAACTATGATCTCTATGCTTGCTTCCGTGTTGAAGGGGACAAGCTCCTTATCACTGGCAAGCTTGCACCAGAACTGTCAGCACGGATCAAGCAGCATAAGGCCGACTTGATCGACTATCTCACTATCCCGCCTGACGTACTGGGAATATGTAGAAGGGGTCATAAAGTCGAATGGATCTGTGCTAAACATGGCCTATGGGTATATGCATGTTACCAGCTACCAGTTGAGCAAGAACCTGTAGCGCGTTCCATCTCCAATATTGGGGATTATTGGCAAAGAGAGAGAGCATAGCCTGACCTGCTATGCTCATTGTGAGAAAGGTTTTCTGAGATGACTTCTCATGCAATATTATACCAGCTTACCAGCGGTGAATACAGTATCTATAAAGGTGATACCTCTTGCCCTGTAACTATTCCTCCTCACCTCGAACAGCTTCTACCGATCTATGAGCAGCATCAGATAGACGTATTGTGGATCATGCCGAATTGTCGTCTAAGCAAAGATATTCAATGGTCAGATTTTGAGGCCATGGACAAGGACCGAGTGAGAGTATTCCCAACGAAACCAGGGAAGGACGCGAAAAGGCCGACGTTTGTCAGTATTCGTAGGCAGAGCGGGCGCAAGTTTGAGAGGGACCGCTATCTCGCTTTTCCTGCTCATCAGGAATGGATGCCGACGGGCGATAAGCATTGGTTTTTATCATCACCATATATCCTCGCGCAGACGCTACGGTACCTCGCGCAAGAATTTGAGATAGAACCGATGTGGGGGCCTGGCAACATGGGAATGAAGGGCTTACAGCGTATTCATGCAAAGCGAAAATGGCATGTTGAGAATACAGAGCTTACCCCTAAATTGCGCGGCGTTCTTAATCAGGCCATGGTTAGACCAGTCTGGAAACGCTATCACGGCCTCTCTGATGAGCAGAAAGGCATGCTTTACCTCATTGGCTACGACAAGAACGGACAATTTCTAGGGGGTGCTCAATCAGTGATGCTAGGAGACGGGCAACCGCAAGAGGTAGACGGCGCGGCGTTCAATCCGAAGTCTATCGGGTTTTGGCGCTACAAGATCAAGGATGTTCGTCACTCGGCCTTTAATGGCTATGACCTCTATTGTCCATTAGACGTTAATCGCCAGTGGGCGTCTACGGACCTGCTACAAGCGGCGCGTACTGTCAATATCGAATTTGACATCTTCGAAGGTCTCATCTGGAAAACAGGAAAGAAGTATCTGGAAGATTGGGCTAAGGAGTCATGGAGCCACCGGGTAAATTTGCGAGATGCTGAAAAGTACCCGAGCGAGATAGCAAGAGAGAATGCTGCAGGAACCGCAAAGCTTGCGCCTAACATGCTCATGGGTCGTCTAGCCACTCCGACCAATGACCTCTATCGGCCTGACTGGAATTTAGAGATTGTCCACAAGTCCATAGCTAACCAGGTACACAGCTACAAGAGCATCCTAGACAAGCATGCGATACGCCCGGTGCTAGTAACAACGGATAGCTTTTGGATCGTCACCAATGAACCGGACCCGGCTAAAGCTATTCCTGGCATTCTGGACTACCAGCTCGAGCAGAGAGGGTACAAGCATGTGGGGACTGTACCAATGAGTGAGGAGATTGTGGGCTTGTTTGCTACGGCCAGGCCGGAAACAATTAGCGCCTACTTAAAACAGAAAACAGAGGAGGAATAGACCATGTTTGCAGTACCCTCAAACGGGTCGATGATATTGCTGCTTGGTGCTTCTAGCCAGTTCACGGCGTCCGGTCCTAGCTTGCAGTACCCTCAGACGGGTCGATGTAAGCAGTATAGCATAAAGGAGAATAACTATGTGGAACCCATTTAAAGCGGTTGGTGACTTCATAGGGCGCGTTTCTGGGGCTGTATCCGGTGGGATAAGGAAAGCTACTGAAGCAATTGTGGATGTGGTTAGAGCACCGTTTGGGGGACGTGAGGAAGCGTCCACGCCGTCAGCTCCGCCAGAACAGCCACTTGCTCCGCCAGAACAGCCACTTGCTCCGCCAGAACCAACGGCGTTACCACCAGCTCCCTCTACTGACTATGAGCCGATGTTACCGCCGAGTATGGTTGGAGGTGGCGAGTATGGGGGGACTACTGAGATTAGCGGCGAGTCTGAGGACGAGTTAGGAGGGGCTGTTAGCGAGTTTGATGCTGGTGGGATAACCAGTCCAGACGCCGTGAACTGGTTAGAGGCACCAAACTTTATCGACATTTTTAACCAGTACACAACAGGGGCTGGTTTTGCGCCTGACCAGTGGATAGGGGGAATGAAGGACGCCCGTAACTTTGAGATTAAGGACATAGGCGACGGTATGATTGAAGTGAGCTTTGAAGCTGATTTTGAAATCGATGGTGAGTCTGGTGATATCGGAACACGGACGGTAACCGCCATATTTTGAGCTTACAGAAAGGAGAGTAAAAGTGAGCATTAAGTACTTAAAGCTGAATGGGCTTGCATTCCGTTCTCATCATGTCCAATGGTTTAGAGAGATGGAAAAGCAGGAAGGGCTAGAAAAGTGGAAGAGGGGTTATCATATTCTTCCTGCTACTAGAAATCAGCTAAAGGCGCTACGTAGGCATAGAATACCCGTTCCTATGGCCTGTACGCGTGCTATGGCTGACAAGCTTTTCTTTTGTTGGGTCATGGGATGGAATGAGAAGAGATACCTGGAACTATAGGATGCAAATTTAGCCACCGGGTAGGGTTAGCAGTATCTTACCCAGTGGTCTAACAGAGACACCAAAATTGAGAAAAGGAGACTCATATGGATAGTGTATCAAAGAAGTATAGGGAGATACGTGCAATGGACATCGCTGGTAGGGTTATCCCCATAGCGATCAAGCAAAAGGAGGGGAAAGTATTCGCGTGGGTCATTGGAACATATATTATCGACTCGGCGGATACTGTAGAGGATGCGGTTGACAAGGTGCTGAAGGTGATTAACATCAACAGTCCAGCTCGTTTCAAGCTTGCTCCAAAAGAGAAACAGCAAAAATTACTCGACTGGATAAAGGAAAACGTACAGCCAGGGGAAGCAAAGTACACCAGCTATCGACTGAAACATGTTGTAGAGGACGATATAGACGAGTATGTGAACAATGGAGAAATGAAAGGCGCTTTGCTGTATGCTGGTTATGAGCCTTGTAAGGATACACTAAGCTATCTTAATTGGAAGTTTCAGGTAAGAGAGATCCCTAACTCATAACTGTACGGAATGATAGTAGCATAATCCATAAAAGCCCTTGGTTACTGCCAGGGGCTCTTTATTGGAGCTTATCAAGTATCTGCTAAACTAACTTGTTGTAGTCCTCATGACTCCCTATCCAAAACCAGAGCATCGTATCGCCTTCTTTTTGCCCTAAAGCGCGATAATGGAGCCCAATACGAACGGAATAGATAGCCTCTTGCTCATCAACGAGCTTAAATCCAAACGATTTATAGTAGGGGTTTGTCTTAAAGATCTTGAAGTCTTCAGTTGCTTGTCTCTGAATATGAGAGGGAAGTTTTGCAAACAGCTTGTTAAACTGTTTTTCTCGTTTATTCTTCACTGGCAATCAAACCCGCCCTCTTCTATTTCTCCCTCTCTTGCCTCTCTTGCAAGCCTTCTTGCAACCCCTATTGCTTCTGGTTTTTTCCAGATTGCATCCCACTCTTCATCCGCTCGTATCTTCTCAATGGTTTCTAACACTTGCTTGGCTACCATGTCTTGATCCTTGAGAGAGAGCTTTTCCGCTTGCTCATAGGCCTTTTTCAATTCCTCAGTTGCCATAACTATCCTTTCCTGCTCTGCGAAAATGATATCCGGTCGCATTGTAGCATACCCTACTAGTTGGTACCAGTGTGTCAATGTGTACTATGTGTACTCTTGACAAGTACACTTTAGTGGTGTACACTTCATAGGTGTACTACTGCCACCAGAAAGGAGAAAGCAATGCCAACTATGGCACATACACAGTTAAAGTCATTTAGGGAAGAATTAGTTCCCAAGGTAGCACAAGAAGATCTTGCTCATATGGCAGGTTTACGTGTAGGGACTTATCGCAATATCGAGCAAGGAAGAAATGTTTCCTATACTAAGGCTAAAGCGATTTTAGGAGCATTAAATAAAATTAGAGTAGAAAGAGGAATATCTGAAGTTACTTTAGACGATTTAGGGCTCAACATAGTCTAACTCTGGAGTAGGCGTCTACCCTACTCCAGTAACCAGCCATACGGAGATTGACTACACATGGCAAGCCAAGAGAGTTTAGCATCTTCCAAACAAGAGGAGAAGTTGGATAAGGGGACATGCAGAGTTTGGATGACTGTATATACATACTACCCCCAAGATTGTGTAGGTACTACCCCCAAGATTGTGTTTCTGAAAACGGGCATAAAAAAGCGTGCCCGTCTAAAATTGTAAATCGGCCTGTAGAGATGCTTTATACGAAGGGCTGTTGGATGACCCCTGGATGACCCCTGGTTTTTAAGCATGTATTTATGATTTTTACATGTTTTGTGCCAAAGGAGTGGAGATGATTTTAGATTTAGATGGAAGGGCACGTATTTATGAGCAGTTCGGTGTATACGTGTCTCGAGTAACTGAGCTTACACATTCAGCTAAATTAGTTGCGCAAGCTTGGCGGCGTATACAGGACACACGAACAGAGCAGCATGATCGCTATGACGGCATGTTTTTATGCGCAATGTGGGAATTAGAGGAAGCAACTGGACTTTCTAAAAATACAGTTCGCAAGTCAATAAACGAGCTTGTGCAGTTTGGTATTATTGGAAAGAGAGTAATTATGGCAACGAGAAACAAAGCAGCAGAAATGCATCTTAGTAGGATAAGCATTTCAAGTCTTGAGCAAGCAGACTATAACGGGATGATCCCTCAACAACCTATTCAACCGCTTTCACGGTGTTCTTGTGGCGATGTTCATGTTGTTGATACCATGACACGTGTTTGTAAGAAGTGTGGTGTAGTACATCAGCTCTATCAGATAGATCATGGTGCTCACTACGATCAAATAGTAAAGTTCTATATTACCTGTTTGCTTAAGCGGGAAAGTTGTCATATCCCTCTTGGACAAATGATGAAGCTTTACCATACTTGGTTCTGGCTACAAGAGGAACCAGGGGCGAAAAAGCCTCTCAAGAGTGAACTGGTAAAACGTATCTTACATGAACTTGGCGTGCAATTTAAGAAAAATAATACCTTTAGGCGCTATGAGGGAGTAGGACTTACAGAGTTCGCACAACAGTTACTCGAACAAGATAGCATGACACCAGATAAAAAGGGCTGATATAGCCTAGTTCAGAGGGAAGTCTGATACACCTCCCTCAGTACTTAACCATTGAAAGGATTTACGACCAATGGAAAGCAACGAGATTTTAGCACACATTAGACTGAATATCCTCAGATCCTTAGTACTTATCAGAGAAATCCTAGCCTATCTCGAGTCTTGCAAAGGGGAAAACTGATGGTCAATGCTTCCCCCACGCTCAACTCAAGAATGCTAGAGGCTCTGCTTGCTCTCTTCGCCTTAAGAGGCATAGCAAAGGGCGCGGCTATCGGAGGTATCCTTGTCACCTGCTTAGCAGTGTATACCCTCGTAGCGGACGCATTAGCAGAGCTGACAACCAGCATAGCAACCTTGTGGGCTACCTCTGATAGCATTACCCGCTTGCTCCTCCTAGTTTTAGCTGTGTACTTCGTAAAGAAGGTGTTTCCGTATATCCTCTTACTCCATAGGAAGGGAGTGATTTAACATGAAGGACATGAGGAATGGGCAAGCACCTGATAAGCTTATGGGGGTGGCAGCGCTACTCGCCAGTGTTCCTAAAGGTGTGTGGTATACAGCAACATTCCTAGTGCTTGCTCTCATCGGTATCACTGCATGGGTGTTTCACAATAACCTTGACCTTGTGATGAAGATTATTGCCTATACGATGGTAGCACTGGTGTCCACTGCTATTATCGCCTTCTATGCGCGGATCATCCATAAAGCGGTTATGGGTGTCAATTCACTGAGTATGGCAAGTATTGAGAAAAGGAGATGGCGGGCGCTGACCTTAAAAGCAGAGGCAGGTGCAAGCAAGGCTATCGCAGATGCGAACAAGGCTGCCTTAGAGGTCAATATGGGCTATCGGTATCTTCCTGGAATGATAGAGCGATCTATCGACGGCGGAAAGAACTATGAGTACCTTGGGTTTAAATCGAACGACCGCTTTAGCAATGTTCATACCCTCCAAGGGACACAGGTGAAGGAACTCCCACAGGCCATACTACCGACGCAGGTACGCTATGAAGATATTCAAGACCAGATACCGCAAGGTCATGTACTGGTAGGGATAGGCCCTAATGGAGTTGAAACCAAGGAAAGCGCGGTAGGGGCTTGTGTCTGGATAGTCGGCCTATCAGGAACTGGTAAGACTTCTACAACCGTTCTCAGAGTTGAGGAACGGGCTAGCGTGGGACATCGGTTCTTAGCGATAGATCCACACTGGTTTAAGCCTGATAGCCTGACAAATGCCATAAGCGGGTATGCAGAACGATTTATCCAACCACCAGCACGCGATAGCAGAGAGGCCCTAAGTGTGCTGAACCTCTTCTTAGACGAGTTCAATGGGCGTAAGTCGGGCCGTATCCCACAGCCATGGCAACCAATAACGTTACTTGTTGATGAGGTAAACGCGCTGATGGATGCGCAATCAGATGAGGAAAAGGAAATCAAGGAACTTCTTCCATCCATTGCTCGGATATGTGGGCAAGAGGCGCGTAACTTCCTGATGGGAGGGATATTCATCTCACAACAGGCTACATTGCTCGCATGGTTGCGCAAGGTGGCACTGATGATCATTGTCCATCAGATCCTCATGGAAAGTGAAAAGAAGCTCGCTGTTAATGGGAATGCTCAAGTTATGGAAGCTATGAAGACATTGTTTTTGGCCGCGAAAGTTGCACCCACCTCCCCCCTTTTTGACCACTGTAAAAAGGGACCCACTTTCGAAAAATGGTCCCCTTTGGCACTGCCAAATGAACCCGTCTTGACCCCTGCAAAAG
>Ga0137376_10002389_pt1 | contig 11184 bp, 5 predicted proteins | sample SagtaG_23_FD_104814 | JGI IMG/M metagenome (GOLD analysis project Ga0137376, IMG submission 104814) | Vadose zone soil microbial communities from Sagehorn Ranch, Mendocino, California, USA - Sage2_L_20_16 metaG | ecosystem: Environmental > Terrestrial > Soil > Vadose zone | place: USA... | reverse complement strand
GTCGTTATCCACGACGCCTAGCTTTGGTCCGTTTTAGCGAAAAATCATCGAGTTGCTTCAGCGGACTGTGTCAAATGGAGCGAAATCCAGGTTATTTACAACAACGGTAGGTCATATCTTCGCAGATTCGAGCTCGCCCCTCAATAGCTCCTAGGTATCGCGGTTGCTATGTAAATTCATGAGACCTTCTGCCGCGCCAGCAATTTATTCCCGGTGTTGATCTGCTCTGCACAAAACTGACTATGACGTCACTTTGCGGAAGGGGAAGGTCCATGTCAGAGAGCAAGCACAGCGAGGCCGAGATGATCGGCACACTGAGACATCTGGAAGCGGTACGGAAAACGGAAGACACATTGTAGTCTTCATCATGGAACACCGCTGAAGGCAACTCTCAAGAAATGCGTGTTTGGCTTGACCTCGAATCGGCACAGATATGACCTACCATTGTTGTACATAACCTGGATTTCACTCCATTTGACACAGTCCGCTGCAGCAACTCGATGATTTTTCGCTAAAACGGACCAAAGCTAGGCGTCGTGGATAGCGACGTCTCGACGCTGCACATTCTCTTTGTTGTCTCCCTCACACTGACGCGTTTCAAACGGGAGCGTACAAAATCGCCTATGAGCACGATACGACGCAAGACTCTGCTGAATTGTCTTAAGCTGGTCGACCTACTGACGATGGTCGCTTCTTTTTTTATGGCCAGCCTGCTGATGGCGCGCGAGAAGGGCACGTTACCTCTTTCGCAATTGCTTTCGATGCGCATCAAGGTAGGGAACCTTCTCCTGTTTTCTGCACTGCTGCTGCTGTGGCACATCATTTTCTCCGCGTCTGGGCTTTACGATTCGCGACGCATGACAGGACGTAAGGCGGATATCAGCGATCCGTTCACCGCGACTACACTGGGAAGCCTTGTCATGGCGGCAGTTGCGGTCGCTTTCCGTATCCGAATGATCTCGCCTGGCTTTCTGGTCGTGTTTTGGGCGATGAGTGCCACGGTCGCAGTGACCCACCGGCTGCTTCAGCGTTTTGTCCTGGAACGCATTCGTCTAAAGGGACGAAACCTTCGCAACATGCTCATTGTGGGCACGAATTCACACGCGCTTGAGTTCACCAGTCGAGTCCAGGCAAGGCCCGAACTTGGCTATCGCATTATCGGGTTCGTTGATCAAGAGTGGGACGGACTAGGAACCTTCAGTAGCACCGGGTATTCCATCGTATCTGACTTCGTTAATCTTCCCGGTTTCCTCAGGACAAGTGTGGTCGATGAGGTAGTCATCGCATTGCCGATCAGATCTCTACACACGCAGGCGGCCGGGATCGCCGCGCTGTGCGAGCAACAAGGAATCACTACTCGGGTTCTGTCCAACATCTTTGACCTCAGAGTGGCCCACGCCCGAGCAGAGGAGTTTGAGGGCTCCTCTTTGATCACGAATTACACCGGCGTCGCAGAAGGCTGGCCAGTTCTCGTGAAGCGCATCCTCGATGTCGTGCTTTCGACGATTCTGCTAGTGGGACTTGCGACTCTGCTGCTGGTGGTTGCGGCGCTGATCAAGTTAACCTCCCCCGGGCCGGTTCTCTTTACCCAGCATCGGCTGGGTTATAACAAACGTAAGTTCAAGATTTACAAGTTTCGTACCATGGTGGAGGACGCGGAGCAGAGGATTAAGCAGCTTGCGCACTTAAACGAAGTCTCCGGACCGGTTTTCAAGATCAGGAACGATCCTCGTATTACTCCGATTGGGAGATTGTTGCGAAGAGCCAGCATCGACGAGGTTCCCCAGTTGTTCAACGTGCTGAAAGGGGACATGAGTCTGGTCGGTCCCAGACCACTGCCGGCGCGCGATTACGAAGGCTTCAACCAGGACTGGCAGAGGCGCCGCTTTAGCGTGCGGCCGGGTCTCACCTGCCTATGGCAGATCAACGGCAGAAGCTCGATTCCTTTCGAAAAATGGATGCAACTTGATCTGCAATATATCGACAAGTGGTCGCTGTGGCTCGACCTCGAAATTCTAATCCGAACAATTCCAGCGGTACTCAAAGGGACAGGCGCCGCCTGACGGCTTCCCTGGATCAACTTCCTCCAGTTAGGACGCATAGGCCTTTGATGCTTACGATTTTCGCAATACTGAACCTGGACCGCCGCCACGAGCTTGTTCAGGGAAAGCAAAACCCGATTGTGTGGTTAGATTAGATTCACATGATTCGGAGTTCAAGAACTGCCGTTTTACAAAAGGAGTCCCCGTGTTTCGGTCCGATCGCTCTGCCCGCAGCATCCTGATCATTGTTCAAAACCTCCCCGTTCCTCTCGACCGGAGAGTGTGGCAGGAGACCAACACCCTCAGGCGTGCGGGTTTTGATGTCGCCGTGATTTGCCCCAAGTCAAAAACGTACACCAAGAGCTACGAACGCTTAGAGGGAGTCGATATCTACCGGTACCCACTTCTGATCGAAGCGGATAACAGCGTAGTGGGATACTTTCTCGAGTTCGCGTATTGCTGGTTCGCGACCCTGTGGCTGGCGCTTAAAGCTTATGGTAGACGCCCATTTCACGTGATCCACGCGTGTAATCCTCCGGATACCTACTTCGCCGTGGCCTTGCTCTTTCGTCCGCTCGGGGTCAGATTTGTTTTCGATCACCATGATCTTTGTCCAGATCTGTATGTAGCTAAGGGACATGCTAGGAGAGGCGTGGTCTACCGTATACTGTTGTTGCTGGAATGGATGACCCTTCGCACGGCAGATATGGTGATCACTGTTAATGAATCGTACCGGCAGGTCGCGAAAATCAGGGGAGGTGTGCCGGATCGAAAAATGGTGGTGATCCGCAGCGGTCCCCGCCTCGACTGGACGCAACTCGGCCGCCCGAGCGCCGAACTGAAGGAGGGCCGCAAGTACTTGGTTGTGTTTTTGGGCCAGATCGGCAGGCAGGACGGTGTCGACTACTTATTGCGCGCGGTTCGCATTTACAACCGGAGTTATGTAGGCGACACGTTATTCGTAATCATCGGCGAAGGACCAAGTCAGCGAGATATGCAACGCCTAGCCGCGGAGCTGGAACTTACTGACTGTGTTCGCTTCACCGGCCGGATCTCCGATGAACAACTTTGTTCCTACCTATCCACCGCTGACGTATGTGTTGATCCTGATCCATTGAACGAGTTCACCAATGTTTCCACTATGAACAAGATCATCGAATACATGTCACTAGGCAAACCAATTATTGCATTCGACCTGTTGGAACATCGGCGTTCTGCCCTCGAAGCCGCGCACTACATCGAACCGAACGATGTCACCAAATTTGCCACCGGCATTCGCGAACTGCTTGAGGACGAACAACGGCGGGAGCGTATGTCGAAATTCGCGAAGGACCGTTTTCAACATATACTAGCGTGGGAGGTGTCCGAAGAAAACTTGGTTCGTGCGTACAACGAATTGCTTAACAGTGGCAACTTCCTCGGTTGCCAATATGACCACCTCAAAAATGAGCATGCATAAAAGCCCGCTGCAGCACACAGAACCTCGCTCGCGAAAGGCGGTTTTGATTCTGATTTACAGGCTGCCTCCGTTTGTGAAGCCCCTTGCAGCAGAAGAATACAACCTAAATCTGCCATGGAGACCTTGATTAATCCCCAGCGCGTTTGGAACCGCAGGTTTCACCTGACTGCTGGGGTGTCCACAGAGGCGTTGGCGGCCCACTTGTGGTCGGGAACAAAAGGGAGGTGTTTTGTAATGATTGACAGATTGAGCTCTATAGTTCTAGCCATGATCCTTGTCTTTTTTGCCACGACCGGAAGGGCGTTGACTCAAAGTACGCTGCTGCTAGCCACCGGGTCGCAGTCCGCCAACACATCTGGGATGGCCGTATCCAGCAGCGAAGGCAATTCTGTATCGGAGAAAACTGCGGTTGTACCTGTCATCGGAGCTGGTGATCTGCTCAAGGTGGGTGTTCTCGGAGCACCGGAGTCCGACCAGGAGGTCCGTGTCGATGCGGACGGGAACGTCGCGCTGAATTTCATTGGCTCCGTGCACCTCGCCGGACTTACACCGGAGCAAGCACAAGCTATTATCACCAAGAAGTTTGTGGCAGGTGGCTTCTTCACCGACCCCCAGGTGTCTGTCTTCGCCAAGGAATATGCCACTCAGGGGGTCTCCGTGTTGGGAGAGGTGCAGAAGCCTAACGTCTATCCACTCCTCGGATCGCGCAGGCTGTTTGATGTCCTATCGCTCGCCGGCGGCACTACGCCAAAAGCGGGTCAGGTAATCACTATTACCCACCGCGATCATTCCCGCGAGCTACGTACGGTGTTGCTGTCGAACGACCCTGCCAAATCAGCGGAGGCCAATGTAGAAATTTTTCCCGGCGATACCGTAGTCGTGTCCAAGGCCGGCATCGTATATGTCGTCGGGGATGTGCATAAGCCCAGCGGTGTGGTGATGGAAAATGGTACGCAGATGACCGTTTTACAGGCTATCGCGATGGCCGAAGGAACCAATCCTACTGCCGCCTTGAACGCTGCAAGACTGATCCGCAAAACACCTACGGGGCCGCAGGAAATGCCTCTGGAGCTCAAGAAAATCCTTGCCGCAAAGTCTCCCGACATCCACCTTCAGGCTGAAGACATTATTTTTGTTCCTAATAATGCTGTGAAAACGGCGGGTAAGCGCGGTCTAGAGGCCATCATTCAAGCTGCAACTGGACTGGCCATTTACCACCCTTACTGAACCTTATGCAACCTACACCCGCCAGGCGCGAACGTTACGGCCGAACGCCAGTCCGCGCATGACGGACGAGCCAAAACGAAGTTTTTCTTGCGATCGCTGTCAATTCTAATAGCGCGACCGGGAAATCATATGGCGCATGCCTCGTGAGGGTTTAAGTGACGAGGCTGAGCCCAAATAGGAGATCCGGTGCGGAAAGGGATGTTGTGAGCAAAAATTTTGATCCATTACTGGGGACAAGCAAAGATCTCGACCTCCCGCAGCTGTGGGAGCCTAGTGTCACTCCGAGCGACCAATCGCTTTTGCAAGGCAGGCCGCTTTTCCACTCGGTTGCTGAGGAACAGGTGTTTGATTGGCTGAAAGTCATTAGAATCCTACAGAACCACTGGAGGATATCCGTGTTTTTTGCGTTCCTTATAATGTTGAGCTTCGCTTGTGTTACCTACTTGACGAAGCCTGTCTATGAGGCGCAAGCTCGCATTGAAATCGACCCACCGGGGGAAGTGTTTTCCCTGGAGGGCCTCCCCTCCGCTTCGAGTGACCGTGAGCTCTTGGAAACACAGGCCCAAGTCCTGCAAAGTGACAGCCTAGCTGTTGCTGTTATTCGAAAGCTCCACCTGGACCAGAACGAGGATTTGGTGGGCCGCATCAAGCCTGAAACGAAAGAGGCGGCGACTGCTCCACTCACCGACACTCTGCAACTTACGCGGCGAGAGAGTATGGCTTTAGAAACATTTAAGAATCTTCTAAATGTAAAACGCGATACTTCCAGCCGTCTTATATTCGTTAGCTTTACGAGCCACGATCCGCAACTCGCAGCGGAAGTATCCAACACGCTGGTGCAATCGTTTGTCGATCAGAGCTTTGAGACGAGGCACGATGCTATCGTGAAATCTACGGAATGGCTTTCGCTCCAATTGGACGACATTCGCACCAAAATGGAGAAGACTAGTCAAGCTCTGGCACAATTTCAGGGATCAACAGGCATTATCGATGCAGACGATAATAGGAATACCTTCACCGAGCACATGGGCGAACTCACCCGGCAGTTAACCCAGGCAGAAGCAGAAAGAATTCAACTGCAAGCGCTCCTTAAGAGTGTACAGGCCGGCAATCCGGATTCCCTTCCCGAGGTTCGCAGCAACCCCGTAGTCCAAAAGCTGAGCCAGACATTAGCTGAACAGCGCGCACAGCTTTCTCAAGTGCTCGTCGTGTACGGCAAGAATCATCCGACGGCGAAAAAACTCCAGAGCCAGATTGATGAATTACAGAGCCAATTGAACGAGCAAAAAAGTGCAACTGTGAATTCACTCAGAGCGAGCTACGCCGCGGCAGAGGCGCGTGAACATTTGATGGCAGGTGAGATAAAGGGCACCGGCAAAGAATTAGACCAGATGGCCCGCTATAGCGCTCTCAAGAAGGAGGTACAGAACAATGTGGACCTGTACAACACATTATACGCAAAGATCAAGGAAGCGGGGATCAGCGCTGCCTCGAAGTCGGCCAATATTCAGGTCGTGGATCAAGCCCGGGTTCCCAAAACCCCCATCCGTCCGCGCCGGATTCTAAACCTGTCGGCGGGATTGGTCGCCGCTCTTTTTGGTGCAGTGGTGCTTGCGTTTCTTCTTGAACAATTCGATAACCGGCTCCGCTCTCCTGAGGACATCAAGAGATGGATCGGGAGTTCTAATATCTCTGTTATTCCTGCCATCGGTGAATGTAATCGCCAGGATGCACGTCTTGCATGGCCAAAGCGAATCGTTGGACCCCTGCCGAGCGCCAGCCTTGACAAGGAAGCTCGAAACGATATGTTCCTGCTGGACAGACCACATTCGCCAGAGGCCGAAGCGTTGCAGGGATTGTACGGCTCACTCATGCTAGCTTGCCACGAGAATCCTCCACAGGTCATGCTGATTGCTTCCGCGTTCCCTGGGGAGGGGAAAACCACGATTGCTCTAAATCTGTCGCTTGCATTGGCCAAGCACGCCAAAACCTGCCTCGTGGATGCAGACTTGCGAAAGGGTAGGATCGCTAAGGTGTTCGGCCTGTCCGCCAACGAAGGTTTGCGCGATGTCTTAACTGAAGCTAGGTCGCTGGAGAGCATTTTGTGGGAAGCTCCCGGACTGGGCAATCTATCAATCGTGTCAACAGGACGCTCAAACGATAATTCTGGGCAACTCATCTGCTCCGATAAAATGCGGCAGGTCTTGCAGGAGCTCCGACACCGCTTCCGGTTCGTGGTGATTGATTCTGCTCCGATCCTCCCTTTCGTGGACGGGCGCGCGCTCTCAACCATGGCCGATGCGGTGGTTCTCGTCGGACGAGCTGGGAGTACTACGCGTGCCGGCATGCAACGCTGTATTGATTTGCTCTCGGAAATTCAGGCGGCACCGATCCTACACGTCGTACTAAACGGGGCCGATATGAACGCAACCGACTACAAGTACTACCGGTATGGCTATGCTGACTACAGTTGGACCTCGAAATGAACCAGCATGTTTTCCTGTCCCTCCGCAATCAAGCCCCCGCAGGCCACAACCGAAAAGCATCGAACGACTTCCTCCTGATACCCTCTTGCTTCTGCAGGAGTCATATTTTCTGCTTTCCATTTCGCCTCGACTGGCAACGGGACAACTAATCCTGAACGTTAATGCGAGGGCGATCGGATGCTTGGCAGCAAGTCTCGCCTGTCGCACTGGAGCCCAAGGATAGCCGTGTTCTCCACACGGGAAGCATGGGATTCGTGGGTTCTCTTCTCAATCAGGCTCTTATGGTTAAGGAGGCTCGGACAAGAGTGAAACCGAAAGTCTTAGTTGCTGCGACGTCTCGCTGGTTCACAACGGCGCGGCTGGCAATTGCTCTGGCAAATGCAGGGTGCACCGTGGAAGCTGTCTGCCCGCCCGGCCATCCGCTCGGCAATACAAGCGCCGTGCAGCAAACCCATAATTACAACGGCCTAGCCCCATTGATGTCATTCGCGGACGCAATCGCCACTAGCAAACCGGATTTCCTCCTTCCAGGTGACGACCCTGCGACCTGGCACTTGCACGAGCTATATATTCGAGAACGACGCAATGGAAAAGAGGGGGCACCGATTTGCGTGCTGATCGAGCGTTCGCTCGGTTCACCCGAAAGCTTCCCAGTCGTGTCTTCGAGGGCTAGCTTTATGACACTGGCTCAAGAAGAGTGCATCCGCGTTCCGAAAACCGAAGTGGTCACGAACATCGAGAGCCTCAGAGATTGGGTCTCCCGAATGGGATTTCCGACGGTATTGAAGGCTAACGGTACTTCAGGAGGCGTCGGCGTACGGATCGTCCACACCCTTGAACAGGCTGAACGCGCTTTTCTGGAACTCGAATCTCCTCCAGTCTTGGCACGAGCGGCTAAGCGAGCTCTGGTAGATAAAGACAAGACTTTGATTTGGCCATTTTTACTTCGTCGTCGATCCGTTGTGAATGCGCAGTCATTTATAACCGGGCGCGAAGGGACCAGCGCGATCGCTTGCTGGAGGGGAACTGTCCTGGCTGGTCTCTATTTTGAGGTGCTCAAGAAGGCGAATTCGGCTGGGATAGCAACCGTCGTGCGATTGATCGAGAACGCTCAAATGTCGGTCGCTGTCGAAAGGATGGTCCGCCGGCTGAATCTTTCGGGGGTGCACGGGTTTGACTTCCTGCTGGAAGCACATACTGGAAACGCGTACCTCATCGAAATAAATCCTCGAGCCACTCAAGTTGGACACCTGACGCTTGGGCCCGGACGTGATCTTCCTGCGGCCTTGCACGCCGTCTTGGCCGGCAAAGCTGTTGAATCAGCTCCGAAGGTCACAGACAACGACACGATCGTGCTCTTCCCGCACGAGTGGATAAGGAATCCAACGAGCCCCTATTTGCGTTCGGGCTATCACGACGTCCCCTGGGAAGAACCCGAGTTGCTTCATGCTTGCATCGGCAGATTTCGAAAGCAGAGTCCTTGGTACTATCAGCAAAACTGGGTCCAGGTTTTTTCAACCTTTCGCCTCCGTGCATCTGTGACTGCCCCACGTAACGCTCCCGCCGCACGGCTGGCTGATTTCCCTAGCGAACGCGCCCGGGGGCAATCTCACGACTCTGGATTCCCGATTCCGCCCGTAGATTCTTTGGGTTGCGCTCTCGACAGTTTCTATGATTCAGGCGGCAGGCGCGTTGCTTGCTCACCCGATGGCTTCAATACCAATATTCCGTCACCGGATGGTACTGCTGCGGCTTCAGAACATACTTCTGGGCACCTCCTCCAGGGTTGCCATATCCAGAGCCAAACCTGGGGGAACGTAGGGGAGCCACTTCGAATAATGAAATTTGGTGGGACGTCAGTGGGTGACGCGTCCTGCATTCGGAAAGTCGTCGACATCATTCGTGCCGCGTCGCGCGCGAGTAACCTCGTGGTGGTCGTTTCCGCAATGAGCGGGGTGACTAACAAATTAATCGAGGCAGCTGCGCAGTCGGAGGCGGGGGATTGGGAAGCGGTTTCGGCGATTTTCGCGCAGCTGCGCAGGCAGCACGAAACCGCGGCCAGCGCATTGATCCACTCGGCGGCGGAGCGCAACTGCATCGACCGCAAGATACGCGAGTTTTTTCAGGAGGGCGAGCGCCTATGCCAGGGCACGATGCTACTGCGTGAGGTGACGCTGCGGGCGCGTGACTCGATATCGAGCCTGGGTGAGCGTCTATCCGCTCCTATTGTTGCCGCTGCACTTGTACAGTGCGGCGTGGCCAGCGAGGCGATCGAGGCCACGGAGGTTGTGCTAACGGACTCGCAACACGGCGCCGCTGACCCGCGCATGGATCTGACGCGAGAACGCTGTGGAGCGCGCCTGCGCCCACTGTTGCAGCGTGGCATTGTCCCTGTAGTGACTGGCTTCATCGGCGCCACGGCGGAAGGCGTACTCACAACTCTCGGCCGCGGCGGCTCAGATTATTCCGCGACGATCCTGGGTGCTGCTCTCGATGCGGACGAAGTCGTCATCTGGACGGACGTAGATGGCCTTCTGACAGCCGATCCACGAGTAGTGTCCGGCGCACGCACAATCCCCGAAATCGCTTATCACGAGGCGGCCGAGCTGGCATATTTCGGCGCTAGGGTCCTGCATCGGAAAACTCTTCGCGCCGTGACGCAACGCGGTATACCTGTTTGGATCCGTAATACATTCGCTCCCGAACGGCCCGGAACGAAAATCACGCGGTCGGGCCCCCCGTGCCGCGACGGAGTGAAGGCGCTCACTTCCATGAGCGACGTCGCAATGATCACGATTGCCAGCGCTAATGGGGCTCCGGATGTCTTGGGCCGCACATTAGCGACGACCAGCGCCATTGGAGCCGATGTGCTGCTGATTTCGCCTTCGCAAAACGGCATCTACTTGGTTGTCTCATCCTCACTCGCTCAGCGCACCCTCGATGCGCTATGCCGCGAGTTCGAGGAGGACCTGCCACAAGAAAGCGTGAGCAACATCACCATCGATTCGACTGTTGCGATTGTCACTTTGGTCGGTCAGAGCATGCGCACAACAGTCGGAATTATCGCGCGTGCGTACAGCGCGCTGGGCCGGGAGAACGTCAATATCATCGCGAGCGCACAAGGCTCGTCGGAGTCCAATATCTCCTTCGTCGTGGCGCACGAAGACCTGAAGTCAGCACTCGTCACTCTCCATCGGGAATTCCAACTAGGCACGCTGAATTCGCAAATGCTCGCAATCCCTGGTAACCGACCCGCGACCTGGTTTTGCAGCTCTGAGCCTACTGCAGACAGCGCTTGATCGGTTTTCGGTTAAGCCTTTCGTTCCTGTGAATTGCAGCCATCCGAGTGAAGATCCGCGTGTTCGTGTGTGCGAGCCCTGTGATCATTTGCAGAAGCCCCCTCGCAGCAAGTGATTAAAGGCTTGTGGCATCGCGCCCTGATTCTAGGCCAGGGAACCATTTGCGACGGCGATGTTGTAGCTGGGCAACAGAAAGAATCGGAATGAGCGCTCCATCCTTGCACGATCTCTTCTATGTCAAGAATTCGCATCCAGACTGAAATGAACTTTTCGATTTCGACTTAGTGACGGGTGCCTCGATAGCTCTTATGAAAAATCTTGTTTCTTCTCAGATGGCGTCGTTGGAACAGAGGGTTATCAATACGATGCTTGCTAGGATCCGGGTGCGCCGGGGCGTGCCCTCTAATCTGCCCCGTGATGTGCGCGTACATTCTTCGGTTGGGAGAGCACCGGTTAGGCTTCGGGAAGCGCTATTCTCGGATTTCAAAGACGTGACAGAGCTCAAATGTCGCTGTGGCTTACTGCCAGATTCGCTTCAAAATTGGGAGCGCTTGTGGCGGCATAACCCAGCTTTGCAGCAAGGGTCATTTGAACGGCCTATCGGTTGGGTTTTGGAAGTTGAAGGTAGGCTGGTTGGTTACCTGGGGAACATCTCCCTCTCTTATTATTAT
>Ga0137376_10002388_pt1 | contig 11184 bp, 15 predicted proteins | sample SagtaG_23_FD_104814 | JGI IMG/M metagenome (GOLD analysis project Ga0137376, IMG submission 104814) | Vadose zone soil microbial communities from Sagehorn Ranch, Mendocino, California, USA - Sage2_L_20_16 metaG | ecosystem: Environmental > Terrestrial > Soil > Vadose zone | place: USA... | reverse complement strand
GGCCGTCGTCGGCAGCGTCAGCGCGGTGCCGACGCAGTCGGAAGAAGCGAACCGACTTCTGATCGGCGCCAAAGCACAGGTGGAAAAAAAGCTCGGCGATGCCGCCGAAGCGCTGGCGCAAGCCGCCGATCCAGTGGATGATCTCGAAGGCGGCGCTGATTATAAACGCCACTTGATCGGTGTCTTTCTACGAAGAGCCTTCATCAAGGCGCTAGCCTAGCGTTCAATTCGCCGACTCCACGTTTCACTCGACGCCGCCTCGAGGCAATGATTGGCCTTCCGCCGTATCAGGCGCAATTACCCATTGGCGGCTCACTTTGAGTCGCGCGTCGCTTAGAGATTGGCCGGTCACGACGTTGATCCTGATTGTTCTCATTTACGGGGCAGGTCGACAAAAACATCTTGGCCGACATCATCTTTGACCGATGCGATCTTCACGGCGTCTGTTTCTTCCCGACGGTTGCCGACAATCTAGACCGCGATCAACGACTTTGCGTTCACCAACGCGCTTGATCGTTTATCCAAGTCTGCGCTAGTCTCGCCCGAAAGTTAGAGTCGTTCGCTTATTCACGCGTGTCCATTCACGAGCGCGGAAATTTTGAGGAAAAAAAATGGCCGGCGAAAAAACCGTTGACGACATCACCTTTAGAATTCGACATACGATGATGCTCGTAAGCGACCTCGATCGCAGCATCGATTTTTACACGCGTCTGCTCGGCATGGACGTGCAGCGCATCCGGCCCAACCCGGAGAAACACGAGCGCGTCGGCTATCTGGGTTACGGCAGCGAAGATGAATATCCCGGCCTCGAGCTCATCGAAACCGGCGGGCCCGGACGCCTGAAAGAAATGCCGAAATGGTACGGCCACGTTGCGCTCTACGTGTCCAATCTTTATTCGCTCAGCGAAAAGTTGAAATCAGCAGGTGTGAAATTTACTCTTGAACCGCAGCCCAACCGGACCGGCAGCCAAGATAAAGTTGCCTTCATCGAAGATCCGGATGGTTATACACTGGAGCTCACCGAACGCCACTCGAAGAGCGGGCCGCCGGTGAAGGTGAGCTGAAACAGCTCTCAGTCGCTCCCTGAACAGCGCCTGGGATTCCTGACAATTTTGCCTGGGGCATTGCCGCGCTAGCGCACGCGCACGAACAGCGATTCGTATTGTCGGGTGTAATCCGCCAGCTTCTCCGCGAGTTGAACCCGACTCGGTGCGACTTTTAAATTGGCGGGGTACCCTTCAGGCTTCAGTCCCGGCTTCGCCGACTCGCGGCCGCGCTGAACGAAAAGCTTTTGCCCTTCGTCCGATAATGCAAAGTCGATAAACAGCTTCGCGGCATTTGGGTGCGGCGCCTTTTCGACAATGCTGATCGGATGGAGCGCCACGATGGCGGGCTCCAAGCCAACCCAGTCGACCGGCGCGCCCTGTTTTTTCATCAGGTGCGGGCGATACCAGTAGGCGACGATCTGCAAGTCATATTCACCCGCACCGAGCAGTTGCGTGACCAATGAGCGTCCGCCGCGGATCGCGATGTCCTGCTTGGCCAGCGCCAGCATGAACTCCAGTCCTTTCTTCTCGCCCATCAGGTAGACCAGATTGGCAAACCAACGATCCTCGTTTTGATCGAGCACCATGCGGCCTTTCCAGCGCGGCTGGAGCAGGTCTTCGTAGCGCTTGGGAATCTCCTCGCGCTTGACTCTCGTCGTGTTAAAAGCCGTGACAATAAGATTGTCGTAAAGATCGGTCCAATAGCCGTTGGGATCTTTGAACCCTTCCGGATACGCCACGGCTTGCGGCGATTTGTACGGTGCGATGAATCCCCGTCTCTGCAAGTGAAAAGTCTCGAATTCACCAACGCTCACGACGTCCGCCGTGAAAGTGCCGGTCTGGCGCTCGACGTTCATGCGGCTAAGAACCTTATCGTGGGTCGAGCGAAAAATATCGGTCTTGAGAAACGGATATTTGGCTTCGAAGGCGGCGGTCAACGATCTCGCGAACTCGGTCTCTACCGAAGTGTAGAAGACCATTTTCCCATCTTTCCTAGCGCCCTCGAGCAGCGCTGCCGACCGCGAGTCCGCTTCCGCGCTGTAAGCCACCCGGTGCCAATCGGGCAGCAGCAAAAGACAAAGCAACGCGACTTTTATCTGCATTTCCGCCTCCCATCCAAAAGCGCGAGCTCGCTCGTTGCTTCGGCGACAGTTCGCCAGTCATGGTAGCGGTTGACGCGCTCATGCTGGACGTCGGACTGATTCCACGGACAATCGATCAGAGCTACCGGCAACTTCATTTCACCGGCTAAAAACTGCGCCATCGGCAGCGAGTCTTCCACCGCCCAACAAAATTGCCGCTTCGCCAATTCGGCCAATGTGATTGCATTGGTGTTTTCCGTGGCAAAGCGTGAGTACTTGTCGACCACGGTGAATGAGCTGTGGGGTATCTCGTGCTGGGCCAACCACGTGAGCGACACTTCGTAGCTTTCCGGCGGGCGGCCCGTGACGATGGCGACGTCAAATCCCTCTAGACGCCAACGCTTTAGAACTTCGATGGCCTCCGCAATCGGGACCATGCGCAGCAGTTCGTCCGGCCGATGCACGATGCGATACAACTCGTCGCGCTCGCGGAGCGTTAACCCGCAAGAATGACCGACGTCGAAATTGGTCAATTGCTCGTAAGCGATTTGTTTGCCGAACTCGCGTTCGATGATAACCAGGAAATGGCGCGCCGCCTGGCACAGCACGTCGTCGAGATCGACGTAAATCGTCGTCGGTAATACAGCCATTGGCGCTAAGATTCAAAAATCTGCTTCAAGCGTTGGGTAAGATCTCTGCGCAACTTATGAGTTTGCCCGGCTTCGTAGCGGGTGGTTTTCCACTGCGCCACGTCGAAAGGCAGTTTGTCCATCGGCGTCGAGCAAATATGCACACACGGCTTTTTCAAGGCGTGAGCGAACCCGGCCTCGTAGAGTACGTTGGGTTTCGACTCCGACAGGTCGACGATCACCGCAGTCGATTTGCGAATCAGCCGGTGCACCTCGTCGACCACATTGCCTTGAAACTCACGCCGGTCCACTCGATCACAAACCGCGCCGACCTGTTCTGCGGCATAGCTCATCGCCACGAAAAAAACATCTTCGTATTGCGGCGCGAACGGCATGGCCGCGAAGATGAGTTTATCGACTTTCGTCACCTCGGCAGAATGGCCGCGCGTTTTTGTCTCCTGAAATTCGGCTCGAAGCGCCGGCACGAGTCCATCGATCGTTACAACACCTTTAGACGGCAAGTTTCGCTTCAGTCCGGCGATCACGATGAAGGCGCCATCAGCCTTTGCCGTATCCTGGTAATGCTGCGCCTGTCGGCTGGCTTCCGTCGTCAATCCCGGGAAGTCCCAGTTGCGCGTCTCGACGACAAACTGGCGCCCGTCCGGCGCGTACACGATGAAATCTGGCGCGAGTCCGCCGATCGCTCGCTCCGTCGCAAATTTTAATCCCGCTTCGCGCAACCGTTCGGCAATAACCTCTTCGAGTTCCTTTTCTTGTGACTCCGCCATTGTCCGTCTTAGCTCCCGCCTCGCCGCCGGCATCGAGCCGGCGTATCTCATCATTCAGCGTTGTGTCGAACGAACTAACCAATCTGCAGGACGACCCGACCGGTCTTGCTGTCAATTTCTAGATAGGCCGCTTGAAGAAATACTCTTCCCAATATGCCGATTACCTGTGCGTTCTGTTCGCGGCTTTTCTCCAGCAAAGCAGGCACGCCGACGCATTCTATGACCTGCTCGAAACAATCGTCAGCGCCGCTCGCAGTCTTAGCCGGCAAACGCACCTTGGCGAGATATTGCTGCAGCGTGCCGTAGCCGTGAATGCCGTGAATTTCCCTCGTGCCCTGCTCGCGAAGCTGGAGCGACACGGCAACATCGTAATCGATCATCGCTCCGTAAGCGCCGGTATCGATCAAAAATTCACCTCGCGATTCCTGGCCAAGCTCATCGTCGTGCCGGCTCCACCCGCCGGGGATCAGCGGACCGAGCGATTTTAGGCGTTCGCGATTAGTAACGACTTCTATTCGATATGACCGGTTTTCCATAGCGCCAACGAAGCTAAATCACTTCGGACGGAACGGCTCCCGCGCTACCATCGGTTAAATTTTCGAAACATATTCGCTATTCCGAATGAGGAACCGATACGGTTTATCTTTCCACTTGCCGGCGTAGTCGACGCCGATGCGCGGCGTTGCGTTGAATTTCGGTACCGGCTCGCCGCGATCCTCGACGTAAAGGACGTCACCGCATAAATCGGCGCCGTTGAGCGAGCGGTCGATGGCGAAAGCCTGGCAAAGTTTCCCCGGCCCACTGGCGAGCCCGCGCAATTTGTCGAGTCCCCTGCGCGATTTCATTAAATCGACACCATCCACCGGCTCCACCGCGCGGATCAGGACCGCCGCTGGATAATCCTTCTTTTCGGTGACCAGATTGAGCATGTGGTAAAACCCATAAATGAAATAGACGTAGGCATGCCCTGGCGGCCCGAACATCACCTCCGTGCGCGCCGTGCGTCCTTTCGCCGCGTGACACGCCAAATCCTGCGGGCCGACGTAAGCTTCAGTTTCGACGATACGACCGACGGTGTCGCCTTGCGGATGTTTGCGGATCAAATATTTGCCCAACAATTGCTTGGCGACTCTGACGGTTTTTTGTTCGTAGAATGCGCGGGGAAGCTTCAACGCTGAGCTAACGAGAGCTGATTGTGGAAACGTCGATTGTGAACTCTGCTTGCTGACAACTGCCTTGTGCATTCTTATTCGGACTGCGGCAAGCCGTCTTTGATCTCCACCCACGGCGCTTTCGATGCGACGTGAATATGCTTCGAAGCTTTCATGCCAGGATCGCTGTCCAAAGTTCCCGGACGGAAGCGAAGGTGTTCAGGGTCTTTATCTTTTTTCTTTAGAATCGGTGACCCGCAGCGCCCGCAAAACACGCGATGATAACCCGGCGACGACTCCCACTCTTTGAGCAAATCTTCACCGGCGACAAAACGGAACGAAGCCGCCGAAATCGTTGAGCCGCTGGAAAATGCCGAACCGGACATCTTACGGCAAAGGCTGCAGTGACAGTTGGTCACCGCGCCAAGCTCGCCGTCGATTTCGTATCGAACACCACCGCAAAGACATGATCCTTTAAGCATTCGCTGACCTCCCCGTGTGCCAATATTAATTCGCAAACCATTCGTTAGTAAGGCTTTCGAAGCCTTTCCTAAATCTGCTTAGAGAAAATCGGCTAGAACGTCTTTCGCTTCTTCGAAATATTCTTTCGGAACTAGAAATCTTACCGGTATGTTGCGCGCTAAATTAAAATTCTCCCCCTGAGCAAGATAGGGTATATCTTCCGCTTCAAGAATCGATTTGATCAGCGGAATTTGACCCGCGTCGGCCATACTTAGAACTTCAACGAGATCAACAAACTCCAGCGCTTCCTCGGCGGGCAACTCGGCAACCAGCGCCACGTCACAATCCTTACACCAGGTGAATCCGGCACGATATTCGGAACGGCAACTCGGGCAATACATGATTTTCAATTTGAGTTTTGCGTGACGACAAGAACCCCATCTTACTTGATCTCCTTCACCAAACTCCAATCCACCAACTGGCTCAAGGGAATATCTTTGGTCAGCTTCAGCCGTTCTTTGGTGAGTTGTACGTCCAACTGCACCCCTTTGTCGGAAATCATACCGTCGTCGTTGAAAGAATTGATCGACGCGTCGTAGGCTCTGGCTGACTGCGCAGGTGTAATGTGCAGATAATCGGCAAGCATCTGCACCATCTCGTTGCGATTCTGCTTCAAGTAACGCGTTCCGCGCACCGTAGCGCGGACAACTCTTCTCACTTGCTCGCGCTGGGTTTGGAGCTTATGGTCCATGACCGCCATACCCGACAACGGTAATTCAATGAGGTCTCCCAGGTAAACAAGTCGCCTGAATCCTTCGTCTTCCGCCTTGACCGCGAACGCCACATCGATCGCTGTCGCATCGATCGAGCCGGCGTGCAGCGCGGCCAGCCGGGTCGGGCTTTCACCGGTGACAATGATCTTGACGTCCTTCTCCGGCTCAAAGCCGAAATGGCGTACCGCCACACGCGAAAGGTAATCCACTGTGCCAGCAACCGAGTCGACGCCGATGATTTTACCTTTAAGATCTTTCGGCGTCTTGATTTCCGGTCGAGCGACGAGAACGTGCAGCGGCCGCCCGGCGATACCGACCACGGCTTTGATCGGCACTCCGGTCACCGCGGCGCGTAGCGCCGATCCCCATGCGAGTAGGTAATCGACGTCGCCGGATATCAAAGCCTTGACGCCGATCGCCGGCTGCATTTGAATCTTGTCGACGTCCAACCCCTCGCTCTTATAGAATCCCTTGCGCATGGCAACGACCACGGGAAATTCAAATAAGCCGCGGCTTGGCGTCGCGATGCTAATACGCTCGGCGCGCAACGAGAAAGGCAAAGAGAGCAACGACACAGCCGCCGTCAGACCAAAGAGATAAACGTATCGAAACAGGACTCGTGTCGCTTTCATGGCCGCAAGGCGATCCCCTATTCCAGCCGGACGTTTTTCGAGAAATTATATTTTGTCGAATAATCGCTTTCGTAACGACAAACAATTCTGTCTCTGTCCCAGCCGCCGCTGAAGCATTGCTTCAGAAACGACATCATCAGGAGCCAAGCGTCTTTCGCCGCTTCCTTCCGGTAACGTCCGGGCATCGTGTCGTTGAGCCAGCCATGGGGCGCGCCTGCGTAAATGCGAATGTGACAATTTTTCTTGGCCTTCTCCAAACAGTTGCGAAAGCGCACCACGTCATCGACGGAGATAATGTGATCGGCCTCGCCGAAGACGCCCAGTACGGGGCAAGTTACCTGCGCGGTCAGCTCTTCGATCGGCGTCGGGCGAAGCGTGTTGCCCATCCACTCCCGCCCGCCGATCGCGCCATAGAGCACCACCGCGCCGGCCATGTCATTTCGCTTCGCGGCCAGCAGCACGGGCTGTCTTCCAGTTTGGCATATGCCGATAATGCCGATGCGAGTGCCGTCGACTTCCTTTAGTTTCTTCAAATATTCCACTGCGCCGTTCAAATCTTCCAGCGCGCCCTCGTCGGTGAGATCGACCCTTTGTTCGCCGCGCAACACCGCTTGGCGATCGCCGCTGAAGCGATGAAATAAATCCGGCGCCAAACCGACGAATCCCGCTTGCGCCAATTTCACCGTCAAGTCTTTCGTATGCGGATCAATGCCGTAGCGTTCGTGCAGGATAATGACCGCCGGCCGCTTGCCTTTGGCCTTTGGCAACGTGCGCACCGCGCTAATGCCGCCGCCGTATTTGACCGTCGTCGTAACGATACCCGTCGTTTTCTTGGCAACCATCATGACCTCCGGAGCGTGATCGGGTTGATGCCGTGTCGCTGAAATGCGCCAAGCTTATCCTCGCCATTATTAAGGAGTCAAGCCAACTCGCGAAGCTTGTCTCCCTACCGGCATCACCGTATATTTATGCCATGAATCTCAAAGACGGCTCGAGTGTGGTTGCCGACCTAATCACCATCGGGCGAAAAACCGGCCAACCGCGAACGGTTGAGCTCCGTTTCGTGTACCGTCAGGGATGCTTCTACGCGTCGTCGAGCCGGGTGCAGGGTAAGCACTGGTGCCAAAATATGCTCAATAATCCTGCGGTGGAAATGAACGTGCGAGGGGAAAAACTTGCTTGTGTCGCTAGGCAGATCACCGACGATAACTTGCGCAGAGAGATTCTTTCCTCGCGCGGTTCGCCGCGCGACATGGATCGGGTAGTTTTCGAGATCGAGCCGCGCGCCTAAGCCGAGGGCACCCCCGCCAAAGCGCTGGCCGGAGCATGCTAAACGGCGAAGGCCTACTTTTTCGTTTCTTCTTTCTGCTCGGTCATTTTCTTTTCCATGCCCTCCACACCCTTTTGCATGCCTTCCATCATCGCTTTTTCTTTTTGCATGCCTTCCTGCATCACTTTCTTCACTTCTTCGTCCCGCGCGGCGCTATCCTTCTTGTCGCCACAAGCTGAAAAAAACGCGGCCATTCCGACAAGCACCATCACGCCAATCCATTGTTTCATGATCACCTCCGCTGATTTTAATGTACTTGGTTGTAGTTATCAGCAATCGCCTGGAAGACGCAAATGAACAGCATAACGCGGCGACTTCTCTTTTCGGCGCCATTTGCTATCTTGAATGCAGCCATGATTGCGCGGCGATTCCTGTCGGCAAGTTTAGCTTCAACTCTACTGGCGCTTCCCGTCGGGTCAGTTTTTTCTCAGACACCGGCAAAGGCGCAAGTCGGCGCGTCGTTGACGATCACTGACGCCGGCCTTTGGCGCGATCTACAAAAAGGTGTCGCATTTCGCACCGTCGCGATGGAGCGTTCTCAACCGGGTTACACGCTGGAGCTGAAACTTTTGCGCTTCGACAGCCAGGTCATCGTGCCGCGGGTTTTAAACGCCGGGGACTTTCAACTGAAGAGTGCGAGCGCGAAAACTTTTGCCGAAAAAACCAATGCCATCGCCGCGATCAATGCCAACTACTTCGATGAAAAGGGCCGCCCCTTGGCTTATCTCAAGACGCTCTCCAAGGAAGTCAACCGCGCGGTCTCCAAACACTCCCTTTACACAGGTATTTTTGGCGTCAGCGAGTCGGGACCGTTCGTGATGCACCGTGATGAATTCTTGCCGTCCCAAGCGAGCGAAGCGCTCCAGTGCGGACCGCTGTTGTTGCATCGCGGCGTTTCGGTGCCCGTTACCAGCGACGCGCGTTTCGCGCGCCGAACGGTCATCGGGATCGATAAGCAAGGCGCGCTCATTGCCGGCGTCGTCGACGCCTTGCTCGGCGGACTCACCCTTGCGGAGCTCCAGGAATTGTTCACCACTGCACGCTGGAAGCTCGAAGCTGCCGAGTTATTAAATCTCGACGGCGGCGGCTCCGCTCAGCTTTACGTTCGAGCGAAAAAATTTGAAGAGTGGCTGCCCGGTACCGCTGAAGTGCCGGTGGCCATCGGCTTTTTCAGCAAGGCAAATTAGTCCCGACAATTTGACAACTATTCGAGCGAAGAGAATGCAATGCGGCTCCAGTCGAGCGCCCTTGCCGGCAAAACTCCCAGGTAGAGGGTGCCGATGACCGCCAGCGCGATGGCGATGTAGACGTAGGGGGCTTGGCCGAAGGTTTTGCCCTCGGTTCCGCCTTCTTCCATGTACATCGCCACGATCACCCGCAGATAGTAAATAACCGACAGCAAGCTATTGAGCACGCCGATGACCGCCAGCCCGAGATGGCCGGACAGCACGGCGCCGCGAAACACGTAAAATTTTCCCACGAAGCCGGCGAGCGGCGGAAAGCCGGCGAGAGACAGCATAAAGAGCGACATCGCCAGACCGAGAAACGGTCGTTTGAATCCCAAACCGGCGAAGTCGCGATAACTCTCGTGCGGCTCATCGCCGTCGGCGACACACGTCAGTACCGCGAAGGCGCCGACGGTCATGAAGGCATAGGTCGAGACGTAGAAGAGCAGCGGCAAGCCGCCCCATTCTTCGCCGACGGCGACGGCAATCAACAAATAGCCGGCATGCGCGATGCTGGAATAGGCGAGCATGCGCTTCACGCTCGATTGCGTAATCGCCAGCAAATTGCCGAACGTCATCGTGCCGATCGCGATCACCCACAACGGAAACACCCAATCGGCGTCGAGCGGGGAAAGTTTGTGCAGCAGGATACGCCCCCACGCGGCAAACGCGGCGGCTTTCACGGCCACCGCCATAAAACCGGTGACCGGCGTAGGCGCGCCTTCATAGACATCGGGCACCCAAAAGTGAAACGGCACGGCGCCGACTTTGAAAGCAAAGCCGACGAGCAGGAGAAACCCGCCGCCGATCAGATAGGGCGGCCACTCGCTCGGCTGCTCGACCAGCGCATCAGCGATCAAATTGAGGTTCGTCGAACCCGTGGCACCGTAAATCAAGGCGATGCCATAGAGGAGAAAGCCGGTGGCGAACGCGCCCATGAGAAAATATTTCATTGCGGCCTCGCTCGACCGCTCGCTGGCGCGCCACATACCCGTGAGCACGTAGACGGCAATGGACATGGTTTCCAAACCGAGAAAGAAAACCAGCAGATCGTTGGCCGCCGCCATGAGCATCATGCCGACCGTGGCGAAAAGAATCAGCGCGTAAAATTCGCCTTCGTGGATTGCCGTCAGACGAACATAGTGAATCGACGAGAGAATCGTCAGCGCGGCCGCCAGCAAAAAAATCAGCGCAAAATAGAGCGCGAAGTTATCTAGAATGATGCTATCGCTAAACGCTGCCTCCTGGGCGCCCCAAAGAGCGAGCACCTCCGCGGACGCCAGCCCGATACCGGCCAGACTGATGAAGGCCAGGAAACCCTTCGGCTCATGCTCCTCGATAAAAAAATCGCGCACGACGACGACGAGCGCCGTCAACAGCACCTGCACCGCGGGCAAGAGCGGCATGAGATTAACGTTCATCGTTGTTCGACTCTCCGGTAGGCTCGTGGTCGTTGCTCACCGGCGTAGAAATCACCGTCGTGATTCTTTTCAGGTTCAATTCGACCGCCGGCTTGATACGCTGTAAAAACGGCTGCGGATAAACGCCCATCAGCACGATCAGAAATAAAATCGGCGTAAGCAGGCAAATTTCCCGTGCGTTGAGGTCCGCCAATTGCTCGTTTGCCGGGTTGGTCAGCGCGCCGAAGATCACCCGGCGGATCATCCAGAGCATGTATATCGCGCCCAAGATTACGCCGGTGGTGGCTGCCGCCGTCCAGTAGGGCGTAACGCCAAAGGAGCCGAGCAAAACCAGAAACTCGCCGATGAAACCATTCAACCCCGGCAAACCGATCGAAGAGAACGTCACCACGAGCAGCATGACGGAAAACACCGGCAGCTGTTTCCATAGGCCGCCGAAGTCAGCGATCAACCGGGTGTGGCGCCGCTCGTAGATCATGCCGACCAGAAGGAACAGGGCGCCAGTGGACAGGCCGTGATTGAGCATTTGGTAAATACCGCCTTGCACGCCTTGCATATTCAGCGCGAATAAACCGAGCATGACGAGACCGAGATGGCTGACTGAAGAGTAGGCAACCAATTTTTTGATATCGCTTTGCATCATC
>Ga0137376_10002386_pt1 | contig 11185 bp, 8 predicted proteins | sample SagtaG_23_FD_104814 | JGI IMG/M metagenome (GOLD analysis project Ga0137376, IMG submission 104814) | Vadose zone soil microbial communities from Sagehorn Ranch, Mendocino, California, USA - Sage2_L_20_16 metaG | ecosystem: Environmental > Terrestrial > Soil > Vadose zone | place: USA... | reverse complement strand
TAATACCATTTATCCAAATAATTCAATTGCCCAAGGTTCTCTGACATATTCTGGATTAATGCTTCTTCAGAGAGTAGCATTGAACTTACACTCATGCAGATATCTGATGCCTACAATACTTCACCAGATGGGAAACCCTCTGCCAGATCTGCTCTCAAATGGATTTCACAAAGGCCCAATTATCTCATGATCTATGATGGTGCAGATGATCATTATTCAGTAGTTGAGAAGTTCTTTCCACAAGGAGATGGAGGAAATATTTTGATGACAAGTAGGAATGCTGGGTTGAAGAGGTTGAGCAAGAACTCAGCAGAGGTTCTTGACTTGGAAGAAGAAGAAGCTGTTTCCTTGCTTTTACAGTCAGCCATGCTTGGAGACACATCTGATCATATCAATAGCCCGGCCAAACAACTTGTGTCACAATTGGGTGGAATCCCACTTGCCCTTGATCAAGCAGGAGCATACATGCATTCCTGTGACTGCAGCATTAATAATTATTTGGAGTTATATGTCAACCACAAGAATCATCTGATGGCCAATACTGGATTCAAAGGTGCATCAGGCTATGGAACATCTACATATGGGACCTGGGATATTGCCATGAGAAACATTGAGAACATGAGTTCAGGAAATATTAGACAAGAGGTTCTGAGAGCACAAAGTGCCATCAAACTCTTGAGAATATTTTCCTTTTTAGATCATGTCAATATACCACAAGAATTGTTCAAGAATGCTGCTGAGAATTACATAAAAAGGGACATGGAGAAGGAGGAAAAATCTGGTCTTCCATTGTCAGTGAGACTATTGAATCATGAGACATTGTTCTTGGGAGATCATAAGGAGTGGGACAAGATACAATTCTTGGGTGGCATCCAAGTCTTACTGTCACTTGCATTAATCAAAACTCATAATAAACTGTACTCAATTCATCCACTGGTGCATGCATGGAGCAAAAACAGGGTACCAACAGCAGAGAGGACAAATTTCTATTACAAAGCAAGAGCGTTGTTGTCATGCTCTGTGGCTCTTGATTATGATGTTGATAATTATTCATTCTGCAAATTGCTTGCACCACACATCAAGGCAAACAATTCAAATGTATCAGAATTAAGGTTGCAAGCCACTTACTTTGATGATGAAAATGAAAGATATGCACTTGTATACCATCATACTGGGGATTGGAGTGAAAATGAGCTGCAGTTGCTAGTAGCACTTGATCAGAGAAATACAAAATTTGGATCAGATCACCCAGGCACTCTTCACAGCATGCATAATTTGGCATCCACATATTGGAATCAAGGAAGGTGGGATGAAGCAGAGAGGCTGCAGTTGAATGTAGTGGATGTAAGGAAAAGAAAGCTTGGATCAGACCACCTTGACACTCTTAGAAGCATGAGTAACTTGGCATCCACATATAGGGAGATGGCAAGATGGAATGAGGCAGAACAGCTGGAAATGTTTGTGATGAATGCAAGAAAAATGAAGCTTGGATCAGATCACCCAGAGACTCTTAATAGCATGACAAATCTTGCAACAACATACTGGAACCTGGGAAAGTGGAATGAAGCAGAAAAACTTCAGGTGGCTGTCATGAATACAAGTAAAGTAAAACTTGGACCAGAGCATCCGGACACTCTCAGAAGCATGAACAATTTGGCATCAACATACAGGAGTCAGGGAAGGTGGGATGAGGCAGAGCAGCTCCAGGTGCATATGATGAATGTAATCAAAACAAAGCTGGGATCAGACCATCCAGATACTCTTAATAGCATGGACAATTTGGCAGTCACATATATGAATCAGGGGAGGTGGAATGAGGCAGAGAAGGTTCAGGTGGATGTGATGAATGCAAGCAAAACAAAGCTTGGATCAAAGCACCCAAGCACTCTCACTAGTATGCATAATTTGGCATGCACATATCGAAACCAAGGAAAATGGGATGAGGCAGAGAGGCTCCAGGTGAATGTGATGAATGATAGCAAAGCAAAACTTGGATCAGAACATCCAGAGACTCTCATTATTATAACTGAATTATCATCCATATACAATAGTCAGGGAAGATGGGATGAGGCAGAAAAGCTGAATGTAGATGTAATGAATGCAAGAAAAGAAAAACTTGGACCAGATCATCCAGACACTCTTACTAGTGTGCACAATCTAGCATCCACATACATAAATCAGGAAAGGTGGGGTGAAGCAGAGAAGCTGCAAGTGGATGTCATGAATGCAAGAAAATTAATGCTTGGATTAGACCACCTAGATACTCTTTCCAGCATGCAAAGTGTGGCAGTTACATATATGAATCAAGGAAGGTGGGATGAGGCAGAGAACCTACAGTTGGTTGTCATGAATACAAGAAAAACAAAACTTGGATCAGGCCACCCAGGCACTCTTAGGAGCATGAGCAACTTAGCATCTTTATATCTGAGTCAGGGAAGGTTGAATGAGGCAGAGAAGCTTCAGGTGGATGTCATGAATGCAAGAAAAGCAATGCTTGGAACTGCTCACCCTGACACCCTTGCTAGCATTGCTGATTTAGGGATAACACACAGTGCAATGCAAGGAAGGTTGGAGGAAGGGGGATATATGGTATCACTCATTGTTAAGGCAATGGAGCAGTCCATGGGCCCTCAACATCCAATCACTTTACATTACCAAGAGCAACTGAGGATTCTTGTACTCCAACATATGGGGATGGAGTAGTACTACTGCTGTTACTATGCTCAATCTGTCACTTGCTTAGCCTCCCAACTATGTGATGAGTTAGAAATCACCTATGTATGTACATAGATCTGACTAGACATTGTGCAATTGACCCAAATTGTATTTTATATAGATGTGTAACTCAGCTTGGTGCCATAGGCTTTTGAAAGTCCTACTATGAACAAAGTTGGAGGTATGGCAAATTAGTTATTACTTACATTGCAGAGTTACACACAAAATATGCAATCAGAATATTGATGAGTCTCTAACACAGGGCCAATGTGATACACTGCTACACTGTAAGCAATTAGACTTTGCATAGTCATTACCAAATAGTAGCAACATTACCACAGCATAAATTACTGTCGACCATTCATTGCGTGTACCAGGTGGCGAATGACATGGCTTGCCAGGTGAGGATCAGGATGAAAAGACGATAGCAAGTAAGCCTCGCCATAAATAAATCCCTGTCCAACCACCCCGTAGTCCCAGCTTCGATTATCGGTGCTGATTTAAGTAAATATATGTTCCCTCGACTACATAAAATCTATCGCCCTCTTGCGGCCTTTAGTATTGCCCAGGGCACCAGCCGATTCAGAGGTGGCAACCTCTGTCACGGTTGTCGACCATTCGACTAAATTGTTCGCATCGACCTTCGCAGGTCGAAGTTGGGGAATCTCCGTCGCTGATGGTTTACTGGTGCTAGTTTCCCACATCGCTTCCTCATTACCGTCTTCTCTGCGTTCCTTATCCTTCCGCTTCTTCTTCGGCCGCTCCTTGTCCCTGTCCTTGCCTTGACTAGGTTTCGACGCCAAGGTCAACCCACTCCCTTCCTCTTCCATCTCAAACGATACAAGAACCTTGTCTTTCTTTTTTCCCTTGTCCTTCTTATCCTTCTTGCCCTTCTTGTCCTTTACATTGCCTTCTCTCTTGTCCTTTTCCTTTTCCTTCCCCTTCCGATCGCGAGGTATAAACGTAGGCTTAAACGTACTGAGATCGATCGGTCCTTGATCTTCAGGGAAGAATTTGGCAGTGACATCCGTCGCATCAGCCGTTTGACCATTCACCCCTCCCTTGGCGTCTTCTTCACCACTCTCGTTGCCACCATTGCCATCATCCTCCTCATCCTCGTCGCTTGCAAAGATCGCCTTGAAGATGTCGATTGATGGCCGCTGGTATGTCAATGTGTCGGCTCCCTGCGTCTCATCTTCTCCCAAACCAATGTTGTCCAAGTCCCGCTTGACTGGCGCACTTGACGACGGTTCGTCCTGAGCCGACGGGACGGCGACTCCTGCTTTTTCCTGCCAACTCGGCGCACCGGTGGTACCGGCATCAGCATTGGCACCTACATCTGTGCTCAAGTCCGGTTGCACCTCAGGTTCCTTCAAGCCAAACCTCTTACACAACAACCGAGCAGGCTGCCATGCCTTCACCTCTCTCGTCATCGAGCCGTACATTCCCAGTTTGGCAGCGTTCTGCTGCGGAGTCATCTTTTCATCTTCCCTCTTCTTTTCCTCAGCTTCCAGCTTCTCAAGTTGCTCAGTCGACGGAGTGTGTAGCCCCTCCCGAACCTGCGGGCCTTGTTCAACAATAGCGGCGCTGGTGAACCGGCCAGCCATGGCGCCGGTCATGGGCTTAAATATAGCCGCGGCCTTCGCATAGTCCTCCAACTCTTTGTTAAAGTCTTCGGTTCGTTGCTCCGGTAACGGTTTGAGCATTTCAGGGACTGACGAGGTCGGGTCCGCTTGAGAAAGCAGATAGGCGGTGTACCGGTCGTGCTTTGTGGAGTCGGAGATAAAAGGCTGAAATCCCTTGAGGGCGGCTTGGGCAATGTGCGGTTCTGTGCGTGGAATATGGATATCGGCGGGTGCCATGGGTGCTTGGGGTCCGGCGCGACCCACTGCGATATTTTGTATACGTTCCCGATCCTTCTGAGAAATATACTCAAATACCGATCGCGGTGTGGAAGAAATGGGCGCTTCTCCCAAAAGCGAACCTCTCTAAACGCAACTTAGCAAAGTGTTGAAATGGCCGATAGGGTACTCACCTCTTCGGCCGAGATGCCTGTCTTCCATTTATGATACGGCAATGGCTCTGACTTTGTCGTTTGGGCTTGGATGTTCTCCTTATTAGGGTCACTATCCCAAACACGCTTCGGGTTAGGCTTCCAGTCTGGCGGGACCTCAGGACCTGGAAACCAATCGTCCCCTTGTACCGCATCTGCTATGACAAAGCCCGGCAGTACAGGTGAACCATTGTTAAACGTAGCATACGTCGTGGTACGCCTCTTGGAGGTATAAATATCTTGAAAAGCACAAAGGGGATCCATACGCACAGATTCAACCTTTGACTTCTTTTTAGTCAAGACGACTGTATCGCTCTCTCGTTCCGCGATGTCATATGCGATCTTAGTCTTACTAGTGTTGTGACCGCCGTCGTAGACATCTATGTCGTCTTCATCAGCGTCGTTCAAAGCGCCGAGCCCAAATCCAGCTAAGAATTTGTCAGGTGGGCGCACTGGCTTGAATAGATGTACACATACCAGATATGCTTGGACCGCCGTCGGTCTCTGTATTTGACCGGCCAAGACTTTCGCGCAAACCCAAGCCGGCTTTATATCCAAGACCATGAAAATTGTCTTTCCTCTGGAAAGTTGGGACAGGAATGTCGCGCCGGGGATATTTATGTTTACTGGCTTCCTCTTCTTCCTCCGTAACAACGATATCAGCCAACTTCAACACTTTTCCTGTGGCCGCCTGCATATCTTGCAGTTTGCGCATTCGATAAGATATTCGAGGACCGATGCCTTGACCCGGTTTCCAGCCCATTTTCTTCAAGACTTTAGCTCCCGCCGATTCCTTCGGCGGCGGAATCAATGCCTGTACCAGCGCACTTCGCACTGGGCTGCAGAGGATTTAGCGTGTCAGAGAAAAGAACATGAAAAGAACACTGACTCGGCTTCATATTCTTCTGCTGCTTGACGTGCTAGCTTAGCCTCAGCACCACCAGTTAGATCCATGGCATCTGTCGTGTCAACAAATTCCATGCTATCCTTCTTTTCTTGAAGATCCTCTTCGTCCATGAAGTCTTCCGGTCGAGAGACTTTTTTCTTGGCTCTGTCGCTCCTGGACGAAACGAAAGTCGAAGGCGTCCATCCTACGAATTTGAGCACCGTTGAAACAGTTCATTCCAAAATAATTACCTTCTTTCGAACCAACAGTATTGAAGTAGCCAGCGGAGAAACCTCCAGTAAATGCTCCGTGAAGGCGACGGCGCCCTTTCTCATCTTTGACCTAGATACCCGAGCCATGAGCTAGGTTTAACCAGAAATATTTTCCTCTCACTTCTTGCTTCCATAGCGGAACAAATTCACCAATGTCTTTGGACTTTTCAAGCGGCGGGAGAGGTGTCCCAATCTTCACGGAGTTGAATCAACAGAGCACTGAAAAACAGCATAAATCCACGCACAAGACAAAAGTTCTCGTTCGCCTTACGGCTGGATAGGTCAACGCCAATGTTTGTTAACTTCTTCTTGAGACGGCTGGTCATAATGCATCTGGCGCGGCGGCAAGAAACGTTGAAGGTTTATTTGACTATGTCACCCAAGACCTTTCGTTCCAAACACTGCCACAGTGCCAGTCTCACTTCCTTGCTGTCACATCCCCGCGAATAGACTTGACGGAATGTTCTCGCCGACGTGTGGAGCCTCGACATGCACGGAACACTACGCAATATTTTGTTACAATCCAATTTTACCTATGAACACTGGGCGCGAGGATGTCGTGCTCAGGGAGGTCTATCGATGAGAGTAATTGTTCTTCGACAGGATCCGAGGTACGACTGTGTTACACCTCTAGGGATATACAATTAAAGACAGAACAGTAAATACGGTAGTAATATGCTGGAACTCGTGATTATACCGTATAGGTAGAGTTATCAATTCAACCTTCCGTACACAGTGCTGCTACTGAGATATCGAATAAACGTTGATGAAAACTGTCCGGCGGAAGGAACTATCTGAAATTGCTATTCCCGTGGCTGGGCGCCATCGCTAGTCCAGAAACTCGACAAGGCTAATGCAATCATCTTTGCCTATCTTTGTATTTGCTTCTCATAATATAAGTTGCAGCCGAATAAACTCCCTTATCTGGCACCCAAAGTTCGCCGCTGGTTACGTCCCTTTTATATAAGTATTGACGATCCAATGCTTCCGACTCCCCCTCTATCCGATCGCTCCCCTTGCAAGCATGTTGGACGAAGAAAAGAAATTCAACATCACCGAAAAGTCAGTAGAAGATGGCGATCAAGTATATGGCTCCCGCACGGTCATTGACAGGTACAACCGGTATCCGGCCTGTATGTTAGTCTCAGTGTTAATTGCAGGCAGAACTTCGATGTGCGCGATCGCGTCCAGCGTCGCCTAAAGCAAAGACATATACAGATGTAAGTACTTTTTGCGATTTTTCCGAAATTGCGTTTTGACCAGGTATTTAGGATTGCCGTAAGTTGAGTTTACCCCCTGCTTATTAGTCGCTGACCGGAGGGTAGATTGCCGGTACTATCGGAACAGGTCTGTTCCTTGGTTCAGGAGGTACTGTGGCAGGTGCGGGTCCTCTAGGAGCCCTATTAGCTTATCTTTTGGTGGGAACTTCCACTTATTCGTGAGTGGTCGGAAATGTTATCTCCAAGCTATCTCATGCTTTTGGAAGAACACTCTGTGCAGTGGGGGAAATGGCAACATGGGCACCCGTGTCAGGAACTTTCCCTCATTTTGGTATGCGTCATTCAGTGGGCTGATTGCGAATTCGATCCTCATAATTATAGCTGCCCGTTGGGTTGATCCCGCTTTTGGCTTTGCAGTTGGTTGGGTAAGCAGTTGCTGAGTTCCACCATGTTTCTAACTTGTTCAACGGGGATCGCAGAACTATTACTACGCGGGCGCGTACGTGTCTAGATCATGGAAACTTTAGATTTGTGTGAACAGTCTGTCAGACTCTCAACACCGACAGAAATATCAGCTGCCGTTATCCTCTTGAGTTTCTGGGACAGCAATGTAGGTTCCTAGCTTACCCTTAAGTTCCGTGTGATAACACCAGTCTCAGCCCAAGCATGTACCAGGATACACTATCGTGAGCCTTCAGGACATCCCAATGACTCCGCTCACTAATAATCAATATGCAGGCTCTCTGCGTGGCAATTTGCAGTATTAATATCTTTGGCGTAAAGCATGTGTCTTGATTTTTCTCATACAAGTCCCTAAGCGTCGTTCCAGGTGCTTTGGAGAAGGTGAAGCGGAATATTTTACCACAATAATTTAATGATCACCTATACCGCATCAGCCGAGTTCTACTTCTCGTTGATCAAAAGTATGCACAATTTCCCTTGCGCCTATCCAACTCACAGCGCAACAGTCTCTCTGATTATTGCCCTTCTACTGGCCGGATTGATTGTCGATCTTGGAGGGGGACCTAACCATGAGCGCGTCGGTTTCAGGGTATGTCGACTCGTTTACGCCCTTAACTCACCGCTAGATAATCTCCAGTACTGGAAATACCCAGGTCCTTTCAATCGTGCTGGTCTCGTGGAGAGCAATATCAACACAGATCGCTTTCTTGCATTTTTGTCTGTGATAGTCCTGGCCGCTTACTCGTACGGGGGTATGGAGCTCGTCGCCATGTGAGTAGGAATTTGTGTTTGTCTTGATTCGTCCAAACTGGTGTAGTGCTGCGTCAGAAACAGAAAATCCTCGCCGGAACATCTCCAAGGCTGTGAATCGAGTCTTCTACAGGATCGTGGTATTCTATGTAAGAATCCATACGATCCCCAATCCCGACGCCATGCTGATCTATCGGCAGATTCTTGGCATTATAATGGTTGGAATGCTCGTCAGTCATGACAATCCAAATCTCCTACAGAGTACGTTGCATTAATCCATAAGATACATGCAATGATCTAATCGATGCTTTGAAGCTAACGGAACAGCAGCTCAATCGCCATTTGTAATCGCTTTTAATGCCGCCGGTATTAAAGGTCGGTCATTTACCCCGAGTTCCTGACAATCACCTGTTCAAAAATACAGTTTTCCCCCATATCATCAATGCCTGCATTTTCACGAGTGCATTCTCCGCTGGAAACAGTTTCCTTTTTGCTGCTTCACGAATTCTATACGGCCTCGCTCTCCGTGGACAAGCTCCAGGAATTTTCACGTACTGCACCGGGAATGGTCTTCCGATCGTTGCTATATTATCTACTGTAAGTGCTCCACGAGGTATAAGGAGACGAATGTTCATTATCGTTATCCAGTCCTGCTTTTCACTCTTGTCATTCATGAGCGTTAAAAGCGGCTCTGAAACAGTATTACAGTAATTTTTTTTTTAACCTTTAGAGTCTTTTGCTTAACGAGGTTCTAGCTGGCTAATCAGCTTTGGAGCAACTACTGGATTCATTGCATGGTTTTCAATGAATATAACATACCTATGCTGGCGTAAGTCTGTCTGAAGATCGTCCACGGTATTCCCTTATTCGTAACGCATAGGACGGGGAATGTTAACCCAAGGATTTGACCTCAAAAAGAATGCCTACTATAACCGCTTCCAACCATACATTGCTTACTGGGGTGCTTTCTGGAGCCTTTTATTCATCCTCATTAACGGATTCGAAGTCTTTTTCAAATGGAATGTGTCGGATTTCCTGAGTGCCTGTGAGTATCAGGAGATGATGTTCGTATTTTACTGAAAAGCAACCTTAGATATCAACATTCCCATCTTCGTCTCATTGTATCTGTTTTGGAAAATCTGGAAGCGTACATCGATCTGGAAGCCAGAGGAAATGGACCTCGTAACGGTACGCTTATGATATGTTGACTCTATTTTTTCTAACCTTGAGGTAGGGAATACCATCAATCGAAGAAACTGAAACACCAGAGGAGCCTCCAAGAAACATTTGGGAGAGGATTGCCGACATCCTTTTTTAGTAGAACGTCATGTCAATTCTTTCCGTGTATATAATCCACCACAACCGCTTCCCACCGTACATTTCTTACCGAGGTGCTGTCTGGACCCTATTATTCATCCTTAATGGATTCAAAGTCTTCTTTTAACGGAATGCCCTGACTGCATGTGAGTATCAGGAGATGATGCATGACTATGCGTGTTTCTGGTCCTGGTCCTCATCGCTATCGACACCACTACGAGCTTCTGACGTGTCGCCCCAATATGCCATCGCTCGCACCCCGACTTAAGGCATTGACAATGGTTTTCCCCTATAACTCGACCAACGACATCGAGGGGTTCACGGCCATGCTAGCATCTCGTGCCGCTGAATTCGTTGAGCAGCTACAGCAAGTAACCGTGGTCTTAGACAGCCGTACGCCGATCCCAGATGCATTCCAGCAAATATGTGAAGAACATGGTGTTCATATATTATGACTGTTGGCACATCAAAGGCAATGATATCAGCTGGGACTTGGAAGATGATGACACCAGGTGATCAACGTAACATATGTAGGTTTCCTCACAGAAACCTTTCCGCGCAACACTAAATAATAAATTACAGGTATAAGCGGGGCTCGTCGATGTTGAGTGGAAGACGTACTCTGTACGTCTCTGTCATATATTGGGTTATAATCTTTTTCGTTCGCAGTGTATATTGGAATTGTAGGATAAACTATCAGCTCGGTCTGCTGCGTATACGGGTGATGGCTGCAGCTTCGCGAGAGAAATGCCTGGTGACTCGGGGTGCCCATATCTCTCCGCTGCGCCATACAATCTGCATCCTTGCCTTGTTTTGTACCTCCATATGAACCGATGCCTACACTCTCTGCTCTCTCCATGAAGTGCAAGATGCGGTTCTACGTTCTGCGTATGCCCGGAGCATGGTTGGGAGTAGTACGTCTTTTCTTGGGGTAGAGGTGAAGGGAGAGGCAGAGTTCTCGGAACGGTCGATGCCAGTAGCTTTAGCCTTTAGTTGAGGATCTGCCATCTGGGCTGGTACCGTCGGTAGCTGGGGTAGCAGTGAAGGGAGAGGAGGAACGCTTGACGCCAGTAAACGTCCTACGCTCAGCATAGGCACAGAGCAAGTCATCTGGTTTACTGTTGGTGCTACCAGAGGCGGTGCTTGCAATGCTGAATGGAGAGGCACTGTTGGACCAGCTGAGGGTAGGAGCAGGGGTAGCAGCTAGACGTTCTGTCTATACGCGAAGTATATCATCCGGAGTCATAACGGGAACAAGAAAGACGTGGTGGCAGGGGGTAAAGGTGTTAAAAGGCTGACGGTTGCAGCACTAGGGGGGAGGAACGTGGATTCGAGAAAGCATCATGAGAACGGGGAAGGAAGAAACAGGGGGAGAGACATCGGCTGAGGAATAGTGGGGCTCCGGCATGATGATGGAACCTGGAAGAAGGAGGCAGTTGTCGGCCTGTTCTTCCTCGGTTTTAACCTGGAAGAAATCGGTAGGCCGGGCTGAAGGGTGATTGGTAGAGGC
>Ga0137376_10002382_pt1 | contig 11190 bp, 7 predicted proteins | sample SagtaG_23_FD_104814 | JGI IMG/M metagenome (GOLD analysis project Ga0137376, IMG submission 104814) | Vadose zone soil microbial communities from Sagehorn Ranch, Mendocino, California, USA - Sage2_L_20_16 metaG | ecosystem: Environmental > Terrestrial > Soil > Vadose zone | place: USA... | reverse complement strand
TGGACATTGAAGCGACCCGCCAGGCGGAGCTCGAGGTGGCCCGAACCGGACGGCGCATCGTACGCGATCCGCAGTCGCCGGCCGTCCTCCTCGCTGTGGGTCGCCCGGACGTCGGCGGCGGCGTCCGTCCCGTAGGTCATGACCCCGGCGCCGGCCTCCTGCGCCACGCCGATGAACAGCCCGACGCTCGGATCGTCGGCGTTGACGATCGCCCGCTTTTGCCAAGTGGGCGCCGGGCTTCCCTTCTGTGGGTTCCGGGCCGAGACGGCCAACCGCTCGAAGAGCGACAGCTTGGCGTCCCGATACGCCTCCCACGAGCCGTGGAACTCGAGATGCTCGTGGGTGAGGTTCGTCAGGATCGCCGCGTCGTAGGCGATCCCTCGGACGCGCTCCGCAGCGAGCCCGTGCGATGTCGTCTCGACGACCGCGGCCCGGTTGCCGGCGGCGACCATCGCCCGGAGTGCCCGCTGGAGCGCCGGTGCGCCAGGCGTCGTCGTGTGCTCGGGGTTCGCCTCACGCGTGCGGCCGATCTTGGTGTCGACCGTTCCGACGAGACCGCTCGACAGGCCGGCGGCCTCGAGGGCGGCCACCGCGAGGAACGATGTCGTCGTCTTGCCGTCGGTCCCGGTGATCCCGACGACGCCGAGCTCGTGACTCGGATCGCCGAACCACCACGTGGCGGCCGTGCCGAGCGCGGCCTGGCTTCGCTCGACCACAAGCTGGGGAAGACCGATGTCTGGCAAGGGCCGTTCGACGATCGCGACCGCGGCTCCGGCAGTCGCCGCCCGCGCGACGAAGTCGTGGCCGTCGACGTGTTCCCCGATCACCGCGGCGAAGACCGCTCCACCTTCGACCGCCCGGGAGTCCTCGGTAATCCCGCGGACATCGAGTGCCGCGAGGGCCGCCGGCCCGATCGGGCGCCCGCTGTCGCGAGCCCCGCGGAGCAGCCCCTCGGCGGTCAGCCGCTCGATGAGGCCGGCAAGCGGGCGGGCCTCGGGGAGTCCCGCATCCGCGGCAGCGAGCAGCTGGGCGATCCTCGGCTCGGCCACCGTCAGCCCCCGTCGGTGGCGCTGCCGCGCCCGACGACGCGGCCGATCTTCGCCACGAGTCGGCCGAGGCGGTAGCGGTTCGGGTCGAGGACCCGTTCGTAGGCGCCCGAGAGCTCCAGCCACTCGCCGCCGAACGAGCGCTTGTGCTGGTAGAGGCCCCACATCGGTTCGCCTTCCAACGGCTCACGCCGGGCGCCTGCAACATCGACGCCACCGAGATCCATCTCCGCCCGTCCCTCGCGCAGCGCCAACTGAATCGCACGCCAGCGGAGCAGGTGGAGGGCACCCGGCGTCTCCTCGCGATCCTCGGCGTGATCGCCCGAGTGGACGGTCGAAAGACGGTCGCCGTGGCGGTAAAGGATGAGACCGGCGATCGGCGCGCCACGGATCCCCCAGGCCTCGAGGTAGACGAGGTGGCCTGCTCGGAGAGCGGCCCGCCACCAATCAAGGAACAGATCGCGCGGTCCAAAGGTGAATTGCTTCCGCTCACCGGTCTCGATGAGGAGGTCGTAGAAGCGGTCGAGCGCTACTTCGACCGGCTCGCTCGGCTGCGCGAACCCCTCGCCGACGCCCTCGGACGCAACTCGCCCATCGTGGCGGACAACGCTGCCGATGTCGTCGGCCGCCTTGCGGATCCGCTGCCGCGTCGACTTCGAGATTCCGCTGAAGACGTCGTCCTCGCCCCGTCCTTCGAGCGTAAGGCTCACCCGGTGCCGCGACGGCTGGATCTCCGGGATCGGGTGGAAGCCCTTCTCGGCAAGGCGGTCCCGGTAACCCGTGGACGCCGGAATCTCCGCATCCGACGCGACCACGGCGACGCCCTGTGCCGCGAGATGGTCGGTGATCGCCGCGAGCCGAATTGCCGTTTGATCCGCGGGCTCGCCACCGGGAATCGGGCCTCGCGGCAGATAGGCGCTCGAGCCGCCGACAATCGGAAACGGTCGCCGAAGGGCGAGAGCTCGGTAGCTGTCGTCGAACACGAGATGGTCGGCCGACCAGCCGGTTCGGACTCGGTGTTCAGCCCATGCTCGTGACTGATAGACGTGGCCACCTGGCGCGTCGACCGTCCGCTCGTCCCAGTCGCTGAGTTCGTCGGTAGTCGCCGCGTGGATCGACGTCACGCCGAGTCGGTCCCGCCGTCGCCCCCGAAGGCCGCCGCGCTGCCTCGCGTCGCCAACCCGTGGCGGCGTCGCGCCAAGAGCACCCGTGCGCGTTGGGCGCCCTCGTAAACCTGTCGACCGAGCGGATCCAGGACGAGATCCCAGGTGCCGATATAGCGGACCTCGCGACCGCCGAAGCCCGTCTTGAAATGGGCGATCCCACCGGTTGCCAGGCCCCACAGGTCGTAGCTCGTCGCGCCCCGCTCGCGTGACGACCTGATCGCTTCCCACTTGAGCAGGTAATTCGCCCGCGACTCCCCGCCCGCGGCGGTCATCCCGCCATACGGCTCGACGACCCGCGGCCCGCAGCGAACCAGGAAGAGCGTCGCGAGTGGCTCGCCGTCGGTCGTCTGGGCGAACAGGAGCCGGGCAAGGCCGTGCGGCCGGTAGGCCCCCCAGACGTCGCGATAGGCCCCCTCGCTGCGGATGAGGAAGCCGGCCCGATCCGCCGTCTCGCGGTAGATCTTGTAGAACTCCGCGAGCCGGTCACCCTCGGCGTCGACGACGACGATCCCGGCGGTCCTGGCCTTGTTGACGTACTGCCGCCACTTCTTGCGGAGATCCCCCCATAGCGTCTCCTCGTCCGGACGCAGGTCTATGATCCGGCTCGCGTTCGGCTGGATCGGGGCGGCGGATCGGAAGTCTGCGGCGCGTAGAGCCCGCCGGAGCTCACCCTCGGGATCGAGCGGACCGTCGGCCTCGATCTCCGGATCGATCCGGAGATGGGAGATGCGTCCGGCCCGTTCGGCCAGGCCCGTTCGGCACGCCTCGGCGAATGCGCCGACCGACTCGGCCGTCCAGGCGGCCGCGACCGGGCCGCGCGGCGCATACGCAAAGCCCCACGGCAGCGGGCTCGGCCGGCGCACGAGAACCTGGGCGCCGATCCTGCCACCCGTCGCGCCGAGCCGGACGGCGCTCCAGCCATTGACCGCCTTGACGGCCGCCCACGGCGAGAGCTGGAGATAGGAGCCGGGATCGCTGTCCGAGACGAACGCGTCCCAGAGGGTCGGATCGTCCAGGTAGGTCGCCGCGGGGGTCCGGCTCACGCTCGGCGCGGACGGCGGAGCAGATCGGCCATGACCCCGACGATAGATGGCAGCTCCGGGATGCGCAAGGCGGCCGCCAGTCCGAGGTACACGGCCAGCCCGATCCCGCCCGCGATGCACATCCGAATCACTATCTCGGGCCGCGACGGCGCGTCCGGGCCGATCAGCCCCAGACCGCCGGCGATTGCGAACGTGGCGGCCGCCGCGGCGATCGTCGCCGCAAGCGACCGGATGCCGACGAGGCCGACCGGCCAGAGCCTGAGCTCCGGCGTCCGACCGTGAAGGATCGCCAGAAGGATGACGGCCTCGATCCAGGCGCCGACCGCGATCGCCAGACCGATCCCGGCGAGGCCCAGCCCGAGCTGGAGGCTGAACAGGACCGACAGGCTCGTGTTGAACACGACCGACACGATCCCGGCGGCGACCGGCGTCCGCGTGTCCTGCTGGGCGTAGAACGCGCGGGCGAGGACCGCGATCATCGCGTGGGCGGCGAGACCGAGCAGGAACGTGGCGAGCGTCACCGCGATCAGGTCCAGCGTGGCATGAGGGGTCCGGCCGGCGCCGAAGAGGACCCTGACGGTGGAGCCCGCGAGGACGATCCCGAGCCCCGCGATCGGGATCATGACGAAGAGAAGGAGCCGCAGGGCCCGCGACACGAGCCCGGCGAACTCCGCCGCATTCCCGACCGCGGCCTCGTGCGACAGCGCAGGCAGGAGGACGACGCCAAGCGGCACCCCGATGACCCCGAGCGGAATCTGGAGCAGCACGAATGCCAGCTGGAACGCGCTGATGCCGCCATCGCCGAACGTCGACGCGATCGCCGTCACCACGACGAACGTGATCTGGGTCACGCCAAGTCCGATCGCCCGTGGGGCCATGAGGATGAGGGCCTGTCGGGCCTGCGGATCGTCGAGCTCGATGCGCGGTGCGTAGCGGTAGCCGAGTCGGAGGACCGGCGGGAGCTGGACGAGGAGGTGCCCGACCGACCCGAGGACAACGGCGACGGCCATCCCGGTCACGCCCAGCGGCCCCGACAGGAAGATCGTCCCGGCGATGATCGCGAGGTTGTAGACGATCGGGGCGATGACCGAGGCGGAGAACTGGTTCCGGGCGTTGAGCACGCTCGTGGCGAGCGAGCCGAGGGCAAGAAAGATCGGGCTCAGCAGCATGATCCGGGTGAGCTCGATCGTTCGCTCGAGCTTTGGCGGATCCGCGACGAAACCTGGCGTGATGACCGGGACGATCCACGGCGCAGCGACGAACACGATCACCGCGAGGCCGGCGAGGGCGATGAGCATCAGGTTGGCGATCGTGGAGATCACCCGCCAGGTCCGCGCCTCGTCGCCGGTCGCGAGGAGGGCCGTCGCGATCGGAATGATCGCGGACGACAACGCCCCCGCCGCGACGAGCTGGAACATCAGGTCCGGCAGCCGAAAGGCGGCCAGGAACGCGTCGAGATCGCCCCTCGCACCGAAGTATTCGACCATGACGACATAGCGCAGCCAGCCGAGCACGCGGGACACGAGAAACGCCCCGGACACGAGGAGTCCGGCCTTCGCCAGCGTCCGGTGAGCGCTCACACGATCTACCGCGTCTCAGCCGCCGGCCGGCCGGGCGGCCCGTGGATGGGCGCCGCGATAGGCGGCCCGCAGCCGGGCCGGCGAGACGTGGGTATAGACCTGGGTCGTCGCCAGGCTCTCGTGCCCGAGGAGCTCCTGGACGACCCGCAGGTCCGCCCCGCCGTCCAGCAGATGTGTCGCGAACGAGTGGCGCAGCGTGTGCGGCGATACGCCGTCCGGCAGGCCCGCTCGCCGTCGAAGCAGGTCGAGCCGGTAGCGCAGCCCGCGCACGCCGAGCGGCCGCCCCAGGTGGTTGAGGAAGATCTCGACCGGCTCGTCTTCGTGACGTCCGCTCGGCCCAGGAGCCCCGCTCGCGCGGCCGCGGCCTCTCGGGCCGCCCGCGTCGCTTGCACCGCGCGCCACGAGGATCGGCCGGCCGTCCTCGAGATACGCGGCCAGAGCGGCACGTGCCGGCCGGCCGATCAGACCGATCCGCTCCTTGCGGCCCTTGCCGAGAACCCGGATCTCGCCGCGACCCAGTTCGAGCGAGGCAATGTCGGCTGATGCGAGCTCGCTGATTCGGAGGCCTGCCGCGTAGGCTGTCTCGACGAGTGCACGGTCGCGGAGCGCGAGTGCTGTGGCGAGGTCGATCCGGTTCGGGGCGACGAGGTCGGCCGCGGCGAGCTCGGCGTCTACCGCTGCCAGCAGTCGCTCGACCTGGTCGAGCTCGAGGACGCGTGGCAGGCGGCGCGGCAGGCGGGGCGTGGCGATGGCTCCCCAAGGATCGCCGGCGGCCAGCCCCTCGCGGGCGGCGTAGCGATGGAACGATCGGATCGCGGCGAGGCGCTGGGCCACGGAGCTGCGAGCGCAGCGTCCACCGAGATGGGCGAGGTACGCCCGAAGGTCGGCGCGGGACGGCGTGCGCCAGTCGGCGCCGCGGGCGGCCAGCCAGTCGAGATAGGCCGCGATAGTCGAGTTGTAGGAGCGGCGGGTGTGCTCGGAGGCGTCACGAGCGTCGAGGCCGCGCAGGAACCGCTCGAGAGCGGGGTCGACCGGCCCGGCGCTCACGCGTCGGGGGCGCTCTCGGTTCGTCGCGATCGACCGGCCGACGCGGTCCGCGGGGCCGCTCCCCGGCCGCCCGGCCTCGCTCGTCCTCCGCCCGCGGCGCCGCCGGCTCGGCCGCCGCGCCGCCCGCCAGCGCCACGTGCCGGCCTGGCCAGAGCCTCCGGGTTGGGTGGCCCACCGGCAAGCCGTGCCCCGACGAGATCGACTCCCTCGGGCAGGGGCACGTCCGCCCCGCAGCGGAGGCAGATCCCGGTATCGCCTTTTCGGGCCACCGGCCCCTCGTCTGCATCGTGGACCGCCCCGACCGGCTCGAAGTTCGTCGTGAAATCGCACTTCGGGTAGTTCGAGCAGCCATAGAAGACGTTGCCGGTTCGGCGGGCCCGCCGCGACACGAGATGGCCGTCGCGGTTCTTCGGGCAGATGACCTCGAAGGGCAGCGGGTCCGGCGGCGGTGGGCCTTCCTTCTTGATGAAGGTGCAATCCGGGTAGCGCGAGCAGCCGACGAACGGCCCGAACCGCCCGTTCTTGCCGACGAGCGTTCCTTCGCCGCACTCCGGGCAGACCTCGCCCTCGCCCGCCTGCGGCGGTGCCTCGTCGCCGGGCAGCGGTCGCGATTCCTTGTGCTCCGGGAACAGCGAGCAGGCAAGGAAGCGGCCGTTCCGGCCGAGGCGGATGACCATCGGGTGTCCGAGCGAGCAGACCTCGTCGGTCGGCTCCGTCGTGAAGTCGGCCCGCTTGAGGGCCTTGCGCTTCTCGTCGACGCGATCGCGGAGCGGCCCGTAGAAGGCCCGGAGGAGCGGGACCCAGGCTCGTTCGCCGCGGGCGATCTCGTCGAGCTCTTCCTCCATCCGGGCGGTGAACTCCACGTCGACGTAATCGCCAAAGTGCTCGACGAGCAGGTCGGTGACGATTCCGGCGACGATTTCCGGATGGAGCCGCCGGTCCTCGACGCGGACATAGCCGCGATCGGTGATCGTCGAGATGGTCGCGGCGTATGTCGACGGCCGGCCGATGCCGTGCTCCTCGAGCGCCTTGATCAGGGTCGCCTCGGTGAAGCGCGGCGGCGGCTCCGTGAAGTGCTGGCCGGGCGTGACATCGACGACGGTCGTCGCGGCCCCTTCCGCGAGCGGGGGCAATCGCTTCTCCTCGTCGTCCTCGGCCGCGCCGTCGTCGCGGCCCTCCGTGTAGACCCGGGAGAAGCCGTCGAAGAGCGTCCGTGTGGCACTCGCCCGCAGCTCATACGCGCCGGCCGCAAGCTCGACAGACGTCGTCTCCATCTCCTTGGCCGCCATCTGGCTGGCGATTGCCCGCTGCCAGATGAGCCGGTACAGACGCAGCTCCTCGGGCTTGAGCGAACCCGCCAGGGAGTCCGGGTCGCGCCGGAAGCTCGTCGGGCGGATCGACTCGTGGGCCTCCTGGGCGCCCTTCGCCTTCGTCTTGTAGACACGGCCCCTGGGCATCGTGTACGGCTCGCCAAACCGGTCGCGAATCACGTCGCGGGCCTCGCCCATCGCCACCCCGGCGATCGCAGTCGAGTCCGTTCTCATGTAGGTGATGAGCCCGACGTGGCCGTCGGGCGTGTCGACGCCCTCGTAGAGCCGCTGCGCGACGGACATCGTCCGTTTTGGGCTGAAGCTCAGCTTGCGGCTCGCCTCCTGCTGGAGGGTCGAGGTGGTGAACGGCGGCGCCGGACTCCGCGTCAGCTTGCGGGTCCCGACCTTCGTGACGATCGGCTTCAGGTCGCGAAGGGCGGCGGCATGACGCTCGGCGGTCTCGCCGTCGCCGACGTCGAGCGCGGCGCCGTCGATCCGGATCACCTCGGCCGGAAACGTCGTCCCGTCGTCCGTCGCGAGCAGCGCCTCGAGGGTCCAGTACTCGCGAGCCGTGAACGCCTCGATCTCGCGCTCCCGCTCGACGACGAGCCGGACTGCGACCGACTGGACCCGGCCGGCCGACAGGCCCGAGCGGACCTTTCGTGACAGGAGCGGGCTGAGCGTGTAGCCGACGAGCCGATCGACGATGCGGCGGGTCTGCTGGGCGTCGACGAGATTCGTGTCGATCTGGCGCGGATGGGCGAAGGCCTCGCGGATCGCGCCCTCGGTGATCTCGTTGAAGGTCACCCGCTGCGTCTTCGCGGCCGGCACATGGGCGGCCTCGGCGACGTGCCAGGCGATGGCCTCACCCTCGCGGTCGAGGTCGGTCGCGAGGAAGACCGTGTCGGCCAGCTTGGCCGCCTTGGTGATCTCGGCGACCTGCTTGCGGCGGTCGTCCGAGATGACATATTCGGGGGCGAAGTCGTTGTCGACGTCCACCCCGAACTTGCCCTTGCCGGGGTTTTCTGGAAGGTCACGGACGTGACCATAGGAGGCGAGGACGCCGTAGTCCGCGCCCAGATAGCGTTCGATCGTCCGCGCCTTGGCAGGCGATTCCACGATCACAAGGTTCTTTGGCACGGCCGGGAGTGTAGCACCGGGTCCTGCACGCCCAGTTCACTCGGGCTGGTCTCCGGCTCTCGCCAGACCGGCGCCCCCGGAGGGGGCGCTCGCTGCGAGGCGGCGAGCGCTCCGACCGGAGCTGGAGGTCACATCGAATGGCCGACGTTGCTGATGATCGTCGAGACCTGGCCGCCAAGGAAGATCAGGGCGACGATCGCAATGATCGCGATGAGGGCGAGGATCAGGGCGTATTCGGCCAGTCCCTGGCCATCGTCGCGGGTACGGCGCGCAAGCCCGAGCCTGAGCTGATGAAGGGTCCGGAACAGTGTCATGGGATCTCCCGCTGGGTGCCGGGCGTGGATCGCCGGGCTGGGGCCATCGTCCGAGCCGGCGGTCGCCCGGCCGATCGACGAGATCCCGGTCCGGTATAGGCGATGAAGATCCCGAATCGGGATCGGTCCGGATCAGCTCAAACGGGTGTGGACCAGTCGAAGCGGACGACGGTCCCCGGCATTGCCGGACTCGCGGACTCGATCACGACCCTCCCGCCGACCGCCCTCGCCCGACGGGCGATGTCGCTGAGTCCGCGAGCGGAGGTCCGGATCGGGTCGGCCGGGTCCATTCCCCGCCCATCGTCGGCGACGGACAGGCGGACCCGATCCGGCGCGACTGCGATGACGATCGTGATCTGCGTCGCAGCCGCGTGGCGGACGGCGTTGTCGACGGCGACCTGGGCGACGCGCCAGGCCGTGCGCTCTATCTCCGGACGAGGCCGTCCCGCAGCACCTTCGACCTCCAGACCGACGTGGACGGCCCCGTCGGCTTCCGTCCGCTCGGCGAGGTCCTCGAGCGCCTCGACGAGGCCGAACGCCTCCAGGACGACCGGCCAGCGATCGGCCATCAACCGCTCGAGCTCGAGGTCGACCGTCCTGAGACGCCCCGCGAGCGCCTCCACCGGAGCACCGGCCTCGACCTCGGCGATCGCCTGACGAAGCGCAGGCAGGACCACCGCGTGGAGATCGCCGGCGAGTCGGACTCGCTCCGACTCGACTGCTGCGGCCTGGGCCGCCGCCTGACCCGGAACGAGCTCGCGAAGTGTCGCCCGTAGGCGATCGCCGAAGTGTTGGTCGTCTCCGTTGCGCGATCCTGGGTCTGCGGCGAGCCGCCCATCCGCCCGTAACGACGCGGCCCGAAGATCGGCAGCGACGCCGAAGGCAGTCAGCACGAGGACGAACTGGATGAAGACGCTCGTCGGCCATGTCGCCAGATCGACCCAGGTAAACGCCGGATCGTAGCGGGCGCCCGCGATGACGAGCACGACGACGAGCAGGCAGGCCACGACCAGCCAGGCGACGAGGAACGTCGCCAGCGTCGTGACCCTGGCCGTGGACCGGCGATCCGACCGGGTCGCGTAGAGGGCCGCGACGAACACGGTGAGAATCGCGGCAACACTCGATCGGGCGGCGACTAATAGCCACGTCCCCAGGCCGGTGGCCACGGGATCGGCCGCTCTTGAGACCGCGATCGGGATGCTCGCCCCGACGAGCGATGCGACGATCAGGGCAACCCAGGCGAGCGCGGGGGCCCAGCGCCGGGCGAGCAGACCGACATAGAGCGCCGCTCCCGCGACGAGCTCGGGCAGCAGGCCTTCGATTCGCGCGGGTGGGTTCAGCTCCAGGACGATGGCGCCGAGAGCGACGACGATCGTAGCCCCGCCGGCGGCGACCATGAACCCGAGCGGAGGCGGGGCGGGCCGCGCTCGTCCCTTGCTCGTCGGGTCAACTGCCAGGGCCGGGCCGCGATCGTCACGAGCCCCGTCTACGGTATCCGCGCGACTGCCGGTCACGTGTCGGTCCCGAGCCAGCCCTCGCGAACGGCGAGCATCGCAAGCTCCGTCCGGCTGAGCACGCCGTACCGGCCGAACAGGCGGCGGAGGTGGCTCTCGACCGTCTTGATGCTGATCCCGAGGCCCGTGGCGATCTCGTCATTCGTCGATCCACGGGCCAGCAGCCGGATCGCCTCGATCTCGCGCGGGCTTGGCCGGCGCGGCGCGTCACGCAGTGCCCGCAGCGTCACCGCTGGAAAACGGGTCTCGCCGGCGGCTACGGCAGCTATCGCCTCGATGATCTCGTCGAGCTCGGCCGCCTTCGACAGGTAGCCCGCCGCGCCGGATTCGAACGCGGCCCGCAGGAAGCTCGGTTGCTCGAAGCCGCTCAACATCAGGATCGCCGGGCCGCCACCTGCGCCGAATCGTCGGGCCAGCTCCAGGCCGCCCGGTTCGCCGCCGAGCCAGACGTCGCAGATGACGACGTCGGGCTGGGCATCTTCAACCAGCGCGATCCCCTCGGCGGCGTCGCTCGCCCGACCGACCAGCTCGATCTCGGCGTGCCCGCGCGCGGCATCGGCGATCGCCGCGGCAATCGCGGGGTGGTCGTCGACCACGACGAGGCGGATCACGGGCCGATCGATCGTCGCGCGTGTAAGCACCGACCGAGCGTAGCGGGTCGACCCGGGCCGGCCAAGTCGATGAAACCCCGCAATGGCCCCTCGCGAAGGACGGCCGGCGCTCAGACCTCGCGGATACGCCGCAGGAAGTCTTCGTCGAGCTCGAGATCCGCGTCGTCGACGAGCTCTTCCTTTTCGGCCGCCTCGACCGGCTCGCCGATCTCCGGCAGGCCGCTCGAGCCGGGCATGATCTCGACGAACCGGATGTGGAGGTATGGAAAGAAGAACGCCGAGTCGCTCTTCTCGATGAATACCGGTCGCTTGCCGTCGAGCATGCGGAGATTCGTGCAGAGCAGGCCCTGGTCGAGCGCCGAGGGCATCTCGTACAGATCGGCCAGCAGGGGCTGCTCGTTCTGGACATGGATGATCGC
>Ga0137376_10002380_pt1 | contig 11194 bp, 12 predicted proteins | sample SagtaG_23_FD_104814 | JGI IMG/M metagenome (GOLD analysis project Ga0137376, IMG submission 104814) | Vadose zone soil microbial communities from Sagehorn Ranch, Mendocino, California, USA - Sage2_L_20_16 metaG | ecosystem: Environmental > Terrestrial > Soil > Vadose zone | place: USA... | reverse complement strand
GATGGGCTTGGAAGCAGCTACCAAGGCATTATTAGACGCAGGTTAATCTGTCAAATATTATTGAGAAATAGAGCTAATCACCCGCAGGGCTCACGTATGATGCGATTGAGACTGCATTCGTTGGCTACTGTTACGGTGACTCAACTTCAGGTCAAGTATGTTGCACAGATCAGGTTGACTCATTACTGATGCCTTACAGCGAGCTCTATACAACCTTGGCCTTACACACATACCCATTGTCAATGTCAACAACAATTGTTCTACTGGATCGACCGCTCTGTATCTCGCTAATTCTGCAGTTCGAAGTGGTCAGGTACAATGTGCTATGGCTCTTGGCTTCGAGAGAATGAAACCAGGGAGTTTGTCGAGTCATTTCCCAGATCGTGTATCTCCCCTTGCACTGTCGCATTTACGTACTCAAGAGCTGGAACGCGATGTCATTGCTGCTGAGAATCATGGTCCTTCCGCAGCGCGGATGTTTGACAACGGTGCTCAAGAATACTTCATGAAGTATGGTGGCGGTGTAGAGCACCTGGCCAAGATCGGTGTGTTGTCTCTGACATCGCTAATATCTCATACGGAATGTTAGTCAGCCTCGAAGAACCACCAGCATTCATTGAATAATCCCTACTCTCAATTTCGGAATGGCTGGAGCGTGGAACAAATCCTGACAGCCCCAAAGATCACGAAAAATCTTACAAAGTTCATGTGCAGCCCTACATCTGTGTGTCATATAAGACTGACGTTTTCTGATGATATTCACGCCACCTGTATATAGGACGGAGCATCGTGCTGCATTGTTGCGTCAGAGGATTTTGTACATTTGCACGGACTAGAAAATCAAGCAATCGAAATTGTTGCTCAAGCATTAACAACCGATGGCCCAGGGACATACGAGAATAAAAGCCCAATGGAGTTAATTGGTTATGAAATGACACGAGTCTGTGCCGACAAAGTTTTCCGCGAGGCTGGGCATGGGGAAGGTGAGGGCAGAGATCTTGTCGGCGTCATTGAGCTGCACGATTGTTTCGCGGCAAACGAGGTACTTCAATTCAATGACTACAATCTTTGCACCTCAGTCATAACATGATCACGTTTACGTAGCTTTTGACATATCCCGCCTTGGGCCTCTGTGCCCCTGGAGAAGCTCACAAGTTGGTTGAACGCGGTGACAATACAGTGAGCAATCTGATAATAGCACCTGGTCCTCCCTTCATTCAATACTAGTATGGTGGCAAATACGTTGTAAACCCAAGCGGTGGTTTGGAAGCGAAGGGTCACCCGCTTGGCGCAACTGGCGTTGCAATGCATTTTTATATAATGAGTAAGTTTCCTCCTGTCATCAAATCATCCCTCTAACATTTTCCCAGTGCAACTAAGGGAATGTACGCAATCAAAGATTCAAATGTGTCATCTCACGTTTTGCGTAGGGTCTGGCCAAATGCAAGTACCTGGGCTTTTCGATATAGCAGACAAACGCGGCAAATATGGTCTTGTTCATAACGTGGGCTTAGGCGGAGCCGTCGTTGTATCCATCCTCAGGCGTCCTGAGTTTTATAAGCCAGGTGGCCTAGACGGTCGTGCGCGGTACGTTTATCTTCTCCACAAGTTAAACTTAAGTGCTGAATGTGATGCATATAGTCTCGGCTATAACCACGCACACGAATGCCGTCCGATCTCAATGAAAGATGTTGACAGGGTGAAGTCGAAGAAGGCTTCTAAGTATGTTTTACGACATGCCAAACTCTGAATATGCGAATGTCCTAGCTGTCGTTTACTAATTCTTGCGCCTTGGATCATCCTGCCTTATTTTCTGAGCAATCTGATAGCCAAACAGTTATTCTTGTTCATAAGAATCGTCTCTCTCATTATTTACATGTAATTTCCGGGGTCGTGCCTCAAATGAAAGCCTGTGCCTGCAGTTTCCAAATACGTGCATATTCACCATCCTTCTCAAGTAATTTCGTATGCGCTCCTGCCTCTACTATCTCAGAGTCGTTCATATATCTGATGGACCAATGAGTATATGGACACTGCCAGCGCTACGCACTCACAAGATAATGTCGGCGTGCCGTGTAAGACTGCCAAATCTGTGAGAGGAAAATATCATCGTCTTGTGCCCTCTCAGCTGTCGTAAACGTTCAAAGAGCTCTTAAAGGAGCTATCGTGAGTGTACATGACATTGTTCAACCACGAGCGTCACTCACCATGTTCTGCTACTGGGTCCAGACTAGCTGATGGTTCATCAAATAACAGAAGCCTGACCACCGATTCTGTGGTCAGTGAGCGCATGAAAGTTCGTGACCTAGTTCGTGATTAGGTTGTAAACCCTCGTTCGAGGCGAGCGAGGAACTGACAATGCTATTCGCTGTAACTGGCCACCCGAAAGTGTCTTCGAAGACGATGCGTCCATCCCAGCTCGTCGTCGGATATTGGAGTAATCTACGAGCCGTCCATGGAAAATAGTACCTTCTGCATGACCAGAGTAGTGATCGGTAACGGGGCGCTCTAGGTACGTATCAAAGCCTTCAGGTAACCGACGTATAATTTCGTCTGCTCCGCCAAGAAGGGCCGCTTCGAGAATTTTGTCATCGTCATTGGCGTTTTCGGGGTATCCTAATCCGATGTTGTCCTTAATCTGAGGGTAGACTTAGCATGTATAGAATTTTGTCACTTTGGTACGGACTCACGGAAAGTGGAAAAAGGGTGTAGTCTTGAAAGAGCACCGAGATCGAACGTCGCAGATCATCAAGCCGGATTTTTTTGATATCAACTCCATCCACAAGTATTTGACCCTCCGTGGTATCATAGATTCGAGCAATAAGCTTCAAAATCGTGCTCTTTCCAGAGCCATTTACTCCTATCAATACCTATAAAAACAGTTAGGATAGGTGCAATAATTTTTGCGCAGATGATACCTACGCAGAGTTGTCCAGTTTCTATCTTGAAAGATACGTTTCGCAAAGCGTAACTATCTGTGTCCGGATACCTAAATGACACGTCTCTGGGAGGGCCACTTGAATACACTCCAAATCTAGTAGTGCAGCTGCCTACCTGAACTCTATCGAAATGCCCGTCTCAGTTGATTTTTGATTCTCTGGAAATGGCACTGTTCCGTCAGGAATTTTGTTCGGAATTTCAAGAATCTCGTATAAGTCCCTGACACTTGCTATCTGGTCCTTTATCGAGTGATCTTGGTCAGTAATGTCTAGATATGCGTAGATGGCATCATTGGAAGCTTGTATTATGAGGTTCAGGGAGGCGAGGGTGATGGGCATTGACGAAGGATCCTGGATAGCCCCTAGTGTAAAGACGATCTAGCTGTGGCGTCAAACCTGCAGGATTTAAAATCATCGTACGCACAGACCTGTGGGAGACGACTAAGAAGCCCTGAGATAACGCTTTTCATTGTCCCGTCTAGGCTCTGGAATCGTTGGGTATTTAAGAGATCATAGAAGTCCCTGGCACCGCCAGCGAAATGTTGAATGCTTTGTGCATACTCTGGGTCAAACAGATTCCGTAACTGCTTTTCCAATCAGGTCGTCCGGTTTACTTAGGTTTACTTACCACTGAGCATATATTTCCACATATTACCGGCTACCATCTCTTTGCGATGAGTCGCCTCGTTCACGGTTCGTTTCAGGCCCTCTGCCCTGATGTAACGCTTATCTCTTGAGGTTGCAGCCCATACTGAAAGCAAACATACTCGATCACTACAGAACCAAGGACCAAAAGGGTGAGACTTACTGCAACGAAAAGTGGCAGGCAATCTTTGCATAAAGAGCGACATCATCGAATAGATAAAGCATAAGATAGCCAGCAAAAGACCATTACGTTGCTTCCCCACAACGCGGATGAGAACGATGAACTGCGAAATCAACGTCAGGCTCTTGAAAATGGCACTTGATATAGTCATTATCGTTTGCCAAACGATGCTGCACGAGGACCGAGGTAGCACCTTTTGAATTTGTCGTTGGACGGCCACGTCCTCGAATGTGGGTAGGTCCAAACGAGCCAAGGCTTGAAAATAATGCACTGTATAAAATTGTCCGATACTGCTGTCTAGTGTTGTCTGGACATGTAGAAGGATATCGCGCAAGAGATTTATAGACACAGAGCATAGCAAGTTTCCACAGGCGATATGAATAAGATGGTGCTTGCTGGTCTGGCGCTCATTCAGCGGGGTTTGGACCTACGCGGATCATTAGGTTTTCTTAGCCATCCAATGTCTCTACTCACAATGGTTAAAATTTGTCCTGAATACCTGACATACACGGTCAGAGACCAATAATACTTGAGAGGATGGAATTCACCATATGTCCACTGCTGGTAAAAGTGAGAGCAGAAGTCGGATCACGATGAAGGAGGCCAATTGAACCCGGCACGATCTTATCCCGACCATGTCTTTAACCATTCGCAGCAAGTATGGTAGGCCCTGCACTAGCTCATCGTACAATTCAGGTAAAGTTGTAAGCCAACTTGGCAAGGAAAAAGAATTTGGATTCAGTTCCTCGTAAAGGTCCCATACGCCAAGTTTGATGTGTTGAATATCCGCAGTGTTACCTGGTTCAGGTGTTTCTTTCCTTTTCGATGTTGAAAAGCGACTATTCATCACTAGACCCAGGGAGCAAAGAGGAGAGTGGCGACTGAGGTTTAGCGCTCAGGGTCTGACGTGACTTGAAGGTTGAATGCATGTAAGTAAAACTAAGGCTATTTATAGTAACTATCATAATGTTAAAGAATTGTTTTACTGAAATTTCTCCTTGTAAATCCATGCAAGCCCAATGTCGCTCTGTCCTTGGGCCACCTGCAATACAGTCAGATATTGCAAAGTAAACTAGGCACCAGTAACTCACAGCCGCACGATACCACTTAGCTGCCTCCTTCCGATCCTTTTTACATCCCTTCCCGTTCGCAAGACAGAAGGCAAGGTCAGTCTGTGCGTCAGGATCTCCGAGGCGGGCAGCCACTTGATAGTAGCTCTGAAAGATCCCTCAATGAGAACAAGACAACGTGAAAATACGTAGAGCCTACCACAGCCATCTTTTGGTCTTTTGGGACGCCCCAACCTTGAAAGAAACACTGGCCAACCTCATAAATTGCAAGGACGAGTTCCGTCTTGCTGATGTTGAGCAGACATGCTACTGCAATCAGGATCATACATACACACCTGTATTGCTTGGGGATCTAGACTACCCCTGATCCTAGCATTCTCCAGATCATCGACAGCATTCTCAGCGGCCCGCCGCAACCACTTGAATCCTTTTTTCTCATCTTTCGGGCACCCCCAACCATGTCTTAGGGTCAGACCCCACATGAGCATCCCAATCCCGCATCCACCTTTTTCGTTGGCACTTTTTTCGAAATATCTTGCTGAATCCTCTAACTTGTTGGCTTCGTGGCATTGTATACCAAGTTGTAGGTATTCCTGTGGCATTTGAGGTCCCTCATTGATCGACTCTGGTGCCCGCGTGTTCTGGGGATCGGCATAAATGTGCTGCTGCTGGCCCGCTGGTGAGGGCGCTGGTGAGCTGCTTGTAGACCGTGGCAGGGAACCGTCAAAGGGGTAATAAGAATATGACGAATATAGACTCGCAGCAGGGGATAATGAACGAGGTGGTGGCGTCCGAGGTAAGCTGGTTGCATTCGGTGTAAAAAGCATCATTGATGTAGCGCAATTTTGGGGGTCCTTCGAATCTGGGATCGTTGAATTGGCTGGCTGCGGATTTTCGACCACAATAGGGGACGTGGTTGCGAGGGGGCTGGAACTTCTGGATGAACTGCGAGATGATGTCGACATTGGGCCCTGGTTATTGGGCGCTGTCCCGCCTCTGGATAGAGGAAATGGCCGGCTTTGTACATGACTGAGGCCTGCATTCGACGAAGGCAGTTTGATTGCAGCTCTATTGTCGAATAACGGGCTCGATTCCTGCATTCTTTTTGTGTTTCTCTCCAGCACTCTACGTTTGTCGTCACCTGAGGGAGGGACGACGGGTCTTCCTGGTCGCGAAAAGTTGGGAGTGCCAGACGCCGTGATTGGAGTTCTGCCACGGTGCAAACGGCTTTCTTGTTCGTCGGCATCTGCACAAGAAACGACAACAGTGGGGACCGGGAGGTTCATACCTCTGTCAACGCAGGGTGAAGGTTTAATGTCTAGCGCAGCAGATGCAGATGCGATTGGAGGGGTCCGAAAAGACATGATGTCGTGGTTTGATGCAACAGGCCACGAGGAATGAACATCAGAGTATACACTTTCTGTATCATAATAGTGATATTCGGTAGATGACCGAGTAGAACTAGTGGCCAAAAATGAGTTGTAGTCCTTCGATGAGGCAGTTGCACACGAATCACGGGCGAAATGACCATGTAGTAACGGCGAGTGATGTGTATCGGACGATTCGGCATGCCCCAGAACTCGCGTATCAATATGTGGGAGGGGACTAGGCCGTGTTTCGAATGGTACTGATTGCTGTGGTTGCCCCGAATCTACGATACCGCGAGGACCTTGCCTAGGAACGTCTTCCCGTCGCAGAGAAGTCTTGCGTACCAGCGTGTCCAGAGGTGACTCTACATGCTGGAGTTTGAAAGCAGAGGACGGCGATTTATGGTCTGCCTGTACGGCATACATGTTAGGTGCAGTCCTTCATAAAGTTGGAAGATTAGCTGTTGGCAAGGGGAGAAAGCGAGTAAGCTCATACGGGCATGCTTACGAGTCCTTAGTGACCAGCATAATTACACACTTCAATATTATAAATAAACGTGTAGCGTATCGTAACAATGGCTGATATACACCATAGCAGTCACTATATTCCAGCTCTCCTCCTGGGTGTTTGCGTGACTCTTGAACCTGCTCCAATGCCTGCATGCCTAGGGGTGCCGGGAACGATGATCTTGGAACTTGAGCCAGATGATATTTTGGTTGCTATGGCCTCTTCAGCAGCCTTTTTCGCGGACCTTGAATTCCTGTGAGTTGGAAAAATACAAACGACAAGGAAAAGACACACTCTTCGCGTTGCCTAGCGATTTCTGTCTCGATTTCTGCTCGCTTGGAGAATTCGCGATCAACTTGCCGTCGGCTGCTCCTATCATCGAAGTTCTTCTCTTTGACAGAGTAGAAAACAGATCCGAGCTCCGCTGAACGAAGATCAGTTACTGATGGTAGGAAATGGGATACACGTACCAAGCCAATACGGGTCGATAGCTGTGACCTGCGTCATGTATTCTTTCGAAGTCAGTATCAACTCATGGTAGATGACATAGGACGGTGTATCTGGATTATTTGTTAGCCAAAGGGATGAATTGAAAGCTTTACAGAGCTTACAGCCGAGTCCGTATAGTGCACTTGTTGGATGCAGATGCGTAGGCAGACCGGACCTGATATTGACAAATTCGCCAATCCCCTTCACCCTCGCGGCTTGGTGGAAGTAACCAGCTGTAATCGCCTTTCTGTTATCCAACAGTTAAAATGGGCCTCGAGCAAGAGATAGAAGCAAACCTCAGGATATCATAGTCAGTACCACCTGATATTATGTCCATCTTTTGGAATTTCATTATGTCTTCGAGCTGTGTGCGGACTTCTCGCGCCTTCCTGAGTAGCTTTGGGTGCAGGAAGTGCCGCAATGCCCAATCGTCTCGGTATCTATGATAAGCATTGTAATTACGGGCGACAGTCGGCATTAAAAATGGAACTTACCCGTGACTCTTCCATTGGTTGAACACGTTGAGTAATGTCAGATGGTCGCTTTCCGGGACGTTAAACTTCTCCCTCGTAGCATCTGCTTCTTCCATTCGTTCCTTTGGTCTGTAGAAAACGCTAGGAACAGAGAGCATGGACACGATTGTCAACATCTCTGCGGAGCACTTATACTCCACGGACGCAATGAGCATCTTCGCCATAGAGGGTTCCATGGGAAACTCTGACATCTTTCTCCCTATGGGAGTAAGATCTCCTACATTGTCTAGTGCACCAAGGACCCAAAGTTGGTACATGGAATTAAGAATGTTTGCCTGGATAGACTCGTTGGGAAAAGGCCTTGTTACAAGGCACGGGAAGACAAACCTGTGGTGGAGGGTCCATGAAATCAAACTCTAACAGATTCTTGACGCCAAGTGACTTGAGAAGTAAAACAGTATTTGCTAGATTCGTACGCTGAATCTCAGGTATCGTACTTTCGAACATTTCATTTCGGTATGCCATCTCAGTGTATAGGCGGTAACAATATCTGAAAAATCTTCTTAGCATCGACGCCATGTAGTGAGGAATTATGACTTACCCACTGCCAGTACGCCCAGCACGTCCAGTTCTCTGATTTGCATTTGCCTGACTGATAGGAGTAATCTGTAATGCATCCATGCCTACTTTTGGATTGTATACTTTAAGCTTGCAATAGCCCGCGTCTACGACAAATAGTATACCATCAACTGTATTTAGTTTTAGTTAAGGTCAAGCCTTCAGTCATGGAGACGCACCGGTCAAAGAGGTTTCAGCTATATTCGTTGCGACTATAACTTTTCTCCTCCCATCAGCCGTCGGTTCGAATATTCTCGCTTGCAAGTCAGCAGGCATCTGAGAATATATGGGAAGAACTGCCAGAGGTGGCGGTTCATCGAGTTGCGAGAGGCGTTCTGCTCAACGTAAGTCTAATACTCGATGTATCACAGTTACATACCGCTGACTACTTGACAAGTTATTTCAATATCTTCTTGTCCTGTCATAAAGACCAGGATATCACCTGGTGGGAGTGACAGGTGTATTTGCAAAACTTGCTTAACGGCACTATCAACATAATCCTCGCATGGGGACTTGGAATGGAACATCTCGACGGGGAAGGTACGACCTGGAATAGTGTAATTTGGCGCGTTACCATAAAATTTTGAAAACTGCATATGATTAAACAACAAAAAATTGAGATTACGAGTCAAACTTACTTTTTCTGCGTTCATAGTCGCAGACGTGACAATGAGCTTCAGATCTCGACGCCGCGACAAGACTGTCCAAAGGTTCAGCGGGAAACGGGGTGGAATTGACCAGCACTTACTCTTTCGCAGTAGACCCATGAGAACGTCGGTGCTCAAAGATCGTTCATGTGCTTCGTCAAGAATGACGACGCTGTAGCGGTCAAGGTCTCCTTCATTCAGAGATTCCCGCAATAGCACCCCGTCAGTCATATCTAACAAAAGGAATTTAGCATTAATGCCAAACCGACACACCAGCTTTCTTACATTTAATCTTTGTCTCGGAGGTGGTGCAGTCCTCGAAGCGAATCGCGTAGCCGACTGTAGAGCCAAGTTTACACTAGGTGCTCTGTATCAGGGCGTAGTATATTAAAAATAAGATCATAAATACCTCCATTTCTTCGCTAACTCGCTTGGCCACAGACATAGCGGCTACACGACGAGGCTGTGTACAACCAATCAGGCCATAAGTACAATATCCATCTTCATAGAGGAACTGGGTAAGTTGCGTCGTTTTCCCCGATCCTGTCTCCCCAACAACGATAACAACTAATTCGAAATTCGATTAATTTGTTTTCTTCCGTTCATGGGCAAGAACATGCCTTGATTCTCTCTAATAACTTTGAGTATTTCCTCACGGCAAGCAAACGCCGGTAAATATTCTCTTTGTTCCTTTAGCGTCCGATTTTTCGCAAACGAACTCACACCAGCCGACGTCTTGAGATGGGAGGCAAACTTGGAATCACCCCTATAGTCCTCCTCTTTCTCCTCTTTCTGCTTCCGTTCTGCTTCGGCTATATAGAAGAAGCGAAATGAAAACTAGGTGAATGTCCAATCTGGCAAAAGGAAACGAAAAGATTGTATCGGCACGCACCCTCTGCATCTGCTTCCTCATCTTTCACACCCATAATATTCCCGAGAGACGTCCCCCCGAGAGAAGCTAGTTTGGCCGCAGCCTTTGCACGTTCTGCCTGCTCGCGCTTTTCCTTGACAAGGCCACTGCCTTTCTTCGAGAAGATAGCCATATCACTCGTTACGTCACGTATAGGATTAATGGGATCCAATTGCTTCGTAAAAACAGTACGACCATCGAGGAAGGGCGGCTTGAGATCATGGACCATGACATGGACCGTAGATTCCGCTTCATCTTCAAAGTCTAAATCAATCGTTTTGCGTGTCGCAACCCCGGATGTCAACATTCGATTTGCCTCCCATAGGTCGTTATCGGCGTTCTAAGCAGCCAGGTAAACAAGAAACATGGGCAAGCAACACTCGGCACGCACATATTGAGCCTGACGGGCAGATATTTTTTTCTGCAAACTCCAAATCAGACAATGCAACCATCACAGCGGGTACCGAAACATACCACCTGTTTCGTAGATATCTCGGCTTGTTTCAAGGCACTGAGATCTTCATACTGAGCCAAAGGATTATGTTCCTCATTACCCGTCGCACCACCTTCCTCTGCACCGCTATACCAATCCCTATCCAATCTCACTTGCTCTTCTTCCCACTCCCGCATGTCAAATCCAATGGCAGCTTCCTCACCATCAGGGCTACTACCTCGCGCGGCCCTGGGCGTTGGGGCATCCCATCTCCGAGAACCTGCACCCCCCCAGCCAGGCTCGTCTTCGCCAGGACGGCGTGGAGTTGAATCCCACCCAACGTTCGGCACCCGAACGCTGGGAGCTTCACCTGAAGGACCGCGAACGCTTCGCGGAGTAGAGTCCCACCCACGCCCATCACGACGATCATAGTCTCGACGATCGTCCCAGCCTCTATCCCTGTCTCTATTCAGACGCCGCTGGAAGTCACCGAGACCCTTTGGCGCATCACTTCGACGTTCATGCACTGCACTGATACCCTCTGCACGAATGAGAAGGAGATAGTATATATGGGAATCTTGCCTACCTCGTTGCTTGTCCTTGCTCCTTCTATGTTCTTCAAGCCTCTTTCTACCGGTTTCGGACAACCCACCAGGATGGGACGGAGTTTCCTCCCCTCGATGTCGTACGTGATTGACGCGAGAGGTAGGAAGGTTAGGCACTACAATCTGACGTTACTCCACGGATTAGCAAAAATACTAATAAATAACGTACCTTTGAAAAGTGGTTCCTTCCCCTCATCTAGCCTTGGCTTTTTCCTGCTGCCATCTTGATCATGATTACCGTCCTCCGCAGCCGCTGCTCTTTTCTCCCGAGCTAATCGATCTAGACCGAGCAAGGATGCCCGTGGTGTG
>Ga0137376_10002378_pt1 | contig 11195 bp, 10 predicted proteins | sample SagtaG_23_FD_104814 | JGI IMG/M metagenome (GOLD analysis project Ga0137376, IMG submission 104814) | Vadose zone soil microbial communities from Sagehorn Ranch, Mendocino, California, USA - Sage2_L_20_16 metaG | ecosystem: Environmental > Terrestrial > Soil > Vadose zone | place: USA... | reverse complement strand
GCGCTGATCGGGCTGGGCGTGGCGATCGACTACTCGCTGCTGTTCGTCAACCGATGGCGCGAGGAACGCGACCACGGCCGCGACAACCATGAGGCCGTCGTCGTCGCCATGCAGACCGCGGGCCGTGCGATCGTCTTCAGCGGCGTGACTGTGGCGATCGGCCTGCTCGCGCTCATCGTGTTGCCGGTTCCGTTCATGCGCAGCATGGGCTACGGCGGCGCGCTCATCCCGCTGGCCAGCGTGCTCACCACGCTGACGCTGGCACCGGCGATTCTCGGCGGCATCGGCCCCCGTATCGACTGGCCGAAGATCCGCCACGAGAACCGCGCCAGTCGCGCGTGGAGCCGGTGGGCGGCCCTGGTCGTGCGCCGGCGGTGGATCGCCGCGATCGTGGCGGTCGCGTCCCTCGCGGCGTTGATCGGTGTCTTCCTCGGCGTAAAGATCGGCCTGGCGTCCTCGGACTCGCTCGCCCGCAGCGGCCCCGCGTACGAGGCGTTGCAGACGCTCGAACGAGGTGGGGTGTCCACCGGCAACCTGACGCCCATCGAGGTACTCGTCTCAACCGATCAGGCCAAGAACGCGGCCACCGAGTTGGCCAAGGTCGACGGCATCGACCATGCGTACACGCCGAGCGGCCCGGCGAGCAACCGCGACGGGCAGAGCGTCATCGTGCTCATCCCGAGCCACGAGACGGTGAACTCGAAGAGCATCGACGTGGTCAAACGGGTCAAGGCGGCGGCCAAGGATTTACCGGGCGTCGTCGGGATCACCGGTGTGGGCGCTGCACAGATCGACTTCCTGCACGCGGTCTACGGCAACTTCCCACTGATGCTCGCGATCATCGCGATACTCACGTACATCCTGCTCGTACGCGCGTTCCGGTCGGTACTGCTGCCGTTCAAGGCCGTGGTACTCAACCTGCTCTCGCTGGGCGCGACGCTCGGGCTGATGGTGCTGTTCTGGCAACACGGCGTCGGCTCGGACCTGGTGTTCAACATCAACGCCACCGGCGCGATCACGTTCTGGATCCCGCTGATGGTCTTCGCGTTCCTGTTCGGCCTGTCGATGGATTACGAAGTGTTCATCCTGTCGCGCATCCGCGAGGAGTACGACGGCGCCCGCTCGACGAATGCCGCGGTGATCGAAGGCATCGGGCGCACCGGGCGGCTGGTCACGAGCGCAGCGCTGATCCTGTTCCTCGCGTTCGCGGCGCTGGCATCCGGGCCGGGCACCGATCTCAAGACGCTCGCCACCGGGCTCGGCTTCGGCATCCTGCTCGACGCGACGATCGTGCGCTCGCTGCTCGTCCCGTCCCTGGTGTCCTTGTTCGGCCCGTGGAACTGGTACCTGCCGGCGCGCTTTGCTCGCGTGCTGCGCGTGCAACCGTCCTACCCGCACCCCGAACGAGACGAGCCGCTCGAACCGCTGCCCGAACCCGTCGGCTGAGCGGCTCCATCTGATCGGCTCGTCTCGACCGGATTAGTAGCCGTTGCCGTACGAACCGCTGTTGGACGACTGCGAGGCCGACGATCCGCCCAGGCTGGTGATCTGCTGGCCGGTGGGCGCGACGAGGTACCAGAGTGCGCCGAACCCGTTGACGCCCTCGCCGTTCGTTTGCCCGGCAGCGCTGTCGCCGGAGAAGTAGTACAGCGGGTGCCCGTCGTAGCTGACCTGCTTCGTGCCGTCAGATCGCCCGATCGTCCCGAGGTCGCTGGCTGTGGCGCCGGTACCTGCTGTCGGCGCGCCCTTGGCGATCAGCGGCGGCCACGCGGCGGCGCAGCCGCCCGAGCACGTCGACTTGGTGCTCGTGTCCGACGCGAACAGGTAAAGCGAGCGGCCCGAGCTGTCGGTGAGGAAGCTCGCGCCGTTGCCGGTGTGCACGTCGACGGTCGTCGCCGACGAGCTGGCGCCGGCTGCGGCGGATCCAGAGCCGGACGGCGAGTTGTTCGTGCCGCCGGAACTGCAGGCCGTCGCGAGAACGGCGGCCGCCGCGAACGGCAGGCCTAATTTGAGCGCGAGCGGGATCTTTCGGGATGACAGTTTGGTATCCATTTGCTGTGACTCTCCTCTTGTGCGGAATTTGATTCCGCATTGGAATTTGGATGCGGTCTACCGCTGAATACGCCGAGCACCTCCAAAGAGTTCAGCCGCGTGTTATGCCGTCCGTCACCAGTGACCCGGGCCTGACCAGCGGGCACAAGGCGTGGCCGGTGTCACCTGAACCGCAGCCGCCTCGGTGGCGTGTCTGTAAGCATGCGCAACTACGTCATCGACACATCGAGAGGACTCGCTGCGGCAGGAGTCTTCCTCGCAGCCGTCGTCCACCTTGACCTTTGGGTGCAGGGCTTTCGCTCGATCGCAACCATCGGGCCGCTGTTCATGCTCAACTTCGTCGGCGGAATGATCATCGGTGTCGGCGTGCTCGTGTGGCGCCATTGGCTGCCGGGCTTAGCCGCAGCCGGTTTCGGCGCTGCCACCGTCGCCGCATTCTGGATCTCTGTCATTCACGGGCTGTTCGGCGTGAAAGAAACCGCCACCGGGTCGCCGCAGATACTTGCCGAAGTCGCGGAGTACGGAGCCGTCGCATTCGGGCTCGCGGTCTTTGCCGCATTCCGGTGGCAGCGCCGCCCGGAACAGTATGACGCGGACATGCGAATAGTTGATCGAGTGGGCGACCCGCAGATCGGCTCCACCGAAGCCGAGCGCAATTCCGCGGCCTCTGAGGCCTGGGTGTCGTAGCGGGCGTCGCGCGGGATGCGCCCGTCGACCCCGGCCGGGCTGACCTACTCCCCTTAGGGCGGGTTGGCCGCTTCGATGCGCGCATGCAGGCGTCCCATGGTCTCCCGTAGCTGCTGAAGTTCCGCTGCACTGACGGCGTCGATGACCAGGTCGCGCACCGTGGCCACGTGCGCCGGTGCGCTTGCGACCAGCTTCGCGTAGCCGGCCTTGGTCAGGATCGCGTTGGTGAAGCGTCCGTCTTCGGGGTCTGCCTCGCGACGCACGAGACCGCGCGACTCCAGCCGGGTCATCAGGTGTGACAGCCGCGACAGCGATGCGTTCGTCAGGGCGGCGAGGTTGCTCATCCGCACCGTGTGATTGGGATCCTCGGACAGCCTCGCCAGGGCGTGGTACTCGATGAAGCTCAGACCGGAGTCGCGCTGGAGCTGGCATTCCAGCGCCCACGGCAGCTTGACGAGGATGGTGGCGAGAGCTCGCCAGGCAGCCTCTTCATCCTTGTCGAGCCAACGGGTCGGTTGGGACTTGGCCTTGGAAGGCCGCTTGGCACCTGCGCGTGGCATGTCCGGAGTCTAGCCGATGACTTGACAGATCAAGTCATCTGGGTAATCTTACTTGAACGCTCAATCTTGAAGATTCAAGTCATACTCCAGCAGCCCCGGAAGGGACGACCAACAGTGACCACGATCCACGCACCTGAGCGCTTCACCGCACTTCCTGACCACCAGACGCTGGACGCGACCGTCGTTGCGCTCGAAGAGCACGGATTCAGCGTCGAGATCGTTGACGACCTCGACGCCGCGCGCGAAGCCGTGCTCGCACGCATCCCCGAAGGCTCTTCGGTGATGACGAACACCTCGGTGACACTCCAGGAGACCGGCATCACCGAGGCGATCAACGACGGCGGCCCGTACGAATCGGTGCGCAACAAGATGATGGCGCTCGACTTCGCGACCCAGGCCCAGCAGATGAAGGTCATCGCCGGCCAGGCCGATTTCGCGCTCGGCAGCGTCCATGCGGTCACCCGCGGCGGAGCCTTGTTCATCGCCTCGGCCTCGGGAAGCCAGCTCTCCTCGTACGCCTGGGGAGCGGCCAACGTCATCTTCGTCGTCGGCGCGCAGAAGCTCGTCGCTACGCCGGATGACGCCCGCGAGCGGATCTTCCAGCACAGCCTGAAGCTCGAGGATGCTCGCGCACTTGCCGCCTACGGTCAGAACAGCTCCGTCGGCAAGATTCTCGAGATCCACCAGGAGCTGCCCGGCCGCATCCACATCGTGCTCATCCAGAAGTCGGTCGGGTTCTGAGCGACGTGCCGCGAGTCTCGTTCGTCGGAGGCGAACCAGCGGACTTACCGTCCCACCAAGGAGTCTCTACGGCACCCGGGTCATCGCGCGCGTCCGCGAGCTTCGGGAGCGCGGTCTCCAGCAGCCGGCGCCTCGCTTGCTGGACCGGCGGTGGACGCCAGGATCTCGGCGAGTGCCTGGTGCAGGCCGTTCAGCGTGGCGAGCGCTTCATCGCGCTGCCGAGCTAGGTCGCTCAGCTGCTGGGTCATCTCGGCGAGCCGCGAGGCGGCCGCGGCGTCAGCCTGTTCTCGCTGCTCGCTGGCGTGCCGGTCGGCTTCGGTGCGGTGGGCTGCTGCTTCGGCGCGGGCTTCGTCGATCTGTTGCCGGGCGGCGGCGTGTAGTTGCTCGGCTTCGGCCATCAGTTTCTGCTGCTCCTCGCGGGCGCCGTTGACGATTTCGGCGGCCGCCTCGCGTGCCTGTTGCACGATCGTCTCCGTGTCGGCGACGGCACTGGAGCGGATCTGGGCGGCTTCGGTCTGGGCGTCCGAACGGGTCTGGTCGGCGTCCTGTTCAGCGAGGTGCAGGATCTCCCGCAGACGATCGGACAGGGCCGTCGGGCTGTTGGTGAGCTGGTTGCGTACGCGCCCAAGATCGTTCTGTACGGCGCGGAGCTGTTCGGTGGTCTGGGCATGCGCTTGCGCCGCGCGTTCGTACGCGGTTCGGGTGGACGCAAGCTCGCTTTCGACCCTCGAGCGGTAGTTGTCGACCTCCACGCGGTCATAGCCGCGCCAGCTGACCCCGAATCCACGGTCGGCGCTCTGCACGGGCGCCGGGTCAGCACCTAGCTGAGGCCGCGAAAACTCCCTGGTGTCAGTGTTGGACGAAGCCGGCCGCTGTCTGATGTCGGTCGGCCTGTCCGCGTCTGTGCGCCCGGGACCGGTAGCCGGACGAGTCATGCCCACCTCCTGTTCGTCCGCCTCGACAACGCGCCGGGGCGCGCGTCGGGCGGTCTGGCCGTGGCGTAGAGCGTCCTAGTATTCCGATCGCTCCTGAGGACGTTGCGGCGGCCGGTCAGCGGCGAGGTGCCGGCAGATCACTAGGTCGAGGGACCGAGCAATGCGCGGGACACATCTGCGATGTCGACCATCCCGACGAGGCCGGCGCCGTCGACGACCGGCAGATGCCGGAACCGCCCGTGCATCATCGACCTGGCTGCGTCGCGGATGCTCGTGGTCTCCTGGCAAACCGTCAGGCCACTCGTCATCAGGTCACGGATCCGGACGTCGTTGACGTCCTTCCCGTCGGCCACTACTCGCACGATGTCGGCCTCGGTGATGATGCCGAGGGGGCGCTTGGTCTGCTCGCCGTCGACTATCACGAGGGCTGTCGCTCCCGCACGCTTCATCAGATACGCGGCCGCGGCCACGTGGGCGTCGGGCTCGACTGTCGTCAGTGCTGGTCGCATGACATCCGCAACGGTTGGCGACGCCACCGGCGATGACGGTTCGTAGGTTTCCGTCATGATCAACTCTGTTTCCCGAACCTCAAGGAGATCCCCCGAGAGATCCGATCCCTGCATGTGAACGAACGCGGACCGTACCGCACTTCCGGGTCCGGCCATACGGGCGGTCAGCCCTGCCGGGCACTCCACCGCGGGTGCTTCTTGTTGATGACGAACGTGCGGCCGCGGCGCCGGACGACGATCGCGCCGTCCTTCTTCGCAAGCGACCGGAGCGAGTTTCTGATCTTCACGACGTAGTCCTTCCTGACGCTGCGCGAAACGATCCCGGACGCACTGGCATTCCCGAGTCGGCCGGGCGTAGGGCCTCGGCGGGTGGCCGGTCTCGTCCTAGACTCCGCGATGCCAACGCCGCAGGAACGAGGTAACCGTGGCACTACCCCAGACCGGCATATTCGCTCTCGGCAACCCGTCCCACGCCTACTTGGAATTCGATCTTGTCCAGGGCGCCGACGCGCTGACGCTCGTGACCGCGGTGGCCAACCTCAGCGAGCCACGCACGACGATGGGCGGCGTCAATCTGGTTACCGGATTCCGGCCCGAGCTGTGGTCCGCTGCCGCCCCGGCACACGCGCCGCGAGACCTCGCCGGCTTTAACCAGCCCGTTGTCGGCGTCGACGGATACACGATGCCGGCGACCCAGCACGACCTGGCGTTGTGGATCGCGGGAGGCGCTTACGACGTCGTATTCGATGCGACCCTCGGAGTGATCGCAGCACTAGACGGGTCGGCCGCTCTCGCCGACGAGACTGCCGGCTGGTCCTACCACCGCGATCTCGACCTCACCGGCTTCATCGACGGAACCGAGAACCCGTCGCTCTCAGTAGCGCCGACGCGCGTGCTCGTCCCGACCGATCAACCCGGTGCGGGCGGCACGGTCCTGCTGCTGCAGAAGTGGGCGCACGACAGCGCCGCCTGGACATCGCTCGGTACGTCCGAACAAGAACAGGTCATCGGACGGACCAAGCGCGACAGCGTCGAACTAGACGACCGAGCGGCAACCTCGCACGTCGCCCGGACCGACCAGGATGCGCTCGGCACGATCTTCCGGCGGAACACCCCGTACGGGTCGGTACGCGAGCACGGCACGATGTTCGTCGGCTTCAGCGCCGACCAGCGCCCGCTCGCCGCGATGCTCGACAGCATGGCCGGCGTGGACGGCGGTCCCCGCGACGAACTCACCCGATACGCCAGAGCGCTGACCGGTGGCTACTACTTCGTGCCGTCACTGGACGATCTGGCGGTGTTCGGTACGGACGACGAGTAGCGGGTCTAACGCAGGTCCGCAGGGCGTAGGCGGTACGCCTGCAGGCGCAGGTCGTGGTACTTGTCGGTCTCGCCGACCCATTCCATGCCGATCCGCCGGACGGCGGCGATGGCCCGCGTATTGGTCGGCCGCACGACGGCGATGACCTGCTCTATTCCTTGCTCGAACGCCCAGCGAGCGAGTGCTTGTCCGATCTCGGTGGCATAACCGTGTCCCCAGGCATCGGGCTGAAGCTGCCAGCCCACTTCGTATTCCTCGTCCGGTTGCAGCGGCAGCAAGGTCGCCCCGCCGATCAGCGACCCATCCTCGCGACGCTCGACGGCCCAGCGTCCGGCCGGGGTGAGCAGGCGGGCGTCCTCGCCGACCCACTGCTGCAGGACGAGGCGCATCGCCGATTCGTCGGGAACGCGGTCCATCACCGGAACCAGCCATCGCGCGACCTCGGCGGCGCCGTAAGCACTCAGCGCCGCCGCGGCGTCGTCGACGGTCCACGACCGCAGCACGAGACGATCGGTGACGAATTCTTCGGCCATCAGCTCACGATAAACGGCCGGGAACATACCCGGTGCGGGATGACTTGAGTCTTGAGCACTCAAGAAAGAGGACACGTAATGACGGAACGATTGCTGCCGCCCATCAACCTCCCGATGCTGTCCCTGCCCGAGATCGTCGTGCTGCCGGGCATGGTCGTCCCGGTGGAACTCGACGACGCCGCCCAGGCCGTCGTCGACGCTGCGCGCGCCGGCTCGGACGGCCAGTTGCTCATCGCACCCCGGCTGGCGGACCGCTATCCGGTCTATGGCGCCATTGCCGAGATCGAGCAGGTCGGCCGGCTGCCCGGCGGCGAACCCGCCGCGGTACTGCGGGCGAGCGCCCGCGCCAAGATCGGTTCGGGCGTGAGCGGCCCCGGCGCCGCGCTGTGGATCGAGGCCGCACCGGTCGACGACCCCGAGCCGACGGCCGAGGCGCGCGAGCTGGCCGCTGAATACAAGCGCCTGGTGATCGCAGTGCTGCAGCGCCGAAACGCCTGGCAGGTCGTCGACTCCGTACAGCGGGTCAACGACCCGTCCGAGCTGGCCGACCTCGCCGGGTACGCGTCGTACCTGTCCGCGGAACAGAAGCGCGAGCTTCTCGAGACGCCCGAGGTTGATGCACGGCTGCGGCTGGTCATCGAGTGGGCGCGTGAGCACCTTGCCGAGCTCGAAGTGTCGGAGAAGATCCGCGACGACGTACGCGACGGTATGGAGAAGAGCCAGCGCGAGTTCCTCCTGCGCCAGCAGCTTGCCGCGATCCGCAAGGAGCTCGGCGAGGACGAGCCAGAGGGCGCGGAGGACTACCGCACGCGCGTGAGCGACGCCGCCCTGCCCGACAAGGTTCGCGAGGCCGCGCTGCGCGAGGTGGGCAAGCTCGAGCGGGCGAGCGACCAGAGCCCCGAGGCCGGATGGATCCGTACCTGGCTCGATACGGTGCTCGACCTGCCGTGGAACGAGCGCACCGTCGACAGCACTGATATCGCCGCGGCTCGTGCCGTGCTCGACGCCGACCACCACGGGCTCGACGACGTGAAGGACCGCATCGTCGAGTACCTGGCGGTGCGCGCACGGCGTGCCGAGCGCGGCTTGGAGATCGTCGGCGGACGCGGCTCGGGCGCAGTACTCGCGCTCGTCGGTCCGCCCGGCGTCGGCAAGACGTCGCTGGGCGAGTCGGTGGCGCATGCCCTCGGCCGCAAGTTCGTGCGCGTCGCCCTCGGCGGCGTTCGGGACGAGGCCGAAATCCGCGGCCACCGGCGCACGTACGTCGGTGCGCTGCCCGGCCGCATCGTGCGGGCGATCACCGAGGCCGGCTCGATGAATCCCGTCGTGCTGCTGGACGAGGTCGACAAGGTCGGCTCCGACTTCCGCGGCGACCCCGCGGCGGCCCTGCTCGAGGTGCTCGACCCGGCGCAGAACCACACGTTCCGCGACCACTACCTCGAGGTAGAGCTGGACCTGTCCGACGTGCTGTTCCTCGCGACGGCGAACGTGGCCGACACCATCCCGCCGGCGCTGCTCGACCGCATGGAACTCATCACGCTCGACGGCTACACCGAGGACGACAAGGTCGCGATCGCCCGGCAGCACCTCGTGCCGCGCCAGCTCTCGCGAGCCGCGCTGTCCGACGACGACGTCACGATCAGCGACGAGGCGCTGCGGCGCATCGCCGCGGAGTACACGCGCGAGGCCGGCGTCCGCCAACTCGAGCGCGCGCTGACCCGGGTGCTGCGCAAGGTCGCGACCAAGCTGGCCACTTCGCCGGGGCCGCTCGTCGTCGACGACACAACCCTGCGCGACTACCTCGGCCGGCCGCGGTTCACGCCCGAATCGGCGGAGCGCACGGCCGTCCCCGGCGTCGCCACGGGTCTCGCGGTTACCGGGACGGGCGGAGACGTCCTGTTCATCGAAGCGAACGCGATGGACGGCACCGCCGGCCTGACGCTGACCGGCCAGCTCGGCGACGTGATGAAGGAGTCGGCGCAGATCGCGCTGTCCTACCTTCGCTCGCACGGTGCGGCTCACGGCATCGACACCGCGACGCTCAACCGCTCCGTCCATCTGCACGTGCCGGCCGGCGCGGTGCCGAAGGACGGCCCGTCGGCGGGCGTCACCATGGTGACCGCGCTGGCCTCGCTGGCGTCCGGGCACCCGGTGCGCGCCGACGTCGGCATGACCGGCGAGGTGACCCTCAACGGTCGCGTGCTGCCGATCGGCGGGGTGCGGCAGAAGCTGCTGGCGGCTCAACGTGCCGGCTTGAAGACAGTCTTCCTGCCGGAGCGGAACGAGCCCGACCTCGAGGACGTGCCCGCCGACGTCCTGGCCGAACTCGACGTACGGCCGGTGGGCGACGTCGCCGAGATCCTGGCCTACGCCCTGGACACCGCAACGGCGCAACAGGTCGCTGCCTGACCCTGGGCAGTACTCTGGCCCGCCGGCGCGCGTTCGCGTGCTCCAGGGGGTGGCCCAATGAGAGTCCTCTTCGGTTCCTGGCCCGGATACGGTCACCTGCTGCCGATGGTGCCGCTGATCCGGGCGGCGCAACGCGGCGGCCATGACGTTGTCGTGTCGTCCGGCAGCGATATGGCCGGCCTGATCGGCCAGCTCGGTGTCACCGCCCATAGTTCCGGCGTCACCCTCGCCGAGTCCTACGCCCGGATGCCGGATCAGACGACGATCAGCGAGCTACCTCCCGAACAGCAGGCTGGATTCGCGGCGCGACACCTCTTCGGAGCCGGCGCGGTCGATCGTGCCGAGGACGTGCGCGAACTGATCGACAAGTGGCGGCCCGACATCGTCGTCCACGACACGTTGGAGCTGGGTTCACCAACCGCTGCTGCCATGCACGGCATACCGCATGTGACCCACGGCTACGGCCCGATGGTCCCGGACACAACCCGCTTCGCGGCGGCGATTGGATCGGCCGTCACCGACGCCGGGTTGCCTGACCCGACGCCTGCGATATTCGCCGCGCCGTACCTCGACATCTGCCCGCCCGGCCTGCGCGGCGCCGAACCGAATCCGTGGACCACGAGCTACGCAGTGCGGCCGTCGCCCGGCGAGATCGAGCCGAATGCCACCGTTCCATGGGAGTTCTCCGACCTGCCGCACGCGGACACCGTCTATCTCACCCTCGGCACGGTCATGAACCAGGCCGCAACGGTGTTCCGGGCAGTGATCGAGGGCTGTACTCGCTGGCCTGTCAACCTCGTCGTGACCACCGGGCCCGGCTTCGACCCCGACGTCCTCGGGCCGCTGCCTCCCGCCGTGCTCACCGCGCCATTCCTGCCCCAAGCAGCGGTGCTCCCACATTGCCGAGCGGTCGTTTCGCACGCCGGTGCGGGCACCATGCTGGGCGCTCTGTGCCACGGCCTGCCCCAACTGTGCCTGCCGCAAGGCACCGATCAGCCGTTCAACACTGCCGCGCTACTGCCCACCGGAGCCGCACTGGCCCTGCAACCGAACGAGATCACGGCCGACGCCGTGGCGGAGGCGCTCGGCCGATTGCTCGAGGAGCCGTCCTTCGGGCAGGCAGCGAATCGGCTACGTGCCGAGATCGATCAAATGCCAACCGCCGCCGTTGTGCTGGGCGAAATCATCGGCAGCACCGTCATGTGAGCACAGGTCTTGAACACGCTGTCGAGGTTGTCGGTCGTTACGTAATGAGCGACGCCGCCCGTGAATTTGGCGAGCGTGTCTGAACGTTCTGCCGCGCCGACCAAGACCTGCCGATTCCGCCCAACCCGGACGAACCAGCCGCCCCCTCGGCCGTACCGAGTCACCGATAGGTTTGGGGCTCGATCGGGGACAGGAGTGCATCAGGTCCATGCGTCTCGTCGCTGCGCGCATCCAGAAGTATC
>Ga0137376_10002377_pt1 | contig 11196 bp, 10 predicted proteins | sample SagtaG_23_FD_104814 | JGI IMG/M metagenome (GOLD analysis project Ga0137376, IMG submission 104814) | Vadose zone soil microbial communities from Sagehorn Ranch, Mendocino, California, USA - Sage2_L_20_16 metaG | ecosystem: Environmental > Terrestrial > Soil > Vadose zone | place: USA... | reverse complement strand
TCGACGCCGTCCGCTACCATAGCGTCGGGTACGTTCACTGGGATGACGTCGGACGCATGCTCTACCTGGCCGACTTTCTCGAGCCCGGCCGGCCACTGGACCCGGCCGACCGCGCCGCGCTCGTGGCGCGCGTGCCGCGCGAGCGGGACGCGGTGCTGAAGGAAGTCGCGCGGCGCCGGATGGAATGGGTGATCCGCTCCGGCCACCAGCTCATGCCCGCCACGGTGGGGTTTTGGAACTCGCTCGCCTCGCGCTGAGCGCCCTCGTGCTCGGGGCCACCGGCTGCCGGGACGCGCGTCCGCGCGCCACCGCGTTCCCCGTGCCGGGGCGAGACGGTCCCCGGGTCACGGTCGAAGTCCTCAACGCGAGTGGTAAACCAGGGCTCGCCCGGTCCGGCGTACGCGTGCTGCGACAGGCGGGGATCGACGTCGTGGCCTTCGGCAACGCACCGGCGACGGTGGGCATCCTCGATTCGACGCGCATCGTGATGCGCCGTCCGGCGGCCGGCGCTGGCGACCGCATCCGCCGGGCGTTGGGAGTGGGGCGCGTCGTGGTGCAGTCCGACAGCACCCGGCTACTCGACGCGAGCGTGCTCCTCGGCGCGGACTTTGCGCCGCGCCTCGAGTTCCACCCGTAGCTGGCCGCACGCCGCGCTGATGTCCAACCCGCGGCTGCGCCGCAACACGGCTTCGACGCCGTGACCCTTGAGCCGCCGCTCGAAGGCGATCATGCGCGGGCGCTCGCTCGGGGTCAGATCGGGTGCGCCGCCCGGGTGCAGCGGCAGCAGGTTTACGAGCGCGCCGAGCGGGCGCGCCAGCTGCGCCAGCTCGTCCGCCTGCGTGAGCGAGTCGTTCTTCCCCCCGATCAGCACGTACTCGAGTGTCACCCGGCGGCGGAACTGCGCCAGCGCCTGCATCACCTCGGGCAGGGAGTATTTCTTCTCAATCGGCATCAGCTCGCGGCGCAGCTCCGCCGTCGGAGCGTGCAGCGACACGGCGAGCCGGAACTGCTCGGGGCGTTGGGCGAGGCGTGCGAGGTTCGGCAAGATCCCCACGGTGGACACGGTGATGTGGCGCGCCCCGATGCCGAAACCGTCGGCGTGGTTCAGGATCGTGAGCGCGGTGTCCACCGCGTCCCAATTGAGCAGCGGCTCGCCCATCCCCATGAACACGACGTTGGTTGGCTGGGCGGCCGGATCACGCCGCACCGCCTCGCGCACCTGCCCCGCGATCTCGCCTACGGAGAGGTTGCGGCGGAATCCCATCCGCCCCGTGGCGCAGAACACGCACCCCAGGGCGCACCCCACCTGGGACGAGATGCACAGCGTGCGGCGCGTTCTCTCGGGGATCAGTACGGACTCGATCGCCTCACCGTCGGTGAGCTTCCACAAGAACTTCTCCGTCCCGTCGCTGGATTGTTGAGCGGCGTCGCAGGTCAGTTGCGCCAGCGGGAACGCATCCGCGAGCTGTGCCCGCAGCGCGGCGGGAAGGTCCGTCGCGTCCGCCCAGGAGCCGACCGGACGCTGCCACAAGCGCGGCAGGATTTGCGTGACCCGGTAGGCCGGCTCGGCGCGCGTCGCCAGCCATTGGGCGAGCGCGGCACGTGCCGCGTCCGGCGTGAGGGAGAGCAGGTCCGTCACGGTATCCGCCCCTCGAGACCCACGCGGTAGGCCGCTCCGATGTCGTTCACGCCGAAGTCCCGCGCGAAGCTCACGCGGTACCGGCCCACCGCGACGCGCACTCCCGTTACCGCCCGCCAGCCCGCCTGCCCATAGCTCCCCTCACGCTCCACCACGAGATCGCAGCCGAATTGGGGGCCTAGCTCGAAGCCCGCCCCGAATTGATGATCCGCCGAGAAGCCGTGTGCTGTAGCGATGCCGTACCGCCCCCGCAGCGTCCCCCGGGTCCCCCACAGCGGGCCGTGCCAGACCCGCACCTCGACCCCGCCGTACAGCTCCTGCGCCGCGTCCCCCGTGGCGAACCGCGAGCAGCAGTGCGTGGCGGCGGCGAGGGTCACCGCATCCGAGAAGCTGCGGCGCGCGCCGACATCGAGCGTCCAGCGGGTCGACTGCTCGGCGTCGAGCTGGGTTTCCTGGTAGGCGAGCGTCGCGCCGAGCGCGGTGCCGCCTCCTCCCAACGCGCTGCCCCAGGTCGCGCCCAGCGTCTGCGTGTAGTACGGGATCGTCCCGGGATCGGGGTCGGGGCTGAGCGACGTGCGCACCAGATCACCGATGCCCATGCGGCCGTACACGAGCCCCACCTGGCCGAGCGGCCGCACGCGCACTCGTACGGTCGCGATCACTCCCGACGCCCCGACCGTCGGAGCCGTCTCGATCACCTCGAACGCGAGGCTCGCGCGCTCCGGGATCGCCGGTTGGGCGGGATTCCAAAACGCGGCCGCCCCGCTGGTACTGAGGGCGGGGGGCAGAGGCAGCGTGGTGGCGGCAACCCGCCAGAGCTCCGCGCCGGCGCCCTGTTGGCCCCACAGCGCCGCCGGGGCGAACCCCACCAGGAGCAGCAAGATGCGTTGCATGGCGAACGTGCACCAACTTAACTATCTTCAAGCGTTTAGGACACTTGGACGCACGTGCGCCTCTCTGAGCTCTTGTCTCCCGCTCGCATCCGGGTACCCCTTCAAGCCGCGGATAAGGAGGGGGTGCTGCGGGAGCTGGTCGAGATGGTGGGCAACGGCGGGGGGCTCTTGGACGAGGTGCTGGGCGCGATCCTCGAGCGGGAGCGGCAGTTCCCCACTGGCATCGGGTACGGCGTGGCCGTGCCCCACGGCAAGACCCCCGCGCTGGCCGCGCTCGTGGTGGTGGCCGGAACGACCCCCGCGCCGGTCCCGTACGAGACGATCGACGGCGAGCCGGTGCGCCTGTTCTTCCTCTTGGTCGGCCCCGAATCCGCGGCGGGAGCGCACGTGAAGGCGTTGAGCCGCATCTCGCGCCTCGTGCGGCGGGAGCCGGTGCGCGGCCGACTGCTCGGCGCCAGGTCGCCCGAAGAGTTCTATCGCGCCGTGTGCGAGGCGGAGGGAGCATAAGCAACGTGAGTCGGACGTCGCGGCGCACGCTTCGCTGCGGCGAGCTGCGGGCCCAGCACGCGGGACAGCGCGTGCGCTTGGGCGGGTGGGTGCACCGGCGCCGCGACCTGGGCGGGATCGTGTTCATCGATCTGCGCGACCGCGCCGGTCTCGTACAGGTCGCGGTGGGTCCCAGCGCGCCGGAGGACGTGCGCCGTATCGCGGGCGGCCTGACCGGCGAGACGGTCGTCGAAGTGGAGGGCGAAGTGGTCGCGCGCCCGGCGAACATGCGGAACCCGGAGCTCGCCACCGGCGAGGTCGAGGTCCACCCCTCGAAGTTGGTGATCGTCGGTCCGGCCGTGACGCCCGCCATCCCGGTGGCCCGCGCCAAAGGCGAGCAGTTGCCCGCCGAGGAGTTGCGGCTCAAGTACCGTCACCTGGACCTGCGCCGGCCCGAGATGCAGGCCAATCTCCTGCTGCGGCACCGGCTGCTGCAGCGCGCGCGGGGCGCCCTGTCCGAGCTCGAGTTCCTGGAGATCGAGACGCCGATCCTCACCAAGCCGACGCCGGAAGGCGCGCGCGACTACCTGGTGCCGTCGCGGGTGCATCCGGGAGAGTTCTACGCGCTGCCGCAATCACCCCAGATCTACAAGCAGCTCCTCATGGTGGCGGGATTCGATCGCTACTTCCAGATCGCCCGCTGCTTTCGCGACGAGGACCTGCGCAACGACCGGCAGCCCGAGTTCACGCAGATCGACATCGAGGCATCGTTCGTGGGCATGGAGGACGTCCTCGGATTCGTCGAAGCCGTGCTGGCGGCCTTGTGGGAGGAAGCGGGCCACCCCGTCGCGCGGCCGTTCCCGCGCATCATGTGGCGGGAGGCGATGGAGCGCTACGGCACCGATAAGCCGGATTTGCGCTTCGAGCTCGCGATCGCCGACTGGACCGCACAGGTCGCCGGCCTCGGCGTGCCGTTCTTTGAATCAGGCTTGAAGAACGGCGCGCGCGTGCGCGGCCTCGCGGTGAAGGGCGGTGCGGCGTTGTCGCGCAAGGACGTGGACCAGCTCGCCGACGCCGCCAAACAGCTCGGCGGCTCCGGCCTGGCGTGGGTAAAGCGCCAGGGGGAGCAGCTGTCGGGCTCGGTCGCGAAGCACTTCACGCCAGCGGCGCTCGGCGCGCTCGGCGTGGGAGACGGAGATGCGGCGGTGATGGCCGTCGGCCCGGATCGGGCGACCTCTCCCGTGCTCGACCGGATCCGCCAGGAGGTGCTCCAGCGGCTCGGCGCGAAGCCGAGCGCGGCGCACGCCTTCGCGTGGGTGGTCGACTTCCCCCTGTTCGAGCCCGATCCCGAGACGGGAAAGCCGGTGTTCGCACATCACCCATTTACGGCGCCGCACCCCGATGATCTCGCCGCCGGGAAGCTCGAGAGCGACCCGTTCGCCTGCCGCGCGCTGCATTACGACGCGGTCTACAACGGCAACGAGCTCGGCTCGGGATCGATCCGGATCACCGATCCCGCGGTGCAGCGCAAGGTGTTCGCGCTGCTCGGCCTCGCCCCGGCCGACGTCGACGCGCGGTTCGGGTTCCTGCTGCAGGGGCTGCAGGCGGGCGCGCCGCCGCACGGCGGCTTCGCGATCGGGTTCGATCGCGTCGTGATGGCGCTTGCTGGGGCGGAAAGCATGCGCGACGTGATCGCTTTCCCGAAGACGACCGCGGCCCGGGCGCTGTTTGAAGGCGCTCCCGCGCCCGCCGGCCCCGCGGACTTGAAGGCCCTGCACATCAAGGTGGAGCGATGAGCGACGAGACCATCCAGCGGCTGTCCACCGAGGGCGTAGACCCGCTCGCGCTCGCCGGCGTGAACGACGGCAACCTGGTCCAGCTCGCCAAGCGGCTGGGGGTGCGCGTCTCGCTGCGCGGCGACACGCTGACGCTGCAGGGCCCGCACAGCGCCCTGGAGCGGGCGACGCAGGTCGCGCAGGCGCTGGTGGATCTCGCGCGCGTGGGGGAGCCGCTCGACGTCACCGACGTGGACCGCGTCTTGAGCGAGGAATCGCTCGGCACGCTCGGTCGGGAGGTGGAGGGCGAGTACAAGATCATCCTGCCCGGGTTGCGCCGCGTGATCGCGCCCAAGACCGACGGCCAGCGCGAATACCTCCACGCGATCGCCCAGCACGACATCGTGATTGGAATCGGGCCGGCGGGGACGGGAAAGACCTACCTCGCCGTGGCGGCGGCCGTGGACGCGCTGGCGCGCAAGCGGGTGCGGCGGATCATCCTGGCGCGCCCCGCCGTGGAGGCGGGAGAGAGCCTGGGATTCCTGCCGGGCGACCTGCTGGAAAAGGTCGACCCGTACCTGCGACCGCTGTACGACGCGCTCGAGGACATGATGCCGCGCGATCGCGTCCAGAAGGCGATCGAGTCGCGCACGATCGAGATCGCGCCGCTCGCCTACATGCGGGGCCGCACGCTGTCGGACGCGTTCGTGATCCTGGACGAGGCGCAGAACGCGACCGGCATGCAGATGAAGATGTTCCTGACGCGGCTGGGGGTGAATTCGCGGGCCGTGATCACGGGCGACAAGACCCAGATCGACCTCGTCAACCGCGAAGATTCCGGCCTGTTGCAGGTGGAGCGGATCCTGCCCGGGATCGAGGGGATCGGCTTCTGTTATCTCACGGACACGGACGTCGTGCGCCACCGACTGGTGCGCGACATCATCCGTGCCTACGCCGAGGACGCGCAGGGCTGAGATGACCCTCCCGAGCAGGGAGCAGTTGCGCTATCACGGCACGCGCTGGGCCTGGGTGCCGGGGCTGGCGCTGCTCACCTACCTGGCGTTCCCCTCGAGTGCCAACAACGTGGCGCCGCTGCTCGAGCCCGGCGCGGTCGCCGAGCACGAAGTGATCGCGCCCTTCACCTTCCCGGTGAACAAGTCGGACCAGGAGCTGGCGCGGGAGGCGGAGGAGCTCGCGAGCACGGTCAAGCCGATTTACCAGTTCCAGCAGCGGGCGCTGGATAGCGCGTCGATCGCGCTGCACGCCTTCTTTGCCGGGATCGAAAACGCCGCCGATCAGGGGGGCGCCCAGGCGGTGATGCGGGTGGCCAAGGAGCAGGGCCTCGTCCTGTCCCCCGCCGAGGCGGGGTACCTCGCCAAGGGCGGCAAGCGGCACGGCCTCGAGAAGGCCCTCAGCGACCTGTTCGACCGCACGCTGGCGCTCGGCGTAACGGCGCCCGGCGTGCTGCAGGTCGAGCAGGCTCCGGAGCTGATCATCCGGCGCCGATCGTCCGAAACGAGTGTGTCGCGCGATCAGGTGCTGTCGTACGCCCAGTACCTGGCACGCGCCCGGCTCACGCACCCCGACAAGGGGTCGAGCGTCGGGGACGCCGTGTACGTACGCCTGGCCGGACACTTCTACCGGCCCACGCTGGTGCCGAACACGCTCGAGACGGAGCGGCGGCGGGACGAGCAGCGCCGCAGCGTGGATCCCAGCAAGTACATCGTGCGGGCCGGAGACCGCATCGTCGGGGCCCACGAAGTCGTCACCAACGAGGTGCACGAGAAGCTCGTGGCACTCCACGCCGAGCTGGTGCGGCACGGCACCGCGACCAGCAGCTCGGTGGGCGGCGTGCTCGGCCCGCTGCTGCGGGACTCGCTCGTGGTGGGCATCTTCTGGGTCCTGCTGGTGTTCTACCGCCGGGAGACGTACCGGGAGCAACGGCAGGTGGCGGTGATCGGGGGGCTCTTCGGCGTCGTCCTGCTACAAGCCGCCGCCGTCGCGCGATTCTTCCCGCAGCACCCCGAGGTCATCGCCCTGCCGTTCCTCGCCATGATGATGACCGTGCTGTTCAACGGCCGCGTCTCGATGAACGGCGTGATGATCGTCGCCGTGGTGATCAGCCTGCAGCCGGTGTTCCACGACGTGCCGGCGCTGCTCTTGTGCCTGGGCGGCGGCGTCGCCGCGGCCCTCTCGGTGCGGGGCCTGCGGCGCCGCAGCAACTTCTACGTGCCGGTGTTGATCATCGCGCTCGGCTATCTCGGGGCCGCGCTGGCGCTGGGGCTCGCGGGCAACTGGAGCATCGCCGAAATCGGGCTGCGCGGCGTGTGGGGCGCCGCCAACGGCCTCGTGGCCGCCGGGTTGAGCTTCTTCCTCCTGCCCCTCGCCGAGTCGGTCACGGGGATCACCACCGACCTCACCCTGCTCGAGCTGTCCGACCCGAGCCGGCCGCTGTTGCGACGGCTGTCGCTCGAGGCACCCGGGACGTACGCGCACAGCGTGGCCATGGCGAACCTGGTCGAGGCGGCGTGCAACCGCATCAGCGCCAACGGGCTGCTCGGGCGGGTCGGGTGCTACTACCACGACATCGGCAAGGTGAAGAACCCGCAGTACTTCGTCGAGAACCAGACGCGCGGCAACAACCCGCACGATCGGCTCAAGGCGCACCAGTCCGCGGAGATCATCCGCGCGCACGTCACCGACGGCATCGTGCTCGCCCGCGAAGCGCGGCTGCCGGAAGCGGTCGCCGCGTTCATCCCCGAGCATCACGGTACCACCGAGATCACGTACTTTCTCGACCGTGCCAAGAAGACCGGCGACGGCAAGTCCCCGAATCCGTCGGACTTCGCCTACCCGGGTCCCAAGCCGCATTCCAAGGAAACGGCCATCACGATGCTGGCCGACTCGGTCGAGGCCGCGCTGCGCGTGCTCGAGGACCTGACGCCCCAGAAGATCGACGACGTGATCAGTCACATCGTGCGCACCAAGCTCAATGCCGGCCAGCTCGACGAGGCGCCGATGACCCTGCAGCAAATCGACCAGGTGAAGCAGGAGTTCGTGCGCATCATCACCGGGATGTACCACAACCGCATCGACTACCCGGAATCCAGTGGCGGCATCACGGCGACCTGGCAGCCGACGGCCCGGCACTCCTGAGCACGCCGCACTGGCGGCGCGCCTGGCGCGCGTCGCGCGACGCGTGCTCGCCTGGGAGCGGGCCGACGGCGCGCGGGTGGACCTCACCCTGCTCGACGGCGCCGCGATGCGACGCCTCAACCGCCGCGCCACCGGCCGTCGCGGACTCACCGATGTGATCGCGTTCACGCTGCCGCAGCCGGACGGGAAGCTCCTGGGTGACGTGTACATCTGTCCGGAGGCGGCGCGCAGCTGGGTGAACGGCCGCAGAAAGGTGAAGGGGGAAGGGGTCGCCGCGGAGCTCGTCCGCCTCGCCGTGCACGGCACCCTGCACGTCCTCGGCTACGACCATCCCGGGGGACCCGGGCGGACCCGCTCCGCCATGTGGCGCCGCCAGGAGCGCTACGTGCGCCGGCTCCACAACGGGGGAGCGTGATGGAGACCCCGGCGGCGCTGGTGTGGGTGCGGCTCGTGGTGCCGCTCGCTCCCGCCGTATGGGCCGGCCTGTTGGCCCTGGGCGAAGAGGCCGCGGTGGGCGAGGCCCTGCACACGCTCGGCGATGCGCCGCCCGCGAGCGTGACCGGGCGCGTGCCGCTGCACCGGGCGCTGTACCTCGCGCGCCTGGCGCTGCTCGTGCTCGGCGCCGTGGCGGCCGCGTTTCTGTTGCGCTGGTGGGAGCGCCCCTGGCTCGACGGTCTCGCCGACTTGGCGATCGCCGCGGCGCTCCTGTTCGTGGTCGGCGATGCCGCGCCGCGCGCCCTCGCCGCCATCGCGCCGCAGCTCACCGCCGAGGCGCTGCCGCTGGCGCGGCGCACCCTCGCGCCCTTCGGGCCGCTCCTGTGGCTGCTCGGCGGCCTGGACAAGGGCCTGCACACCCTCGTGGCGGCGCCACGCCCGCTCGAACCCGACCTGCGCGCCGCCCAGCGCGACATGCTGCTCGGTGTCTTCACCCTCGCCGACACCACCGTGGACGAAGTGATGACCCCGCGCCTCGACATGGTCGCCGTCGACGTCGCCGCCACCGGGGAGGAGGTGCGGGAAACGTTCCATCAGAGCGAGCACTCGCGCCTGCCCGTGTACGACGGCACGCCGGACAATTTGATCGGCATCGTGTACGCGAAAGACCTGGTTCCGCTGGTGCTGGGGGTCGCGGGCGCCACGGTCCGCTGGCAGGACCTCGTCCGGCCCGCGTTGTACGTCCCGGAGACGAAGACGCTCGACAGCCAGTTGCGCGACTTCCAACGGGGCCCGGCGCACCTCGCGATCGTGGTCGACGAGTTCGGCGGGACGTCCGGGTTGATCACGCTGGAGGATATCCTGGAGGAGATCGTGGGGGAGATCCGGGACGAGCACGACGTCGAGACCCCGCCCGCCATCCGCCAGGAAGGCGACCGCTACGTCGTGGACGGACGGGCGTCGCTGGGCGAGCTATCCGAGGCGCTGGGAGCGGCGTTCGAGCACCCCGACGTCTCCACGGTGGGCGGGCTCATCTATTCTGCGCTGGGCCGCGTGCCGCGACCGGGGGAAGAGCTGACGCTCGACGGGTTTCGGGTCGTGGTGGAGCGCGTCGACCGGCGGCGCGTGACCCGCGTCTGCTTTCAGCGCAAATGACGCTCGCGCTCCTCGTCCTCGTGCTCGGCCTGCTCGGCGCCAGCGCCGCCGCCGCGGTCGGCGTCGCCGCGGCGGCCGTCAGTCAGCTCGAGCTGACGCGGTGGGTGACGTACAAGTTGCGCGGCGGCCGCGCCGCGGCCCGCGCCCTGGAGAATCCCGGCCGGGTGCTCGCCACGGCCAACGCGCTCACCACGCTCGGCGTGCTCGGTGCCGCAGGCGCCCTGCCGGCCCTGCTCGCTCAGGCCACGCCCACGTTCCTCGGCGTCTTCACGATCGCGGTCGGCGTGCCGCTGTTCGTGAGCGCCGCGTACCTCGTGCCCCGCGTGGTGGGACGCCGCTGGGCCGAGGCGATCGTGGCGCGCGCGGTTCCGTGGCTCGAGCGCGTGGGACGCGCGCTCGCGCCGTTCATCCCGGCGCGTGACCCCTCGCGGCGCACCACCCTCGCCGCCGTGCTCTCGGGCGCCGACACGGGGGCGCTCGCCTCGGCGGGGGAGATGGCCGTCGTCTCGGGCGTGCTGGCGTTCGCGCAACGGCCCGTCAAGGATCTCATGACGCCCCGCACCGCCGTCGTGGCCATTCCCGAAGGCCTGCTCGCCGCCGAAGCGGCGCACGTGTGCATGCAGTCGCGCTACAGCCGCTATCCGGTGTACCGCGGCTCGCTCGACGAGATCGCCGGCGTGGCGCACGCCTTCGACCTGCTGCAGCTCGCGCCCGACGGCCCGGTGCCCGTCCGGCCGGCGCTCGTCGTGCCGGGGGCGACCCGCGCCGCCGACCTGATGCTGGAGATGCAGCGCGGCCGCAGCCACCTCGCCGTCGTACTCGACGAGTTCGGCGGCACCGCGGGCCTGGTCACGTTCGAGGACCTGCTGCGCGATCTCATGTCCGAGATCTTCGAACCCGAGCCGACCGAGCCGGCTCCCGAGGCGCTGGTGCGCGTCGTGGAGCTGGAGGGGAGCGCGCCCGCGAGTCGGCTGGAGGAAGCGTTCGACGTGACGTTCGGAAGCCGCAACGTCCAGACGGTCGGCGGGCTGCTGGTGCAGGCGCTCGGGCGGATTCCGCGTGCGGGCGAGCGGCTGGCGTTGCAGGGGCTGGAGTTCGACATCCTGGCCGCGAGCGCGACCCGCGTGGAGCGTGTGGCGGTGCGGCCCGGCCCCGTGCGGGCTATCGTGCTCGACCAACGGGAGAGCGGCGCGTGAGCGACGCGAGCGCCGCGGCCCGTCTCGACCAGCTGCGCGCACTCGCCCAGGCCGAGGACCTTCGGCCGTTTCTGCGTCGCGCCATCCAGCTGCACCCCTCCGACCTGGCGGAAGTCCTCGCGGCCGTCGACGGCGCGGCGCGCGCCCGCGCGCTGGCGGAGCTCCCGGTCGAGACGGCGTCCAAAGCGCTCGCCGAGCTGGAGGGACGCTTGCGCCATCCCCTCGAGCTGCTGCGCGCGGTCGGGCCCGATTACGTCGCCGAGCTCCTGGCCGAGCTCCCGAGCGACGACGCGGCGGCGATCATCCGCGATTTGCCCTCCGAGGAGCGCGAAGCGGTGCTGTCGGAGGTCGCCGACCGGGCCGAGGTCGATCAGGTCCTCAAGTATCCGGCCGATTCGGCCGGCGGGCTGATGAGCACCGAGGTCGTCACCGTGGACGAGGAGGCGTCGCTCGTCGAGGCG